>JRYH01000957.1_pt1 | contig 161927 bp, 148 predicted proteins | sample 235351 | NCBI WGS metagenome assembly JRYH01 (sample SAMN03074221, study PRJNA261480) | activated sludge metagenome | biome: Wastewater Treatment Plant; feature: Wastewater; material: Activated sludge; isolation source: activated biomass of a wastewater treatment plant treating wastewater... ... | reverse complement strand
ATCGTGGGCGATTCCGGCATCGTCGGCGTGGATGAAGGCTGGCAGGTGCACGCTCTCCTCTTCGACGACGTGCTCGCCAAGACGCTGGACTACGTCTACGCCAACCTCGTCACGCCCGACAATCTGCGCGTGATCAATATCAGCCTCGGCTACAATTTCGTGGCCTCGAACCTGCTCGGCGACGACGATCCCGAGGAGGTGCCGGGGCTTGCGCTGCACGTCATGCATCAAGCCAACCTGATCCGGCTGATGGCGAGCCGCGTGCAGGATCACGTGCTGTTCGTGGTGGCCGCCGGCAACGATTCCGACGACCGCGCAACACCGATCGCGGCCAAGTGGGCTTCGCCGTTCGCGTGGGCGGGCACGCAGGACTCAGCAACGGGAGAAAGCCCGCCCAACATCCTTGTCGTCGAGGCGGTGGACCGCGACGGGTTGCGCGCCGAGTTTTCCAACGTGGGCGGTCATGTGGCGGCGCCGGGCGTCGACATCATGAGCACGCTCGCCGCCGACAAGCTGCCAATCGGCGTGTGCAGCGGCACCTCGCAAGCGGCCCCCCACGTGGCGGCGCTGGCCGGCATCCTGTTCGAGCTCGCGCCCGACAAGTCGCCCGCCGAAATCGCGGAAACGATACGCCAAAGCGCGTCCCTACCGCTAGGCGCCGAAGGCCAGGCGCCGACCATCGACGCGCTCGAAGCCGTAGCGAAGGTGGCACCTCATGAGATGCGCCTCATCGGCGATCTCGACGGCGACGGCGTCGTCGGCGCCAGCGACCTCGCCATCTTCTCGCGCCAGCTCGACAGCCTCACGCACGCGGCAACCGCGAACGCCGCCTTCACCGAAGACCTCAATGGCGACGGCATCATCGACGACAACGAGTGCTTCTGGCCGCGCATCGATCTCAACGGCAGCGGACACGGCACGCTCTCGCTCCGCGACGCGCGCCCGATCCGCGGCGCCGATAAGACAGACCTCGCGGCCATGGAGCTCTTCTGGTCGGATCACGCCACGCCGTTCCCGATCGCGGCGTCGTACGCCGGGCTCTCGACACCGGCAGAGGTAATGACCGCCGCGGATGCGCCGGCGGAGCCGATCCGGGCATGCCGCGGGCTCGCCGAGCCATCCATAACAGTGGCTGCCGCGACGGGCGTGGCTGCTCAGCCTCCGGCAAAGGAGGGTACGAGTTCAGGATCGGCAGCATCGCCCATCGCGACGACGGCATCCGGAACCACCGCTTCCAGCAACGACGCAAGCGCGACGCGTGCGGAGGTGGAGCGCGCCATCGAGGACCTGCGCAAGACGCATCCCAACCTGCGTGTCACGATCAATCCAGCAACGGGGCTGCCGGGCTCGGTGATGGGGATCTCGCCGCAACCGGGTGCCGGTGCGCAGCCCCTTAGCGCCTCGAATGGCGCACGGGAGCAGACGGAGGAAGAGACCAAGCGCGCCGTCGAAGCGTTCTTCGGCACCGGCGGCCTCGGTTCGCTCTATCCCGCCAAGAACAAGGGCTCGAAGCCCGAGTATGTGCGGCGGCGAAAGGACCCTGACCTTCCGAACCGCTACGTTGCGGAGGTGGAGCAGCGCGTGGATGGCGTGCCGGTGTTCGGATCGACCGCCAAACTCAGCGTGGATAGCGCGCTCGGCGTCACCCGGTTCAGCGGCACGATCTCGACCGTTTCGCTCGACGATACAACCCCGAAGATCTCCGAGGGCGAAGCCATCGCAGCGGCGCGCCTCAAGCTCGGCGAAGTGATGCGCAGCTCGCCGGACGCCTCGCGCGCGTTCCCGCTGGCACCGAACCCGGAGAAGGCGGAGGTTGATCCGCCGACGCTCGTCGTGTTCGATCCGGCACTCGTCGGCAAGGCGCCCACGGGCAAGACGCGGCTCGCGTGGCTCGTGACCATCGACGCGTTCCGCATCTTCGTCGACGCGGTCACGGGCGAGGCCTTTTACTATTTCCGCGACCAGCCATCGGGCGGCATGCTGCGGCGTATCTTCGACCTCGGGCAGACGACGACATTCCCGGGCGCGCTCGGCATCGACGAGGAGACGCGCACCCGATCCGACAAGATCGAGGCGGAGGCGCTGATCGCGTTCCGCAACGCGGGCATCGTGCGCGACTACTTCTTCCTCAACTTCGGGCGCGACGGCTTCGACGACAGCCAGGGCCAGGGCGGCTCTCCCATGGAAGCCTACGTGCAATACGGGCGCACGCAAAACGCCTACTGGTGCATGACCAAATCCTACGACTGCCCCAAGGGCAACGTGATGGTCTATGGCCCGGGATATGCGAGCGCGCTCGACATCGTGGCGCATGAGATGACGCACGGCATCATCGCGCATGAGAAGAACCTGCTCTACCTCAACGAGCCGGGCGCCGTGAACGAATCGCTCGCCGACATCTTTGGCGCCCTGATCGAGCTCGACGCGCGAGGCGATGGCGGCAACTGGCTGATCGGCGAAGCCTCACCCGGCTTTTCGATCACGGCGCCGCTACGCAGCCTCGCCGATCCCAACCTGCGTGACGCGAACGGGCGCTCCATGTTCGATCGCAACGCGCGCTTTTCCCTCACCAACCGCGGCCAGCCCGATCATTACTCCGAGGTGCTGACGCCGGCCGATACGATGTGCGGCTCGACGGCCTACAACGATAACGGCTGCGTGCACTTCAACAGCGGCATTCTCAATAAGTTCGCCTACCTGGTCTCCGAAGGGGGCACGCACCGCGGCGTGACGGTGACCGGCATCGGGCGCAAGAAGCTGGCGCGCATCACCTATCGCGCCATGACGGTGGGACTCAATCAAAGCTCGACGCTCGCGCACGCGGCGAACGCGTTCGTCGAGAGCTGCTTCGAGCTTGCGGGCGCGGAAATAGCCGGCGTCATCACCGCGAACTGCGAGCAGGTGCTCGCCTCCCAGCAGGCGGTCGGCCTCGTTGTGCCGTCGAGCTGAAGCTGAAGAACGGAATGGGCGTCATGACGACGAGGGACGAGACATGAAGAGCATGAAACTCAACCGGCGAGAGGCCGCCAAGGGGCTCGCGGCGGCGTTGACCATGCCGTACATTGCCCGCCTCGGCCTTTCCGAAGCAGAGGCGCAGATCGCGCGCAGCACATGGTCTCAGCTCACCGTGCTTTCGGAGGAGGCGCAGCGGCTCGGCCTTTCCGTGCCGCGCATGGGGCTCGCGCCCGCCTCGGCAGGGGAGGACTTCACTGAGATCCAGCCGGCGATCGTCGACTTCATGGACAGCGTCACCGCGTCGGCGCCGGATGCACCCGGCGTCTCCTCGGCCGAAATCGACAGCCTGCTCGATCGCGCTTCGGAGCTTCTGCGCACGGCCCGCAACGCGGAACGCATGCCCCGCGACATTCCCGAAGGACCACAGGCCGCAGCCGTCACGCCGCCTAAGTTCGAGGACGTGGCGGACGAATATCGCCGCCTGTTCGAGACGTGCGAGATTCGCGCAGAGCATCGCTCGACTGTGCAGTGGTACGTATCGAAAATTATCGATGCCGCGCGGCGCAAGTCCTACGAGCAGGTGTTCGAGGAGACCTGCGTGCCCTGGCATGCGGTTGCCATCATCCACGGCATGGAGTGCAGCTTCGATATGACGTCGCATCTGCACAACGGCGACCCTCTCAAGGCCAAGACCAAGAACGTTCCGGCGGGCCGGCCCAACCCCTGGCTGCCGCCCTCGGACTGGGTGTCGAGCGCGGTCGACGCGCTGCGCTACGATAAGCTGCACGAACAGGCCGACTGGAGCCTTCCACGCATGCTCTACCGCTGGGAAGGCTACAACGGCTGGCGCAGCCGGCTCCTCTACAAGATCAACACGCCCTACCTCTGGAGCTTCTCGAACCACTACACCAAGGGCAAGTTCGTGGCCGACAACAAGTGGGACCCGAACGCGGTGTCGAAGCAGTGCGGCGCAGCGGTGATGCTGAAGGCGCTTGTCGAGGCCGGCCACATCGCGCCGCCGGCGTAACGCGCGCTCAATCGAACGACGGGCGGGACTGGCGCAGCTTCTTCACCGACCCGCGGCGCACCTTGGCGTCGACGCGGCGGGCCTTGGCAGCACGGCTCGGCTTGGTGGCGATGCGCGTCTTCGGCTGAGGCAGCGCGGCGCGCACGAGATCGACGAGCCGGGCACGGGCATCCTCGCGGTTGCGCTCCTGCGTGCGAAAACGCTCGGCGCGGATGACCAGCACGCCCTCGTCCGTCAGGCGCCGGCCGGCGAGACGCATGAGACGCTGGCGCACGGCCTCGGGCAGGCTCGGCGAGTGGCCTACGTCGAAGCGGAGCTCGACGGCGGTGGAGACCTTGTTGACGTTCTGCCCGCCCGGACCCGAGGCGCGTATGAAACGCTCCTCGAGCTCACGCTCGTCGATCGAGAGGCTTTTGCTGATCTCCAACATGGCGCGGGTGTAGCAGAATTTTTGGCAGGAGGCGTCAAAGAAGCGAAACGATCGCCAAGGCGATGGCAAGCACGATCGCCGTGGTCGACCATCCCTCGCCACCGACGAGAAAGGCAGCAAGCGCAGCGCACGCCACCAGGATCGGAAGCACCAAATCCGTGAGAACGAACGCCGTTGCGCTCGGCGTAAGGGGACCCGCGAGCCGTTCGCGGCGCTCGCTCCAGGCGTCGGCAAACACGACGACGGCCAGCGTCGCGCCGAGCAGCTTCATCCACCACCACGCCGGTGACGCGCTCTCGCCATAGGCGAAGATCGCGAGTGCGAGCACGATAAATGCCAGCACCATCTGCACGGTCAGGCTTTGCTTCATGTCAGTCGGGTGTCCTCGAAGATCAATCGCTCGACGCAGGCCGCAGCTCCTTGCTGCCAGGGCGGCAGGCGGAGCCCGAACGTGGCCTCGAATTTTGCGCAGTCAAGCTCGGCGTTAGCGGGACGGGGCGCCCGCGATGGATAGTCCGACGAGGCGATCGGCTCAAGCGGCGCGCCGTGCAGCCCGCGCTTGGCGCCCTCCGCCAGAAGCTCGGCAGCAAGGCCATGCCACGACGCCGTGCTCGTGCCGGCAGCATGGTAGGTGCCCCAGGCTTCTTCGCCGAGCTCCTTCGCCGCGAGCTTGTGGGCAATGTCGAGGATGGCTTCGGCCAGATGCGGCGCATACGTGGGGTTGCCGTGCTGATCCGCGACGATGCGCAATGGCCCGTCGCCGCCGGCCGCTTCCAGGACGCGCCGCGCGAACGTCTGCCGCTTGGAGCTGAACACCCAGCTTGTGCGCAAGATGATGTGGCGAGGATTGGCGTCACGGACGGCTTCTTCACCGGCGAGCTTCGAGCGGCCGTAAACCGTAACGGGAGACGGTGCATCTCCCTCGGCGTAGGGCTGGTCCTTCGTGCCGTCGAAAACGTAATGCGTCGAAAGATGGATGACGGGAATATTGCGCCGTGCGGCTGACTGGGCCACCAGCCCCGCGCCATCCCGGTTGAGCGCGAAGGCGCCGTCCACGTCCGTCTCGGCCTTGTCGACGGCGGTGTAGGCGGCGCCGTTGATGACGAGGGTTGGCTCGAGATCGCTGAACGCCCGCGCGATGGAGCGCCGATCGCGAACATCGAGGGCGGGGCGGCCGGCCGCGAGCGCCTTGATCTCGGTCCGCGACGGCGCCGCCTCGATGAGCGCGCGGGCGATCTGACCGTGCCAGCCGGCAATCAGCAATCGCATGGGGCCCCCCGGAGTTGTCTAGGACGACATTGTAGCAGGCTTGGCGGCGTGCGTGCCCGGCAGACGCATCATTGCGCCAACCACAAAACGGCGCCACCGGACCGGGGTTCCGGTTTCGAAGTGCGCCAGTTCGCCATGAAAGGTTCGTCATCCCATCAGGACGAAGCCGTGCGCGCCGGAACGTGCGATAACGAAGCGCGGCCAAAGGAAAGCCTTGAATGTCCGCAAGCCCAGCCAAACCGGAATGGCTTCAAGCCTTCCCTCCGCTCCCCTGCTGATGGATCTTGGTGCATGGATCAGGAAGAGCTCTTTCGCCGCCTTGCCGTGGCACTTGCCATCGGCCTGCTCGTCGGGCTCGAGCGTGGCTGGCAGACGCGCGAGGAAAGCGACAATCAACGCGCGGCAGGCCTGCGTACCTTTGCGCTGACGGGGCTACTTGGCGGCATCTGCGGACTGCTGTCGATCGCAAGCGGACCCGTCGTGCTCGCCGCGGGGTTCTTGGCACTCACGGGGGCCATCGGCAGCTTCAGCTACCTTGAGGCGCGCAGCGAACAAAACTTCAGCGCCACCGGCGTCGTAGCCGCGGCTCTCACCTTCGCGCTCGGTGCCTACGCCACGCTCGGCAACGAGGCCGTTGCGGTCGCCGCGGCCGTGGCCATGGCCATCCTGCTCGCGCTGCGGGAGTCGCTCCACAACTGGGTGCGCAAGCTCACCTGGCTCGAGATCCGCAGCGCTTTGATGCTGCTGGCAATGACGTTTCTCCTGCTGCCGATCCTGCCGAACCGGCCGATCGATCCCTGGCAGGTCCTCAACCCGGCGGAGATCTGGCTGTTCGCCATCCTGATCGCTGCCATCTCGTTCGCCGGCTATGTCGCGATCCGCGCGCTTGGCGAGCGCAAGGGCGTGGCCGTAGCCGCGATCGCCGGCGGGCTCACCTCTTCGACAGCGACGACGCTCTCCTTCGCACGGCTCGCCCGCGACAATCCCCAGAGCACGCGCCTTCTCGCAGGGGGCATTTTGCTTGCGGGCGCGACCATGCTGGCACGCCTCGTCGTGCTGGCGGCGATCATCAAGCCGGCGCTGCTCACCGTGATCCTCGGGCCTGCCGCAGCGGCCGGGGCGGTGCTCCTCACCGCGGCCGGCCTGCTCATGTGGCACGCGGGCGGCGATGGCGCGAAGGCGGCCGCGCTCGAGCTACGCAACCCGTTCGATCTCACCACGGTGCTGCAGCTCGGGGGCCTCATCGCCGTGATCATGGTCGTGGCCAAGGTGCTGGCGGACCGGGCCGACGCGGCGGGGCTCTACCTTCTCGCGGCCGTATCGGGCATTGCGGACGTGGATGCGCTCACGCTCTCAATGGCGCGCTTCGCGGGGACGCAAGTCGGATTCACCGAGGCGAGTACCGCCATTCTCGTCGCGGCAGCGGTCAACACGGTTGCAAAAGCCCTGATGGCGGGCGGCGTCGGCGGGGCCCGGCTGGGCACATGGGTGGGAGGATCGAGCGCTGCGGCCCTCGCCGCGCTTGGCCTCGCGCATTTGGCATTCCGCTAAGGTGCCGTTCTGTTTCAACGCGTTATGTCAGGCCTCGCTAAAAGCGGTGACCGAAACAACGTTGCTACACAAACGCGTGATCGGGAAAAAGCCCCGTTGCGGGAGGTGTTATAGTATAGCATAACCTGCGATGTGAGGGTGATGTTGCACTTGCAGCGGCGTCGATACCCAAACAGCCGGATCAGCGGGCCGCCACCTGCCTCCGGCGTGACGAAGGACGGGCAAGAGCGCGATCGAACAAGCTTTCCTCCTTGCTTGATTGGGTCCCTTCCGTCCGAGGTCGACAGGATCCGGCCGCCCGGCTTTCCGGTGCTATCCGGTCCGAATGAGGTCACGCGGCCGCGAGCGTCAGCGAACTGGCAACGCCATGATCATTTCGCAAGCTCGCGGCTGCGCCCGGCTCCCGCCAGGACGGCCTCCGTCAGCAGATCCGGCACGCCATTTTCCCGCATAAGAACGGAAAGCGCCGCCGCCGTGGTGCCGCCCGGCGAGGTGACGTTCCGGCGCAGTTCGCCAGCATCGAGATCCGAACGAGCGAGAAGCTCGCCGGAACCGGAAACCGTCGCACGGGCGAGGCGGCGGGCAAGCGCGGCATCGAGGCCCGCGGCGATCGCTGCCTTCTCGAGTGCCTCGGCAAGCAAAAAAACATAGGCGGGACCGGAGCCAGAAACCGCGGTCACCGCATCCATGAGCGCCTCGTTCTCGACCCAGGCGACCTCCCCCACGGCCGACATCAAGCCCTCGCAAAGTTGCCGATGCGCGGGCGTCACGTGCGGGTTGGCGGCGCAGACTGTGATGCCGCGGCCAATGGCGGCGGGCGTGTTGGGCATCGCACGAACTACGGCGGAGCCTGGCGGCAGAAGCGTCTCGAAGCTTTCGAGCATTCGGCCGGCGGCAATGGAAACCGTCAACGTGCCCGCATCGGCGAACCTCGCCACGGAGGGAAAGACGTCGTCCATAACCTGGGGCTTGACGGCGGCGATGATGACGCCCGGAGGGGATGGCATCGCCTCGATGCGCGCTTCCGCGGCGATGCCATGGCGGCTGAGGAAGGCCGCGATCTCGGATGGCGGAGCAGGGTCCTGCACCCGCACGCGGCTCGGGGCGAGACCACGCGCGATCAAGCCTTCGAGCAGCGCGCCGCCCATCTTGCCGGCCCCTACGAGAAGGAGCGGCCCCTCGAATGCAAATGCCATGGCCTTACCCGATTGAATGCGAGCGCTGGTGAGCTCTTAGGACTATAGGTCTCCAGGGCCATGTTATGCGGGCCGGGGAGATCCTGTCACGCAGCGGCCCCGGGTCACTCCGAGAAGCGGCTTTCCTGCGGCCGGCTCCAAGCTCAAGCCTGGCCCTCGGTCTGGAACATCGTCGAGACGAGCGCCTCACGGCTTTCCTTGCCCGCCCAGACGACGAACTGGAACGCCTGGTAATAACGCTCGCACGCTTCCAGCGCCGCCTTCAGGATGGCCTCGCACTGGCCGGGCGTCACCACCGCGCCGTTGAGAAGCAGGGCGTGGCGAAACATCACCAACCCCTCCTGGGTCCAAAGATCGAAATGGCCTAGCCAGAGCTGCTCGTTGATCTGGGCGATCAGGCGGTACATTTCGTTGAGCCGGTTCTCCGGCACGCGGAAATCAAACGCGCAGGCGAGATGCAGCGCCTCCAGATCGTCACGCCAGTTGAGCGAGACATGATAGTCGGTCCAATCGCCGCCAACCACGAGCGTCAGCTCATCATCGGCTAGGCGATCTGCAGTCCAGCCGTATGCGGCAGCGAGCTGCTCCACGAGATCAATCGGGTGGATCATGCGCTCGTGGCCCTTTTCGGACGATCCCATTCTGGCTCCTTGAAAACCGGCGACAGCTTTGTAACCGCCGACCGCCCGCGCGGTCCATGACGGGATAGGGCGAAACGCGACTTGTCCTTGGTTAATTCGTCAGATGCGGACGAAAACAGACGACGGGACGAATCGCAAGGCGGCGGCAATCTTGTCCACGAGCATTGTGCCAGCGGCCCCCATCGCACGGCGGAAGCGCTGCAATTGCGCATCGCTCGCAACACAAAACGGAGAGCAAGATCGAAGCGGTGTGGAAACGGCAGGCCACGCTCTCGACAAAATGGGCGAAGCAGCGTGCGACGCATGACTGCCGCACGGAGCGATGCCGCTTCACGCTCAATCGAGGATCGGCATCACGCTGTTTAGCCGACGGCGCCTTCCGCCAGAAAGCCGTCTCCGCTTCCCAGAGCATTCTAAATCAGTCCGGCCTGCGTCGCTGCGTGCAACCGAGGGGAGGCTCGCCTTCGGGCGCGGCTCTTTCCAATCATCGCCCCCGAAAGAAGCACTTTTAAGAGGCGGACCCGCCTTTTTCGAGCGCCGCCACGCGCGCCTCTAACGCAGCAATCACCTCCGCAAGGCGCTCGTTCTCGGCGCGCGCCTTCTCGGCCATCGTACGCACCGCGTCGAACTCCTCCCGCTTCACCATCTCCATGCCATCGAGCATGCGCTCGGCCTGGGCGCGCATGAAGCCCTCAGCCTCCTGGCGCAACCCCTGTGCGGCGCCCGCGGCGTCCGTCATCAGCTTTGCGACCTCGTCCAGCAGGCGGTTCGATGTCTGTGTCATCGGCGTTCCTTCAAGCTCGCGTCGCCTCGAGGCGATCGCCCGACCTTCAAACCGGGACTATGGTAGCTCCGCCGCTGCCGTTCAAGCGGCTCGCCAGCCGTTGCTTGACACTCACACCCAGACCCGGCAGCGTCCGCCGCGCATTCCGAGGGTCGGCAGGCAGCACCTGTCGCGCCGTCCCGACTTTCCTCGCAAACAGGCCTCCGCCCATGAGCCTTCTCGCCATTCCGTTCCCGGACTTCGACCCGGTCGCCTTCTCGATCGGCCCGCTCAGCGTCAAATGGTACGGCCTCGCCTATCTAGCCGGACTGCTCCTCGGCTGGGCCTATATCAAGCGCCTGCTCGCGACGCCGCAGCTATGGCGGAACGATACGCCGCCGTTTCCTCCGGCGAAGGTCGATGACCTTCTGCTTTACATCACGCTTGGCGTGGTGCTCGGGGGGCGCCTCGGCTACGTCCTCCTCTACGAGCCCGCCACCTATCTCTCATCTCCGCTCGAGATCTTCGCGATCTGGAAAGGCGGCATGAGCTTCCACGGGGCCTTTCTCGCCTCGGCGCTGGCGATCTGGCTCTTCGCACGGCGCAACGGCGTCAGCGTGCTCAGCACCGGAGACCTGGCCACGGCGGCACTGCCGATCGGGCTCTTCTTCGGCCGCCTCGCCAATTTCATCAACGGCGAGCTGTTCGGCCGCGTCACGGACGTGCCGTGGGCGATGGTGTTTCCGCACGCCCGGATGCTCTACCCCGCCGTCGAACCCGCGACGCGCCACCCGAGCCAGCTCTATGAGGCGGCCCTCGAAGGGCTACTTCTCTTCATCGTCCTACGTGTGCTGACGCACGCTTTGGGAGCGCTCAAATCTCCCGGGCTCGTGACGGGCACCTTCCTTACCGGGTATGCGCTGGCGCGGTCCTTCTCGGAAATCTTCCGCGAGCCGCACGATGTGCACCTCCTGAACATCGGACCGCTCACGGCGGGCCAAGTCTATTCGCTCCCCATGCTGGCGGTCGGCCTTTACCTCATCTGGCGGGCACGCCGCGAAAATGCGCCAAGCGCCCGATGACGGATACGCCGCTCTCCGCGAAGCTCAAGGCGCAGATCCGGCGCAATGGCCCGATCAGCGTCGACACCTACATGAGCGCCTGCCTGCATGATCCGGAGCACGGCTACTATCGGCGCCAACCGGCTATCGGCGCTGGCGGCGACTTCGTCACAGCGCCCGAGATCAGCCAGGCGTTCGGCGAGCTGATCGGCCTCTGGGCGGCTGTCGTCTGGCAGCAGATGGGGGCGCCCGAACGGCTTCATCTCGTGGAGCTCGGCCCGGGACGCGGAACGCTGATGCGCGACGCGCTGCGCGCGGCCCGCGTCATGCCCCGGTTTCGCGCGGCGCTGGCGGTGCATCTGGTCGACAGCAATCGCACGCTGCGTAAAGCGCAGGCGGATACGCTCTCCGATGCTGGCGTGCCGCTACAGTTTCACGACGAGGCGGCTGCGCTCGCGGATCGGGCGCGCGTGCCAGCCGGCCCGGCGATCGTCGTTGCGAACGAGTTCCTCGATGCGCTGCCGGTTGCGCAGTTCGCGTACGCGGACGGGGGCTGGCGCAGACGCAAGGTCGCGCTCGGAGACCCGCCCGAGGAAACCTTTCGGTTTGTGCCCGATCTCGAAACCGACATGCTGCCCGCAGCGCTACCGACGAACCGCGAACCGCGGGAGGGCGATATCTTCGAAGTGTGCGAAGAGCACGGCCGGCATGCGAAAGAGATCCTCGGTGCACGGGCTCGGCTCGGTCCGCTGGCGGCGCTGTTCATAGACTACGGCCATGCGGCGACGGGCTTCGGCGACACGCTGCAGGGCGTAGCCGGGCAAGCCCATGTCTCGCCCTTTCATGCGCCGGGCGAGACAGACCTCTCGGCGCAGGTCGACTTCCAGCATTTCGGTCAGGAATGCCGTGGCACCGGTCTCGCGGTCGACGGGCCCCTCTCGCAGGCGGAGCTTCTCGGGCGCCTTGGCATCATCGAGCGCGCCTCGCGGCTGATGGCGGCCAATCCGGCACGGGCGGCGGAGATCGAAGCCGGCGTGGCGCGCCTCATCGCGCCCAACGGCATGGGCTCGCGCTTCCTTGCGCTCGGCGTGCGATCACAGGACATGGGACCGCTGCCAGGTTTCGAAAGCTAGAATGGTTGCGCGCGTAGAGCGCTTCTATCGTTGACGAAGGGGAAGACGTTTCATGCTGAGCCCGCTCGAGGCTGACAGCCTCTCCATTCTGCCGGGCGTCCGCCACGGCTTCTTCACCCGGCAGGGCGGCCTCTCGCGCGGCCTTTACACTAGCCTCAACTGCGGAGCGGGATCGCGGGACGATGCGGTCGCCGTGATCGAGAACCGGTCCCGGGTCGCTAAGCACCTCGGCAGCTACTCAGACGACGTTCAGACCGTTTACCAAACCCATAGCGCCACTGCCCTCGTCGTGGACCAGCTCCGCGACCGCCTTGACCTGCCTAAGGGCGATGCGGTGGTAACGCGCACGCGGGGTCTCGCCGTCGGCGTGCTCACCGCCGATTGCGCGCCGGTCTTGTTCGCGGATGCGGACGCCGGCGTCGTGGGCGCGGCACATGCCGGCTGGCGCGGCGCTCTTGGCGGCATTCTCGAGGCGACCGTGGCCGCTATGGAGGGCCTCGGCGCCGAGCGGGCAAGGATTATCGCTGCCCTCGGACCGGCGATCGGAGCCCGCTCCTACGAGGTGGGGCCCGAGTTCGTGGCTGCGTTCGAAGAGGCGAGTGCCGATAACGCCCGGTTCTTTACCATACCCAAGGGGCGCAAAACGCCCCATTTCGACCTGGCGGGATATGTCATGCACCGGCTCGAGGGGCTCGGCCTCAGACGCGCCGAGAGGCAGTCTCCCTGCACTTATGAAAACGAATCGATGTTCTTCAGTTTTCGGCGTGCAACACATCGAAATGAGCCCGATTACGGGCGCCAAATCTCCGCCATTGTTGTGACCTAACTGCAAAATCCACAACTGTGCTGTGGATGTCGCGGATAGAATTCGGCACGTTGCCAGTTCTGGTCCGATTCCGTCTGGACGCGTGGCGGGCGTCTGGCTACAGGACTCATAGAGGGTACCGGCAGCGTTACGCAGAGGGAAGGCCGCAAAGTTTGTACGCCGGCCGCCGGAAAACAGCGGATCAGTCATAGGGGGACGTCATCGTGACGACCATTGATGCTGCTGCGGCATGGCGTGGAAACAAGTCAGTCGTGTTCGCAGTTTGTGCAGCCCTCATGGGCTTCGGTCTCGGGGGTTGTGAGACGGGCTCGAACCTGTTCGCCAGCAATTCCGACGAGAGCTCGATATCGATCGCGGGCCAGCCCCCGGCTACCGCGGCGAACGCTGCCCGGATCGCTGTGGCACCCGTGATCGGTGCGCCTGATACCGTCGCCAAGCAACTCGAATCCCAGGTCGCGAGCGCCATCGAAGCGCAGCGGATCGCAATCGCCAAGGATCCGAACGCCAAGGCTGAGTATACGCTGCGCGGCTACATCGTCTCCGCGCGCGAACAGGGGCGGACGAAAGTCTCCTACATCTGGGACGTCACCGATCCGTCCGGCAAGCGCGTCAATCGCATCACCGGCGAGGAGGTGCTCACCGGCACCCAGTCGAAGGATCCATGGGCCTCGGTCACGCCACAGGTCATCGGCACGATTTCAAACAAAACGGCGGGCTCGCTCGCCGCGTGGCTGCCTTCGCAGAACCCAGCCGCGGTGGCTGGCAGTTCGTCCGCTCAGGGCGGGAACCAGGCGCAGGTCATCGGCGGCACACCGCCATCGACGGCGGGCTACACGCAAACCGCCGCGACGGCACCGGCGACCGGGCCGGCGACCACCGGCAGCATCGCCCGTCCCGGCGCTGTGTCGGCCATGGTGCCGAGCGTAGTCGGCGCACCGGGCGATGGCAGCGTAGCCCTCACCAACGCCATCCAGCGGGAACTTTCCCGCAGCGGCGTGGCGCTGACCACCACCCCGTCGGGACAGACCTATAAGGTCGAGGGCAAGGTCGCCGTCGGGCCAGGGCAGAACGGTAAGCAGCCGATCCAGATCGACTGGGACGTCAAGGACCCGCAGGGCAAGAAGCTCGGCACGGTCTCGCAGAAGAACGAGATCCCGCAGGGCTCGCTCGACGGCGCCTGGGGCAAGACGGCCGACGCGGCGGCTTCTGCTGCTGCGCAAGGAATCGTTAAGCTTCTACCGAAGGTCAACTGACACCGCGTCGAAAGGGCCGACGGGGCTGGTTGGCCACTCTGAAGGAGAGTCTGCTAAACATCGCGGGCCCGGGGAGTTTACACACCCGGGCTCGCGCGTTATTACGCGCGTCATCGGAGCGTCGCATGAGGAGCGTTCATGCCATTCGATGTACGCGGAGAGAGTGGCAGGGGCGGCCAGACCATGAAAATCGTAGCCGGCAACAGCAACCGGCCACTAGCGGATGCCATAGCGAAGTATCTCAAGATCCCACCGGCGAAATCCCAGGTGAAGCGCTTCGCGGACATGGAAGTGTTCGTCGAGATCCAGGAGAACGTGCGCGGACAAGACGCGTTCGTCATCCAGTCGACGTCCTTCCCCGCCAACGACAACCTGATGGAGCTCCTAATCCTGATCGACGCGCTGAAGCGCTCGTCGGCCCGGCGCATCACCGCCGTCATTCCCTACTACGGCTATGCCCGCCAGGACCGGAAGCCCGGTCCGCGCACGCCGATCTCTGCCAAGCTCGTCGCCAACCTCATCGAACGCGCCGGCGCCAACCGCGTGCTGACGGTCGATCTGCATGCCGGGCAGATCCAGGGCTTCTTCGATATCCCGACCGATAACCTGTTCGCGGCCCCCGTCATGGTGCGCGACATCGAGGAGCGGTACGGAACGGAAAACCTCGTCATCGTCTCGCCCGACGTGGGCGGCGTGGTGCGCGCACGCGCGCTCGCCAAGCGCATCGACGTGCCGATCGCCATCTGCGACAAGCGCCGCGAACGGCCAGGCGAATCCGAAGTCATGAACGTGATCGGCGACGTCGATGGCAAGCGCTGCATCCTCATCGACGACATCGTCGACAGTGGCGGCACCGTGGTGAACGCCGCCGACGCCCTGCTCGACAAGGGCGCGACGGAGGTGATGTGCTACGTGACGCACGGCGTGCTCTCGGGGGGCGCGGTGTCGCGCATTCAGAATTCCCGGCTCAAGCACCTCGTGATCACGGATTCGATTTTGCCGACGGCGGCTGTAGAGGCGGCGCGCAACATCCGCGTGCTTTCGATCGCCCCGCTGCTCGGAGAGGCCATCCTGCGCACTTCCCGCGAGGAAAGCGTATCGAGCCTGTTTTATTAAGCCAAGCGGACAGGTAGCGTGGACGCGCTCTGAACTCTAAGCGCAGCAAGCCCGGCGTTTATCCCGCCGCGATCTCGAGAACCTCGCTGATCTGCGGCGGGTATGAGGGCCGCATGTCTTCGCTGTCCCAGACGCCTTCCGCATAGCGTGTTCCGCCTTCGCCCTGGACCGAGACATCCTTGAAACCAGCGGAGCGAAACTTATCGGCGATCATGTCGTTGCTGGCGAGCCGCTCGACGAAGCCGAGCGTGATCGTCGCCCGGTAGCGTTTCCCGCGCTGAAGGTTGAAGATCATTGCAGTACCTCCCCTTCCATTGCGCACGTCACGGCACTCGTGCGCCATGATGCGCATTTTTTCTAGAGCCGTTCCAGTTTAAGTAAAACCCCGGAACGGCTCTAAGTTTTTGTTTTTTTTGTGCTTCTTTCCGGAAGCACCCTAAGTTCTAGCGCTCAAGCCCTTTCGCTTTGAGATCGGCAAGATATTCGGCCCAGCGCTTATCCTTTTGCAATGACAACATGTGAAGATAGGACCAGGTGAACAGCCCGGAATCATGCCCATCGTCGAAGACAACGCGCACGGCGTAGTTGCCGACGCCGCGGAGCTCCCGGATCTTGACGTTCTTCTTCCCGGCAACGGTGACGCGCTGGTCCTTCGAGTGCCCTTGGACCTCCGCGGACGGGCTCAGAACGCGCAGGAACTCCGCCGGAAGCTCGTGCTCGTCCTTGGTTGCGAACAGGACGCGCAGCGCCTCTCCGCCATGCACCACCTTGAGCTCGGGCGGTTTCATGCCGCGACCGGCTGCCCTCTCAAGCTCGCTCCATGCCTTGGCCGCGATGCTGCGGAAAGCGTCCGCGCTCGGGCTTTCTGGCGCCGTGGCGGTGATGGGGCGGCCGGAATCGGACGTCTCACGGACTTCCATGGTCAAGGGGACCTCGCCAAGGAAGGGAACCTCGAGCTTCTCCGCTTCCGCGCGCGCTCCGCCGTGGCCGAAAATATCGTAGCGCTTGCCCGTATCTGGCGCGATGAAATAGCTCATGTTCTCGACGATGCCGAGCACCGGCACGCTGACCTTACGGAACATGGCAAGGCCCTTGCGGGCGTCGATCAAGGCCAAATCCTGCGGTGTCGAGACGACGACGGCGCCGGAGAGCGGCACCTGTTGGGCGATGGTGAGCTGAACGTCTCCGGTGCCGGGCGGCATGTCGATCACCAGCACGTCGAGCTCGCCCCAAAGCACTTCGCGAAGCATCTGGTTGAGCGCGCCGACGACCATCGGGCCGCGCCAGACGATCGGCGTGTCCTCCTCGACCATGAAGCCCATGGACATGGTCTTGACGCCATAGCCCTCGATGGGGACGAGCTTCTTGCCCTGCGCCTCGGGCTGTTGGCCCGTGACGCCGAGAAGGCGGGGCTGAGACGGCCCATAAATGTCAGCGTCAAGGATGCCGACCTTGAGACCGAGCGCCTGGAAGCCGAGCGCCAAGTTCACGGTGACCGTCGACTTGCCGACACCGCCCTTTCCGGAGGCGACGGCGATGATGTGGCCCACGCCTGGGACGCCCTGCGTCTGGCGCACGGGTGCCGGCCCCGGCTGAGGCGGACGGTGTCCACCGTCCCCGCCGCCGCTCCGCGCGCGCGCTTCCGTCACGCGGTGGTGTTCACGGCCATTGGCGGACGACGCCGCGGGCCGCGCAGCCTGGCCGGGCGCCGCATCCGCCGTCAGCACGGCGACGACGCCCGCGACCCCCTCGATCTCGCGTACGACCTTTTCTGCCGCCTCGCGCAGCGGTTCCAGCTCCTCGGCCCGCGCCGCCGGAACGGTAATCGAGAAATAGACGCGGCCATCCTTGACGAGGATATCGGACACCAGCCCGAGATCGACGATATTTCCGTCGAGATCCGGCCCCTTCACGCGCCGCAACCGCTCGACAACCTCACTTCTCAGATCGGACATTCCACGCCTCTGTTATTGCCTCCCGCGGCCGCGCAGCCGGACGCAGGGGCCAGCCAATGCTCGGTCCAGCCCTACGTCATGCCTGGGGTACCCGCAAGGTGGGTTCTCTGCGGTTCTCCCCTGCCGCCCTTTCCGATATAGGAAGGCGGCAGATGTTCCGCCAGCAAAACGGCACCATTGAAAGACGCTTCATGAAATTGCTGCTGGCCTTGAGCCGTGCCATCGATCGGGCGACCAGCGCAGTCGGGCGATGGGCAGCCTGGCTGATCGTGGCCGCAGCCGTCATCAGCGCGGGCAACGCGGTGGTGCGGAAGGTTTTCGACTGGAGCGCGAACTCGCTTCTCGAGGTGCAGTGGTGGCTGTTTGCGGCCGTCTTCCTGCTCGCGGCGCCCTGGACGCTGGCGGTCAACGAGCACATCCGCATCGATGTCCTAAACAGTCGCCTCTCCCACAGGGTGCGCAATGCCATCGAACTTCTGGGCCATGTCCTCTTCCTACTGCCGATGGCAGCCATGGTCGCCTACACGTCCTGGTTCTTCTTCACCTATTCGCTGGCGCAGAACGAGCAATCCCCCAACGCGGGCGGCTTGCCGCTATGGCCTGTCAAAGCCCTCATTCCGGTTGCCTTCACGCTGCTTTTCCTGCAGGGCGTCTCGGAGCTGATCAAGCGGATCGCAATCATGCGCGGGCTGCTGCCCGAGCCGGCCGCGCAGAGCACCTATCACACGGCGGCCACCGGAGCCGATCCCGACAACGGCATGGCGCCGCCGGCGGACGAGGCGCGATGAACCGGGGCGGGGGACGCGTGCCAGCCCGCGCGCGCGAAAGGGGGATCGACAGCCCATGACGGCATTCCTGGCGCAGAACCTCGCGCCGATCATGTTCGCATCGCTGGTCTTCTTCCTCCTGCTCGGCTACCCGGTCGCGTTCTCTCTCGGCGCGGTGGGGCTCGTCTTCTTCTTCGTCGGCGTGGAGCTGGCGCCTTACTCCGACGGCGCCATCACGCTCTCCTGGCATCTCCTGCAATCCATGCCGGGGCGCATCTTCGACGTGATGCGCAACGACACGCTGCTCGCCATCCCGTTCTTCACTTTCATGGGGCTGATCCTCGAGCGCTCGGGCATGGCGGAGGACCTGCTCGAGACCGTGGGGCAGCTCTTCGGCACGGTACGCGGCGGGCTTGCCTACGCCGTCATCTTCGTTGGCGCACTGCTTGCCGCGACGACCGGCGTCGTGGCCGCAAGCGTGATCTCCATGGGCCTCATCTCGCTGCCGATCATGCTTCGTTACGGCTACGACCGCCGCCTCGCGTCGGGCGTGATCGCGGCTTCGGGCACGCTGGCGCAGATCGTTCCGCCCTCGCTCGTGCTGATCGTTCTCGCAGATCAGCTCGGCCGCTCCGTCGACGATATGTACAAGGCAGCACTGCTGCCCGGCCTCGCATTGGCCGGCCTCTATGCCGTCTATGTTCTCGTCGTATCCCTTATCAAGCCGGCCGCCGCCCCGGGCCTGCCGGCGGAACACATCGTCCACCGCGAGGCGGATGGCTCTCGAGGGCTCCTCTCGATCGCAGTTCTGGCAGCGCTCTCGGCCGTATTTGCCGCCTGGATGATGCACGGATCCGCCTACGCCGGCATCGATCGCGCGATCCTGGCGATGGCATGGGCGATCATGTTCGCCCTCGCCGCGGCGCTCGCGAACCGCGCCCTGGCGTTCGTCTCAGGGCGCAGCCTGCTGTCCACAATCGCCGAGCGCGTCACCTTCGTCATGGTGCCGCCGCTGCTGCTCATCTTCCTCGTGCTCGGCACCATTCTCGTCGGCCTCGCGACGCCGACTGAGGGCGGCGCGATGGGAGCGGTCGGCGCGCTCGCGCTCGCCGCTGCCAAGCGCGTGAGCGACAAAGACGTGCGCCGCTTCAACTTCCGCATCGTGCGGCAGGCCGCGGAGGCGACGGCGAAACTCGCGGCCTTCGTGATGTTCATCCTGATCGGCGCGCGGATCTTCTCGCTCACCTTTTACGGTGTCAACGGCCACATCTGGGTCGAGCACCTCCTGACCTCCATGCCCGGCGGCATGTACGGCTTCTTGATCATGGTGATGGTGCTGATTTTCCTGCTGGCGTTCTTCCTCGACTTCTTCGAGCTCTGCTTCATCCTCGTCCCGCTTCTGAAGCCCGCTGCCGAGGCGATCTTCCGCGTCTCTCCAGAAGCGGTCGCCATCGCCAAGGGCTTCGGCCTCGCCGTCATCACAACCACCGATGCCTCCGGCGCCGTGACGGAAGCCGTGGCGGATGTTTCCCCATTCGTGATCTGGTTCGGCGTGCTGCTGGCCGTCAACATGCAGACGAGCTTCATGCATCCACCGTTCGGATTTGCGCTCTTCTATTTGCGCAGCGTGGCACCGCGAGACGCTTACCGCGATACTGTTACTGGGCGAACCATGGCCCCCGTGCGCACCAGCGAAATCTATTGGGGCGCGGTGCCCTTCCTCTGCATTCAGCTGCTCATGGTGGGCCTGCTCATCACAATGCCGGGGCTCGTCATGAGCAAGCCGGAGGTGCGGATGCATTCGCCCGCAGCGGCCACGCCGACGTCTGCGGCTCCGGTCGCGGCTGGCGTGGAGCACGGGCACGGCTTCGCCCTTCCCCCAACGCCGCCACAGATCGAAGGCGCACCGCATCAGGATGCGGGCGGAGCCAGGGCGCCGACGCTCGACATGCGAGAGCTGCCGAGCTTCACACCTCGCGAGCGCGCGCCCGATCCTGCTTATCCCTAAGCGCTCGCCCTGCAACAAAACAAGCAAAGCTTGATCAGCATGGATGCGCGGCACACATGCATCGGGGCGTGATGCCCCGTCGCGCACATCTCGCTCATCTCTCGCGCTTGCTCCCGTCTCATGGGGCCGTTGCGCCACAGTTGCAACTTCGGCTGTGCGGCGTCACAATTTCATACTAGAGATGCTCTTCAGTCTCTTGCTAAGTGGGAGGAGATCGGGCACGGGGCCAAGCGCCTGTGGGGACGTCGGGAAGCTGCTCAATCTACCCCCATCCATCACAGCCTTATGCGCCGACACTCAGCGTGTGTTCCGAAAGTTATTCATGCGGAAGACAAGAAGACCCGCGTCTGCGACGCTTACAAACAACAACATCGGCGATATCGGCGCTCCCGTAGAGGTGCGCCGGCATCCTGGTGCACGCCGCCTCACGTTGCGCGTCAGCCGTACGCGACGCATGGTGATCGTCACGCTTCCGGTGCAGTGCGACCTCAACGAGGCCGACTCGTTCATCACGCGCAATATCGACTGGGTGCGCGCGCGCCTCGATAGCCTGCCCGATCCCGTGCCCTTCACGGACGGCGTGTTCATACCGCTGCGCGGGGAGGCGCATCGCGTCGTGTTCACCGGCCCGTCGCGGCGCGGACCTGTCGAGCGCCATGTCACGGAGTCCTATCCGGAGCTGCGCGTCGCCGGCCGCGAGGAGCATGCACCACGCCGTCTCAGAGACTGGCTCATGAAGGAAGCGCATCGTAGCCTCGATGAACGCGTGCGCTTCCATGCCAAACGACTCGGCGTGACGGCCAAGCGCATTGCCGTGCGCGATCAAACCAGCCGCTGGGGGTCCTGCTCGACGACGGGCGTTCTTTCATTCTCGTGGCGGCTCGTCATGGCGCCCCCCGACATCCTCGATTACGTGGCGGCGCACGAGGTGGCACACCTCAGAGAAATGAACCACGGGCCGCGCTTCTGGGAGCTTGTCGCCAAGACCATGCCCGGCCTCGAAGAGGCGAAGCGGTGGCTGCAGATCTACGGCATGGACCTGCATCGCTACGGTGCCGCGGCCGACGAAGCCTGAACCGCAAGTGGTTCGGCGAGATCGATCGCTTTGAAGCAAGCTCCACCCTAACGACGTCGCTCTCAGCGCGAGCGCGGTGGATGCACGCGGATGCGGCCCTCCGGCGTGACGACGGCCATCCCATCCTCGGCGCCAAGCGCGGCCGCGCCCCCCTGACCGGAATCGGGACCGGCGCCCAGTGACACGGGGGCGCCTCCGACACCCGCGCCAGTACGGGCTTGGCTCGCCGCATCGGGCGTCGTCGCCTGGACCATCCTGCCGTCGCGCTCGGTATTGCGCACCTGCGGCGGAGCATCGGCGGTGACGTCGATGGCGCCGCCCACCGGCGCATCGTCCGGCACGAGCGTCAGCGGAGAAAAGCGGATGTCAGCCGCGAGGGCCGTTGCAGCCTCCTCCTCGCTGATGAAGCCCGCCTCGCGCATGGCGCCAATGACAACCCGTGCGCGCGCAACCGCCTGGTCAGGGCTCGCGCTCGGCGCATAGCGTGACGGCGCCTTGAGGAGCCCCGCGATGACGGCGGCCTCCGCAAGCTCAAGATCACGCGCCGATTTACCGAAGTAGCGTTGGGACGCCGCCTCGATGCCATGCGCGCCGCCGCCGAAATAGACGCGGTTGAGGTAGAGCTCGAGGATATCGCGCTTCGTCAGCCGCAGCTCCAGCCACAGTGCGAGCACGACCTCCTCTGCCTTGCGCGCCCATGTTCTTTCGGCGGTCAGGAACAGGTTCTTGGCGAGCTGCTGCGTAATGGTCGAGCCGCCCTGCGCCAAGCGGCCCGCGCGCATGTTGGCGATGGCGGCGCGCAGCATGCCGAGCGGATCCAGGCCCGGGTGACCGAAGAAGCGCCGGTCCTCAATGGCGATCACAGCCTCGGCCGCATGCGGGGGCAGCATGTCGAGCGGAATGAAGGCGGGCTCAGCATCAAGCTCGGCCGCAAGGCTGCTGCTGCCCCTGCGGATCTCAGGCGCGGCGGCTTGGAGCCGCATGGAGAGCGGGTCCGGAAACGCGATGGTGTAATAGATAAAAAGCACACCGACGGCGAACGCCGCGGCGGACAGCAGCAGGATGGAGCCACGCAGCAAGAGCCGCCACCGCAGCGGCAGCGCAGGCGCGCCGTCCGGCGGCGGCTGATCGTCGGGCCAGTCCGGATACGGCTCATGCCGGGGATCGGAAAATGACGGCCCATACGGCCGTTGCGGATCTCGGCCGCCATAGTCCATGTGCTTCTGCCCTCACACGAAGCAAGCACGCGGCATCCTGCCCCGTTCGGCCATCATGGGCCGCACGCCGCTAATGGTGCGTTAACCGGAGGCTGAGACGCGGTCACAAACGGCCGCAACGAGCCTGGCCCCGCGGACCAAAATGCAATCGCATCGGTTTTTTTGACGGTCGCTGGTGCAGCGAAGCTGCCATTCTCAGCCCTTTCCTGCCCAAGCTTCGAAAAACGCTGTGGATTCCCCAGTTCGGCCATAGGTGACAGCGCGCGACTCAGCGATGGAGTAGAAGTGCTCAATTTCGGCTGATGGTATTTCCTCTAAAGGGCCTCGCAGGGTCGCAATGCCAAGACTGATCCATCTCACCGCGCTCGTCGCAGTCCTGCTGTTCGCGGGGGCCTGCACGAGAGATGCCGTTCGGGAGATGGGGTCGCTCAAGGACACGGAGTTACGTCCCGCGCATAGAACGGCAGATCGGGCGCACGAGCGTTCCGTCAAGGCAGCGGGCGCCTCGGCCGAGATCGAGCGCGAGGATGAGGCAGACGCGATCGAGACGGGCTCCATCGATACGCAGGACTGCCAGGGCGAGCACATCGCCTATCAGGCCACCAAAGAATATCTGAAGAACTTCGGGCCGAGGCCGCCGGATCAGCCGGGCGAGCGCGGACCCTGCCGGCGCAACGCGCCGGAACGCTGAGCACTGGACCAAGATCGCTTCAAGCCTATCCCTCTGAAGCTGGCATCGTTGGTCCCATCGAAAAGCTGAACCCATTACCGGCGCGTTCTGTTACGGCGAACCGAGATCTACATCTCGGAACGGTCAGTTCATGTGCCAGCCATGACTGACGATGATGCTCTCGCCAGTCAGCGCATTGGTCTTGAAGGACGCGAGAAAAAGCGCGACGTCAGCAATGTCCTCGACCATCGTGAACTGCTTGTCCACGGTCTCGCCGAGCATCACTTCCTTGATGACGCGCTCCTCCGTGATGCCAAGCTCTTCCGCCTGCTCCGGGATCTGCTTATCGACCAGCGGCGTGCGCACGAAGCCGGGACAGATCACGTTGGCGCGCACGCCGTGCTCTGCGCCTTCCTTCGCCATCGTGCGCGCCAGACCCAGGATGGCATGCTTCGCCGCCACATAGGCCGATTTCAGCGGCGAGGCCTCATGGCTGTGCACCGACCCCATGTAAATGAGCGAACCTGAGCCCTTCTTGTACATGTGTCTGACGCAGGCCTTCGTCGTAAGAAACGCACCATCGACATGGATCGCCATGATCTTCTTCCAGTCTGCAAAAGGAAAATCCTCGATGGGATGCACGATCTGGATACCGGCGTTGGAGACCAGGATGTCGACACCGCCGAACGCCGCCACTGTCTTTTCGACGCCTGCGTTGACCTGCTCCTCGTTGGCGACGTCCATGGCCACGGCAATGGACGTCTTGGCGTCCCCCAGCTCCTTTGCCGCGGCAACTGCGGCGTCGAAGTTGAGATCGGCGATGGCAACGCGCGCGCCCTCGGCCGCATAACGCTTGGCGATCTCGTGCCCGATGCCGCTGGCGGCCCCTGTTACGAGCGCGACTTTGCCATCCAGTTTCATGGGGTGCTCCTTTCAGGCTTGAGATAATCGTAGACGACCTTGCCGAGGCCGAGCGTGAGGTCGGCGAGAATGTGTGTTGCAGAGAGGACTTCGAGCACGGGCAGCGCAGCCACGGGAGCCGCCGCATGCGGCCTGAGATCGAGCGCAGCCGGCCCCGTCCAGGCTCCCTTGAGCACCACGTCCTCGAGCCGATAGTCGACGAGCTCGAGAATACGCGGCGACCCGTCCACGTGCGGAATGATCTTGAGGAGGTAGTTGGGCGCCGAGAGCGAGGCGGCCACGTGGCCGAGATCGAGCGCGCGATGCTTGTAGCCCATGGTCCCTGTCGCCACGCGCACGGAGCCGTAGTCGAGGGTGCCGATCAAGGTATCCTTGTCTGGCCTGAGAGACGGCTGGGCATACTTTTTCGGAAACCCCCACAGCTCGCGGCCACCGTAAATCGGCGGTCCGTCGTTGAGGTACATGGCGTGGGTATAGCCGCCCGATCTGCCCTCGAAGGATACCGCGATGACCTGTCCGGATTCGGTATAGTCGCCGAACCCCGTCGAGTCCGGCATGCGGATGAACTCGTATCTAACGATCGGCTCATCGAACGAAAGCGGTTCGGGCACCACGGCGCGCAGCGCTTCGGGATCGGTGCGGTACGAGATGATCAGATATTCGCGATCGATGAAGCGATAAGGACCTGGTGGAAAGGCGGGGCTCGTCAACGGCATGGCAAAGGCGCTTTTCTTGACCTCGGCGATCTTCATGGGTGCCTCTCCGGTCGCGGGGGATCCAGCTCTTTCGTAAGGTCGAGCACGGTGACGCCGCTCGTCGGCCGCTCCCGGTGGATCCAGGAGGGGTGCGAAAGCGTCCGCTCGACGTCATCGCGCCCCGAGCGCCAGTGCTCGTTGATGGTGAAGCGAGAGAACTCGTAGTCGTTGGATTGCGTCGCATAGACTGCGCGGCGGTGTATGAGATGCACGATGGTGATCGCCGCATCGCACCCGAGCGCCGACAAGACATGCCAGTCCATCGACGTCTTGAGGCTGTCCGGCATCTTCGCTTCCAGCCGGCGGATGGCGCGGCGCATAGTCTGAAGCTCGCGGAACACGTCCGTGTTGAGCCGCGTGCGGCTCGAGTAACGGATGTCCTTCTCACGCTGCGTGATGTCGAACACCGTCTCCGGCATGGGCCCTTTGGCGCTGAAGAGATCGAGCTGGAAGACGCACATGTCGCTGCGCGGACCGGTCCGGTCGAGAACGTATTGCAGGGGCGTGTTGGAGACGATGCCGCCGTCCCAGTAGGCCACGCCGTCGATGATCACTGGGGGAAACCCCGGCGGCAGCGCAGCGCTCGCCATGATGTGCTCGGGCCGAAGCTCGAGATGCGCCGTATCGAAGAACTTGAGGTTGCCTGTTTCCACCTGCACGGCGCCGACGCTGACGCGCATTTTTCCGGAGTTGAGGTAATCGAAGTCAACGAGCTCGCTCAAGGTCGCGTGCAGGGGGCTGGTGTCGTAGTAGCTGATCGCCTCGAGCGAGCCCTTAGGGTTCAGAAACGGTGGCGGAATACGCGGGTCGAAAAAGCCGGGCACGCCCGTTACGGCGACGAACGCGGCGCTGAGCTCGTTGTAGATTTTTCGCGATTGGTTATCGGTTGCGATGGGGGCAAGCAGCAACCCGCTCGATACGCGCTCCCAGAACGTCTTGAGCCGCTCCACCCGCAGTTCGGGCGGATTGCCGGCGATGAGCGCGGAATTGATGGCGCCAATCGAGATGCCCGCCACCCATTCGGGACACAGGTCCGCTTCATTGAGCGCCGCGAAGGCACCTGCCTGATACGCGCCGAGCGCGCCTCCTCCTTGCAAAACGAGGATCTTCTTCTCAGCATTCGGGGCGTTTTGGCCGTCCCCTTCGAACCGTGACATGCCACGCGCTCTAAGTCTTTGTTGGAGAGACTGATTCACGTTCTGGAGCGAGCCGAAACGCGAGCCGTGCGTTAATTTCATCTTTGGGGACGAGCTCCCGTTTTCAACCCATGTGCGCTCATCTGGCCCGCGGATTGATCCAGGCACGCGTGACTGCGGATCCCGCACATTGAGGAATGTGCGAGTTCTCTGCGCGGCGGCTGGCCCGCATGGGCCGTGATACCTATGTCAGGGATGCTCCATGGGAGCCCGCTGTAGTATGCAAAGGCCAGCTAACGCAGAATGAGGTCCGTCCCGATGCTCATCCGCAGACCTGCCGATATCCCGCCGTCCGAGATTACGCCGCGGAGCCTCTATCTCCGCCGCCGCGAGTTCGTGGCAGGCAGCCTCGGCCTGGCTGCGCTGGTCCTTCTCCCCATGCGGGGGCAGGCGGCCTATGTCGCTGCAAGGAAAAGCACGTTCTCGACCGACGAGCCGATCACGCGTCTCAAGGACGCGACCACCTATAACAATTTCTACGAGTTCGGCAGCGACAAGGGCGATCCCTCAGCCAAGGCGCACACGCTGACGACCGACCCGTGGTCCGTGAAGATCGACGGCCTCGTGGCAAAGCCCGGAGAGATGGCGCTCGAGGACATCCTGAAGCCGGTTACGCTCGAGGAGCGCATCTATCGCCTGCGGTGTGTCGAAGGCTGGTCCATGGTGATCCCTTGGATTGGCTTCCCGCTTGCGGCGCTCTTGCAGCGTGTGGAGCCGCTCAGCAGCGCGCGCTATGTCGCCTTCGAAACGCTGGTGCGCCCGCAGGAAATGCCGGCGCAGCGCGGCTACTTCCAGCCGCTGCCCTGGCCTTACCGGGAGGGATTGCGCCTCGACGAGGCCATGCACCCGCTCACGATTCTCGCCACCGGCATGTACGACGAGGCGCTGCCAAAGCAGAACGGAGCGCCGCTCCGGCTCGTCGTGCCGTGGAAATACGGGTTCAAGAGCATCAAGTCCATCGTCAGGATCTCGCTCGTCGACAAGCAGCCGGAGACGACGTGGCAAGCCCTGCAGCCGCGAGAGTACGGTTTCTACTCGAACGTCAATCCGGAGGTCGATCATCCGCGCTGGAGCCAGGCGACTGAGCGGCGCATCGGCGAAGGCAATGGACTTTTCGCAAAGCGCCGGCCGACGCTCATGTTCAACGGCTATGGCGAGCACGTGGCCAAGCTCTATGCGGGCATGGATCTCCGTGAGAACTTCTGATCCGATCGGCGCTCCCCAGCGCCAGACGTGGCGGAGGCCCGCGGCGCGAGGCGTGCGGTCAGGAGCGGTTGCGGGTGGGCATGCGCCAGCAAGCGTGCGCGGACGTCCCGGAGGCTCATGGCGCACATGGCTCGCGCCCGGAAGCTGGACGCTCTATGCCGTCGGCCTGCTGCCTGCGGTGTGGACCTTTCATCTCGCCATCACCGACCAGCTCGGCGCCGACCCGCTCAAGACCCTGGAGCGCTCGCTCGGGCTCTGGGCGCTGCGCTTCCTGGTGGCCGGCCTCGCCATCACGCCACTCCGCCGCATGGGCGGGCCAAACCTCATCCGCTGGCGGCGTATGATCGGGCTTCTCGCGTTCGTCTACGCCCTCCTTCACGTGACCGTTTACGTCTGGCTCGATCAGGGGCTCGATGCCGGACTCATCTGGAAGGACATCGTGAAACGTCCCTATATTACGGTCGGGCTTCTTAGCTTCCTCATCCTGATCGCGCTCGCGGCGACGTCGAATGCGACCATGATCAGGCGACTCGGCGCCGCAGCGTGGCAGCGGCTGCACCGTCTTGTTTATGTTGCAGCCGCGGCTGCGGCCCTGCATTTCATCATGCTGGTTAAAGCCTGGCCGCTGGAACCATTCGTCTACGCTGCGATCATCGCGGGACTGCTCCTTTACCGGGCGGGCTATCGCCGGAGGAGGCCGTCCAGCCCATAAGGAAAAGGAGGACGCCCATGAGCAAGATCACACACGACGAGGATTATTGGCGCGAGAAACTCACGCCCGAGCAGTATCAGGTGCTGCGCAAGGGTGGGACCGAGAGACCGTTTACAGGCGAGCACCTGAACACGCATGCACCCGGCACGTTCGCTTGCGCGGCTTGTGGAGCAGAGCTCTTCTCATCGGACACAAAGTTCGAATCAGGCTGCGGCTGGCCATCGTTCGATCAGGCGCTGCCGGGCTCGATCGAATATCATCGGGACACCACTCATGGCATGGTGCGCACGGAGGTGCGCTGTGCAAGCTGCGGCTCACACCTCGGCCATGTCTTCGATGACGGGCCGACAGAGACCGGGAAGCGGTATTGCATTAATTCGGTGTGCCTCGACCATCGGCAAGACACGTGAGCCTACGTGGAATGGATGACGCGGCCTGCCCGATGCTGTCGCACCGATCGCGCCTAACCGGCCTCGCCGATGATGTAGCGGGCGATCCGATCCTCCGGGACGCCCTTTTCGCTCCGGGTCCAGCCGCGCACGGAGATGCCGGCCTGGTGCACGGTTTCAGGATCGCCTGAGATCAGCGGATGCCACCAGGCGAGGCCGCGCCCCTCATCGAGGCGGCGATAGGCGCAACTCTCCGGAAGCCACTTGAGCTTGCGCACCGCCTTGATGTCGATGGACAGGCAGTCGGGCATGCGCTCGAAGCGGTTCTCATAGTCCTTGCAGCGGCATGCACCGATGTCGAGGAGGCTGCAGGCGAGGCGCGTCAGGAAAACGGCGCCGGTGTCCTCGTCCTCGATCTTGACTAGGCAGCATTGGCCGCAGCCGTCGCAAAGCGATTCCCATTCGGCCGGCGTCATATCCGCGAGGCGCTTTTCTTCCCAGAAGGGCTTCGTCTCGCCCTCAGCCCATACGGCGTCATCACTGAAGCGATCCGCCGAAACCCTGGATCCCCGCTTGCGCGGCGCACGCTGGGGTGTGGCGCATCTCGGTTGCTCCGGTGCCTGCTTCCTTCTCGCTGACGAACCCAAACGCTTGCTCATCGGGATGCTTGCCCGCTTGCGTGCTTCGACTTGTAGCTCACAGCCTCGCCGAGGTCGTTTGCCTCGTAGACTCCGCGCGCCACGGCACGTGCGACTGTATCAACGGCAATGGAACCAATGCGCATGAGGTGCATCAGGCGCTCTAGCGGATCCGCGGGAAGGTCGACCGTGCCTGTCGCCAGCACGAAGATTGTATCACCATCGACATGGGAATGGATCGGGCGGATCGCACGGGCGAGGCCGTCTTGCGCCATGATGCCAATGCGCTTCGCCTCGGCCTTCGTGAGGCTCGCATTGGTCGCGACGACACCGATGGTCGTGTTCCCGCCGGGCGCGAGCGGCGAAAGATCCAGACGGCTGCCCCGGAACGGATCTTCTGCGGATACCGGCGGCATCGCCGCCGGCCAGCCCCGCGCGCCGAACTCGCCATCGAGCTCATAGGGGGCGGCCCAGAAATGCCCCTCGCCTCCCATGACGACCGAGCCGAACGGGTTGACGGCAATCAGCGCGCCGACCTGGAGATCGCCATCGCAGGCGCTGGCGGAGCCGAGCCCGCCCTTCAGGTTGCCGGCCATGGCTCCCATGCCCGCGCCGGCGTTGCCAAGGGCGAATTCGCGCGCCACGTCGGCGCACGCCGCGCGCCCCCACTCGCGGTAAGGCGGCGTCTCACCCCAGTTCTTGTCGCCGCCGTTCGGCAGGTCGAACAGCACGGCCCCCGGAACGACGGGCGACACCCGAGGCGTCTCGCCGAGCGCGAAGCCCCGATTGCGCGCGCCAAGCCACGCCACCGCTCCTGACATAGCCTCCAGGCCGTAAACCGAGCCGCCCGAAAGAACGATGCCGTCGACGGCTTCGACGAGGCACGTCGGATCGAGGGCGTCGGTCTCTCGGGTGCCTGGCGCACCGCCGCGCACATCGCATGCGGCAACCACACGCCGATCCGGAAGGACGACCGTAACGCCGCTCCGCACAGTCGCGCACTGCGCGTTGCCGACTGAGATGCCATCGACGTCGGTGATGAGATTGCGCGAGCCAGGGCGTACGGTCATGGTGCGTTGTGCCTCCGGCTGGCGTTCAAACGTGGTGCCCCTGGCCCGACTCGAACGGGCACGTCATTGCTGACAGCAGATTTTGAGTCTGCCGCGTCTACCTGTTCCGCCACAGGGGCCCGGTAACGATCGGGAGCGGGCGCCGCACTATAACGACGCGCCTTACTCAGTCAACGCGCGAAACCCGCAGCGATCGCAGCTATCGCCACGAGTACGTGACGCGCCCGCTGCCGTGAACATGCTCGGCAATCTGCACCCGGTCGCCGACGTGCGGATCGGTCTTCTTCAGCGCCATGACATGGACCAGCCGGCCGTCACCGAGCTTCACGTCGACAGACAGTCCCTCCTCATTGGCGCGGATGGAGCGGCCGACAACTGGCCCCACGGTCTCGACCACGCCCGCCAACTGATGTGTCTCGACCGTCGCATCCAAGCCCATGGCCCATAAGCCGCCGAGCGCAAACACCGCGACCCCTAGCGCCCCGCCAAGCCATTTGACCCGATCCCGCCAGAGCTGGCGCTCCAGCTTGCGTTTCGTCTCGTCGCGCATCGTCCACCCTATGTCTGTGTGTGCCGGCGGCTGCGTACGGGCCCCGCGTCGCTCTGCGGTTGGCACCTCAGCCGCCAGGCGACCGGACCGACCGCCGGCCCGAACCCCTCGTCACACCATGCGTGCCGTGCAGGCCGCGCAGCGCCCGCGCAGCTCCAGCGTCATCGTGTGGACGGTGTATTTGGAGCGCTTCGCCCAACTGTCCAAGGCCTCAACAGCGGCGGGCTCCGAAAACTCCGACACCGTGCCGCAGTCGTCACAAATGGCGAATATGGCCGCGCCGTCGTGATGGTGGTCAGAATGCCGGCAGACGACGAAGGCGTTGAGCGATTCCACGCGGTGCGCTGTGCCGGAGGCGATGAGGCGGTCCAGCGCGCGGTAGACTGTTTGCGGCGCGAGGCTCGCGCGATCGCGAAGCTGATCGATGATCTCATACGCCGATATCGGCCTGCCGGATTGACGCAAGGCTTCGAAGATAAGCTTGTCCTGCTCCTGCGCCGGGCGGCGCTTACTCACTTTTCGCGTCATGCGGCTCCCTTCAGGTGATGGCTTCCCCGCTTATCCGGAAGCGCTCGCTTTTTTCGTGCTCTTTATCGGAAAACTGGCACCACTTTTTCCGGAAGCACGAGGGATAGCATAACCGATCCTGGCCAAATGTGGCCCGGGTGCGATGGTTCGGCTGTGCCGGCAAGGCCTGCCTGGAGACAGCCGACAGGCGCCAAAGCGTCAATTGATAATTGACGGCTCCGCAGCTATAACCCTGCGATCTCAAGCATAAGCGAGAGACCTGCCCGGCACCCTTGGAGGCCGGCTGCAGCCAGGTGGGCCTGTCTCAAGGCCCTTTTTTCATTGGAGAAAATGCCATGTCCGAGATCATGGAGATCAAGGCCACGGCGCGCCCGCGTGCCGGCAAGGGGGCCGCACGCCAAGCCCGCCGAGAGGGGAATGTCCCCGCAGTTATCTACGGAGACGGCCAGCCGGCCGAAATCATTGCCATCAACGGCAACGAGCTCTGGAAGCAGTTCATCAAGGGGCACTTCACCTCCTCGGTGCTCGATATCGCAGTGGGCGATCGCAAGATCCGCGTCATCCCGCGCGATGTCCAGGTCGATCCGGTCAAGGATCATCCGATCCACGTCGATTTCCTGCGCATCGGCAAGGATGGCGTCATCCGCGTCGCCGTGCCGGTCCGCTTCGTGAACCATGGTCTTTCGCCCGGCCTCAAGCGCGGCGGCATCCTCAACATCGTCCGCCACGAGATCGAGGTCTTCTGTCCCTATGACCGCATGCCGACCCACTTCGAGATCGACCTCGGGGGTCTGGAGATCGGCCGCTCGATCCACGTCTCTACTCTTGGATTGCCCGAGTATGTGCAGCCCGTGATCGGCAACCGCGACTTCACCATCGCGACCATCGTCGGCGCTAAGAAGGACGATTCAGGCGGCGACGATGCCGAGGAGAGCTCGGCTGCTCCCACCGAGGCCAAAGCGGCGGCCGGGGCCAAGCCCGCACCTGCAGCCAAGAAGTAATATCACCATCATGGAAAGGCCGGTGGCGCGACATGCGATGCCGGCCTTCTCGCTCTTATTCAAGGCTTTGCCATGAAGCTGTTCGTCGGCCTCGGAAATCCTGGCAGCGAATATGCCTACAATCGCCACAACGTCGGCTTCATGGCCGTGGACCGCATCCGCGACGCGCATGGCTTCGGCCCGTGGAAGCGCAAATTCCACGGCCTTGTATCGGACGGCGAAATCGCCGGCGAGAAGGTGCTGCTGCTCAAGCCCGGCACCTACATGAACGAAAGCGGCCGTGCCGTGGGCGAGGCGGCGCGGTTTCTCAAGATTCCATTGGCGGACATCGCCGTCTTCTACGACGAGATCGACCTCGCACCCAGCAAGCTCAAGGTGAAGACCGGCGGCGGCAATGCGGGGCACAACGGGCTGCGTTCGATTTCGGCGCACGTCGGCAACGATTATGTGCGCGTGCGCATCGGCGTCGGCCATCCCGGCGTCAAAGAGCTTGTCGCCCGCTGGGTGCTCTCCGATTTCGCCAAGGCCGATCAGGAGTGGCTCGAGCCGCTGCTCGATGCGATCGCCAAGGCCGCACCCCGCCTCGTGCGTGACGATCAATCGCGTTTCCTCACCGACGTGGCCAAGGCGCTCGGCGGCGAGCCGGACCCGGCCCCTGGCAAGGGAAGCGACCGCCGTTCCGAGACCAGCACACCCCCGACCTCGCCGGCAGCAACCGCCAAATCCCGCCCGGCCCATCCCACAGGCGAGCGGGCCGGGAAACGTGCCGGCGCTCTTGCCGAAAACCTCAGGAAATGGCTCGCAGGCCGCAAGCCGGACGCTTGAGAACTCCTTCTTCCGAGGCTCTTCGACTTGCAACGCAGGGCACGCCGCGTCCCTTTACCCATTGATCGGTGGGCCCCGGCAGTGTAGGGCCAGCCCGATAAATCAAGGACTTTCTCTCTATGGGCTTCAAGCTTGGCATCGTGGGCCTGCCGAACGTCGGCAAGTCCACCCTCTTCAACGCGCTCACGCAAACGGCTGCTGCAGAAGCGGCGAACTATCCGTTCTGCACGATCGAGCCGAACGTCGGCGAAGTCGGCGTGCCGGATGACCGACTGGATACGCTCGCCGGCATTGCGAAGTCGGGGCAGACCATCCCGACGCGGCTCACTTTCGTCGATATCGCGGGGCTGGTGAGGGGCGCCTCGAAAGGCGAAGGGCTCGGTAACAAGTTTCTCGCCCACATCCGCGAAGTCGATGCCGTGGCCTACGTTGTGCGCTGTTTCGAGGACGACGACGTGACCCACGTCGAGAATCGCATCGACCCCCTCGCCGATGCCGAGGTGGTCGAGACGGAGCTCATGCTCGCCGACATGGAGAGCCTGGAAAAACGCATCGCGACGATCGAGAAGCGAGCAAAAAGCGGAGACAAGGACGCCAAGACGCAACTTGCTATCCTGGAAAAGGCTTTGGCACCACTGCGCGAGGGAAAGCCGGCGCGGCTCGCCGATATTGCGCCGGAGGAGCAGCCGGCATTCGCCGCGTTGCAGCTGCTGACTTCGAAACCCGTGGTCTACGTCTGCAACGTCGAGGAGACGGCGGCAGGCAGCGGAAATGCGCACTCAGCGAAGATGGCTGCGAAAGCCGAGGCGGAAGGCGCCGCCTGCATCGTGATCTCGGCCAAGATCGAAGCCGAGTTCGCGGGCCTCGCACCCGATGACCGCGCTGAGTTCCTGGCCGAGATGGGCCTTTCAGAGCCGGGCCTCAACCGCCTGATCCGCGCCGGCTACCAGTTGCTCGATCTCGTCACCTACTTCACCATCGGCCCCAAGGAAGCGCGCGCCTGGACAATCACGCGCGGCACGAAGGCGCCGCAGGCGGCCGGTGTCATCCATACGGATTTCGAGAAAGGCTTCATTCGCGCCGAGACCATCGCCTATGAGGACTACGTGGCGGCGGGTGGCGAAACGGGCGCTAAGGAAGCGGGCAAGATGCGCCTCGAAGGCAAGGACTACGTCGTCAAGGACGGCGACATCATGCACTTCCGCTTCGCCAACTGAGCGAGCAAGCCGACACCTGACGGCGATGACTGTGCCGCGACGGGACGGAATGCACCATCCCGTCCCGTCCGCTCTCGCAGCCTGCACAGATCTCAGTAGACCTTACCGCTTTCAAAAGAGTCGTGCCGCCTGTGCCTGTGGTGGGCGTAGTGCGCGTGGCGTGCATGATGCATTTCATAGGCCCGCGGCACATAGACAGCTTTGGCCTCGGCTTGCGTCTCCGGATTGATGCCGCCGTTCTGCTCGGTCCAGAAGTCCCAGTTTCCAGGATCGCCGTTTCCGTAGCCGAGGTAATAGGCATTTGCCGCGGTCGAAGAAGCCGCTGCGGCAAGCAAAACGCTGCTGCAAGCGGCGGCGAGATGTATCAGAGATCGTTTCATGACGAGTTCCTTTCCCATTGGGAGAGGCCGGGACCGAAAGCGGTCGGGACCGTCGGCGAGACCTTGCCCCGCCGATATCCTCGAGGTGTTTACTGCCGATCGGGCGCACAAGGGACGATATGCCCACCATACGAAAATGTATGATGCGGATTGCTTGTGAGGCAGCGCGCCCGCGAGCGGTCCGCTGGCTCAGCCATACTTGCGCGACGGCGGCCGCAGAGCGCCCTCGAACCTGAGACCCAGCGTTCGTCCGTTCATCCAAACGAGCGAGCAGGAGACCTCGTGCTTTTCAGTGTCGAAGTAGAGCCAGAGGCCGTCCATGAGGAGGCCCGGCTTGATGGGAGCGCCGAGAATTTCCACCTGTGCGCCGCCGACGGATAGATCCTTGAACATGCAGGGCCGCGGCGCGATCAGCTTGTCCGACCAGACAGCGCCGCTGCGCATCCGCTGCCGCACGCGACGCAGGCGCCGCATCTCCGCGCTGTCGCGGCCGTTTTTTGCCGGCTCGGCCGGGCGCACGGTCCTGAATGTAAGGGCACGTGCAATCGTGTCGAGAAGCGACATGGCCGACCACTCCCACGCCAGCATCGCGGACCGGCAGATACGCAAGGCCAGCCGCCGCGAACAACAGCTGAGATCAGGCTATCGTCCGCGGCTTGAGAATTGGTGAACCTGTGATGCTCGGATTTCAGAGCCGCTGGACAAGCCAATCGGCAACGGGGGCCGGCAGCAGACGCCGGCCCACGGCGGCGAGATAGGTCGGCACCGTCACCTTGTAGCGCCGCTTGGGGCGGGCGCTTTCGACGGCGTGAACGAGCTTGGCCGCCACGGCGTCGGGCTCCAACTTGAAGGTCTGTTTGCCGCCCGCTTCCATGGCGGCGAGACGGGCATGATAAGTCTCGCGATGGGCCGAGCCCTCGATGTCAACGGTCGCACGGAAGTTGGCGAGCGCGTGCTCAACGAAACGCGTGCGGATCGGACCCGGCTGGATGATCGACACGTGGATGCCCGTTCCGGCGAGCTCGTGGCGCAATGCATCGCTCAGCGCCTCGAGCGCAAACTTCGACGCGCAGTAAGCGCCGCGATAGGGAACCGAGACGAAGCCGAGCACGGACGAGCACTGCACGATGCGCCCCTGTCCCGTCGCCCGCATGGCCGGAAGTAGCCGGCGCGTCAAATCATGCGTGCCGACGACGTTGACCTCGAGCTGCCGGCGCAGCACCTCGGGCACGATGTCCTCGACGGCACCCACCTGCCCGTAGGCCGCATTATTGAAAAGCGCGTGCAGGTTGGCGTCCGTAAGCTCGAGTGTCTCCAGTGCGCACCGCGCGATCGAGCCGGGGTCGGCGAGATCGAGATAGAGCGCCTCCACGCCGAGCTCACGGTGCAGCCATTCGAGATCCTCTTCCTTGCGCGCTGTGGCGAGCACGCGCCAGCCCCGCGCCTTCATGAGGCGGGCCGAAGCGAGGCCGATGCCGGACGAGCACCCGGTGATCAGAATGGATCTCTGCATGGCACGGGTTTAATGGCGTCGGCGCGGAAAAGGAAGCACGGCTCGACTCCTGAGCGGGTTTCACACTAGAGGGGCGGCGCCGCCGAGAAGAAGTAGAGCGTATCCAGCAGGCTGATGCCGCCGGGCGCGAAGATGAGCTTCGATGGCTTTCCTTCGCAGCGGATGCCGCTTGCCGCAGTGGAATCAAATGATAGGAAAATGCCGTTGACCCGGAAGCTGTCTGCGGGGATGTCGAAGACACAGCCTTTGCCGACAAAGAGAGCTTGCACGAAGGCCTGCAGCGCTTCGCCGGGAGTTTCCTCGCCCGGATTGGAGATGGCCTCGAGCACGGCGGGCGCCGCGTTCTTGCAGCTCACGTAGCGTTCGGCCTCGAATGCGCAATCCGAAAGCCAGACGCGGCCCGAGCCGGATGCGAACGCCTCCAGCGGCGGCATATCCTCCTGCGCATGAGCCGGCGCACCCGCCCAGAACAGTAGCAGGGCAGGTAGGAAGCGGAGGAGGAGCGTGCGCATCGGCGGTTTCCCGGACGTGGTGGTTCGAGCAAGGTCGCCCGATGGTAAGCTTTTGCACCAGCGCAAGAAATAAACAGTTCGCGAGGAGGCTCAGGCGATATTGAGAAGAACTGCCACACCGGACACGAGGACCAGGATACCCAGCGCCTCGCGGCCGCCCAGCCGCTGCTTGAAGATGCCGTGCGAGACGACGACGGCGAATAGGACCTCGATTAGGGCGACCGTGCGAACGAGGGCGGCGCTTCGGAGCGCGAAAGCGAGAAACCAGAACTGCGCCTCTCCATATATCCCGCGATTCCGCGTGGATGGATGGATCGCGAAATATCCGGCGATGCGCAGGCGGACGCTGGCGTGGGTCCCGGCCTGCGCCGGGATGACGGTGAGAGGAGGCAGGCGGCGTACACGACCGAGACATCGTCATGAGGCCACCCGAGAGAGCCGAGGAAAGCAGGAGCCTTCAACAAGAGAGACGTCATCCCGGCGCAGGCCGGGATCTCCGCAAGGTTCCACAATCGCAAACGCAAACAGGATCCTTGCGCGACGAGGCAACATGGCTGTCCGCGCACGCCTCCGATATGATGAAAAGGCCGCCGCAATTTTCACGGCAGTTCGGCAGACGGCGCATTGCCTAGGCGCCGCGCCGCAGCGCCGATGGCTCTCAGCCCCCGTTCTCGAGCAGACGGCGCGCGATGACTTGCGCCTGGATCTCGGCCGCACCCTCGAAGATGTTCAGAATGCGCGCATCGCAAAGCACGCGGCTGACCGGATACTCGAGCGCGAAACCGTTACCGCCATGAATCTGCAGCGCGTTGTCGGCGTTGGCCCAAGCGACGCGGGCGCCTAAGAGCTTCGCCATACCGGCTTCGAGATCGCAGCGATGGCCTTCGTCCTTCTCGCGCGCGGCGAAATAGGAGAGCTGGCGCGCGATCATGGTCTCGACGGCCATCATCACGATCTTGTTTGCAACCCGCGGGAACGCATAGATCGGCTTCCCAAACTGCACGCGCTCGAGCGCATACTTGAGCGCCAAATCCATCGCGCATTGGGCAACGCCGACAGCACGGGCCGCCGTCTGAATGCGGGCGCCCTCGAACGTGTTCATAAGCTGCTTGAAGCCCTGGCCCTCGACGCCGCCGAGCAGATTTTCAGCCGGCACTTCGAAGCCATCGAAGGAGATGTCGTACTCCTTCATGCCGCGATAGCCGAGCACCTCGATCTCGCCGCCCGTCATGCCCTTGGCGGGAAACGGATCCCCGTCTGTGCCGCGCGGCTTCTCGGCGATGAACATCGAGAGACCCTTGTAGCCCTTCTCGTCCGGGTTCGTGCGCGCCAGCACGGTCATGATATCGGCGCGCACCGGGTGCGTGATCCAGGTCTTCTGGCCGGTGATCTTGTAGACCTCGCCGTCCTTCACGGCGCGCGTGGTGAGAGCGGCAAGATCCGAGCCCGTATTCGGCTCGGTGAAGACGGCAGTCGGCAGCAGCTCGCCGCTCGCAATTCTGGGAAGGTACGTTTCCTTCTGCTCGGGTGTGCCGTTGTTGTGGATCAGCTCGCCCGCAATCTCGGCGCGCGTGCCGAGCGATCCGACACCGATGTAGCCGCGGGACAGCTCCTCTGAGACCACGCACATCGCGAGCTTGCCGAGGCCGAGACCGCCATACTCCTCAGGCAGCGTCAGGCCGAACACGCCGAGCTCGGCTACTTTCTCGACGATCTCGATCGGGATGTAGGCGTTGGCGAGGTGCCATTCGTGCGCGTGCGGCACGACCTCGGCCTCCGAGAACGCGCGCATCTGCTCGTGGATGGCGGCCATGGTCTCGTCGAGCCCCGAGTTGCCAAAGGTCGTGGCCCCTTGCGCGTGCTCGATAAGAGTCGCGAGACGGGCCTTCAGGCTCTCGGCGCTGCCGGCTGCGACGATATCGGCGATGGCATCCTCGTAGGCGCGAACCTCGGACTGCGCGACGCCGAGCGCGTCGGGGCGGATGATCTCGAGCTGGCTCATCGGAATGCCGCCCGCGACTTGCGCGCCATACTCGGCGAAGGCTGCAAGCAGGAGAAGCTGTTCGAGTTCGCCGAATGCGCCCTCCTCCTCGAGCCGCGCGGCCCAGAGGTTCATCTGGCGAAGGGCTTCCACGGTGGTGGCGAGCCAGGCGAGGCCATGGGCAGCATGCTGGGCCGCATCGACGCTGCCTAACGCCTCGATCTTGCGCCGCACGCCGTCCTTCGCGAGGTTGAGAATGCGGTCCGCGGCCGCGACGGCGTCCGCTGTGCGTGTGATGAGAGGCTGTGGACCCACTGCGAGAAGATCGGTCTCCAGGTTGACCTCACCAGCCGCCATCGGTCCGTCTCCTCAGCTCGCCCTGTGCAGGGGGATCTATGCTATGGGAGGCCATGGGGACCATGGCGCCCTCTGTTAGGACGCACAATCTGTGGATTTCCGAGGCCGGGCGTCAAGACAAACTCGTCATCCAGCGACAGATGGCGCGGCGAACTGACTGGCACGCCGGGCTGCGGGCCGATGCGTCCACATGCCAGGGTAAATTGACGACGGCCCATGGCGCTCAAGGCATGGACCTCGGCGCACACCTTGACTAGGGTCGCGGCTCGACACGAGCCACAGTCGCCCAGATCAATTGCCGATGAAGCGTTACCGCGCCGTTCTATCCGCCATCTACCGCCTCTACGAGCACTCCGGCTTCGCGATGGCGGGTGCTGTGGCCTTCTCGTTCGTCGTGTCGCTCTTCCCGTTTTGCATCTTCCTCGGAGGGCTCGCGGGCCTGTTCGGCGGCCGGGAACTCGCGGCCACCGCCGTGTCGCAATTGTTCCAGAACCTGCCGCAAGCCGTGGCTGAGGCGCTGGCGCCCCAGGTTGACGCAATTATGGGGCGCACCCGCATCGACCTTCTGACATTCGGCGGCTTCCTCGCGCTCTTCTTTGCGACGAGCGCCGTCGAGACGCTGCGCGCGGCGCTCAACGGCGCCTACCGCGTGGTGGAGACGCGGTCCTATCCCGTCTGCCTCGCACTCAGCATGCTCCTGGTGCTCGTCAGCGGCGCCTCAATGCTCGTTCTGACGTGGGCGGTCGTCGTCGGCCCGGCGTTCGCCTCCCAGATCGCACAGCTTGAGCCGTCATGGATCGAGCCGTCTTGGATCTCCTGGGTCAAATCCCTGCTCGATTCCACCTGGCTCGCGCCGACGGTGCGCTATGCTCTCGGCGGCACAGTGATCGGCGCCCAGCTCCTCGCCTTCCACCTCTGGCTCGCCGCCGGAAAGCGCCGTCTCGCTGATGTCTGGCCGGGCGTCGCCGTATCCGTCATTCTTTGGCTCGCGATCGCAGGCTTCTATTCCTACTATCTCTCGATCAGCAACTATGCCCGCTTCTATGCCGGTCTTTCGCAGCTCATGATTGCCATGATCTTCTTCCAGGTGACGGCGGTCATCATCATCCTCGGCGCCGAGGTCAATCGCGGCATCATGGAGTTCAAGAAGCTGACGAATGGAAACCGCATCGGCGCCATCCTGGCGATGGATGACGACGGCGAGGACTGAAGCGTCGCGGCCCGCGCCGGGATGAAGACTAAAAAGTGCGGCAGGATGTGCCGCACTTTCGTAGTGCTACCTGCTTTCTTAGTCGGCGCCGAAGCGGGCCTGACTCGCCTCCAGAACATCCTCGAAAGTCCTGAGACCCGTTGTCGGTGCCGAGACGAGCACCGCCATGTTGCCCGGCTTGTGCTCGTTCCTCATCATGCGCATGTGCGCCTTGGGAATCTGCGCCCAGGAGAAGACCTCGGACATGCAGGGATCGATGCGCCGCTCGACGACGAGCTTGTTGGCCTGGCTTGCCTGCGCGAGGTTGGCGAAATGGGAGCCCTGCACGCGCTTCTGGTGCATCCAGAGATAGCGGGCGTCCATGGTGAGATTGTAGCCCGTGGTGCCAGCACAGATGACGACCATGCCGCCGCGCTTCACCACCTGCACCGAGACCGGGATCGTTGCCTCTCCGGGATGCTCAAAGACGCAATCGACGTTGACGCCCTTGCCGGTGATCTGCCAGATCGCCTTGCCGAAGTTACGCATCTCCTTGAGCCAGGCGCTGTACTCCGGCGAGCCGACCTTCGGCAGCTGGCCCCAACACTTGAAGTCTTTGCGGTTGATGACGCCCTTGGCGCCGAGCTGCATGACGAAATCGCGCTTGTCCTCGTCGCTCACGACGCCGATGGCGTTGGCGCCCGAGGTGGCGCAGAGCTGCACCGCAAACGAGCCGAGACCGCCGGAGGCGCCCCATACGAGCACGTTGTGACCCGGGCGCAGCACGTGCGGGCGGTGCCCAAACAGCATGCGGTAGGCGGTGGCGAGCGTGAGCGTATAGCAGGCGCTCTCCTCCCACGTCAGGTGGCGCGGGCGTTCGAGGAGCTGGCGATCCTGAACGCGGGTGAACTGGGCGAAGCTCCCATCAGGCGTCTCGTAGCCCCAGATGCGCTGGCTTGGCGAGAACATCGGGTCGCCGCCATTGCATTCCTCGTCATCGCCGTCGTCCTGGTTGCAGTGAACGACCACCTCGTCGCCGACCTTCCAGCGCTTTACCTTGGAACCCACGGCCCACACGATGCCGGAGGCGTCGGAGCCTGCCACATGATAGGGGTTCTTGTGCACATCACGGATCGGCGAGACCGGCGTGCCAAGCGAAGCCCAGACACCATTGTAGTTGACGCCTGCGGCCATCACGAGAACCAGCACATCGTGACTGTCGAGATCCCAAGTCGGAAGCACCTCGACCTGCATGGCCTTGTCGGGATCGCCGTGCCGATCCTCACGGATGGCCCAGGCGTACATGTTCTTCGGAACGTGGCCGAGAGGCGGGATTTCGCCAATCTCGTAAAGGTCCTTCTTGGCCTCGATCAGCGAAGGCCCGGCCGAGGAGGCGGTGCTGTCCCTGGTTGCGGCGCTCTGGCTTGACATGCTCTCGTCTCTCCCTGACGCGAATAAGGGTTCCGCAAGGCCTGGGAGATGCTGCCGGAGGCGCTTCTCCGTACCTTTCGCCAATGTTTCAAGCACTTTTTCGCGGCGCAATAAAGAGTTTGTAACGAAGCCGGCCGATGCGCTTTTGGCCTTTCGTATAGTGAGGCCGAAGCCGCAGGGAGTGCCGTCGCCCGCCCGCTCGCCGCGACACGGAATGTTAAGCGGCGGACGTTAATATATAAGTTTGCTGCTGCTCGAAGCCAAAACGCGGAGCAGATTGGATGACCGGAGTGGATGCCCTCCAGATTTGGAGCGATATCGCCGCGGCAGACCGGACCAGCTACGCCATCGTCGGCGTGATGACGCTCGCCGTCTTCGCCATCATGCGGACCGCGCTCTCCACCAAGCTGCTCGCCATCCTCTTCGCACCGGCTATCTTCTGGAGCGGACTCACCGGGATTTATCTCGTGCCCATCCTGGGCCTTTCCATTCCGGGCGAGAAGACCGCCACTGCAGCCGCTGCGGCGGGGTGCGCGATGATCGTGACCGTCCTCGTCCTCACGCTTCTCGCGCGCGGGATCGAAACGGCGCTCGACGGCCGTGCTGCGTCGCGGGCGGCGGCGCGAGCCGGAGCCGCCGGCCGCAACCGCATTTGACGCGGCCGACACCGCCTAAGCGGCATTGACTTTTGCCTTGCGCACCGCCGTCCTTGCGTTATGGGACTAGGTCGATGGGGCGAGGATTTGAGCATGGCGGATAGAGCGGCCAGCGAAACCAGAGACAAAGGCCCGGAGCGGGACAAGCCCTGGCTGTTTCGCACCTACGCCGGACACTCCACGGCCGCCAAGTCGAACGAGCTCTACCGTAAAAACCTGGCCAAAGGACAAACCGGCCTCTCCGTCGCCTTCGATCTGCCGACGCAGACCGGGTACGATTCCGACCACGAGTTGGCCAAGGGGGAAGTCGGCAAGGTCGGCGTGCCGATCTCGCATCTCGGCGATATGCGCCGCCTGTTCGAGGGCATTCCCCTCGACCAGATGAACACCTCAATGACGATTAACGCCACGGCGGCGTGGCTCCTCTCGCTCTACATCGCCACGGCCGACGAAACGGGTGCTTCACGCACGAAGCTCACCGGCACCATCCAGAACGACATCATCAAGGAGTACCTTTCGCGCGGGACCTACGTGTTCCCGCCGGAGCCCTCGCTGAGGCTCATCAAGGATACGATCGTCTACTCCTATCGCGAGGTTCCCAAGTGGAACCCGACCAACGTGTGCTCCTATCATCTGCAGGAGGCCGGCGCGACGCCGGTGCAGGAGCTCTCCTATGCGCTCGCCACCGCCATCGCGGTGCTCGACACGGTGAAAGCCTCCGGGGAGGTGCCAGACGCCGAGTTCGGAGACGTCGTCGGCCGGGTGTCGTTCTTCGTCAACGCCGGCCTGCGCTTCATCACCGAGATCTGCAAGATGCGGGCTTTCGGCGAGCTGTGGGACGAGATCTGCCAAGAGCGCTACGGCGTGACCGACGCCAAGAACCGGCGCTTCCGCTACGGCGTTCAGGTCAACAGCCTCGGCCTCACCGAGCCACAGCCGGAAAACAACGTCTACCGCATCCTGATCGAAATGCTGGCGGTGACGCTCTCCAAGAATGCCCGCGCCCGCGCCGTGCAGCTGCCGGCTTGGAACGAGGCGCTCGGGCTGCCGCGCCCCTGGGACCAGCAGTGGTCGCTCCGGATGCAGCAGATCATGGCCTATGAGACGGACCTGCTCGAGTACGGCGATATCTTCGACGGCTCGGCGGAGATCGCGCGCAAGGTGGGCGAGCTCAAGGAACAGGCGAAGGGCGAACTCAAGACCATCGAACGCATGGGCGGCGCCATTTCCGCCATCGACTACATGAAGCGCCGTCTCGTCGAGAGCAACTCGGCGCGCCTACGCCAGATCGAGCTCGGCGACCAGATCGTCGTCGGCGTCAACCGCTGGACCGAGACGGAGCCCTCGCCGCTCACGACCGGTGAGGGCTCGATCATGGTCGTGGATCCGGCGGTGGAGGCCGAGCAGATCGAGCGGCTGAAGGCATGGCGCGCGGCCCGCGACGCTAAGACCACCGCCAAGGCGCTCGCCGAACTCGAAGCGGCCGCCAGGGAAGGCCGCAACATCATGGAAAGCTCGATCGCCTGCGCCAAGGCCGGCGTTACGACAGGCGAATGGGGCGCAGCGCTGCGGAGCGTGTTCGGAGAATACCGCGGCCCGACCGGCGTCGCTCAAGCGGCGCCCGAGCGCGGCAGCAACGGCCTCGACTCCGTGCGTGCTGAAGTGGAGGCCGTGTCGGCAAAGCTCGGCCGACGCATCAAGTTCCTGGTCGGCAAGCCGGGACTCGACGGCCACTCGAACGGAGCCGAGCAGATCGCCGTGCGTGCCCGCGACGTCGGCATGGAGGTCGTCTACGAGGGCATCCGCCTGACGCCCACGCAGATCGTACGCGCCGCGGTGGACGAGAGCGTGCACGTCGTCGGCCTTTCGATCCTCTCCGGCTCGCACCTGCCGCTCGTCGGCGAGGTGATGGAGCGGATGCACCGCGAGGGCTTGTCGGACGTCCCGGTCGTTGTTGGCGGGATCATCCCGCCGGAGGATGCGGCAAAGCTCAAGGGAGCCGGCGTGGCGGCGGTCTATACGCCCAAGGACTTCCAACTCAACGACATCATGGCCGACATCGTCCGCCTCGTCGACGGCCACCAGGAGCGGGCCGCTTAAACCGTTCCCGCATACCCGCGTCTTGCAACAACGCGCGCGGCGCGGTCGGATTTTAGCCAAGAATCGAACCCATGCTCGCGTCCGTCGGGGGGCGACTCCAAGGAAGAGCACATTGCTTCTGGGGAGGGACCATGCGAGGGGACGCGCAAGGGCGGCTCGATCGCGGGCCGTGGACACAGCTCGCCGACCACATGCCGAAAATCACCGTACTGGCAGCCCTGCTTGCCGCCGGGTACGCCTATCATGAGACGTCGCGCGCCGAGCGTCACGTTGCCGGCACGGTGCAAAGCGCGGATTGGCGTCTCAACGGCGATACCGGCGAGCACTATCCCTATATCCGGGTGAAACTCGACAGCGGCGCCTCGGTCCGCGTCGGCAACGTCGCGCCTGCGCTGCCGGCCGTCGGCGACCACATCACACTGCGCGAACGGATCCTGCTGTTCGACTACATGACGATTTATGAGTGGGACGGGCCGGACGGCGTGCTGCCCGCGATCGCGCATGGAAGCCGCCAAAATCAATAGGGCGCCCGCCAGTGGCGCGCGCCCTCTTACAACCGGCCTTTACTCAGATGCGCAGCTCAGGCGGCGACCATCGCCTTGCGGGCGCGGGACGCACGTGGCTTGGCCTCTTTCGCCTTCTCCGGCACCGGGCCGCGCGCCTCGGCTGGCGTGCCCCGGAGCTGCTTCGAGACGCGCACCTCGGCGGCCTCGAACGCCTTGCGGAGAACGGGCACGGCACGCGCCGGATCGGCACTGCCGCTCATGAAGATGTCGAGCGCCGCGTAGCCCGTCTCGGGCCAGCTATGGATCGCGATGTGGCTCTCCTCGAGCACGGCAACGCCGGTCACGCCGCCTGCGTGCACGAGCGGCTGCACGTGCATATGCAGAAGCGTGCCGCCAGCGGCCTCGACACATTCCCTAAGGGTCTGTTCCACGTGCCCGATATCATCGAGACGACGGGCGCCAAACAGGTCGACGATCAGATGCCGGCCAGCATGGTTGCGCGCGCTCGTGCGCGTCGCGGTCGTCTCCTCAAGAGCAGTACGTGCACCCTGAGCACGCACAGCGAGATCTTCCTTTTGGGCGGGGCTTGAACGAGTCAAGTCCATCCCCAATTGGAAGAGGGTGTCATTAAAGGCCATATGACCCTCCCCAACCAGTAGACAGATGTGACCCGTCCGCTCCTTACCTGGGGGTTTGGGGATGGAAGTCCTTGACCTTAAGGGCAGGTGGACGAACGGAGACCGCTGATATGGTGCAAGCGCCCCTGCGTCGCAAGCGAAAAATGGGGGCGCGGGACGTAAATGTTTGCGTTCGATCGCCACACCGCCTGAGGCCGGCCCGCCTGACCCGCTCCGTATGCAGAATACATCACTGCGGGCCTAGAAACTGCTCGAGCAGTTTCTTGCCTTTCTCCTTGCGGCTCTTGCTATCGCCGCTCAGGAGATCGTTCACGATCTCGTCCGCTTTCTTGCCCTTGAACTGCTTGCCGATGCCTTTGATAGCCTCAACCGTTTTCGGATCGTTGAGCACGCCGGCGACGTCGGGGGTGTACTTGGGGTTCGCCCAAGGGCCTTGGACGCGCACAGGCACCTCGATGCCGGACAGGTCCTGGGCGCCACCCTGCCCGGCCAGGCTGGCGACGATCTTCGGCCGCAGCGTGTAGTCCACCTCGCGCTGAGGCAGGGCCACCCGGCCCGATCCCGTGAGGCGCAGGAGCGGGCTCACGAGCTTGAGGTCGTCGTTCTCGGCAACGCCGGCTTTGACCGTCCAGGTCGCGCTCATCTCGCTGAAGTCGGTCTTGTCGGTCGGCGCCGCACCGAGACCCGAGAGGTTACCCTTTCCGAGATTGCGTATCATTTCCGGGATGTTGATGCCGAGGACCGCCCCGTCGGCGAAGGCCATCTGAACCCGCCCACTCAACGTCTCAACGATCTCACGCTCGCTTGTGCCCTCGCCCGCGAGGGTCAGGGCAAGGCGCCCGCGGCCCGCGAGCCGATCAACCTCGACCGCATCCTTCAGAAGCGGGAGGGCAGAAACGCCATCCAGCTTGAGATCGGCGGCAAGATTGGCGCTGGTCTCGGCTGCGCCGTCGAGGATGACGGTTCCGCTGGCCGCGCCCTCGTAAAGGCTCACCTTGTCCAGCGTCATGGTCATGACCCGGTTCTTGAGCGCAACCGTGAGGTCCGACCGGTCAAGGTTCAGCGTGCCGATGCGGAGCTTGCCGATCGTCAGGCGCGCGTTGGCGTCCAGAATGCCGAGCTGGGCAAGGTCGAAGGGCTCCTCGCTCCAGCCGTCGCGCTGCGTGAAGCCCTGGACGCGTGGCCCCGGCGGAGCAGGCGCCTCATCGAGCAAGTCCTCGATGGAGCGCGTCTCGCCACCCGCCGGGATGCGCCGCGGTGACCGAGCCGATGCCTTGCGCTTCGAAGCGTAGGTGTTGAGATCGAGCTCGGTGAGCTGCAGGTTGGCATCGACCAGCGGGCGGGCGCCGCGTGCGTCGAAGCTGATGTCTCCGCGCGCCACCGTGTCGTCGAGCTCGATTTCAGCGGTCGTGAACGAGAACCGCTCCGGCATGCCGCGCCAGAGCCCTTTCGCCTTCAGCGCTCCAAAGCCCTCGGATGGCGGAAGATCCGCGCCGAACCAGCCTGCCAGCCCGCGCGCCGAGGTGGACGTGGCGGAGAGAATTCCTTCGGCGCCGAGCTCGCCATGCAGGCTCGCGGAGCCTTCGAATGTGGCATCGAGCACGTTCGTGCCGAGCGCAAGCCTGAGCTTGGCCGGGCGGTGATCGAGGACATCCGCCAGCGAAGTCAGCGTGCCGTCGAAGCGCACCGTCTTGCCCTTCCAGGCGAGATCGCCTTCAGCCTCGAGCGGCGCAGCAAGTGTCGGAAGCGCAAGCTTGACGTTGATGGCGGACAGCTCGGATGTCCGGTCCGTGCGCGCGTCATGGTAGCTCAGCGTGCCGTCGTCGATGCGCACATCGTGCAGCTTGAGATCGGATACGTGGCGTGCGCTTCGGCTCTGAGTGGCCGGGAACCCGGGGTCGGCGTCGGTTGCGGTGGCCTCCTCCGCGCCGGCGCCTTCTGCTTGAGCAAGCCTGATCCGTCCCTGGCGCTCGCCGGACGCGAAATCCCACGAGCGGCGGCCGCTGGCGTCGACCTCGAGATGGAACACCGGCTCGCGCAAGATCAGCGTGTCGACTTCGAACTGACGCCGGAGCAGCGGCCAGAACGCAATCTTGAGATCCAACGCCTTCATGGTCACGAGCGGCTTTGCATCCGCAGCGTCGGGGATGCCGGAGAGCGAGACGCCGGAAAGCGAGATGCCAAGCGACGGAAAGAGCGTGAACGAGGTGGGTCCTGCGATGACAAGATCGCGCCCCGTGCGCTCCTTCACCGCGAGGACGGCGCGATCCCGCACAAAATCGGCGGGGAAGGCCACGAGCGCGAAAGTCACCGCTCCCGCGACCATGGCGAGAAGGCCGAGGCCGGCATAAAGGAGGACGGAGCCGAGCGCGCCTGTGGCACGCCGTTCGGCGGAGCGCGGCATCGCCTGATCGCGCCTGTGCGGCGCCGCCGAGAGCTGGCCCCGCCGGCCCGGACCGGCCTGTCTTGGCCCGTGGGCGGACATCTCGCCGGCCCCTGGCGGCCTCGGCGGAGCATAGCCGTGATGCGCCTCTCGCGCGGGATCGCGGGACGCAGGGCGAGGCGGGTGAAGGGTCGGATCCGGGCGCACCCCCTGTGCCGGCACACCAGGTCTCGGGGGCATGGCCGGCCTCGCCGCGGAGACGCTTGCTGGCCTTGACGGCGGATCGCCGCGCGCGTCAGCGGGCCGGTCGGTGTCCAGGCGGGGCGGCCGCCCGGTGGGCGGGAGTCTATTGGTCATTCAAGGTCCGATATATCGCAACAGCGGCGCGAGGCCGGCTGGCCTCCAGGCTCTAACCCGGAATTGTGTCAGCGCAGGGCCGATCCCGCGATGCCCGCGCCACCTCTTATCCACGCTTCAATCCACGGTGCCGCTGGGCGGCCGAGTACGGCACAACCTCCGGGCGAGCCGACCTCAACGGGCAAAGTTGTATCGATCACCATGAAGAACACCACTTAATTGTTTAAAATTTGCCGCTTTACGGTCTCCCTTTGGTCATTCGACTCTGCCATCATACAACCTATGGCTGAATTTCCCTACACCCGCTTGTCACCGCTTGGATTGGCCCTCGCGCTCGCCGCAGTGGTACTTCTCCGAGCACCGACGGGCGGCCCCGCCCAGGCAGCAAACCCCGATGCAACGGTGCTCAGCGGCGTCGCAACGGTTATCGATGGCGATACTCTCGACATCGACGGCGAGCGGATACGGCTCGAAGGGATCGACGCTCCCGAGGCCGACCAGACCTGCGGCGGAGGTCCGTCCGGATCGTGGGACTGCGGGCGCGCCGCAACGAACCATCTGAGATCCCTGGTGCGTGGCAAGCACGTGGGGTGCGAAACCGCAGGGCGGGACATCTACGGCCGGGTCCTCGGCTCGTGCACGGCCAGCGGCCGCAATATCAACGCCGAAATGGTGCGCAGCGGGCATGCCTGGGCGTTCGTGCGCTATTCGCTCCGCTATCAGGCGCTCGAAGCCGAGGCACGCGGCAAGCGGATCGGCATCTGGAAGGGCGAGGCGGAGCCCGCCTGGGTCTTCCGCGCCGACCGCTGGCAAACGGCAAAAGCGCGGGCTCCGGAAGGCTGTGTCATCAAGGGCAATATATCCGCGAACGGGCGGATCTATCACATGCCCTGGAGCCCCTGGTATGGGGAGGTGCGCATCGAGCCCGGCAAGGGAGAGCGCTGGTTCTGCAATGAGGCCGAGGCGGCTGCGGCCGGTTTCCGGCCCGCGATGGGCTACTGAGAGCCATTTCCCGCGCACAAGCGCTTTGGAATTTGCGTTCTCGATGCGAGCGACCGACTTTGGCTTGCAATCAGCACGCACATCGAGAACGAACGAATCCAGCAGCGCTCTAGAAGCCGTTCCAGCTCAAGTGGAATCAGGGAACGGCTCTAGGCTTTTGTTTCCTCGTGCTTCTTCTCGGAAAATCGGTTCCCACTTTTCCTGAAGCACTCTAGGCGTCGGTCGGCTCGCTGGCGGTGACGGCCGGCACCACCCGCGGCTCGGCGATCTCGCGCTCGCGGCGGCGCGGCTGCGGAGGCTGGAAGGCGCGGCGAGCGTGGAATTCGCAGTACGGCAGGCCGGCAACCTTGGTCTTGCCGCAGAAGTGGAAATCGGCCGCCTGCGGATCGCCGATCGGCCAGCGGCAGGAGCATTCCGTTAGCGTTTGTATGGTGCGGCGCTCCTTGAGCGGGATTACGAGCTCCTCGACCGACTGCGTAAATGGCTCGGCCTCAGGCTGATACAGGGAGCGCAATGCCGAATTGCCCTGTGGCGCAAAGCGGGTCTTCTGCTGCATGCGCCGGGCGGTTGCCGCGGTGCTGCGTGCCCGCGGGCGGTGCGATTTCATGCGCGACGTGGTGGCGCGGCCGGACAGTCCGAGACGATGCACCTTGCCGATCACCGCGTTGCGGGTGACGCCGCCGAGGCGTCCTGCGATCTGGCTGGCGCTAAGCCCTTCAGACCAGAGCTTCTTCAAAAGCTCAACCCGTTCGTCATTCCAGGCCATAGTGGTGCTCCCTCAAGCATAGGCGTTCCCGAGCCCGCGGCTCGGAAAGCGAGGCGTGCGAATGGCTTACGGCTGATCACGACCGGCGGCAGAAAGCACACGCCGAGCGTGAGCAGGGCCGTACCCTACTCGCAACGCGAACTGAAGATGGACGCAGGAACTAGAGCGGACCGGCGGGCGAAAGCCGCGCATCTACACAAGGGTCCGAACGCAGGCCAGACAAGCAACACAGGAGGGCCGCAACACAACGCGACATCTCGTGTCTGGACAGGGTTAACCTACAATAACTTGATTTTCTTGTACAAGCGCAGCCAGCTTGCGCCGAGGCTATTGACAGGGGGCGCGTTGCGCACTCGCCACAGAGTGAGTCGCAACACCCGGCAAGAACGGCCTTTCGCGACTGTCCCCGATATTATTCCGCCCCTTGGCGGCGCAAAAATGGCAGATCAGAACCACACGGTTGCCGCCAATGGGCCGCGCCCCTTGCCCACGGGAGATAGCCCGGCCGCATGCTTGCCGCGGCACCCGGAACGGGTCGGACATCGCCCGGGCGCGGCGGCACTCTTTCACCATGCTCCCTATCCGGCACTTTGAGTGCATGACTTCGCCCAGTCTCTCTCTTGCATGGCTTCGCCCGGTCTTTACTCTTGCATGGCTTCGCCATGACCGGTTCCCGCTTTCCCGGAAGCGCACTTTCCTGGAAGCATGGAGCCTGCACATCAGGCTCCGTTGACTTTATTAACTGGTACGCGTATCACCCGAACCTCGCGCAGCCGCCGGGAGGGCGGCTTTTCTCTTTTTGGGGAGCGGGATTGGCGCCATGTCCAAACCCCTCACAGCATCGGCCGGCTCAACCACGCGCCCGGGCTCGGGCCCGTCGCCAGCGGTCATGGGCACCTATGGCCGCCAGGACATCGTGTTCGTCAAGGGCGAAGGCTCCTGGCTCGAGACCGAGACGGGCGCACGCTATCTCGACTTCGCGTCAGGCATCGCCGTCAATGCCCTGGGCCACTCCCATCCGCGCCTCGTCGCCGCGCTGACCGAGCAGGCGGGCAAGCTGTGGCACACGTCCAATCTCTACCGCGTGGCCGGCCAGGAGCGGCTCGCCGAGCGGTTGACCGCGGCGACCTTCGCCGACCGTGTGTTCTTCTGCAATTCCGGAGCGGAGGCCTGCGAGGGCGCCATCAAGGTCGCCCGCCGCTTCCATTTCGTCTCCGGCCGGCCGGAGCGCTGGCGCATCATCACTTGCCAGGGCGCCTTCCATGGCCGCACGCTGGCCGCGCTCGCCGCTGCCGGAAATCCAAAATATCTCGAGGGCTTCGGTGAAGAGGCGCCGGGCTTCGACCACGTGCCGTTCGGCGATCTCGACGCCGTCCGCGACGCCATCGGCCCGGAGACGGCGGCCGTCATGATCGAGCCCATCCAGGGCGAAGGCGGCATCCATGTGGGCTCCGAGGCCTACCTCCAGGGGCTGCGCAGCCTCTGCGACAAGGCTGGCATCCTTCTCATCCTCGACGAGGTGCAGAGCGGTGTCGGGCGTTCCGGCAAGCTGTTCGCCCATGAATGGGCCGGCATCACGCCCGATGTCATGGCCATCGCCAAGGGCATCGGCGGCGGTTTCCCGCTCGGCGCCATTCTGGCAACGGAGGAGGCGGCAGCCGGCCTCACCCCCGGCACCCACGGCTCCACCTTCGGCGGCAACCCGCTCGCCATGGCCGTCGGCGAGGCCGTGCTTGATGTCGTGCTCGAACCGGGCTTCCTCGAGGGCGTGCAGCAGAAGGCTTTGCGGCTGCGGCAGGGCCTTGCGCGCCTCCGCGACCAGTTCCCCGATCTCGTCGTCGAAGTGCGCGGACAGGGCCTTCTCTCGGGCATCAGGCTATCGTCGGCTCCGGCCGCTGTCGTCGCGGCCGCCCGCGAAGAGGGTCTCCTCGTCGTCGGTGCGGGCGACAACGTCGTACGCATTCTTCCACCGCTCACCGTCGCCGATCACGAGATCAGCGAGGGCATCGAACGCCTGTCGCGGGCGCTCGCGCGCGTTTCCTCACCCAGCAATACCTAACCCCCCAACCTTCCGGATCTGGAGCCGGCCGTCGACCATGGCCAACGCACCCGCTATTCGACATTTCCTGGATCTCGACGAGATCGATCCGCGTACGCTGCGGCGCATCGTCGATGCCGCCCATGCCATGAAGGCGGCCGGGAAGCGCGTGCCTGCCAAGCTCAAGCCGAAAGGCATCGAGGACGACGTCCTGGTCCTCATCTTCGAGAAGCCGTCGACGCGCACGCGCGTGTCGTTCGACGTCGCCATGCGCCAGCTCGGCGGACAGACGATCACGCTCAACCAGAACGACCTCCAGCTCGGCCGCGGGGAGAGCATCGCCGATACGGCGCGCGTGCTCTCGCGCTATGCCGACGCGATCATGATCCGGGCTAACTCCCACGCCACGCTGCTCGATCTCGCCGAGCATGCCACCGTGCCGGTGATCAACGGTCTTACGGACAAGACGCACCCGTGCCAGATCATGGCCGATGTCATGACCTTCGAGGAGCACGTCGGCCCTATCAAGGGGCGCACCGTGGCCTGGGTTGGCGATGGCAACAATGTGGCTGCCTCCTGGATGCAGGCGGCCGCCAAGTTCGGCTTCACCCTGCGCGTCGCGTGCCCGGAGCAACTGCGCCCGAAAGCGGAGATCGTCGACTGGGTTCGCCGCGAGAAGGCCGACGTCTCCATTATGACCGACCCCAACGAGGCGGTGCGCGGCGTCGATTGCATCGTCACCGACACGTGGGTTTCGATGGGGGATACGGACGGTGCGCGACGGAAGAAGCTGCTGAAGCCCTATGCCGTGAATGACGCGCTGATGGCGAAGGCGGCCAAGGGCGCGATCTTCATGCATTGCCTTCCGGCCTACCGCGGCAACGAGGTGACGGAAGCGGTTCTCGAAGGGCCTCAGTCGGTGATTTTCGACGAAGCCGAGAACCGGCTTCATGCACAAAAGGCGATCCTGGCTTGGTGCCTCGGCGCTGGCTGACGCGTCTCCTGCCTCTCTTCTCCGCCCGTGAACGAAAATTACGGACGGAGCCGCGCTCCTTCCCAGCGCCAGCAAAAGGTGCTGTAAGAGCACGCGGTTTCCGCACGCGGGGGAGGACTGCTCATATGACCTTTCGATTTAGGATTGGCCTAGCGCTCGTGCTTGCCCTTGGGCTCGCGGCCGTCGTTTATTTTGCACATGCTGCGGAGCCGCTCGGGCTTCTGGGCGCGGCTGCCGCCGCCAACCTGCTGGTGGCTGCTGCGGGCGCACGTGAGCGCCGCACGCTGCGCGCAGCAAGCGCATCGCGGAGCCTGATCGAGGGCGCAACGGCCCGCACGATGGGCGTGATCTGGCTGTGGGGCGCGGCGGCCCTGGTGCTGATCTACACGACCGTGATGTCGTGGCGCGAATGGACGCATTTTTCAGCGGCTTTCGCCGGCGCCGGCCTTCTCTGCCTCGGCTTTTCGGCACTTCTGAAAAAGGATGCCGACAAAGGCCGCGAGGACGCGACGCTGCTCCGCCTGGGGCGCTATCTCGCCATCGGTCAGCTCCTCGGCATGCTGGCAACGCTTGCCGGCCTTGTCATCGATCCAGACAAGGAGATCCTCTACGCGACCGATAACGACTGGGCCGGCAATGGAATTTTCCTGTTTGGCGCGGTGGCGCTGGCGATCGTGTCCGCCTATGCGTTGATTGACGGACGGAAGGATTCCCCCTAGTCAGGGGCTCGCATGAGCCTCAATCACCAAGGGCGTTCCTACACGTCGGGCATCTCGTTGCGGCCGCTGCTGCCGTGGCTGCTGCTGGCGTCTGCCTTGAGCATCACGATGATGGTGCTGGGAGCCGGGCGCGGCGACGAGGTGCTGCCATCGCTCTCCGCCGGGCTGCTCGTAGCGCTCGTGGTCGGCACCGGGCTCGGCATCAACGCGCCGCTCTGGTCGAAGAGCACGGGCTCGGCAGCCCAGCCGGACGGCTTGGGCTCGATCCGCGAGGCGCTGAGATGCAACGTCTGGCTCGCCGCGCTGGTCTACGCCTGGGGCGCATCCGCGCTTTTTGCCATCTACTCCCTGTCTGATCTCGCGTGGCGTCACGCCTTCCAGTACGGCTTCGGAGCCGCCGTCTTCGCAGCCGGACTCGGCGTGTATGGTATCTGGCTCGGCCGCAGCCGGCAGCGCCGCATGCCGCCCCTCGTGCTCACCCTCGTCCACGGCCTCGCGGCCGCCGGCGGGCTCAGCTACCTTATCGGCGCGGGCAAGCTTGCGACCACGCGGGGCGACTGGGCGGCCAACGAGGTGTTTTTCTGGGGCGGCTTCGCCATCGTCGCGCTCTGCCTCTTTTCAGCGGTGACGCAAACGCGCGTGAGAGGCTGACTGGGCTCGAGCTGCCGTTTAATGCGGATGCAAATAGTCCATGCGGCCGGCGTCGAGAGCGCGCTGCAGCGCATTGGCGAAATCACGGCGCTCATCATCGTTCAAGAGACGCGCGAACTCGAGCTCCCGGCCGTGCGACGCGAGCATCAGGCGATTGCCGCCGTCCGGCCCCTCGGTAAAGAGCAGCCGCACCCAATGGGGGTTGAACTCGAAGCTGCGGCTCTTGCCCGTCGGCGATACCTGCTTCAGGGTGAGCGTTCGCGGCGTGAGATCGACGATCTCATGAGCGAGTCCGGATTTGTAATTGAGCTTGAAAGCAATGTAGACGAGCAGCACGTCGAGGCCGAAGAAGCCCATGATCGGCCAGGCGCCGGAAAGCAGGAAGAACGTCCCGCAGACGAAGCTCACGCCGCCGATGGCCAGCATCAGGATCAGAAAACCGCGCGGGGAGAGCGAACGGTGGGAATACAGAACGGCGCGAAAGACGCTCGCATCCAGGCTCTGAGGTCCGCTATCGTTCATCCGCTTCAGCCTACATTCGAGATTTATCTTGTCAAAGCGCCAAACCTTGCAAGTCCGTTCCCTTTCGCATGCCACCCCTGCGGCCGTCGCCGAGGCCGGCAAAGCGCGCAGGCCGTCGCGCCGCCTCACGCGGACTGAAATTGCGGAAATTTTCCGCCGCTTCTCGCTCGCCAATCCAGAGCCCAAGGGCGAGCTCGAGCATACCAACTCCTATACGCTCCTGGTGGCCGTCGTGCTCTCCGCGCAGGCGACCGACGCAGGCGTGAACAAGGCGACGCGCGCGCTTTTCGAAAAGGCCGACACGCCCCAGAAGATGCTGGCGCTCGGAGAGGACGTGGTGCGCGAGCACATCAAGTCCATCGGGCTGTTCCGCGCCAAGGCGAAGAACGTCATCCTGCTGAGCGAGAAGCTGATCCGCGAGTTCGGCGGGGAAGTGCCGCAAGACCGCGACGCTCTCGAGACGCTGCCGGGCGTGGGACGAAAGACCGCCAACGTGGTGATGAACGTGGCCTTCGGCGCGCCGACGATGGCGGTCGATACGCACGTGCTGCGCGTCTCCAACCGCATCGGGCTTTCTTCTGGAAAGACGCCGCTCCAGGTCGAGAAGGATCTGCTCGCGAAGATCCCACCTGAATACGGCGTGCCCGCGCACCACTGGCTCATCCTGCACGGGCGCTATGTGTGCAAGGCGCGCCGCCCGGCCTGCCCGACCTGCCTCATCCGCGACATCTGCCGCTATCCCGACAAGACGCCACCGGCGGCGTGAGGCTCGCGCTTTTTTCGTCGTGCTTCCCGCCGGTCACCTGAAGACGCAGCAGTCGTCAGGGCATGCGCACGGCGATGCCGGCCGCCGCCATATGGCGCTTGGCCTCGCCGATGGTGTGGGTGCCGAAGTGGAAGATCGAGGCGGCGAGCACAGCACTCGCATGGCCTTCCTTTACGCCCGCGACCAGATGATCGAGCGTGCCGACACCGCCCGATGCAATGACGGGGATGGCCACGGCGTCAGCGACAGCGCGCGTCAGCTCGATATCGAAGCCCGACTTGGTGCCATCGCGATCCATCGAGGTGAGCAGGATCTCGCCCGCGCCGAGCGCCTCGACCTCACGCGCATAGGCGATCGCGTCGAGACCCGTCGGCTTGCGTCCGCCGTGCGTGAAGATCTCCCAGCGCGCCGGCTCGCCCTCCGCCGACACGCGCTTGGCGTCGACGGCGATGACTATGCACTGGGCGCCGAACTTTTCAGAGGCCTCGCGCACGAAATCGCGATTGAAGACCGCGGCGGTGTTGATCGAGACCTTGTCGGCGCCGGCTTCGAGAAGCTTGCGGATGTCCTCCACCGTGCGCACGCCGCCGCCGACCGTGAGCGGCACGAAGCAGCGTTCGGCCGTGCGCTCCACGACGTCGAAGATCACGTCGCGCGCCTCTTGGGAGGCCGTAATGTCGAGGAAGCAGAGCTCGTCTGCGCCGGCGGCGTCGTAGGCCGCGGCTGCCTCCACGGGATCGCCCGCGTCGACGAGGTCGACGAAGTTGACGCCCTTGACGACACGCCCGTCCTTCACATCGAGGCACGGGATGATACGGGTTTTCAGCATGGTGTCCTCAGCTTGCGGCGTTGAGAAGCGCCAGCGCTTCCCGTGGATCGAGGCGTCCGTCGTAGAGCGCGCGGCCGGTGATCGCGCCTTCCAGCATTGCATTCTCAGGCCGCAAGAGCGCCCTCACGTCATCGATCGAAGCGAGGCCGCCGGAGGCGATGACCGGGATCGCCGTGGCGCGGGCGAGCTCCGCCGTTGACTTGAGGTTGAGCCCCTTGAGGACGCCGTCGCGATCGATGTCGGTATAGATGATGGCGGCGACGCCGGCGTCCTCGAAGCGGCGCGCGAGGTCGATGGCAGACAGCTCCGACGTCTCCGCCCAGCCTTCCACCGCCACCTTGCCGCCCCTGGCGTCGATGCCGACGGCGACGCGGCCGGGGAACCTCTTGCACGCTTCACGCACGAGCGCGGGATCGCGGACCGCCACCGTACCCAGGATGACGCGGCGTATGCCGCGCGCGAGCCAAGTCTCGATGGTTGCGAGATCACGGATGCCGCCGCCGAGCTGGGCCGGCATGGCGACCGCCTTCAAAATCGCCTCGACGGCGGACGCGTTGACCGGCTTGCCGGCGAACGCGCCATTCAGATCGACAATGTGCAGGTACTCGAAGCCCTGTTCCTCGAAAGCTTTCGCCTGCGCAGCCGGATCATCGTTGAAGACCGTCGCCTCGTTCATGTCTCCCAGCCGGAGGCGGACGCATTTGCCGTCCTTGAGGTCGATGGCAGGAAATAGGATCACTCGAAACCCTCGCAGTCCCTGAAAGCTCTGGCGGCGCGCCCGCCACAAGTTTGCTATGGTCTTGCCCGATCAACAGAGTTTGTCGCCGAGCGTCAAGTCCGCGTATCAATCATGCAGTCGGCCTATCCCGCAAAATCCTATTCTCGCCCGCACCCGGCGATGGCGCGCCCTTCGCTCACCGAGCGGGACGCTGTCGACATCTGGATCGCGCGCTGGCTCAGAACCCGTCCGAGCGACCTCATCCGGCGCTATGGGTGCGACCCGCGGCGGCTCTACGAGATCTGGCAGGAAGACCGTTTCCCGGGCAGCCGCGATAAGGCGCTGGCGCTTTTTCTCAAGCGGCATCCGAAGCTTGTGGAGCGCATTGATCCGGGGCCGCATGTGCGCCTCACCCGGGGCTCGCATCCGGGCCAGCTTGATCTCTTTGACTAGAGCGCCCCTCGCACAAGCGCAATCTAAGTTGTTGTGCCTAGACATTAATTTCACACAACCGACACGAGGCGTCTCGCCGTGGGTCCACAGGAGAGGGGCGCCCGCACGGACGAGTTGCAGCGCCACAATCTCACATGCAACAATGTGACGTGTTGTGTCGATTGCGCGCGTGTGCCCTAAGTTCTGTGGGCTGCTGGTCGAACCGGGAGGCCCACGAACGACGTCGCAACGGGTCTTTCAGCCTCGGCCCCCACGAGAACAAAGTCCGAACAGACTCTAGACGTGGCTGCCGACTCATGCCACGTTCCCTCTACGTTCTCACCGCGTCGCCCCCCCCTCTTCTCGCCCACGGAGAGCCCCATGCGCACCTATCTCATTTCGTACGATCTCGCTAAGCCGCATCTCATCAAGCACATCGTTGCTCACGCCATCATGGCCGCCGGTCAAAGCTGGGCGCGCCCGCTCGAGCAGACCTGGTATGTGCGCTCGAACGAGAGCGAGGAGGCGCTGGAAGCAAAATTGACCCGCGTGCTCGATATCGATGACGGTCTCCTCATCCAGCGCGTGAAAGACGACGCGATCCTGACCAACACCTCTATCCGCTGGTTCAAGCGCCGCCAGGCGGGCGTCGAAACCGGCGGCGACACCAACATCGTTGCGTTCCCGATGCCGAAGGCCGGCCTCACCGACGAGCCGGAGCTGCCTTTCGCGGAAGCGTGCTAAGCACGTGCGTCCGGAAAAGTGGAAGCTGCTTTTCCGTTCAGAAGCACGATGAGCTTGCGTTCTGTTGCGTCCGTTGCGTTTTTGCGTCGAGCCGCACGGTGCTCCCCCCATCGCGCGCCAAGCGTCGCTCAGCGAAAAGGGAGGCTTTCAAGCCTCCCTTTTCTGCGTCTGGCGAACCCAGGCTAGAGCATTTTCCGTTCGCTTGCGCTCACTGCAAATTCTCTAGTTGCTTGTTTGAGCGAGCATCTTCACCCATTCGGGCGATTTCGTCCGAATGGGATCTGCTCTATATCTCAGGCGATCATGCCTTCAGGAACTCGCTCGCCCTGAAGAGTGACGCGAAGGGGATGCCGGCGTCTGCGTAGAGCTTCGCGGCCCCTTCCTCGCGGTCGAGGATCGAGATGACGAGATCGATCGTCGCGCCCGCGGCCTGGAGCGCTGCAACGGCCTTCATGGCCGAGCCGCCCGTGGTCGTCACATCCTCGACGATGGCGACACGCTTGCCAGCGACGTCGCTCAAGCCCTCGACGAGCTTCCGCGTGCCGTGGTCCTTTACGGTCTTGCGCACGAAGAAGCCCGGAAGCGAGCGGCCCGCACGGCGCGCCGCGATGGAGATAGGCGTGATCAGCGGCACGGCGCCCATCTCGAGGCCGCCCACGATATCGGCGCTGGTCCCCGCAATGCGCGCAGAGATCAGCGTCGCCAGCAACTCCGCGCCCTCGGGGTCGAACATCGTGGGCTTCATGTCGAAGTAGTGGTCGCTCTCCTTGCCGGAGGCGAGCACGACGTGGCCGCGCACGAAGGATTTCGTGCGTACGATCTCGAAGAGGCGGGCGTGGGCGCCGGTGATGTCTGTCATGGGCACGGATCCAAAGTTGCGTGGGTTGCTCATAGACGGCGCGCGGCGAGGCGTCCACTTCATCGGGGCTCGTGCTCCAGGGTGTGCTTAGATTTTCTCGGGGGCGCGTGTCCGCGCCCACCTCAAACGATCCGGCCCCAGGGCCGCCACTTGAGGAAGTTGGCGAGGAGGGCGAGGCCGAGGGCCTGGCTCTTCTCCGGGTGGAACTGCGTGCCGGCGATATTGCCGCTGGCGACGAGGGCCGTAACCGGGCCGCCGTAGTCCGTCTCCGCCACGACGACGGCGCGGTCCTCGGGCACGAAGTGATACGAATGCACGAAGTAGGCATGGAGCCCGTTCGGCCCAGTTGGGATGCCGGCGAGAAGCGGATGCTCGCGGCGCACGTCGAGCGTGTTCCAGCCCATGTGCGGGATCTTGAGCGCGGGATCTGCCGTGCGGATCGCCTGCACCTCGCCCGCAATCCAGCCGAGCCCGTCCGCCGTCTCGAACTCGCGGCCGCGTGAGGCAAGAAGCTGCATGCCGACGCAGATGCCGAGAAACGGGCGGGCGCGGATGCGGACGGCGTCCTCGAGGGCCTCGCGTAAGCCCGGCACGGCTTCGAGGCCGCGCTTGCAATCGGCGAAGGCGCCGACGCCGGGGAGCACCAGGCGGTCTGCCGCACGCACGTCTTCAGCGCGCGCGCTGACGACGATCTCAGAGTCTAGGCCTCCCTCGCGCGCGGCACGCTCGAAGGCCTTCGCGGCCGAGTGAAGATTGCCGGAGCCGTAATCGATGATGACGACGCGCTGCATATGGGGGTCAGGTTTTGACGGCGAACTTGCTGCGAAGGCGAGCGGACAGACGGCGAAGCGCCGTCTCGAGACCCGCGGCGGGATGGTCATAGGCGGCGGAGCCGGACGCTGCTGCGTATCCCGGCATCTCGGCCGGGAGCGAGGGCAGCCACGCGTCGAAGAAACGACGCTCGGCGTCATCCTGCCCGCGGCCGCTGACAGCGGCGATCTCACGCCATCCCTTGCGCGTAAGCGACCAACGCTTGAGTGCGCCGAGCTCGAATCCCGTGAGCACGTTCAGCAGCACGAACGCGAGAGCGCCCCATTCATTGCCGGCACCGGCGAAGCGCAGGGCCGTCGCCAACGCGGCGGCGGCCACGGCATAGGCGGCCAAAGCGAGCCATTCGCCACGCAACAGAAGATAGACCGGGGAGAAAAGCGCCGCGCGCCAGGAAAAGCCGTCGCGGAGAAAAAGCAGCCGCTCGGCTCGCTCGATCCTGGTGCCGCCTGGCTCGGGCGGCTCGTGAACGGTGAAGACAGACACGCGACCCGTCCCGCTAAACAGCAGATGCAGCATCAGGCCAGCATCCCCTTGGTCGAGGGAACGCGCCCCGCCTGCCGTGGATCCAGCGCGACAGCGCTACGAAGCGCGCGCGCCAAGCCTTTGTAGCAGCTTTCGACGATGTGGTGGTTGTTCTCGCCATAGAGGCTTGCGACGTGGAGCGTGATGCCCGCATTCTGCGCGAAAGCCTGGAACCACTCACGGAACAGCTCCGTATCCATGTCGCCGATCTTCGGCTGCGAGAAGTCCACCTTCCAGACCAGATAGGGCCGGCCGGAAATATCGATGGCGACCCGGGTCAGCGCCTCGTCCATCGGGAGGTGCACGTCCGCGTAGCGCGTGATGCCGTGCTTGTCGCCGAGCGCCTTCGCGACCGCCTGGCCGAGCACGATGCCGCTGTCCTCGGTCGTGTGATGGAAGTCGATGTGCAGATCGCCCTTCGCCTCCAGCTTGATGTCGAAAAGGCCATGGCGGGCGATCTGCTCCAGCATATGATCCAGAAAGCCGATGCCCGTTGAGATCTCCGACGCACCGGTGCCGTCGAGATCGACGCTGGCCGTGATCTGGGTCTCCTTGGTCCTGCGGGAGATGGTGGCTTGCCGCTTCACGTTCCATCCTCGATGGGCAGGAGGCCAAACGTACATCCTGCCGTTGTTGCCTTAATGAAACTCAGCGTTTATCAGCTTCGGGAGCCAGGTGCCAGAGTGTGGCCCGGCAGCTTATCGCAGCATTAGGACCCATGACCGACACCCCTCACAGCCCAGCAGGCGCATCCTGGCACGCCACGACCATCCTGACCGTGCGCAAGGACGGCCGCGTTGTGATCGCGGGCGACGGGCAGGTGAGCCTCGGGGCCACCATCATCAAGGCCAACGCGCGCAAGGTGCGCCAGCTCGGCACCGGCGGCGTGATCGCCGGCTTTGCGGGCGCGACGGCCGACGCATTTACCCTGTTCGAGCGCCTCGAGGCCAAGCTCGAGCAGTATCCCGGCCAGCTCATGCGCGCCGCGGTCGAGCTCGCCAAGGACTGGCGCACCGATCGCTTCCTCCGGCGGCTCGAAGCCATGATGATCGTGGCCGACATAGACGTGACGCTGGTGCTCACCGGCACTGGCGACGTGCTCGAGCCGGAGCATCACGTGATGGGCATCGGGTCGGGCGGCATGTACGCGCTCGCGGCGGCGCGGGCGCTCATCGATCAGCCGCTCGATGCGGAGACCATCGCGCGCCGCGCCATGGGCATCGCCGGCGAGATCTGCGTCTATACGAACGACAACCTCGTCCTCGAAAGCCTGCCATCGTCGAAATAACGCCTTCCTTGCGTCGGAGCTCACATGGGTTGGATCTTTCTGTTGCTCGGCGGTGCACTCGAGGTCGCTTTCACCACCGCCATCCGCTATACGGACGGCTTCACCAAATTCCTGCCGACCACGATCGTCCTGGCGCTGGCTGCGATCAGCATCTACTTCGTGTCCAAGTCATCGGAGACCATCCCGCTCGGAACCGCGTATGCGGCGTGGGGCGGTATCGGCGCCATCGGCACGGTCGTCGTTGGCGTCCTCTACTACGGCGAGCCCGTGACGTTCGGGCGCATGTTCTTTCTATCCCTGCTCATCATTTCCCTTGCCGGGTTGAAGCTCGTCACGGATTGAGGCCATCGCTTAATGACCAACTTCTCGCCGCGTGAAATCGTCTCCGAGCTCGACCGCTACATCGTCGGGCAGGGCGATGCCAAGCGCGCCGTCGCCATCGCACTCAGGAACCGCTGGCGGCGCCAGCAGCTCGAGGGGCCTCTCAAGGACGAGGTCCTGCCGAAAAACATCCTCATGATCGGGCCGACGGGCGTCGGCAAGACGGAGATCGCCCGCCGGCTCGCGAAACTCGCCGGCGCGCCGTTCCTCAAGGTCGAGGCGACGAAGTTCACGGAAGTCGGCTATGTCGGGCGCGACGTCGAGAGCATCATCCGCGACCTCGTCGAGGTGGGGCTTCAGCTCGTGCGCGAGGCCAAGCGGAAGGAAGTGCGCGCACAGGCCGAGAAGAATGCCGAGGAGCGCGTGCTCGACGCGCTGGTGGGCCCAACAGCCTCGCCCGGGACGCGCGAGACGTTCCGCAAGCGGCTCCGGGACAACGAGCTCAACGACAAGACCATCGAGATCCATGTGTCGGAGAGCGCGAACCTGCCCATGCTCGACATTCCGGGCATGCCGGGCGCGTCGGTCGGCGCTATCAATCTCGGCGACATTTTCGGAAAGATGATGGGCGGGCGCACGAAGCCGCGCCGCATCAGCGTCAAGGACAGCCACAAGCTCCTGATCGCCGAGGAGAGCGACAAGCTGATCGACTCCGAGCAGATCACGGGAGAAGCGATCCGCGCCGTCGAAAACAACGGCATCGTGTTCCTAGACGAGATCGACAAGATCTGCTCGCGTGGCGAAACGGGGCGCGCGGGCGCGGAAGTCTCGCGCGAGGGCGTGCAGCGCGACCTGCTGCCTCTGATCGAAGGCACGAGCGTATCGACGAAATACGGGCCGGTGAAGACGGACCATGTGCTCTTCATCGCATCGGGCGCCTTCCACGTGGCCAAGCCCGCGGACCTGCTGCCGGAGCTGCAGGGCCGGCTGCCCATCCGCGTCGAGCTCAAGGCGCTGACGCGGGAAGATTTCCGGCGCATCCTGACCGAGCCGGAAGCGAGCCTGATCAAGCAATACACGGCGCTGATGGCGACCGAGGGGCTGGCCCTCAGCTTCACGGAGGATGCGATCGACGCGCTGGCGGATACCGCCGTGCTGGTCAATGCGACGGTTGAAAACATCGGCGCTCGGCGGCTCCAGACGGTGATGGAGCGCGTGCTCGACGAGATCTCGTTCGAGGCGTCGGACCGCAGCGGGGACACGGTGACGATCGACGCCGCCTACGTGACGAGCCGCGTCGGCGAGCTGGCGAAGAACGCGGATCTTTCCAAGTTCATTCTTTGATGGCGTCGGCCGAGGTCTCGGATCGCGGACAGCTCGCGGCGTGCGCGCTTTCGCTGCCTGCGGGAACGGCCGATCCGCACCGCCTGCAGAGCGTATGAGAGCCCGGCTTCACGCCGTGCTCCAGCGCCACACGCTCGTCGAAGACGAAGCATTCGCCTTGCCAGAGGCTATCCTCGGACGGAACCGTCTCGAGGTATTTCAGGATGCCGCCTTCCAGGTGGTAGACCTCGGCAAATCCTTGCGAGAGCATGTAAGCTGAGGCCTTCTCGCAGCGGATGCCGCCCGTGCAGAACATGGCGATGCGCTTGTGTTTTTCGGGATCGAGCCGGGCGGCGACGAAATCCGGAAACTCGCCGAAGGTGCGCGTCACGGGATCGATGGCGCCCGGAAACGAGCCAACGGCAACCTCATAGGCGTTCCGCGTATCGACGACGATGACGTCCGGATCGGCGATCAGCGCATTCCAGTCTCGGGGCGCGACATAGGTGCCGACGCGCTTCGAAGGATCGGCCTCCGGCCGGCGCAGCGTCACGATCTCGCGCTTGAGCCGCACCTTGAGGCGGCCGAATGGCTCCGTCTCGGCGTAGGATTCCTTGCTCACGAGGTCGCCGAAGCGCGGATCGGATCGGAGCCAGGACAGGACGCGGCGCACGCCGGCCTCCGCCCCTGCAATGGTGGCGTTGATGCCTTCCGGCGCGATCAGGATGGTGCCCTTGATCGCGGCGTCCCGCGCTAAGGCGCGCACGCTTTCGCGAAACGCCGGCGGGTCGGCGATGGCGACGAACTTATAGAAAGTCGAGACGGTGACGGGCATGGCGCTTGCGTTTTTTTTCAGAGCCGTACCGGCTTAAGTGGAATTGGGAAACGGCTCTAAGTTTTTGTTTGATCGTGCTTCTTCTCGGACACCTGGCTTGCATGGCTTCGCCCGGTCTTTTTCTTGCATGGCTTCGCCATGACCGGTTCCCACTTTTCCGGAAGCACTCTTAGAGTGCGTCCACGAGCCGGTCGATCGCGCGCTTCATGGCGTCGAAGACGCCGGGCTCAGTCATCGAATGGCCGGCGCTCGGGACGATCTCGAGACTTGCTGCCGGCCAGCGCTTCGCCAGTTCATAGGCCGCGCGAGGCGGGCATAAAAGATCATAGCGTCCCTGGATGATCGCGCCTGGGATGGAGGCCAGCCGCCCCGCGCCATCGAGTAGCGCGTTTGGCGCCAGGAAAAAGCTGTTGGCGATGTAGTGCGCCTCCATGATCGGCGTCGGAGGGATGCGGCCTTCCGTGAGTTCCTGCGCGGACACCTCCGCCGCGGCCGGGGCGAACTCGGATAGGATCCGCTCGAACTGGAACCAGGCTCGAGCCGCGGCCGCCTGCGCATCGGCATCACTGCCCGTGAGGCGTGCGACGTAGGACTTGAGCGGATCGGCGCGCTCGTTCTCCGGCAGAGCGGCGCAGAAGCTTTCGTAAAGGTCGGGGCGCATCTCGGCCGCAGCGCGGCGGAAGGCCCAGTCGACCTCCGCGTCCGTGCCGAGAAACACCGCACGTAGCACGAGCCCCGCGACGCGCTCAGGGTGGGTCTCGGCATAAGCCAGGGCGAGCGTCGAGCCCCAGGAGCCGCCGACGATCAGCATCCGCTCGAAGCCCATGTGGGTGCGGATCCGCTCGATGTCGGCGACGAGATGGGGCGTGGTGTTGGCGTCTCTCGAGAGATAGGGATGGCTGCGCCCGGTGCCACGCTGATCGAACAGCACAGCATGGAAGCGCTCCGGATCGAACAGCAGGCGGTGGCTGCGCTGCGCCCCGCTGCCCGGGCCGCCGTGCAGGAAGAGCACAGGAACGCCGCCGCGCCTGCCGACCTCCTCGACATAGATCCAGTGGCCGTCGCCAACAGACAGCATGATGGCATCGAAAGGCCGTGGGGGTTCCGTGGCCCCGGGTTCGGTGCGCGCAGCGTTTCCTGTCGGAAGCGGCACGGCGCGGCGCCCTATACGTCCAGATTGGCGACGGTGAGAGCGTTCTCCTGGATGAACTCCCGGCGCGGTTCGACCACGTCGCCCATCAGCTTGGAGAAGATCTCGTCCACCTCGGAGACGTCGCCGATCTTCACCTGCAGAAGCGTGCGCGCATCGCGATCGAGGGTCGTCTCCCAGAGCTGCTCAGGATTCATCTCGCCGAGGCCCTTGTAGCGCTGCAGCGAGAGCCCCTTGCGGCCGGACTCGTAGATCGCATCCAGCAACGCGCGCGGGCCTTCGATGAACAGGGTCTCACCCTTGCGCCGCAGCTTGGTGCCGCTCCCGTAGACTTCGGCCAGATGCTCGCGCTTCTCATTGAGACGGCGCGCATCCAGCGAGGAGAGAAGCGCGCGGTCGAGCGCGTGCGCCTCGGTCACGCCGCGCACCTCGCGGCGGAACAGGAAGCCATCGTCACCGAACGTGCCGGACCAATCCTTCTCCGTCTCCTCAGCGACCTCGTTGAGGCGCGCAGCGACGGCGTCGGCCGCGCGGCCTGCCAAAGCGGGCTGATCGAGAAGCGCCGCATCGAACGCGCCGGCGATCGCCGCCTGCTCGACGATGGGACGCGCATAGCGGGAGTGGAGCTGATCGATCAGCCCCACGATCCCCCGCGCCTGATCCACGATTTCGCGCAGATCCCGGCCGCCGCGCTCTGCGCCGCCGGCGATCAGAACGGTGTCCTCGAGCCCGGTGTCGATCAGATAATCCTCGAGCGCGCGCTGATCCTTGAGATAGGCGCTGCTCTTGCCGCGCGTCACCTTGTAAAGCGGCGGCTGAGCGATGTAGACATGCCCGTTCTCCACCAGCTCCGGCATCTGGCGATAGAAGAACGTGAGCAGCAGCGTGCGGATGTGGGCGCCGTCCACGTCGGCGTCGGTCATGATGATGACCTTGTGATAGCGCAGCTTTGAAAGATCGAAGTCGTCGCGGATGCCGGTGCCGAGAGCGCCGATGATGTTCGTCACCTGCTCCGACGAGAGCATCTTGTCGATGCGCGCGCGCTCGACGTTCAGGATCTTACCGCGGATCGGCAGCACGGCTTGATACTCGCGCTTGCGGCCCTGCTTGGCGGAGCCTCCGGCCGAGTCGCCCTCGACGATGAAGAGCTCAGTGTTGGCCGGATCCCGATCCTGGCACTCGGCGAGGCCGCCCGGAAGGCGCAGCCCATCAAGTGCGCTCTTGCGGCGCGTCAGCTCGCGCGCCCGGCGCGCTGCCTCACGCGCAAGCGCCGCCTCGACGATCTTGCCGACGACGGCTTTCGCTTCCTTCGGATGCTCCTCGAACCATGCCGTGAGCTGATCCGAAACCACGCTCTCGACCACGGTCTTCACTTCGGACGAGACAAGCTTATCCTTCGTCTGGCTCGAGAACTTCGGATCCGGCACCTTGACCGAAAGCACGCAGGTGAGCCCTTCTCGCGCGTCCTCGCCCGAAAGGTCGACCTTCTCCTTCTTGGAGATGCCGCTGTCGGCTGCGTACTTATTGATGACGCGCGTGAGCGCGGCGCGGAAGCCCGCCAGATGCGTGCCGCCATCGCGCTGCGGAATGTTGTTCGTGAAGCAGAGCACGTTCTCGTGGTAGGTGTCGTTCCACCACAACGCCACCTCGACGCCGACGCGATCCTTCTCGGTGCGGATCATGATCGGCTCGGGGATGAGCGTCTGCTTCGAGCGATCGAGGAAGCGAACGAAAGCGGACGTGCCGCCGTCGTAAAGGAATTCCTGGCGCTTCACGTCGGCATGGCGCGCATCCGTGAGCACGATCTTGGCGCCGGAGTTGAGGAACGCCAGCTCGCGCAAACGGTGCTCGAGCGTCGCGTAGTCAAACTCCACCATCGAGAACGTTTCGGTGCTCGGAAGGAAGCTCACCTCGGTGCCGCGCTCGTCGCCGGCATCACCGACGATCTGAAGTGGACCGGTCGCGACGCCGTCGCGAAACTCGATCACGTGCTCCTTGCCACGGCGCCAGATGCGGGCGCGGAGCCATGTCGAAAGCGCGTTGACGACGGACACGCCGACGCCGTGCAGGCCGCCCGAGACCTTGTAGGAATTCTGATCGAACTTTCCGCCGGCGTGCAGCTCGGTGAAGACGATCTCCGTCGCCGAGCGCTTCGGCTCGTGGTCGTCGTCCTCCTTGATGCCGGTCGGGATGCCGCGGCCGTCGTCGCGTACGGTGCACGAGCCGTCGGGGTTCAGCGTCACCTCGCAGAACTGAGCGTGGCCGGCCAGAACCTCGTCGATCGCGTTGTCGACGACCTCGTAAATCATGTGGTGCAGGCCCGAGCCGTCATCCGTATCGCCGATGTACATGCCCGGACGTTTGCGCACCGCCTCGAGCCCCTTCAGCATCTTGATGCTGTCGGCACCATAGTCCTCGGGCAAAGGTGTAGTCTTGGCGGGCTGAGCGCTCATTCCGTTCCTGTAGCGAGATTTCTCCTGATCACCGGAAACTCTAGCACAGAGAGGATCAAAAAAGGCGAAAAAAGCGCGTCATAAAGACCGCAGCCCACGCTTATTTTTCATTTTTTATCAAGGCATTGAAGAAGAGGACCGAGAGTCGCGAGCAAAGGCCGCTCAGGCGCCTCGGAAAGGCTCGACGACGCCGTCGCGCACCTGCCAAAATTGCGCCCGTCCCGCAAGGCTCGCAAAGGCCTCACGATCCGTTCCTGTGAGCCAGGCCTGGGCGCCGAGACGCAGGAGTTCCGCGAACAACGCCGAGCGGCGGGCCACGTCCAGATGGGCCGTCACCTCATCGAGAAGCAGCAGCGGCGCCATCCCGTCGCGGCGCACGGCAACCAGCTCCGCGTGGGCGAGAAGCAGCCCCATGAGCAGCGCTTTCTGCTCGCCCGTGGAGGCTTGGCGCGCTGGCGTCGCCTTGGGCCCATGAGTAACAGCGAGATCGCTGCGATGCGGGCCGTCGAGCGCGCGGCCCGCGGCCCGGTCGCGCTCGCGCACCTCGAATAGGCGGCGTGCGTAAGCGTCCTCCACGTCCACAGCGGCACGAAGCGCGAGATCGGCGTCGACGGCGCCCTCAAGGCCTATGCCGCACCAGGGAAACGGGCTCTCCGGATCGCGCTCACGGCGCGCCGCGATCACAGAGGCAAGCGCAGCAACGGCCTCGGCCCGCGCGGCCGCGATGGCGACGCCCATCTCGGCCATGACGATCTCGAGCCCATCGAGCTGGGCTCCGCGCGTCACGCCGTCGGCGAGCAGCCGGTTACGCTGCGCCATGGCGCGTTCGAAGCGGCCGGCACGCGTGCGGTGGCCGGAATCGAAGCAGACGATGAGGCGGTCGAGGAAGCGGCGACGCTCCGAGGCCGGCCCCGTGAAGAGACCATCCGTTGCCGGCGTGACCCACACCATCTCCACATAATCGCCGAGCGCACCGGAGCCGGATTTCTGCTCGCCATCGATGCGCACGAGGCGGCCGGAGGCGCGCTCTCCGATCTGCGCGGGCGCCTGGCCGGTGCCGACGGTCACGGCGCCGTAAGCCGTGTGCACCCGGGCTGAGACGGACCAGCTTCCGTCACCGCCGGCGCGTGCGAGATCGGCAAGCGGCGCCTGGCGCAGGCCCTGCCCCGGCGCCAGCAGCGAGACGGCTTCAAGAACATTGGTCTTACCGGAACCGTTGGGGCCCGTGAGCACGATCGGCTCCGGCGCGAGTTCGAGGGCGAGCGCGCCATAGCTGCGGAAATGCGTGAGCGTCAGCCGCTCGACCCAAAGTCGCGGCGTGCTCTCAGCTTGCGCCGGCGTGCACGGTTCAATGGCTGAGGCCAAGGATCTTGTGTCTCTTCACAAAGCCGTTCCGGTCGAGGTGGAAGCGGGACACGGCACCAGGTTCGTTTGATCGTGCGTCTTATCGCAAAACCGGCATCCACGTTAGAGCACGTTCACGCTTATCGGAATCGGGTTGCGCGACGTGAACGCGCTCTAAGTTTTTTATTCGAGAGCGTGAGTCAGTTTCTCGGTGAATGCGTGTCCGCATCCACCTCAAACGATCAGGCTCAAGTACTACGCCGTCACCCCGGTCCAAGATCCCATGGCGAAGCCTGGCTCCGGCGCCGCCTGCCTCTTTCGGTCTCGCCCAAAAGTGGGAAGGCATTTGCGGACACCGGCCGTCCTCATACGCGCATCGGCATCAGCACGTAGAGCGCGTTGTCTTCCTCGGTGCCGCGGATCATAGTCGGCGAGCCGGGATCAGCGAGCAGGAAGCGCGCCTCCTCGCCTTCGAGCTGGCCGGCGATGTCGAGCAGATACTTGGCATTGAAGCCGATCTCGAGGGGAGCCGCCGTGTAGGTGACGTCGATCTCCTCCGTGGCGCTGCCGCCTTCCGGGTTGTTGACCGACAGCACCAGCTTGCCACTCGCGAGGTTGAGCTTCACCGCCCGCCCGCGCTCGCTGGCGATGGTGGAGACGCGATCCACCGCGCTCATGAAATCGGCGTTGGAAACGCGGAGCTCCTTGTCGTTGCCCTGCGGGATAACGCGTCCATAGTCGGGGAAGGTGCCATCGATCAGCTTCGACGTGAGCGTTACCGAGCCGATCTCGAAGCGGATCTTCGATGCCGAGACGGCGACATCAACAGTCTCCGCACTCTCCTCGATCAGCCGCTGCAATTCATGCACGGTCTTACGCGGGATGATCACGCCGGGCATGCCTTCGGCGCCCGCCGGGCGAGACAGCTCGGCTTGAGCGAGGCGGTGGCCATCCGTCGCCACGGCACGCAGCGTCGGCGCCTCGCCACCCTCCGCGATATGAAAATAGATGCCGTTCAGATAGTAGCGCGTCTCCTCAGTGGAGATCGCGAAGCGCGTTTTGTCGATCAGCCGCTTCAGATCCTTGGCCGCTACATGGAACGTGGTCCCGAGGTCGCCTGCATTGAGATCGGGGAAGTCCTCCGGCCCGAGCGTCTGCAGCGCGAAGCGCGCCTGACCGGCCGCGAGCGTCAAGCGCTCCTTCTCGGCGTCGCGGCGGATATCCACCTGGCTGCCTTCGGGGAGCTTGCGCACGATGTCGTGCAGGATGTGAGCAGGAACCGTGACGGCGCCCGGGGCTGCAACCTCGGCCCGCACCTCCTCGATCACCTCGCGCTCGAGATCGGTCGCCTTGAGCTCGAGCGCCTGGCCCGAGGCGCGCAGCAGCACGTTGGAGAGAATGGGAATGGTTGTGCGGCGCTCGACGACGCTTGTCACATGCCCGAGCGCCCTCAGAAGTTCACCGCGTTCGATCACAAGCCGCATCGGTAGCCTCGAAATTCGCAATCCCCGAACGGAGCGCCGGGGTCGCAGGTGGGGAAGAAAGGTCGCCCGTCTGTCCTCCGACACGCAGAGGGTTGAAGAAGCTCAGCGTTCGTCATGGATGAAAGGAATGGCGTGCGAGCACAACTTGCCCCGATCAGCCCTTGAATTTCAAGAGGCCGGAGCGACACGGGGAGAGCTTTCCCACGTGTCCTGACGGCTATCTCACATCCAGTCCAAGAAAAAACTTCGGGAGCAGCATCCTTGGACGCCGCTCCCGCCCCGCTTGGACGCGGCGTCGATCTCCCTCGAAACGCCGCATCCGTTGCCTCGATCCGTCAGCCTAAAGCCGTTCCGGGTTATGTGAAATCAGGAAACAGCTTCAGTGGCTGATGAGCTTCTTCAGCTCGTCAATCTCGTCACGCAAGTTCGCGTCGCCAGCAATCACGCCCTCGATCTTGCGGATCGCATGCAGGACCGTGGTGTGGTCGCGGTTGCCAAAGCGGCGGCCGATCTCCGGCAGCGAGCGGTGGGTGAGCTGCTTCGCGAGATACATGCCGATCTGGCGCGGCCAGACCACCGAGCGATGGCGGCGCTGCGAGAGGAGATCGCCCCTCGAGACGCCGAAATGGCGCGAGACGATACGCAGAATATCCTCGATCTTGATGCGGCGCGGCTCCACGCCCTGGAACAGATCCCGCACCACCGTCTCGGCGATATCGGGCGTGATCGGAGCGCGCATGTGCTGCCACGTCAGATACAGGCGATTGACGGCGCCCTCGAGCTCGCGCCCGCTTTCGGTCAGCTTGCTGGCTAGAATATCCACCACCTCGCGCGAGAGCTCGAAGCTCGGATCCTGCGTGCGCTTCTCAGCCAGACGCTGGTCGAGCACGCGGCAGCGCAGCTCGTGATCAAAGGTGCCGATCTCGGCCACGAGACCGCGCTGCAGGCGCGAGCGCATGCGCTCGTTCAAGCGCTCGATCTGCGCCGGGTGACGCGCCGAGGCGACGACGACCTGGCGGCCACCATCAAGAAGCGCGTTGATGATGTGATCGAACTCCTGCTCGGTCTTCTCGCCCTGCATGAACTCCAGATCGTCGATCAGGAGCATGTTGATCGAACGGAACTTCTCCTTGAAGGAGAGCGAATCCTGGGCGCGGAGCGCCTCGACGAACTGATAGCGGAAGCGCTCGGCCGTGAGATAGAGCACCTGCGCATTCTCGGCGCGCCGCTTCACTTCCCAGGCGATGGCCTGCAGGAGATGCGTCTTGCCGAGGCCCACAGACGAATAGAGATAGAGCGGATTGAACGCCGGGCTGTCGGTGAGCACGGTCTCGGCGACCTGCACCGCGCCGGCGTGGGCCATGCGGTTCGAGGATCCGACGACGAAGTTCTCGAAGGTGTGGTGCGGATCGAGGGGCGAACCCTCGAAGCCATCGACGCTTGTGCGCCCGGCGATGGGGCGAACGATCGGCGCGCGCAAGGGCTCGGCCTGGCCGGCCTGGCGCAGATCTCCGGCCTCGCGCGGAAGCTTCGCCGGCTCCTCGCGGACGATGCTGCGCGCGGGGGCCGCGCCGGGCTGGCGAACCGATACCTCCACGTGCTGCGCGGAATTGAACTCCACCCTGCAGCAGTGCAGGAGCTCATCCATGTAGTGAGACTGAATCCACTTGCGCAAAAACACGACAGGAACCGAGACGCTCACCGTCTTGCCGTCAAAACCATCGAACTCGAGCGCTTTGAACCAGCTCGTGTAGATGTCCTCGCCGAGGCGCGCGCGCAGCATGGCCCGCACCTTGGTTCCCTTGATCTCCCCAACGCCCACATCACCGACGCGTCCGTGATCGATGGCACCCTCGTGGGACGTCCGGCGCATGGTGTGCTCCGGCGTCGACAAAGATGGCTCCGCTTTCGAAATGGCTTGCATCGCTGTACCCCGCACTTGTTGCATCTGCCTCCGCAAGGCAGACAATTCATGGCTCCGCCCGTTCGCCCAAACGAACAGCGCCAACTCTTCAGACGTCCCTATCCTTGCCGCCAGGGCAGTCCGGCTGCTTTCCAGCCGGCCACCCGACCTCGCCTATGGGCGGCATCGAGAGGTCCCTCGAAGCCGTCCGCGACGTTACGGCAGCGCGTATAGCCGACGCCTGCCACTGCAGCGGCAGCCGACCGGCTGCGCGCCCCCGACCGGCAAAGGAAGAACAACTCAGCGTTCTTCGCTACACCGGTCTCATCGAGCAACGTGCTCAGCTTTTCCGCAAATCCCGGATCGACCCGGCCATCCGGAAAAGACTGCCACTCGATGGTCCAAGCGCGCCTGTTCAGCGCGCTGATGTCTGGTAGTCCAACAAACATCCATTCCGCTCGAGTCCGCACATCGATCAGAACGGAGCTGGCATCGGCCGCAAGACGGCTCCAAACTTCCGTAGCCGGCACATCCACTATGTCGACGCAGTCGGCCACTCTTGCCCTCAACCCAAACAACGCCAGCGAAGAACATTGTCCCGAACTGGCACAGTTCACAAAAGTAAAACCCAATAGCACTTCAGAGACGACAAAGAATATCCCGCGCACTCGAGCGAGAAGTCTTTTCACCTCGACGAAATACTGGAGGATTCCGGAGACGCTACACGACAAAACCTGGGCCAGGAGGGGAGGAATACTGACGCTTTACAGCTCGCCTCGCTCCCGCCGCGCTGACGAGGTCTCTTTTAACGGACCGGTAACCTCTTAGCAAGAGCGGCAGCGCGTGGAGAAAGTGCCCGCGACCGAGGGGACACGCCGTGGGCAGGAGGTGGAAAACTTGAGTCCTCTCCACAGGTCCAGTGAGGAACTTGTTTGGGGACAAAGCCAATTCGGAAAGGACGGGGCGCGCCCAAATCGAATTGCGGCGTCGCTGTGGCGAGGGCGGGGGAGGCGCTTTTTTGCTTGCCGGAGGAGGGCGGGTCGGAGCGCTCAGCGGCGACTGGATCGGACCACGCGCGCGGACGGCCACATAAATCCGTCACTTAAGAAGGTCGTGGGAGGGCCGGCGATTCCGCAAGCCGGCCTTCCCTGTAGCGAACAAGCCACACTCATTTGTCGATACGTCAGTTTTGTAAAAGAGCGTGGGAGAACTCGTCAGGCCATGGCCTTTACGCGCTGCGCGAGGCGCGAAACCTTCCGGCTAGCGGCCTTCTGGTGGATCACGCCCTTCTGGGCCGTGCGCACCAGGGCCGGCTCGGCGGCACGCAGAGCGGACACGGCGTCGTCCTTGTTGCCGGAGGCGATCGCCTCCTCAACCTTGCGAACACTGGTCCGCATCGCCGAGCGGCGGCTCTTGTTGACCTCGGTACGACGCACCATCTGGCGCGTCGCTTTCTTCGCCGACTTGGTATTGGCCATTCAGGCTTTCCTTTTCTCCTGGAGGACACCCTTGCGGGGTGCTCCGTGACATTGTCGTGGCTTTATAGAGCCGCGACCTTGTTGACATTCCGTCTGCGCCCCGCACGATTGCCCCTGGTCCGACCGTTACGGATGAAGCATAGCCTCGAGCGCAAGCTCAAATGCATCAACCGCCCGAAACCTGCGTTTCGAGCGGATCTTGGTGAGAGCCGATGACCTAACCGGCCGAATGGCCGGGGACGGCAGGGCCCGGTGGCCCCGTCTATAACTGCGCGAGCCGCCTGCGGTCAACGGATTTGGCCAGGAATTCGGGCCGCAGAGGCCCTGCCGGCGGTCAGGCCGTCTTCCATTTTATCGAACAGCCGAGCGATGGGATCTGCTCGGATGGCCCACGCCCCGTCTCGGCAACGGTCCGCATAGCCTCGAACAGCTCCCGGCGCGCGCCCGGAGGGGCCGGATTGCGGCCGCTGGCATCGAGCCGCCCGCGGTACTGAAGCTCGAGGTCACGGTTAAAGCCGAAAAAGTCCGGAGTGCAGACCGCGCCATAGCGGCGCGCCACGTCCTGGCTCTCATCGTAAAGATAGGGGAAGGGGAAGGCATGGGCGCGGGCCACCTCGGCCATGCGCTCGAAGCTATCTTCCGGATAGGTGATAACGTCGTTCGAGGAGATGGCGACCGTGGCGACGCCGAGCGCCGCCAAGTCGTTCGCATCCCGCACGATGCGGTCGAGCACGGCCTGCACATACGGGCAATGGTTGCAGATGAACACCACCAGCGTGCCGTTTGGCCCTCGAAGGTCCTCGAGGGCATAGACCTTGCCGTCGGTGGCCGGCAGGCGAAAGGCCGGGGCCTTCCAGCCGAAGTCACAAATGGGCGTGGATTCCGCCATTCCGATATCTCCCTTCCGTGACAAACAAGGCTGCGATCACGCGCCGAGGCGTTCGAAGACCAACCCATCATTGCCGGTGAATACGTGCGCGCGGGCACTCGCCTCGGCAGGATCACCAGTGGTCAGAAACGTGCAGCGCGGGGCGTCGGCAGCTTCTCCCTTGTAGCGCGGATGGCGCGCGAGGTAGTCCTCCAGGCTGTCAGCCACGATCTCGGGCTGAGAGAGGATCCGCGTCTGAGGCGGCAGATGGCGCCGGAATAGGTGCTCGACAAGGGGAAAGTGCGTGCAGCCGAGGATGGCGCGGTGGGGAGCCTCGCCGCCGGCTTGGGCCATCGCACCCGCAATGCCCGCCTCGACGAGGCGCTCGAGTTCCGCTTCGGGCGTCCCCTCCTCGATGGCGCCTGCTAGTTCCGAGCAAACCTGCTGCACAACGGTGACCTTCGGACAGCGCTTTCCGATCTCCTCCGCATACACGTTCGAGGCGACGGTGCGCGTGGTGCCGAACACGGCGATGCGATCGGTCAAAAACTTCTGCGGATACTGCGGCGTGGTGACGGCCCAAGGTGTCTGCGTTGCAGCCTCGACGGTGGGCGCGACGATGCCGAGAACGTTGTGGCCACGCTCCTGCCAGGGAGACGCAGGCAGCCACGCCGTTTGAAGGCGCCGGGCCGCGACGGCGGTGGCGGTGTTGCAGCCGAGAAGGACCAGCCCGCAGCCGAGCCCGAAGAGCTGCTCAACCGCGGCACGCGTCAGCTCGACGATCTCGTCGGATGGACGGTCGCCATAGGGGACGTGCGCGTGGTCGCCGAGGTAGGTGAATGCGACTTCAGGAAATCGCCGCCGCAGCGCGGCAAGAACCGTCAGCCCCCCAAGGCCCGAATCGAAGACGCCAATCATGGGGCCCTTGTTTGCGCGGCCGAGGCTGCTGCGTCAATCGCAGGTGGGCGGCGGACTAGAGCATTTTCCGTTCGCTTACGCTCACTGCAAATTCTCTAGTTGCTTGTTTGAGCGAGCATCTTCACCCATTCGGGCGATGCCGCCCGAATGGGATCTGCTCTAGAGCCGTTCCGGTTTTAAGTGGGACCGGGGAACGGCTCCAAGCTTTTGTTTCTTCGTGCTTCTTATCGGAAAAGCGGTTTCCACTTTTCCGGAAGCACTCTATTCCGCCGCCTCCGACGGGGTGCGGCCACCGGCAGTGGCGGCCGCTTCCTGATCGGCAGTCTTCAGCGCGTCGAGGCTCGGCATAGAGATAGTGCTGTAGCCGCAATCAACGAAATGCACTTCGCCCGTCACCGCGCCCGAGAGGTCCGAAAGGAGATACAGCGCCGATCCGCCGACGTCGTTCAAGCTCGGCGTACGGCGCAGCGGCGCGTGCTCTTTCTGGAAGTTGAAGATCACGCGGGCGTCCGATACGCCGGCGCCCGAAAGCGTGCGCATGGGACCGGCCGACAGCGCATTGACGCGGATGTTCTGGGGGCCGAGGTCGGCCGCGAGATAGCGCACGGAGGCTTCGAGCGCCGCCTTGGCGACACCCATGACGTTGTAGGAGGGAACCGAGCGCGTGGCGCCGCCGTAGCTCAGCGTCAGGAGCGAGCCGCCGTTCGGCATCAGCGCCATGGCGCGCTGCGCGATCTCCGTGAACGAGAAGCACGAGATCACCATGGTGTTGGTGAAGTTGTCGCGCGTCGTGTTCACGTAGCGCCCCGCAAGCTCGCGCGGGTCGGAAAAGGCGAGTGCGTGCACGACGAAATCGAGACTGCCCCACACCTCCTTGATGCGCGCGAAAACATTGTCGACCGTCGCAAGGTCAAGGACGTTCACCGGCTCGATGATCTCGGCCCCGATCGACTGGGCCAGCGGAACCGCACGGCGACCGAAGGCTCCATCCTGGTAGCTGAACGCGAGCTTTGCTCCGTGCCCATGAAGGGCGCGCGCGATGCCCCAGGCGATCGAGCGGTCGTTGGCGACGCCCATGATCAGGCCGCGCTTTCCGGCCATCAGCGGTCCGGGGTTGGTGACGTCAAAATCGGCCATCGGAGACCTCACACTTGCACCAAATCTGCGGCCGGTTTCAAACCAGCCGCGTCCTTTTTCGAAAACCTTCATAACGAGACGTCTCCGCGCGGTCACATGACCTTACGGCGCGGGAGCTTGCAACACCTCAGCCATCATATCGGTTAAAGATAAGGGTGGCATTTGTTCCACCGAAGCCGAAGCTATTCGACATGACACTGTTAAGCTCTATGTTGTCGATGCGACTGCGAACGATCGGCATGTCATCGAATGCAGGATCGAGCTCCTCGATGTTCGCGCTTTCACAGAGGAATCCGTTGTTCATCATGAGCAGCGAGAAGATGCTCTCCTGCACGCCGATGGCGCCGAGAGAGTGCCCCGTGAGGGACTTGGTGGCGGAGATCTTGGGAATCTCCTGGCCCGCAAATACCTCGCGGATCGCCTCGATCTCCTTCTGATCGCCCACCGGGGTCGCCGTCGCGTGGGGATTGATATAGTCGACCTTGCCGACGCCGCGACCATTGAAGCCCTGCATGGCGAGACGCATGCAGCGCACCGCGCCCTCTCCCGAGGGCGCCACCATGTCATGGCCGTCGGACGTGGCGCCGTACCCCGTAATCTCGCCGTAGATCCGCGCGCCGCGTGCCTTTGCCCGCTCCAGCTCCTCGAGCACCAAGACGCCGGCGCCGCCGGCGATGACGAAGCCATCCCGGTTCTTGTCGTAGGCGCGGCTCGCCTTGCCTGGCGTATCATTGAAGCGCGAGGACATGGCGCCCATGGCATCGAACAGCACCGACAGCGTCCAGTCGAGTTCCTCGCAGCCGCCGGCGAACATGATGTCCTGCTTGCCCCACTGGATCAGCTCCGCCGCATTGCCGATGCAATGGGACGACGTAGCGCAGGCCGACGAGATCGAATAGTTGAGGCCCTTGATCTGGAAGCTGGTGGCGAGGGCGGCCGAGGGGCCCGAGCACATGGCCTTCGGCACTTCGAAGGGGCCGACCTTCTTCGGATCCCTCTCGCGCGTGGTGTCGGCGGCCCTGACGATGGCGCGCGTCGACGGACCACCCGAGCCCATGATGATACCGGTGCGCTCGTTCACCACTTCGTCGGGGGCAAGGCCCGAATCGCGGATCGCTTGATCCATGGCGATGTAGTTCCAGCCGACGCCGGTCTCCATGAAGCGCTTCGGCTTGCGCGGCACCTGCGCTTCCCAGTCGAGCTGCGGATCGCCGTGCACTTGGCAGCGGAAGCCGAGCTCGGCATATTTCTCCGCCCGCACGATGCCGGACTTGCCCTCTCTGAGGGAGGCGAGCACCTCCTGGGTCGTGTTTCCAATCGAGGAAACAATTCCCATGCCGGTGACGACCACACGTCTCATCGACAACCCCTTCCTCGCCCGCCTGCAGTGATCCAGAATGCCATCCCGATCGCGATGATCAGGCGGCGGGGGCATCCCCCGCCTCGAAAAGACCGACGCGAAGATCGGTCGCAGTGTAGATGACCTCGCCGTCCGCCTTCATCACACCATCTGCGATCGCAAGCTTGAGGCGGCGCAGAATCACACGCTTCATATCCACCACATACTCGACCTTCTTGACCGAGGGGAGCACCATGCCGGTGAACTTCACCTCGCCAACGCCGAGCGCCCGGCCGCGGCCCGGAGCCCCGAGCCAGCCGAGAAAGAAGCCGGTGAGCTGCCACAGGGCATCGAGCCCGAGGCAGCCCGGCATCACCGGATCGCCCTGGAAATGGCAATCGAAGAACCAATCCAACCTGTCGTTGCCTGCGACGGCAAGCTCCGCCACGACCTGCCCCTTCTCATGCGCCCCCTGCGTGTCGGAAATATGCGCGATGCGGTCGAACATCAACATGGGGGGCAGGGGGAGCTGCGCGTTGCCGGGCCCGAACAGCTCGCCACGGCCGCAGGCCAGCAAATCTTCGAAATCATAGCTAGAACGGCGCTCGGCCATCGGTCAGCTTGGTCCCTCTATTCCGCGCCGGCCGTAGCCGACGCTCGTAACGCTGCGGACAGCAGGATGCAGTGCTTTCAACGTCCGGAGGCGCCTGCCGGTGGCCGTGGACCGCGTTGTCCTAGCATATCCGTCAGCCGTTCAAACGATAATCAGGGAGACCGTCAAGTCGCGGCTTGGAAAAGGTGACGGTTTGTCCAGCGTCCAGCGCCCCCGATCGCCCGTTTCACCGCGCAGAACGCCGCAGAAACCGCCGCGGATGGGGCCAGGCCACGGGTTGCAGCGGATGCAGGCTGCTCGTATACTGACGCAACTGGATAATTCGGCTTCCGCCGCACGAAGATCCCTGGATCGATCACGGCGGCGAAGCTTTATGGGCCGGCATGCGGAAATGAGCGACGAAGTTTTCGACGATCTCAGCGCTACAGAAGACAGCCTCCTTCAGTCCGCCATCGCGGACCGCCTGCGGGCGGCAGGCCTGCGCCCGACGCGCCAGCGCGTGGCGCTTGGCATGCTGCTCTTCGGCGAGGAGGATCGCCACGTCTCGGCAGAGATCCTGCATGCGGAAGCACTGATGGCCGGCGAGCAGGTGTCGCTCGCGACGGTTTACAACACCTTGCACCAGTTCACCGGAGCCGGACTCCTGCGGGAGCTCGCCATCGACGGTGGCAAAGCCTATTTCGACACCAACACGTCGAACCACAATCATTTCTTCATCGAGGCCGAGAGCATGCTGATGGACATCCCCGGCGATTCGATTCGCGTGGATGGCCTGCCGGAACCGCCCGAAGGCATGCGGGTCAGCCATATCGACGTGGTCGTCCGCTTGGTTCCGAAGAGCAAGTAACCGCGAGCTTCCACTCTCTCGTTCCGCATGCTCGCCACGGCGAGCCCGTCGCCGTAGCGCGGTTGCGCTCTACTTGACGATCTCGTTCTCGTACACGCCCCAAAGCTGCTTCTGCGGCATGTAACCGCGGAAGCGGTCGATGGAGACGCTGCACCAGCGCCCATCGCAGGAGTGGACGTTAGCGATGACACCCGCTTCAACGATGGCAACCGCTCGCGCACGCTCGCTGTCGCTGTTGCGCACGGGAAGCTGGGGCGCCTGCTGGCCGGACTTTAGATCCCAGGGCGTAACAAGCGCCGTGCGCCGCCCGGAGAGAAGCGACTGCAGAACCCATCCGGTCGCACCTTCCGAATCGCGAACCTGGCGCCATGCCTCAAACTCGCCGATCACCTCCATCGGCAAGCCAGCCCGGCGGTAGACCCATGAGGTCGGGTAGTCGGTGCCCGGCCCAGCGCGGAGGTTCACCCGGTCCGCCTTGAGGCTGACGAACCGCGGCAGCGGCAAGCCGCTCGCCGTCCCCTTAGACGCTGCGGGGGCCTTCGTCGCGGCACCCGACCCCGCCTTGGCTCCGGGAACGGCGCCGAGGCAGACCGCAAGCAGGGCGAGAACCATCCACGGCTCCGCGCTTCGACATCTCGATCGTCTATCGGGTTTTTGCACGTCCCCCCGTCCGCACTTTCCTTGCCCGCGAACACAATCCATCACTTTGTCACCGGCCTGACCTTCTGTTAGACACAGCCAAGATCCTGGATCACGCCTCGTGGAAAAAATATGCCCAACTCTCCGCAGAAGCCCATCGTCGTCGTCACCCGCAAGCTGCCGGATGTCGTCGAGGCCCGGATGCGAGAGCTGTTCGACGCTAGGCTGAATAGCGACGACACGCCGATGACGCAGGCCGAACTCGCCGAGGCGGCCCGGATCGCCGACGTCCTGGTCCCGACTGTCACCGACCGCATCGATCGGGCCGTCATCGCCCAGGCGGGGCCACGGCTCAGGCTAATCGCGAACTTCGGTACGGGCGTGGACAATATAGACCTCGACACGGCGCGCAACCGCGCGATCACCGTGACCAACACGCCGGGCGTGCTGACCGAGGACACCGCAGACATGACGATGGCGCTGATCCTCGCCGTGCCGCGCCGGCTGCCGGAAGGTGCAGCCTACCTCAAGGATGCGAAGAACAAGTGGGCCGGATGGTCGCCCACGTGGATGCTGGGACGGCGCATCTTCGGCAAGCGGCTCGGCATCGTCGGCATGGGGCGCATTGGCCGTGCGGTGGCGCAGCGCGCCAAGGCGTTCGGCTTGCAGATCCACTATCATAATCGGAAGCGCGTCGCGCCTGATGTCGAGGCCGCCCTTGAGGCCACGTACTGGGAAAGCCTCGACCAGATGCTCTCGCGCATGGACATCGTATCGGTCAATTGCCCGCACACGCCCGCAACGTACCATCTGCTTTCGGCGCGGCGGCTGAAGCTCCTCAAGCCGACAGCCTACATCGTCAACACGTCGCGCGGGGAAGTGATCGACGAGAACGAGCTTGCGCGCCTCATCGAAGCCGGAGCGATCGCAGGGGCCGGGCTCGACGTTTTCGAGTACGAGCCCGCCGTCAACCCGAAGCTCCTCGCTTCCGAGCGGGTTGTGGCGCTTCCGCACATGAGCAGCGCGACGGTCGAAGGGCGCATCGACATGGGCGAGAAGGTGATCATCAACATCAAGACGTTTCTCGACGGGCACGCGCCGCCGGACAAAGTGCATCCGGCGATGTTCTAGAGCCGCTCCGGTTTAGGCGGCATCGGGGAACGGCTCTAAATTTTTGATTCGTCGTGCTCCTTCTCGGACATTCAGCTTGCATGGCTCCGCCACGACCGGTTCCCGATTTCCGGAAGCATTCTAGGTTTCGGCAGCCACGGTCGCCACGCCGGCCTCGTGCACGGAAAGATCGAGAATCGTAGGGACGTGGCCCGTCAGGGCGTTGTCGGGATCCCAGGCGACGCGCACGGTTTCGAACCGCCCGCCTTTGGCATCGTAGAGCACTAGGCGGCCGGCAAGGCCCTCGCCGAAGCCTGTGATCTCCTTGATGACCTCCGTGGCCTGGAGGGTGCCGATCACGCCCACGACGGAGCCGAGAACGCCGACCTCCGAGCAGTTCGCTACGAGGCCCGGCGGGGGGGCATCGGGAAAAACACAACGGTAGCTCGGATAAGGCGTGCCGTCCGGCATGGTCATGAACGGTTTCAGCGTGGTGATGTAGCCGTCGAAGGGGCCGATCGCGGCGTGCACCAGTGGCCGATGCGCGAAATAGCAGGCATCCGAGACGAGGTAGCGCGTGGCAAAGTTGTCGGTGCCGTCGGCCACGATGTCGAAGCGGGAGATGATGTCCAACGCATTGCTGGCGTCGAGCCGGAAGTCGAAGGTTTCGACCGCGACATGCGGGTTGAGCTTCGCAAGCGTGTCGCGCGCGCTCTCCACTTTGAGCCTGCCCACGGCATCGGTGACGTGCACGATCTGGCGCTGCAGATTGTCGAGCGAGACATGATCGTCATCGATAACGCCGAGCGTGCCGACGCCGGCCGCGGCAAGATAGAGCAACATGGGGCTCCCGAGGCCGCCGGCGCCAACGATAAGGACGCGCGCCGCCTTGAGCTTTGCCTGCCCCTGGCCGCCGATATCGTGCAGAACCAAGTGGCGCTTGTAGCGCTCGATTTCCTCAGGCGTGAGTGTCATCGCATTGGCTTTCGTGACGGAGCCGTGACGGTTCAGGTGGATCCGGAACGGCCTAGAGCCGTTCCGATTTAAGTGGAATCGGGGAACGGCTCTAAGTTTTTGTTTCTTCGTGCTTCTTTCCGGAAAACCCGTTCCCACTTTTGCGGAAGCACTCTAGGCTCTCGTTGGATCGTGCGCCGCGGGTAGACTTATGCCGCGCAGCCGCCAGCGGCGCACGGTCAGCCGGGGTTCCTGCCGGTCAGGGCTGCCGAGCCAGCGGACTTTCCGGCTTCCGTCCGAGTGATGGCCGGGGCCGTCCACGAACCCTCGAGCTTGAACGCTTTCCGGGCCGCCGCCGCAGCGGCGTTTGCGGCCGTGCCCCCGGCGCCAGGCGCCGGGTCAAACGACACTATGAGATCGAGCAGGCCTTTGTCGATATCAACCTGCCCGGCCGCCGTTACGAGGCGATTGTCGCCGGTCGCAGCCTTGACGTCGTCGGCTGCCACGATGCCGCGATCGACGGTGAGACGGGCAGCGAGGCGGCTCAACGAGGTGGTGCTTGCGCCTACGTCTCCCCAACCCGCAGACGGCGCGACCGAGGCCGGCTCTGCCGGCGCAAGCGCATCGAGATCCAAGCCGATGCGGACACCATCGTCGATATCAAGTGCGAGCTTGCCGGACAGCGATTTCGCAAGCTCGCTCGCACTCGATCCGGACGCGGAGAGATCGAGCTGAATGTCGCCACGCCCCTCGATCGCCGACGGCCCGAGACGCGATGCCACGGCCGCCAGATCCATGTCTCTCAGCTCGGCGCGGATCGTGTAGCGCGGGCTGCGGCCGGTTGCGTCGACCGTGAACTGGGCCTCGCCGCGCCCGCCCTGCTCGAGCTCAAGCTCGGCGAGCTCCCCATAAAGCTTGCCATCGCGGACCGATAGGCTGGCCGCGGCCCGCCCCAGGCGGTCGGAGCCGCTCGTCACGCTGGCCGTGGAGAGGCGGATATCGGCGTCCATGCCGTGTAGGAGCGACGGTGCCGACGGATCGGCGGGGAAACGGCTCGCTATCCAATCCCACACGAGAGCGAGCGCATAGGAGCGCGATGGGGAAACGTAGGGCGTGACATCGAACGAAGAGAAAGCCAGCGTGCCCTCGATGGCCGGTCGCTCGGCGCCGAGCTTCACCATCAGCGTTCCGGTCGCCTTGTTTCCGTCGAGGGTGAACTCGGCGTGCTCGAACGAGGCCGATCGCTCGTCGAGCACCAGGCGGCCGCGCGCCGCGAACGGCCCTAACCCCTGGGCTGGCGGCCACGACATGCCGAGCCATGCAGCGAAGCCGCGCAGATCGTCGACAGACAGGGTGGCGTTGTCGGCCGTGAGGCGCGGACGCTCCCCGAGTGCCAGCATTCCATCGAAAGACAGCGACGTTCCTTCGCCCGTCGCAGCCGCGCGAAGCCGGAGCGGCGCGTCCTCATTGCCGGATGGCGGCCGGGCAAACGCCAGATCAACATCGAAGCTGCGGCCGCGATATTCGATCTGGCCCCTGGCGGTGACGAGGCCGCCGCGCCCAGGCGTCATTTCCATATTGACCAAGGACACGGTCTCATGCGGCCCGTCGCCTGCACTTATGGCGAGGGCACTGTCCAGAATCGTAAGCCTGCGGAATTTGAAGCCTGCGAGAGCGGTCGCTATCGGGCGCAGATCCTCGGGCGGCGCGGCAACGGGGGACGATTCTGAACCTCCCGTGCGATCGACGACGAGATGCGCACCGTCGAGAACGAGGTCAGCGTCCGCGCCCGCCGTCAGAGCCCGCAGAAGCTGCCCTCTATGAGACGCGTCGTTCGATGTATCGACGAGCGCGATCGTTCCTCGTTCGAGCATCAGCAAGGACGACCCGCCCAAGGGGATGGGCGCTGTGACCGCGATACTTTCATGCGAGCTTGCACGCACGAAGGCGCCGGGGATGGGCTCGCCCTTGCGCGCGCCGATCAGCACCGGAGCCACCAACGCGGCGCCGATCGCAGCGACCAGCGCGACCGCTACGAGCCAAGGCCGACGCCTGTCATCATTGCCGGTCATCAAGCCGATGCCCCGCACCTGGACACTCTTGCGTGAGAAATCCCACCAACTGCGCCGATCATCCCCGAGATCCGCGTGCTTCCCCTTTTAGGGAGCGCGCGCTTTCCCTGCAACTCATCGCGAGGCTCAGGCGCCCCGACAGAGTGACGAAAAAACCTGCTGCGTCAGATCTCTACGCCCTCGCCCCCAAACACTTTTCGTCCGAACAGAGACGAATTGCGGGCGAGACACGCGTTCCGTCGCCGTACATCACACGAGACGGCGATAAGACGGCCTAATTTCGGCGACAAGGAGACGGTGGCCGCGAAGCAGGTCTCTCGGCAGCACCGGCGAAATCCCTCGCGCCACGCGCGCGGAGCGAGGGATCTGATCTCAATCAATCAAGCGCGAAACGTACCTGCTCCGGCTCGTGCCCCGGCAGGGTCAAAGAGACGACGACAGTCGTCCCCTTGCCGGCATTGAAGCCGCCTGAGCCCTTGAGAGCGTTACCGCCGGCCGGCTCCAGAGCGACTTTCTCCACCTTGCCGTCCGCCAGGACGGTGGCCGATGCCTGGGCCGCGCTTGCATCCTCCGGCGCGCCGCTTTCGTCCGTCACGTACAGTTTGATGGTGTCCCCTTTGGCGACGAGCTCCAGATGATGGTGGCCACTATGCTCGACAATGCCGCCATGCTTGGCGCTGTGGTCGTGGGCGTGCTCGCCGTCCGCAGCCAGGGCGACGCCACCGCCTATGACGAGCGCGGCGAGGCCAACAACAAGGGTTCGGATCATCGTGTCTCCTTTCGATTGATTGCATCAGAAGGCTTCGGCGTGAACGGATTGCGCGCGCTCCCGGCACAGACGCTCCAGCGGCTTTCTTCCGAAAAGCAGGAACAGGACGGGCGTGAGGAACGCATCGAGAAGCGTGGCCGAGAAGAGGCCGCCGAAAATGGTGATGGCCACCGGGTGCAGGATCTCTTTGCCGGGCTCGTCGGCGCCGATCATCAGCGGCATCAGTGCGATACCGGCCGCAAGCGCCGTCATCAGCACTGGTGTCAGCCGCTCGAGCGTGCCGCGGATGACCAGCTTGCGCCCGAAGCGTTCGCCTTCAAAGAGCATCAGATTGATGTAATGACTGATCTTTAGGATGCCGTTGCGGGTGGCGATGCCAGTGAGTGTGATGAAGCCGATGGCACTCGCAACCGAGAACGGCTGACCGGCGATGATGAGCGCCGCTACGCTGCCGATCAGTGCAAGAGGCACGTTGCCCATAATGATGAGGGCGAGTGCGGTGGACCGGTAGCGCGTGTACAGCACGACGAAGATCAGCGCCAGCGAGACGACCGATAGCAGCGCGATCAGGCGCGAGGCCTCCTCCTGGGCCTGGAACTGGCCTTCGAGGCGCGTGAAATAGCCTTGCGGCAAGGGTGCCGTGGCGATCTCGGCGCGAACGGCCTCGATGATGCGCGCCATGTCGGACCCGTCCGTGTTGGCGAGCACCGCGATGCGGCGGCGGCCGTTCTCACGCAGGATCTGGTTCGGGCCGTCGGTCTCGATGACGTCGGCGACGTTCCTGAGCGGAATGCGACCTGCTGGACTCTCGATCAGCATATCGCCGAGCGCGCGCGTGGTGCGGTCGGAATCTGAGAGACGCAACACGACGTCGAAGCGCTTCTGCTGATCGACGATCTCGGAGACTACGCGGCCATTGGACAACGTCTCGAGGGTTTGCGTGATCGTGCTCGGGTTGAGCCCGTAACGTTTCGCCCGCTCGTAATCGACGCGCACCTGCAGCTCGGGGATGCGAACCTGGCGCTCGGTCTGAAGATCGACGATGCCGGGAACACGACGCAGGCGCGTTTCGAGATCGGCGGCAAGGGAACGCAAGGCGTCATAATCGTCGCCGTAGATCTTGAGCGCAATCTGGGCGCGGACGCCGGAGAGCATGTGGTCGAGGCGGTGGGCGATCGGCTGGCCGACCGTGATGGAGGCGGGCAGCACCGCAAGACGCGCGCGGATATCCGACAGAACCTCTTCCCGGCTGCGCTCCGAGCGCACGAGATCCACATCGAGCTCGCTCACGTGCACGCCCTCGGCATGCTCATCGAGCTCCGCACGTCCCGTGCGGCGTCCGACGGAGCGCACCTCGGGCACTTTCGCGATCAGGCTTTCGGCGACGCGGCCGATGCGGTCCGACTCTGCAAGGCTGATGCCCGGCTGGAGGGAGACCGAGACCAGAACAGTTCCCTCGTTGAAAGCGGGGAGGAACGAGCGCGGCAGCATTACACCGGCGACGAGCGCGGCCATGACGGCCACGACCGGCATGCCAACGACGAAGAGCGGCCGCTCAAAGCACCATTCGAGGCCGCGCTTCTGCCAGCGCTTCAGAACGCGAACGATCGGGCTTTCGCGCTCGGCCAGATGCTTCATGCGCGGCAGGAGCCAATAGGCGAGCACCGGCGTCACGGTCATGGAGACGAGCAGGCTCGCGAGAATGGAAACGACAAAGGCGATGCCAAGCGGCGCGAACAAGCGGCCCTCGATGCCGGAAAGCGCGAACAGAGGAAGGAATACCAGCACGATGATCGCCGTCGCGTAGAGGATGCCGGTGCGGACCTCGATCGAGGCATCCGCCACGACCTCCTGCGTCGTGCGTGGGTCGCGCCCTCTCGCCAGGCGATGGAGGCCGAGGCGGCGATAGATGTTCTCAACATCGACCACCGCGTCATCGACCAGGGCGCCGATGGCGATGGCGATGCCGCCCAGCGTCATGGTGTTGATGGAAAGCCCCATGAACTGAAAGACGATAACGGTCATCAAAACCGAAAGAGGAATGGCGAGAAGAGAGATGAACGTCGTCTGCCAGTTGAGAAGGAACGCGAAGAGGACGATGGCAACGACGAGCAGTGCCTCGACCAGCACACGCTGGACGTTGGCGGTGGAGGTCTCGATGAATGTCGCCTGCCGGAATTGCACGTCTGTCACGCGTACGCCGTCCGGCATCACGCGCTGCAGCTCCGGCAACATGCGCTCGATCTCGTGCGTGATGGTGACGGTGTCGGCATCGGGCTGCTTCTGGACTCCGAGGATCACCGCCGGCTTGCCGTTGAATCCTGCGTCGCCCCGCTTGGTGCGAGCCGCGAAATCCACATCCGCCACCTGACTCAGCGTCACCGCCTGCCCCGCGCGGTAGGCAACGACGAGGTTCCGCAAATCCTCAATGCGCGAGGAGCGGGCGATGTTGCGGATCAGGAACTCACGCGTCTTCTGATCGACGAAGCCACCGCCGGTGTTGACGCCGAAGGACCTGATGGCGCTCTCGATGGCTTCGAAGCCGATGTCGAGACCCGCCATGCGGCGCGGATCGGGGACGACGCGGTATTGGCGCACTTCGCCGCCGATCGGGATCACCTGCGAGACACCGGGCACGGTCAGAAGCTGCGGGCGCACGGTAAAGTCCGCGATCTCGCGCAGCTGCATCGGATCGACCGCGCCTGCATCTGCGCTCGTGGACGGCGCCTCGGACGACAGCGCAATCAGCATGATCTCGCCCATGACGGATGAGATCGGGCCCATCTGCGCCGTAACGCTTGGCGGAAGCTGCTCACGGACGAGTTGCAGGCGTTCGGCAACCTGCTGGCGTGCCCGGTAGATTTCGGCCGACCAGTCGAACTCGACGTAGACGATCGAGAGGCCCACGCCGGACACCGAGCGCACGCGCGTGACGCCGGCCATGCCGTTCATGGCGGTTTCGATGGGGAAGGTAACGAGCTGCTCGACCTCCTCCGGCGCGAGCCCTTCGGCCTCCGTCATCAGCGTCACGGTCGGGCGATTGAGATCGGGAAACACATCGACCGGCAAGCGGGCCAGCGTGACCAAGCCGTAGACGCTGACGGCGATCGCGGCGATGAGCACCAGGAGGCGATTGGCGAGGCTGGCGCGAACGATGGCATTGAACATCGATGTATCCTTAGCGAGCGTTCACTCTTGAGCGCCGCATGTGTCTGCGAGATCGGGTTTTGGCTTCGAAGCGACGCTCATGATCAGCGCACCTGATTGATCAGCTCGGCCGCCTGGATCACGATCCGATCGCCCTCGGCGAGGCCCGCAGACACCAGGGCCCGCTCGCCATCGAGAGGGACGGTGCGGACAGGCCGCGGTGCAAAACGCTCCGGTGCGACCTTGATCCAGACCTGGGGCAAGCCGCTCGGCGCGCGCACGATCGCGGCGTCCGGAACGACGATGCCTTTTACATGCTCGCCATGACGGGCCAGCACCTTGACCGTGCGGCCGATGCCCAACGAGGCATGAGGCTCCTCGACGCGGAACAGAAGCGGCAGCGCCTGCTGGCGCAAGGCGGGCGCGCGCCCGACGAAGGTCAGCGGAATCGTATGGCCATCGGCGTCGAGCGCCGTGGCCTCGGTGACGGGGCTCTCGTCATCGGTGCCCGGAATGCCGATGGCCTCGATCCAGAGTCGCTTGGGATCGACAATCTCGAAGAGCGTGTCGCGGGCGGAGACGACCTGGCCGGCGCGGACAGTGGCAACCGAGATGATGCCGGAGACCGGCGCCTTGAGCGCCATGCGCTCGGCCGACTTCGGCTCGAGCACGCGCTTCTGCTCACGCAGGGATTCGATCTCCGTTCTCGTGTCATCGATCTCCCGCTGCGGGATGTAGTCGCCCGAGATGCGGGTCAGCCGGGCGAGCTTCTGCTCGGCAATGCGCAGCTTGCCCTCGACTTCAGCGGTGGCCTGCTGCAGCGAGCCCCGGTCGTAGACCGGCATGGCGGGTGCAAGCAGCGCCAGCACGTCGCCCGCCTTCACGACCTGTCCGACATAGGACACGCCACCTGCGGCAAGCTCGATCTGACCTTCCATCGGGGCCTGCACACGCCCCTCGTGCGCCGGATCGGCGACCACGGTGCCGACAAGCTCGCTTGCTGGCTGCGTGGTCTCGAACACCGCCGGCGCGGTGCGGACCGCGAGCAAGCGCTGCGTCGCCTTGGGCAGGAACACGTCTCCGCTCGGGAGCTTGGCGGGCGCGCTGCCCGGTGCCGCGGGCGGCGCGGCGGGCCCATGGTCGTGCCCCTCGTGCGCAAAGGATCGCTCAGGGAGCACCGCAACGGAAAGCGCGGCAATCAGCACGATCTCCGCCGCGCCTTTCAGGGTTCGGGGAAGCGATGCAGCAGGCGGTTCCGCAATATCGTCCGGCGGCAGGGCAAGGGGGCGGAACGCGAAGCCGAGAAAGAAGCCGCCCAGGCCGAGTGCGAACGCCAGGAGCCAAAGCTCATACCGGCTGGCAAGAGCCAGCCATCCGGACGCAGCGGCGTCATCGGCCTCAGCGGCGCCGTCCGGAACGACCAGCATTCCGGCCAGGAGATCGGCCGCGTCGCCGGCCATGACAACGAAGGTCAAGGGCCAGGTGCCCGGCTCATGGACCCAGTCGGCCTCGATCTCGTAGACGCCGTCGCCGATCTCCGTGGCTGCCGTTTGCGGCACGCCTTCGCCCATCACATCGATCTTCGCACCCTCGATCGGCGCATTGGTCGCGCGGTCGTCAAGATAGATCGTGAGCGTGTGCTCCTTTGCAGTCGCGACGAGTTCCAGTGCCGAGCCTTCGGCAGTCAAACTTGGCATAACCGGCGCGGCCGAGGCAGCGGGCTCATCGTGAGAGTGGCCGTCATCGCCATGGGCGTAAGCCGGCGCCGAAAGCGCAGCAAGGCCGAGCATCAGCGCGCTCACGGCTCTGAGGATGGAATACGTCATAAGTGCGCCTCGCGGCTGGAGGGGTTGCCTCGTGCGCGGAGCGGGGATGACTGAAGGCGCCGCTCGGCGCATACGATACGAGCCGTGGACGCATGAGGTTGCGCCGCTGCTGGCTCGTGAGGCCGCTTCGCTGCCTGGACGTGATTTGCTAGCCCAAAGCGCAATTGGCGGCCTTGGCCTCATATTCGGCATGGGGATGCCGAGAGGCCGATCAGGCGATGGCGCAGGGAGGGCGGTAAAGAGGTGAGGCGAGCTGGCCGGCCGGTATGTGGGAGGTGGCGACCGGAACGGACATGCGTTCGGGGGAGAGCTTCAGAGCGAGATCCGCGGCGGGGACTGCATAAGAGCAGCAGCTGTGCACATGGATCTGGGCGCATAGGCTGCATTGCGACGCTGGATCATCATCATGCTCGGCGGCGCCGACCATGGCGGGGGCATCGCCATCCGCGTGGTGGTGTAGGCCGTGATCGTGCGCCGCGTGAACGCCGTGCTCATCCGCTTCGAAAGGCGCAAGCCCTGCCGCATAGGCGCTCACGCCACCGGCTGCAAGCAGAACGGCGATCATGAGAGCGTTTAGAACCTGGCGGGCCAAGTGGCGCATGATCAAAGAGAAACCCGAAGATTCGCAGGCGGTCAAGCCGCTGAGTAACGGCTGTTGTGTCAGAAAGATGTGGCGGCGTGATGGTCGCTCAGTCGAGCATCGCCGCCATGGCGGGGGTGAGATGCTCGGTGAGCCGGCCCTCCTCTACCCGCACGAAGCGGGCTGCGATGCGATTGGCCGCGGCAAACGCCGGTCCCTTTTCCGGGCCCAGCACCGTGAGCGCCGTGGCGAGGGCGTCCGCGGTCATGCAGTCTTCGGACGCGACGGTGACCGAGACGAGATCGTGCCTCACGGGGGCCCCGGCGCGCGGATCGAGCGTGTGCTGGTAGCGGCGGCCCTCGACGTCGAAGTAGCGGCGCTCATCCCCGGAGGTTGCGACTGATAGGCCCGCCAAGGCCAGGATCGTCACTGGCAGCGCACCTGCGGCGCGCGAGGAGCGCGGGCGCTCAAGCTCCACCCACCACGGCGTTCCATCCGGCTTCACGCCTTCGCCCCGCAGCTCGCCGCCGATCTCCACGAGCAGATGGCCGACACCCTGGCCGCGAAGTGCGCGCACGACCTCATCCACCGCGAAGCCCTTGGCGATCGATGACAGATCGAGCTCAAGCCCGCCCGGCTGGAGGGCGCTTCCCGTTGCACGGTCGAGCGTCACCCGGTGCCAGCCGCCGCGCTCCCGAGCCTCGCACACCGCCTCGGCCGCGGGAAGCACGCGGTTCGCCGGTGCAGGCCCGAACCCCCAGAGATTGACTGCGGCTCCGACCGTCGGATCGTAAGCGCCATCGGTGCGCTCCGCCCAATGGAGGGCCGCCGACAACACTTTGAAGAAGCCATCGGGCAGGCGATGCCACGTCCCAGCAGGAGCGGTGTTGAAACGCGTGATGTGGGAACCGGGCTCCCAGGGGCTCATCTCGTCGATAACGCGCGCCAGCACCTCCTCGATGACGCGTGCGAGCGGTGCGATATCCGTGCCGGCGGGAACGGCAAGGCGGGCGGACCATGTGGTGCCCATGGTCTCGCCGCCGAGTTCCTTGACGATCAACGTGCGCAGCAGAGCGAGCCGAGGGGGCGGCGCGATACGAAGGGGTATCAGAACCCGCCGCTCGGCCGCTGCAGAACTCAATGGCCCTCCGCTCACCGCGCGCTCCTTCACTCCGGCAGAACCTCAAGGGTCGCGGCGTAGCCGGCGCGGCGCTCCTTGGCTTCCTTCAGCGTCGCCTTGTCGTCGTTGACATTGGCTTCCAGCCAGTACATGCCGGCTTCCGGCCACGTGTACTTGAACACGCCGTCGTCGCCCGTCGTTACCGTCGTATCGCCGAGCTGGTTCCTGTAGCGGATGCCGCCGCGTACAATCTCGACCTTCACGCCCGCCGCGGGCTTTCCATCGAGCAGCAGCCGGAACTCCGCCTCGTCGTTCGCAACGAGATCGTTCGGGTGCGTGATCGGCTCGAGCTCAAGGCCCTTGCCCGTGGGCTTCAAGGCCGCTTCGTCCGGATTGCCGGCGGTGACGAACGTCTCGAGCCGCCGGGCGCTCTCGGTGACGACAAGATCGGTTGCATCCGCCGGGATCTCCTTGGCGAGCCCGTCCGCGCGGCCGCGCCAACGCTTCTGCTCGCCATTCACCTTGTAGCGGGCGAACACGCCGTCCATGACCAGCGCTACGCGATAGGTTCCGGGCGCCTTCAGCGCAACGTCGAATGAGCTGCGGTACTTGCCGGTGCTCGCGTTCTCGGGCTTGACCTCGGAACCATCCGGCGCGGTGATCACGAGATTGTCGAGGCGCAGCGGACGGTGATCGAAATAGAAGAGATCGTTGGAGGCCGCGGCGTCGATGGTGACGGCGAGATCGTCCTTTCCGGAGAGCACGGTCGAGGACGGGAGCAGCCAAGCCTTGTGCGCGCTGGCCGGGACCGCGAGGGAGCCCACGAGTACGAGGGCGGCGGCGGTGCGAAGCAGAGACGTCTTCATGGATATTCTCCTCGATCGGTTCACGGCTTGACGTTGACGGCGACGCTGCCGAGCTCATGCTCGCCCTTGGCGGCGGCCGTTGCGCCCTTCTCGGGCGGCCATTGCAGCGGGATGCGCACGACCTCGCGCCCGCCGACCTCTCGGGCGGCCTCGACGATCAGCTCGTACTGGCCGGCGGCGAGATCCTTGAGCGCGGGGTGAGAGGCGTCGAGCTTCACGTCATGCGTGCCGGGCGCGCGTGTGGCGCTGGTCAGACCGTCGGCGGGGACGGTCAGCGTGCGCCCCGTGCGGCGCCACCACTGGCGCAAATCCTTCAGCCACTTGTCGCCTTCCTTCTTGGCGTTGGCGACGTCGTACCAGACGGCCAGATTGGCAGCGACCTTCTTGTCGGGCCCTTCGAGCCAGACGGCGACGTAGGGGCGATGGTACTCGGCGACGTCGAGCTTCGGGATCTCGATCGAGATCTCCATCTCGGCCGCAAAAGCCGGAGCTGCCAGGAGCCCGGTGAGGCCGACCGTTAGAAGTATGCGCATGTATCACCCTCGCTGGTGGATTGGATGTCAGTGAATGAGGAAGACGGCGAGCAGCACGGGAAGGCCGAGGCCGAGACCGACGAGCGGCCATGTGGATTTGCGGCTCTTGGCGTACATCTGCAGCAGCAGAAGACCAGTGACGCAGAAGACGATGCTGCACAGCGCGAAGAGGTCGATGAAGAGGCTCCACGCCGCGCCGGTGTGACGGCCCTTGTGAAGGTCGTTGAGATAGGAGACCCAGCCGCGGTCGGTCCGCTCATAGGTCACGGCGCCGCTGTCGCGTTCGATGGAGATCCAGGCGTCGCCGCCCGGGCGCGGCAGGGAGACGTAGGCTTCGCTCTCTGACCATTCCGCCTCGCGGCCGGCGACATCGATGCCGACGGCATCGGATACGGCCCGGGCGATGTTTTCGGGAACAGGCGCGCGACCGGTGGCGGGGGCTTCCGACAAAGCGGAAACCGCAGCCTCGCCAAGGGTCGCTTCGTTTGTGGTGACCTGGGGCTTAGCCTCGATGACCGACGAATGGTTGAGCGTGATGCCGGTGACGGCGAACAGCAGCATCGAGACTAGGCTGATGGCGCCGCTGATCCAGTGCCACTGGCGAAGCTGGCGCATCCATTGCGCGCGGCGGTTCGCCTGGGCAGCGCGCTCGGCGGCAAAGTCGCGGACGTTGACGTTCACGTGAGGCTCCCCCCTTCTTTGTCTACCGCGTGGGCCAGATGCCTAAGCTCGGCGAGCGTATGCGCGCGCAGCATGTCCAACGCCTCGGCGCGAAAATCTTCGGGCGCGTGCGCCAAAGACGCGCGGAACCATCGAATTCCGTCGCTGACGCGCCCGTCTGCGACAAGATGGCGTCCGTAGTGGAACTGGCCGCGGAAGCAGCCCCGCTCCGCCGCCCACCGATACCACAACACCGCCGAGCGCCGCTGCCGGCGCGGCAGGCTGGACGCTTCGCGGAAGCGGCCGATCATATTCATGGCCTTGGGGTTGCCCCGTCTCGCCGAGCGCACGAGCAGGGCCAACGCCTGTCGCTCGTCGTAGGGCACGCCGCGACCCTGGGCGTACAGACTAGCCAGGTTAAACTCGCCCCAAGCGTGCCCCTTGTCGGCGGCCCGGCGATACCACTCGGCCGCTTCCCTGTCATCGGGTGGAACACCCCAGCCGATCTCATGGCAGCGCCCGACCATGTTGAGCGCTTCCGGGTCGCCGCTGCGGGCAGCGATGGTGAACCAGCGAAATGCCGCCTCCGCATCGCGCGCCACACCATGGCCATGCAGCAAGCAGCGCGCCCAGCCGATCTGGGCATCGACGGAGCCTTCCACGGCCCGGCGGCGGAGCTCGTCAGGCGGGATCTCGGGCGGCGGCGCAGCGCGATCGAGGACGCGGACATAGAGCGTGCGGAACGCCAGGCCTTCGGCCACGGCGAGCTCAAAGTCATCCTCGATCCTGATATCGGTGTTCATCCGGTGGTCGCACAGGCTCTCGGCCGCATGGCACCCCGCCGCGGCGGGGAGAGATCAGCAATATTGACCTAAAATTTCAAGATATATGTGTGTCGGTCTCGCTGCGGGCCGGTGCAGACAAGAAGAAGGGCGCAAAATGCGCCCTTCTTCTGTCCGTGGATGGATGGACGTAGCGGCTTAGAACGCGTTCCGATTTAAGTGGAAACCGGGAACGGTTCTAAGCTTTTGTCCGATCGTGCTTCTCTTCGAGAAACCAGTGCCCACTTTTCCGGAAGCACTCTAGAATCTCTTGCCGATCGTGAACACGGCACTGCGGCCAGGCGCTACAACGGCGCGGTTTGCGAAAGCTGCATCGTAATTCAACTCGTCGGTCAGGTTGTAGCCGTTGAGCGCGAAGCGCCAGCCGTCCCGCTCGTAGGAGGCCATGGCGTCGAGCGTGAAGTTCGACGGGACCTCCGCCGTGTTCCCCGAGTTGACGTAATACCCATCGGCATACGTTACGCCGCCGCCGAGGAGGATCTTGCCATCGACCGGCAAGTGCTTCGAAATCTCGTAGGTCGTCCAAAGGGAGAACGAGTGCTCGGGGACGAATGAGACCCGGTTACCCTTGTTCGCGTTTTCTGCAACCGGATTGTTGCCCGTCGTAGCCGGGTTATACAGGATCTCGCTGTCGAAATAGGCGTAGGCAGCCTGCACGATCCAGGCATCGGTAATGCTTCCGGTGACGCCGAGCTCAACACCCTGCACGCGCTGTTTTTCACCGGTGACAACGGTATCGCCGGCCGCGTCGGGGTAGGTCGAATTGCCCTTTTCGACGCGGAACAGCGCCGCGGTCAGGCCGAGTCTGCCGTCAGGCGTGCTGAGCTTGGTTCCGACTTCCCACAGCTCGTTCTCCTCGGGATCAGCCAGGTTCTGTCCCACAGTGGTAGGGATGGACGCGTTGTCGTTGGTGATGAACTGCCCGACCGGGGAGAACGACTTTGCCCAGGACGCGTAGTAAGTCTGATACTTGGTCGGCTCCCAGATCACGCTAAGCTTGGGACTCGTGAACTCGGAGGTCGTATCGGTATCCACCGCCGTTCCGCCGGTCCAGGAGCCCGTCGTCGTATCCGTCGCCTGATACTCGGCCGAGTAGCGGTCCCAGCGAATACCGCCGAGGATCGAGAAGGTATCCGTCAGCCAAACCCGGTCGCTCGCGAACAGACCGATGTTGTCGGACTCGGCGGATTTCAAGCTCAGCGGATTGTGCTGGACCGTGTAGCCCGAGGCCCGGAAAATCGGATTTCCGATGGTCCCAGCATTCTTGGTACCGACGTTCATGAGCTGCGTGCGATCGTCCTCCTGATAGAAGACGTCGATACCCGCGACAAGCTCATGACGCAGAACACCCGTATTGAACTTGGCAACAGCCGTCGTGATATTCTGTGCGCCCCAGGTCTCTTGATCGAAGCCCGCAGGGCCGCCAAAGCCGTGCTCGATATCGAACGTGCCGGCAACGACGCTTCCCAGACAGGTCGACGGGTCATCGCCGCTGCCGGGACAGTTTGGCACGGTCTGCGCGAAATAGCGTTCGTACCAGGCGATGCGCGTGTCGTTATGAATCGTGAGCCAGTCATTCACCTTGCTGGTGAGGCGGGCGGTGACCATGTCGACGCTGTAATCGTCCTTGTCAGTCTCCTTGCCATAGAAGTTCGTGCGAGGAACGCCGAACTCCGTTACGGGCTTTCCCTTGATGGAGCCTGCAGCGCCGTCAGGATCGACGATCGGCACGCCGAAGTCCGGCAGGCGCTCGCCATCCTGATGGAAATAGTTGACGGTGAGCTTCGTGTCTGTGCCGAGGCCGAAGCCCAACGAGCCGAGGAAACCGAAGCGCTCGCTGTAGAGATGATCGCGGTCTGCGAAATCCTGGTCGTGATAGAGCGCAACGGCGCGGGCGGCCGTGGTGGCGTTGATCTGCTTGTTGATGTCGACCATGGCCCGGTAGTAGTCGTCGGTGCCGATGGACGCCTCGAAATTGTAAGAGTCACCCAAGTGGGCGGTCTTCTGCGTGAGGTTGATGGCGCCGCCCGTCGTGCCCATGCCGAAGCTCTCGGACGAGGGGCCCTTGAAAACCTCAACCTGCTCGAGGGCAAAACTGTCGCGCACGTAGACGCCAAAGTCGCGCAAGCCGTCGACGTACATGTCGCCCTTGGCCTGAAAGCCGCGGATGCGGAACTGGTCGCCGTTCATGCCACCGCCGCCTTCGCCGATGTTGACGGTGACGCCGGGAACGCTGCGCAGCGCCTGGTCAAGAGTATTGACGCCCCGCTCTTTCATCTCACGTTGCGAAACGACGTTGACGGTCTGCGGCGTGCTCTGGAGCGTGCCCTGCAGACGGCCGAGACCGGTGCCGGATTGCAGCGTGTTGCCGGTCGAGGGCGTGAGAGCCGTGCCATCGCCGAAGGCCGGCTCAGCCAGTTCCTGATCAGCCGCATCCGGCTCGAACGCCATCGGGGCCGGCGAGCTGGCCGGAGCGGGCGCTTTCTTGGCTACGGTTTTCTTCTTCGCGGCCTTCTTGGCCGTGACCTCGAGCGGCGGCAAATCCGTCGCCGGCTCAGCGGCCTGCTGCGCGGACGCACCCGTCGCCGCCATCATCGAAACTAGGCCGAGCGACATGGCGCTCAGCGTCGCACTATCGCCAGCAAACCCAGCAGGCGTACGGCCGCAGGACGCGTCTTCCCCCACACACATATCGGCATTCTCCCCCAATAGAGACTGATATGTCACGACGCACGGGGGCTTGGTCTTAGGTGGCCTGGCTACCGTAAAGATACGTCTGTGAACGCACTCGCGTGACTGCGCGGAGTCTGCTTACATAACTTTTCTTGTCAAGTTATCCCGCGCTGCACGGCACCGTTTCGCCCGCTGGGGACAACATTTCTGCCACAGTGAAGAAATCCGCCGTAGAGAGCGGAAAAATGTGGAATCAACGCTGATTCTGAAGCGTTTTGAAGCGCCGTCAAGCCGACGCTCTCAGTTCGAAGAACGTGTGGATATGCTTCGAACATGGCATGCAAGCCGCACTTCGGTTTTGGCGCGAGGCGCTCGTCCGAGTCTTGCCAGAAGGCTGTTATTTGTCAGCCTTCGGCAAACGTTTTCGCTCGCCTTCGGCAAGACGGGCGAATCGCAAGCGATCAGGGGCTTCAGCGGATGTTGAACTGGATCGGCATGGTGAAGTCGCGCTCTCCGCCAGCCGGCATTTCCGGCGGCGGCGGAATCGGGCTCGCGCGCGACAGCATCTTCAGGGCTTCCTCGTCGAGCAGAGGTGAGCCGGATCCCCGCACCATGCGTGCGCTCTTCACGCGGCCTTCGCGATCGACCGAGAAGCTCACCGTCACGACGCCCTGGATGCGGCGGCTGCGCGCTTCTCCCGGATAGCGCTTATGCTTGCTGAGATGCAGGTTGAGCGCGCGCTGCCAGGACAGCTCAGCCTGATTGGGCTTGCGCGAGGCGCCCTGGCGTGGCGCGGCCGGCTTCGGCCCTTTTTCTGCCGCCTCGATGGGCGGCGGCGCGCTGGCAATGGAAGCGACCGTCTGAGCCTGGATCTCTTCCTGGGGCTTCTTCTCTTCTTCCTCTTCCTTTTCCTCGACCGGCTTCACCTTCTCCAGCGCCACCTCGGGCTCCGGAGCAAGGGGCGCCTCCTCGACGGCGGGAAGCAACTCGTCCGGCGAGGTTTCTTTCACCTCCTCGCTCGGGGGAACCGGAACGGAATCTTCGGACAGGGGGCCCGGCGCCAGATTGATCCGCTCCTCGGCCGGCGCGATCGGCATCGGCGCGAGCTCGACCATCATTGCGCCTTCCGGCTCTTCGTCGAACTCCTCGCTCTCCCATTGCCAGAGCGCCGCCGCGGCCCCGCCGACATGCAGCGTCAGCACGAGCAAACCGGCACCGATCCAGCGGTGCCAGCCTCGCCAGGAGGATTCCAGCAGCTCGAACGTGTTGATCATGGACTCGTGCCCGGTCCCGTCCCAGATGGTGCAGGTGATTGTTGACCTGGAACGGCAGGATTTGCAAGAGGCGCATCCTCAAGACCGACGAGGGCGACCTTGAGGTAGCCGGCGGCGCGCAAGAGGTTCATCACGACCATCAGCTCGCCGTAGGGAACTGTCTTATCTGCGCGCAAAAAAATGCGCTGCTGGCGATCCGATCCCGTGACTCCGTCCAGCGTGCCTGCAAGCTCGCCGCGCATGACGGTGTCGTTGCCGAACGCCAGCGTCAGGTCGGATTTTACAGTGAGGAACAGCGGCTTCTGCGGGCGCTGCTTGGGCTTGGCGCTGGCGACCGGCAGGTCGACGGGAACGTCCACAGTCGAGAGCGGCGCCGCCACCATGAAGATGATCAGCAGCACCAGCATCACGTCGATGAATGGCGTGACGTTGATCTCATGATTATCAGCCAGATCATCATCGTCGAGCTTGCCTGCCATGGACCTGCCCTCACTCTGCGGCGCGTGGCTGCGCAATTTTGATGCCGCGGTCGAGATCGCGGGATACGAGGCGCATGACCTCTGCCGAAGCCTCAGCGATCATGGCCCGATAGCCGCCGATCTGACGCGCAAAGTGGTTGTAAATGATGACGGCCGGGATGGCCGCGACGAGGCCGAGGGCGGTCGCGAGCAGGGCTTCGGCAATGCCCGGCGCGACAATCGCGAGGTTGGTGGTCTGGGCTTCGGAGATGCCGATAAAGCTGTTCATGATGCCCCAGACGGTGCCGAAAAGGCCAACGAAGGGGGATGTCGAACCGATAGTGGCGAGAACGCCGGTTCCACGATTCATATCGCGGCCCGCTGCAGCCGCAAGGCCGTCCAGCCGCGAGCTCACACGCTCCTTGATGCCGGCTTTGTCCGATACATCTGAAGAAAGCCCCAGCTCCATGACGGCAAGGTCGATCAAACCCGAGACGACGCCTTTCTGCCGGCTGAGGCGCTGAGCAGCCTCCGTCAGGGTGAGCGAGGCGTGAATGGTGGCGAACGATCGCGTAAGCCGGCGCTTCGCCCATGCCAACTCCAGCGACTTGGCCAGCCAGACCGTCCACGTGACGACGGACGCGAAGGCCAAGCCGATCATCACCGCCTTCACGACAATGTCGGCGGCAAGAAACATTCCCCAGGGCGAGAGGTCGCGCGGGAGATGGGACACGTCCGCAGCCGGGGCAGTCGTCGTGTCCTCCTCATCCGACCCATCGAGCGAGGTGGAGAAGGGCGCCGAGGCCGGATCGCCATTCTGCTCCGAAGACGGCTCGAAGGGATGCCCGGAAGACGTCCCCGCCGGCGTTGGCTGGGCCGGGGTCAGAGGCGATGTCGTATCTGCGGGAGCGGTCTCGGAAGGCGCCGCTTCGGAAGCGGGCCGCAGCCCGGGGTCTTCTGCGGGAGCCGCCGGTGGGGTCGCGGCGGGCTCTTCGGTCACCGTCATCGCGGGCATCGTCTCACCGAATGACGGGCGCTCCGCCCGGGCCGGATCGCTCTCGAGCAGCGTGTCCGGTGCCGCAGGGGTCGTCACGGCGGGCGCCGGGATTTGCTCTTGCGCCAGAACGGGGGACCAAGCCGTGCTCGCGGCGATGAGCAAAGCGGCGGCTGCGCGCACGGGGCGGGCTCTCCGGTTGCTACGTCCTGAACCGTTCGGCGAACAAAGTGTCATGGCTTTTACGGACCCGCGCGAGTGACAAAGATTTCCAAGGACATAAATTAAACTATACTCGTCCTGTCAATATTAGTCGTGCACGCATGCCCCAGGCTTCATCAGATGAGCCTGTGGAATACTGTCGCGCGCTGCGGCCTGCGCAGCAATGATGAGGCGGACCCCTCCTTTTTCACATCCCGAGGCTTGTGTCACCAACTATCGAAGGCTGGTCTATTGGGACTTGCGGCCCCCGGCGCCGGCAAGTCGCGAAATCAACGTAAGTGCTGGCTGGGAGCTAGGGTGCCGACATTTCCGCGGGATCCGGCTGAAATGCGCTTGCCTCCTCCGGCAAGCCGATTTGGCCAAAACTTTCGACCGGCTCGATCCAGTAGCTCAAATGTGGAATGGCGGTGGGGATCATAATCGTCTCGAGCAGATCAGCCGCACGCGCGCGCGGAAGAACGGCGACCAGAACGGTCCGTTTCACGCGGCCGCGGACACGCTCGGCGACGCTGGCCTTCTCAAAACCATGGCCATGCCCTTCGGCCGGCCACGATGTGAAGCCGCCGACAGGTGGCTCAGCCGCGAGGATCAGCTCGACGATACGGTCCGATCCTTTTGCTGGAGCGACGAGGGTGAGCTTGCATAGGGATTGATCCATATGGGCCTCCGTAGATCTTTCGGCTGGCCGGGAGACGAGCCGACACCAAAGCGCCGAAACAGGATGGGAAGAAGCAGGAGCGTCAGCATCGTCGAGGTGATCAGGCCGCCGATGACGACGATCGCAAGCGGCTTCTGAATTTCCGAGCCCGGACCGGTGGCAAACAGAAGCGGGACAAGGCCAAGAGCGGCGATACCTGCCGTCATCAGAACGGGGCGCAACCGGCGCGCCGCCCCTTCGAGAATGGCTTTTTCAAGCGGAACGCCCTCTGCCAAAAGCTGATTGAAATAGCTGACCAGCACGAGGCCGTTGAGCACCGCAATGCCGAGCAGAGCGATAAATCCAACAGATGCCGGAACCGACAGATAGGCACCCGAGATCCAGAGTGCCAGCATGCCGCCGACCAGCGCGAACGGCACATTGGCGAGGATCAGAAGCGTCTGGCGGAGCGAGCGCAGAGTTGCAAGGAGGACGCCAAAGATCAGGCTTATTGCCATCGGTACGACAATGGCAAGCCGCGCCGCCGCACGCCGCTGGTTCTCGAACTGGCCTCCCCACACCAAGCGATACCCCGGAGGCAGCACAACTTTCTCGTTTACCAACCTCTGAGCATCGTCGACGAACCCCACGAGGTCGCGGCCCGCGACATACGCTTGGATGATCGCAAAGCGCGACGCATTCTCACGATCAATCTTGACCGGCCCAGCCTCACGGCTGAGCTTCGCGATATCGCCGACACGCACCAGTCCGCCATCTCCAGCCGCGAGCTGCGTTCGTGCAAAGAGCTCCGGTGTGTCGCGGACGACCTTAGGCCCGCGGATGACGATGTTCGTGCGGCGGCCAGCCTCAGCGACGATCCCGGCGGAGGCGCCTTCGAGCAGGGCTCGCAGTTCGTCCTGGACATCCGTGACCGAAAGACCAGTACGGCCGGACGTCATCCGATCGATGTCGATCTGCAGATAGTCCACCGTATCATTCGCAACGGTCGACACTTCGGCGGCGCCCGGCACTGTCCCGAGCACCGCTTGTATCTGCCCGGCCAATTCGGATAGCGTCTCGAGATCCGGTCCGAACACCTTGATGGCAAGATCACCGCGCGCACCTGTCAGCATTTCTGCCGTGCGCATCTCGATCGGCTGGGTGAAGGCGAACTCGAAACCAGGCAGATCAGCCATGGCATCCCGCAGCGAGGCGATGAGCCAGTCCTTATCCGGCACGCGCCATTGTTCTTTCGGTTTTAGAACCAGGAACGCGTCTGTCTCGTTGAGGCCCATCGGATCAAGGCCGAGTTCGTCGGATCCCACACGGGCGACAATGCTTTCAATCTCCGGCACACGCTCCTTGAGCGTGCGCTGGATCAGAAGGTCTCCCCCGATGCTCGCTTCGAGATTGATCGAGGGCAGCTTGGTGACCTGCATGATCACCGATCCCTCGTCCATGGTCGGCATGAACGACTTTCCAATGGCGACATAGGCAATCACAGTCAGAGCAAGGCCGGTTAACGCCAGCGCGTAGACTGGCAGCGTGAACCGCAGCGCCGCAGAGAGCAGCGCACGATACCCCCGATTGAGGACACGCATAAGAAGCGGCTCTCTGTGCTGCCCGCTCCGCAGTAGGAAGGAGGAAAGCACCGGGGTCAGCGTCAACGAGATCACGAGCGACGCGCTCAGCGCAAAGACGATGGTGAGAGCGACGGGCGCAAACAACTTTCCTTCGAGGCCTTGCAGCGACAGAAGCGGAAGAAAGACGAGGCAGATGATGAGAATGCCCGAGGCAACCGGCGTCGCCACTTCGCTCGCAGCTTGATAGATCTTGTGCAGGAACGGAACGCGAGCATCGTTCGCATCCTGCTGGAGATGTTCGACGGCATTCTCCACGACCACGACGGCCGCGTCGACGATCAAGCCGATGGCGATCGCCAATCCGCCTAGGCTCATGAGGTTCGCCGACATGCCAAAGACGCGCATCATGGCGAAGGTTACGAGCGCGGCGAATGGCAGCGTCACGGCAACGACCAGCGCCGCTCTCAGATTTCCCAGGAACGCAAGCAGCAGAACGACGACGAGGACCGTCGCTTCCATGAGCGACTCTCGGACGGTTCCGACCGCGCGCTGGATCAAGTCCGAGCGATCGTAGAAAACCTCCAGGCGGACACCATCCGGAAGGCCCGGCTGCAACTCCTGAAGCCGCGCCTTGATGGCGGTAACCAGAGCACTGGCATCGGCGCCGCGCAGCGAAAGCACGAGCCCCTGCACGGCTTCGCCTTTGCCGTCCCTGGTGACGGCGCCATAGCGGGTGAGGCTGCCGATCCGAACCGTCGCCACATCCCCGAGGCGCAGAACGCGCGGCCCGTCCATCTTCAGAACGACCTGGGTCAGATCATGCGGGGTCTGGATCGCACCCTCTGCGCGCACGACGATGGCCTTCTCCCCATCGCCGAGGCGGCCGGCACCGTCGTTCCGGTTGCCCTTTCCTATGGCGTCGATCACGTCCGATACCCCGAGCCCGGCAATGGCAAGCGCCGCGCTGTCAGGGATGACCTCGAACGTACGCACAAAGCCGCCAAGCGCATTGACATCGGCCACACCCGGAATGGTGCGCAGGGCCGGACGGATCGTCCAGTCGAGCAAGGTGCGTCTCTCCTCAAGCGAGAGATCGCCACCCTCGATGGTGAACATGAACACATCCGACAGCGGTGTCGAAACTGGCGCTAGCCCGCCTGTGACGCTTGCGGGCAGCTCGTCCCGTATGCCGGCGAGGCGCTCCGCCACCTGCTGGCGCGCCCAATAGATATTCGTGTCATCCTCAAAATCGAGCGTGATGTCGGCGACGGCGTACTTGGCCATCGAGCGCAGGATAGTTTGGTGCGGAATGCCGAGCAGCTCGAGCTCGATCGGCGTGATCACGCGCGTCTCGACCTCCTCTGGCGTCATCCCGGGCGCCTTCAGGATCATCTTGACCTGAACGGGCGAGATGTCCGGGAAGGCATCTATAGGAAGTTGGCTATACGCATAGCCGCCGAGCGCAGCGACGAATGCTGAAAAGAGCAGTGTGAAGGTGCGCTGCGTGAGCGAAAATCCGACCAGCCTGCGAAGCACGTCATTCCCCCGAAAGCATGGCTTCGAGCTGCGGAAGACCGTTTGCGGCAACTTCCTGACCAGGACGCACGTCGCCGGCAACCGTTGCCCGTAACGGCGACCTTCCGCGAACCGTCACGGGCGTGAGCGTGAAACCGGCGTCGCTCCGCACAAACATCACATGCGACTTGCCAATCCACGCAACAGCTGCTGCGGGCACGTCCAATCCGCCCGTCTCGGTCGGGCGCAGAAGGCTGAGCGTAACCATCTGGCCGGGAAGAAGCCCGGATCCGGCGGGGATGGAAGCGAGCATCAACGCAGACCGGGTCGTACGGTCGAGCGAGCCGCTGATCGAGATCACCGCTCCTTGAGGGCCGTCCATAACCTGGACCGCATCGCCAGGGCGAATACGCGTCACCAGCTCTGCCGGAACCTGCGCCTCGACCCACACTTCGGGGCGCGTCGCGATGGTTATCGCCGGCGCCATGGCCGCAAGCGTCGCGCCCGGCGTCGCCTGGGTGTCGATCACGACGCCGGATTCCGGCGCCACAATGGTATATTGCCCGCCTTCGCCGACGCGGAGGCCGCCAAGCGAGAGCGTCCGCTTATGCTGCTCGAGAACCGCGCCGATTTTGATCACCTGGGCCTCGGCCTCGTCCGCCACCAGAGCGTTTGCGATGCCCTTATTCGCGAGATCGCGTTTTCTGGCCGCCACCGCCTCGGCGATCTGGAGCTCGGCTTCGGCTTGTTTGAGCTGGCTCAATGCATCGAGCAGATCCCGGCTTTCAATAACGGCCAGCGGCGCACCCTTGGCAACGGTTTGTCCGGGAAGCACAAAGACACGGATGACAGACCCCGCAAACGACGCAGCCGCGACGAGACGCGCGTTGAGGGCTGGTACGATGGTGCCCGGAAGCACGGCGACGGCCTCCGTGTCGGCACTTTTGACCTCGGCCAGCTTGATCTCCATGCGCTCGACCTGCTCAGGGCTGAGCGTCAGTCTCTGGGCACTGGCGATCGATGCGGAGCCGAAGAGGGCTACCAGAGCGAGCGTGCCAATTGGGATGCGACGGGCCACGGCGAAACCTTTTTTCTGTCAACGACAGATGCGGTGTGCCGTGCCGAGCTGAACGCAACCTGAATGGGCTGGGCCCCATAAACCTTTTCAGCTTGCTTTCAGGTCATCCATGCACAACCGCGACCGCTATTACGGAGGCGGACAATTCATATCCTTCTGGTCGAAGATGACGACGAGATCGCCCGGCGCATTATCGCCGGGCTGACGCTGGCCGGGTTCGCGGTGGAGCGCGCGGATAATGGCGCCGACGGCTATGCCATGGGCGCCAGCGACGATTTCGATGCGGCGATTCTCGACTTGGGCCTTCCTGAAATGGAAGGGCTCGATGTGCTGCGGCGCTGGCGCCGGGAAGGCCGGGCGCTTCCGGTGCTGATCCTGACCGCGCGAGGCACATGGTCAGAGAAGGTCGATGGCCTCAACGCCGGTGCCGACGACTACATCTCGAAGCCATTCCATATTCCGGAGATCGTCGCACGCCTTAAAGCACTGATCCGAAGGACATCCGGGCACGCCAGCGCTCTGCTTACCCATGGGCGCGTCGTGCTCGATACCGCAGCCGGTCGCGTTACGCTCGACGGCGAGCCCGTGGAGCTAACGGCCCGCGAGCTCAGAATGCTCAATTACTTCATGCACCGCATCGGACGCATCATTCCGCAAGCCGACCTGGTCGAGCACCTCTACACCATCGATGAGAGCCGCGAGTCCAATACCATCGAGGTCTATGTCAGCCGACTGCGCCGCAAACTCGGCGCTGAGGTCATTACGACCGTGCGAGGCCTCGGCTACCGCATGGACTAGCGAGGATACCATGAGCCTCAAACGCAGGCTGATCGTGGTCGCATCGATCTGGATCGTCGCCGGGATGATCGTCGGCGGCTTCCTGCTGTCTGCGATATTCCGGGAGCTCGTCACCGTTCAATTCAATGACGAGCTCCATGTTCACCTCGACGAATTGCGGCGCCTTGCTGAAATCTCGCCTGACGGAGCCATCTTGCAGCGCGACCTGAGCGACCCGCGTTACGATGTGCCGGAATCCGGTTTCTACTGGGAGATCCAAAGAAACGGCAGCATCATCGCACGCTCAAAGTCGCTCGACGGCCCTGCGTTGGATATTCCCGCGGATCCTCCAACGAACACATACATTCATTCCTATTCGATCGCCGGCCCAACAGGGACGCTGATGGTCCTTGAGCAGGCAAAATGGATTGATCCCTCCGGAACGCCCGTGCGCTTTGTCATCGGCACCGATAAGCGCCACCTCGATGATGTCCTGCACAGCTTCGACAGCATGCTCGGATATACCTTGGCGGCGTTCGCCGCGCTCATGATCGCCGCCTCGGCGCTGCTCATTCTCTACGCCATGCGCCCGTTCGACCAGCTCCGGACCGCCCTCGGTACCGTGAGGTCAGGGCAATCGACGGAGGTAGGCGGAACCTTTCCGAGAGAGGTTCAACCGCTGGTGGATGATCTCAATACGCTCCTCAAGTCCACCGCCGAGCTTATCGGACGCGCTAGAATTCAGGCCGGAAACGTTGCGCATGGCCTGAAGACGCCGCTCGCTGTGCTAACCGACGAAGCGTATCAGATCAAAGAGAAGGGGCTTCACCAATCGGCTGCGATTATTCTCGATCAATGCCGAAAAATGCAAACTCAGATCGATTACCAGATCACCCGTGCGCGAGCGGTGGCCATGCGCTCGGCACCGGGCATGGTTGCCTCCGTGCAAAAGGCGGCGCTCGAGGTCACGAGCGCGTTGAGCCGCCTCCACAAGGCGCGCCCCATATCGATTGAAACCAATATTCCGCCGTCCGTCTCGGTAGCGTGTGATGCGCAAGACCTGAACGAGATGATTGCCAACCTGGTCGACAATGCATGCAAGCATGCACGCAAACGCGTCGGCATATCGTTAGCGCAGCCATTGCAGCAGGATCGTGTCACGGTAGCCGTGGAGGATGATGGCGCCGGCCTTCCACCGGAGGCCTACGAGATCGTGTTCAACGTCGGCGAGAGATGGGACAGCCAGAAGCCAGGATCGGGTCTCGGGATGGCGATCGTGCGCGATCTGGCGAGGCTTTACGGCGGCGATGTCCGCCTCGGCTCATCAACATACGGTGGGCTCGCAGCCTATCTCGAGCTTCCGAAAGCTACGCAATAAGGCCAGCAGAAGGATTGCCCTATGGCCAAGTCACGAGCGCACTCTGTAAGGCCTTCGGGTTTCCCCGGCCTCGTCGTGGCGTTGCTTTTCATCGTGGCGGCTTTGCTGCCGCTCATAGCAGCCCTAAGCACCGGGATGCAGTTGGGACGCACGTCTGCCGAGTTTGCGACGGCGCTCGGGTTGACCGCTGCCGCCCTCTTGTTTCTGCAATTCTGGAGCTCAGGCCGCTACGAGAGCATCTCTGGCCGCATCGGTATCGACCGCACGATGGGATTTCACCGCATCGCGGCCTACGCTCTGCTCGCCTTCGCAATACTTCATCCCTTGAGTTACCTGGCAAATACCGCGCTCGCCGATCCGGTCGCGGCGTGGAACCGGCTCATGGCCATGGCATCCAGTCCGCGTTTGCGCAGTGGCGTGGTCGCGCTGGCCGGCTTGATTATCATTGTCTTCCTGGCCGCGCTGCGCACACGCCCCTACATGCGCTACGAGTTCTGGCGTATGTTCCATGGGCCGCTGGCCATTCTCGTGGCGGGCCTGGTCCTGCATCACGCCCTGACAACCGGTGCCTATAGCTCTCAGGCGCCGCTGCGCTATCTCTGGATCCTATATGCCGTCGGCGCCATGGCGGCGATCGTTCTCGTTTACGTGGTGAGGCCCTGGCGCATGTGGCGCGAGGATTGGCGTGTCGAGCAGGTGCGGAGGCTCGGCGAGCGGACCGTCGAAATGATCCTGCTCGGGCCCGTGACCACCCAGCTTCGCTTCCGCGCAGGTCAGTTCGTTTGGATGACACTCGCGCCCCATCGGCCGCCCTTCCACGATCATCCCTTCTCGATCGCATCAGCTCCCGCCGAGCTTCCCCACTTGCGGCTCGTGATCAACGAGGTTGGCGATTGCACGCGCTCCTACGAGCGCACGGCACCGGGCACCCGCGTCGCTATTGACGGCCCACACGGCAGTTTTATCGTACCTTCGGATAAAGCTCCGGTATTACTGCTGGCTGGCGGCGTCGGCATCGCGCCGCTTCTCGGCGCCATTGAGGACGCTGCGGCCCGCGGCGATCCAAGGCCCTACCGGCTTCTCTTTGCGGCACGACAACAAGAAGATTTGATTTGCCTCGATCGGCTGCGCGAATTGCAATCGAAGCTCGATCTCTCCATTCGTTGCTTGGTCGATGAAGGCCATCGCGAAAACCAAACCGGGACCGGACCGCTGAACTCGCGCCACGTGCGTGATCTCGTCGAGGGCATCGATCCCCAAGGAGCGGTTGCACTCGTCTGTGGCCCGCCCGGAATGATGGAGGTGGCTACCGATGCACTTCTCGCGGCCGGTATTCCTGGGAACTCCATCCTATACGAACGATTTGACTTCGGCGCTGGCAAGAGCCGGCTCGACAAGAGGCGTCGCAATCAAGCGTTGCTGATACTGGCGGCAATCATCGCAGCGATGGCAGCTTTCAGCGTACGATAAACAGAGAGCCGCGTGCCTCCTGCCTGACGCTTATCGGACCATTCGAGAGTGGTCGTCCGTCAAGGTCAATCGGCTGTCTCCATCGGAGCTCGACATCGTCGAGCTCCGATGGAAGCGTTTCAGAAGCTCACGGTCAGCCCAACATTGAACGAGCGTCCTTCGCCGGGCACGTTGCCTCGCGGCGAAGCCCAGTAGTAGTGACCGCCAAGTGGATCTTCGAAATACGTATCGAAGACGTTCTTCACTCCGGCATCGAGCCGAAGGTTGTCCCACTCGTAACTGCTCCGCAGATTGACGAGGGTGTAGCCGCCGGTTTGCAACTCGTTGCGCACCGTATCGACGTTGTGCTTCCCCGCAACGGCATAAAGCTCGATCGCACTCGTCCAGGGCCCCACAGAGTGGATCAGCGCGAGCGTGCCGTGCAGCGGCATCATATGATAGAGGCTGATGCCTGTGTCGGCATTCTCACCGCGTACGTAGCCGGCCGATCCTATCAGGGCAAAGCGGCCGAGCTGGCTTGAGTCCGCGAGCAGAAGGCTGCCCGAGATGTTGACGCCATAGAGCTCGGCATCATGATTGGCGAACTGGAGATAGACCGTTCCGGTCGATCCGCCGCTCAGTTTCTCGACGCCGATATAGTCCTCCACGAAGGTGTAGTATGGCGTTACCTTGAGCTCCCAGTCCTTTGCCGGGCCGCTGCTCCAGCCGGCCGTGAAGCTCACCGTATGCGCGACCTCCGGATCAAGCTCGGGATCGCCGACATAGCCGTTGAGGTCACCGAACCATCCGATCATGCGCATGGCCATGCCACCGACACCCCACGTGTAACGCTCATAGAGATTTGGCGACCGCGTTTTTCGTGCGTATCCGACCTCATAGCTTTCCGAGATCGACGGCTCGTATCTCGCAAGCGCCGTCACATCGAAATTGGCGTCCGTACGTGCATGGTCCCGGGAATTGAATGCCACCGCGGCGGCGGCATCGGGGTTCGGCATCATGCACCCCATGCCGAGGCAATTCGCGGTGCTATAGGGCGCGACCTTGCCGGTATCCATCCACACCATGTCATTGCGCGCGCCGAGCAGGGTCGACCATGCGCGGTCCCAGCGGCGTTCCCACTCGACGAAGGTGCCGAGGCGGTCGCGCGTGCCGTCGTTGATGTTCCAGAAGGTATCGGGACTCATCATCGTCCGCCCTGCAACGGGCGGCCACCAATCATCGAGCCCCTGGTGGTAAAACTCGTTGCCGATGTGCACCACGTCACGGTCGGTCAGCGCGATCTCGGCCCTCACCGAGTACCCCGCATCTTCGCCCTTTGTGTTCATCGGCATATCCCTGGGCGGGGTCGAGGCATACTTCTTGTCGTCGAGGAAGTTCATCTTGTGCGCGGTGTTCTGGTAGAAGGCCTTAGCCTCGAGCTTCCCCCAGGCGAACGTTCCGACATAGCGAGAGTTCAAGAACCAAGCCTCGTTCTCGACCATATCCATGGCCTGGTTCACATAGCCCTGAGCCGGGATGTACTGGACGCCGCCCTGGATAACGAAGAGATCTTCACCGTTACGGACGGCGAGCTGAACGGAGTGGTTCTGCGCCTCGTACTCGGACGACATGACCTCGGCGCCACGACCGTCCTCATAATTGCCGGAGCGCGTCCATGCTCCGGCATAGTTCACGCTGACGTTGTGACTTGCCGCATGTGCAGTCGCCGACGTCCCCACGCCATCTCCGTTGCTGCGATAGAACGCGGTGACGCTGCCCGCCGTGTGGACGCTCTCGCCGGCTCCCGCAAAGTGCGGCGGTAGGGTTTCGACCAGTACCGTTCCGCCGAGGCTGTCGCCGCCTTTCGACACTGGTGTCACGCCGGCCAGCACCTCCACATATGCAATTTGTGATGGGTCCGCGTAGGAGAGCGGCGGGTTCATGTGGTTACCGCAGGCCGACGCGACGACCATCCCGTTCAGCAGCACCTTCACGCGATCGTCATTGAGCCCGTTGATGACTGGGAGGCCGGACACGCCACCGGCTTTAAAAATGCTGACGCCAGGCGCATGCCGCAGGAGCTCGGCAGTGTCGCTCGACTGGGGAATTCGCGATTGGATCTCGCGCCGGCCGATTGCCATCGATGAGAGCGGAGCGGCGAGCTTACCGGCGCTGGTGTCGACCATCGTCTGATCGTCCGCTGTGGCTGCCACATCGTCCGTAGCAACAGCCGAAGAGGGTTCGCCGACGGATTGAGCGCCGGCTTCCTGAGCGCGCGGGGATGATTTTGCTGCCTTGATTTTTGCCTTGGATGGCGCCGGCTGAACGACTGTGATTTCCGGCAGGCTTTCGGCCTCTTGAGCCGCCGCTGGCGGACATGTGGCCATAAGAGAGCCGAGTGCGGTCGACGAAAGCAGAACCGCCTTCGCCCGCGTTACGCGAAGCAAGCAGAGCATGGTGACAATTCCCTGGAAAGACCTGGACGATGAGCCCGGGGCAGGCCCGGACGAGGAGAGAGGTCAGGCCAATGCAGGGGGGCCGCGGGCCGATGCGGCGCCGGGCTGAAGTGTCAGACTGAACAGAAGCCGCGCCGACGCATAGGTAACGGAGGCATATTCGACAGCGGCTGACAGTACCGTCGCCTCGCTCGCGAGGCCGAGCAGAGCCGAAAGCGCGAACGGACATGTTTCATGGGATGGCTGGGGTTGCCGCGGATCGGTCTCACCCTCGTCGAGAACAATCTCCTGCGGCCCATGCTCCGTGCAGATCACCACCGTGAAGCCGATGGATGCCGCTGTCACCGGCGCAAGCATAAATCCGGCAGGGACCAGTGCGCGCACCAATAGCGCAAGCAGCATGAGGCAGGTTAGTCGTTGGCGCATGCTCGAAGGCCGTACCGTCCAGACAGATCAGCCAAGCTCTAGCCCTGCTCGAAACTCGAAAACAAGCCGAATAACATCGCGATGCTTCACAGCGCAATGACCTGTAACAGAAGCGGCACGACTTCATTGACATAGATCACAAAACATCGGAATTGACCGCCATTCGGGGCAACGAGAGATCCACCTGCCCGGGGGAAACACCATAGCGCCAATTCAGACTCCAACCCACACAGAGCTCCAAGCGAAACCACGCGAAACAATACTTTTGCCGCATTGTTTTATCAAATTTGACAAATATCAAAATTGACAATCGCCACTGCGACTACCCGCCGTTAGCCTGCCAAAATCGAAAACAATTCGAATACAACGCAGCCGCACATGCGCACCTGCAACGCACGAAAAATCACGACACTTTGGGAACCTTGAGCCTAGTCATCGCCATGCTTCAGCGCTGACAACCCCTTGTTGTCACTAGTGTTTTTACCTGAGAAATAAAGTATTAAAAATACAAACACACACCAAATCTCAAAAGCCAAGATAAAAGCATGTTTAAATGCACACTTTCTGCAATTTAATTCAATTTTTATCATTGACCATGAGTCTCGCGCGAGCCACCCGATCATTGGAGATCGACATGCTCAACAAGATTCCTTTTCCAACACTCTCGATTGGTTATCGCCTTGGCGCTGGATTTTCTTTAATTACCGCAATTCTGACCATCGCCGTCGGCACTACGTTTGTGATCGTGTCCGGTTTATCGACGACAGTGGAGCGGATGACTAACCTGAGAATGCCGGTTTCGATATTGAGCACTGAGCTCGAGGGACGCGTACTCTCGACGCTGGCCACTTTGCGCGGGTATCTCCTCACAGGAAACGCCGCGATGAAGGCGAATTTCAATGCGGCGTGGGAAGATCTCGACGCGACATCCAAAGCATTCGATCAGCAAGCCGCGCGCTTTACTAATCCGGCTAACAGAGAACGATGGGCCGAAGCGAAGACAACCCTGCAAGAGTTCAAGGACGTCCACGAACAGATTATGCGCGTCGCCTTCACGGATGATGCGTTTCCGGCAACGAAACTCCTGTCGGAAGATGCAACGCCCCGTCTCGCCACCATGCTTTATGAGATCACGAATATGATCAATGAGGAGGAGAGTCTGGGCGCTGACTATGAGCGCAAGCGGCTGCTCAAGACCATGGCTGACGTGCGCGGCAACCTCACCTCCGCTGCCGCCCATCTCCGGACGTTTCTTCTCACAGGGGATGCTACCTCGAAAGAGGAGTTCCAGCAGACTTTGGAACTCTTCTCCGCCGCCCTGGGGATGCTCTCAAGCCAGAGTGCGGCGTTATCTTCGACGCAAGAGAGCGCATTCGCAACGTTCACGATGGCTCACGCCGAATTCCCGGCCATTACGGCTCGCATTATTGCTGCTCGCGAAGCGCCCGATTGGAACCGCCCGGCATATCTCCTTGCAACCGAGGCGGCGTCACGCGCGGATAAGATCCTCGATCTTATGATCGGCGCGAGAGGGGCGAATGGATCACGCTCGGGCGGCATCAAGGGCGATCAGCAGGAGATGCTGCTGGCCGACTCCGCCAACATCGCCCGTGAAACGGCGTTCCTGAATTCGATGCAGTGGCTTCTTCTTGTCGTGGGGCTTGTGGGTGCTGCAGCCATCACCCTTTTCACAACAAGGAAGATCGCTCCACCCATCCGGGCCATGACGCAAACCATGAAGGTTCTGGCTGACGGCGAGACCTCGGTGGAAATTCCCCACCTCGGGCGCAAGGATGAAATCGGCTCTATGGCGAGTGCCGTCCAGGTCTTCAAGGACAACCTGATCCGCACACGCAAGCTCGAAGAGGAGGCGGAAGCACAGAAGGCCGCAGCCGAGATCGAGCGCCGCCGCGCAGTTCTTGAGCTGGCCGACAATTTCGAGCAAGCCATCGGCTCCGTGGTGCAGACTGTTTCCGACGCAGCTACTGAACTGCTCGTGGCAGCGCAAACTCTGTCGGCTTCGTCCGAGGAAACGTCGACGCAATCAACAGTCGTGGCGGCAGCATCTGAACAGGCAGCTACGAATGTCCGCGGTGTTGCTGCAGCGGCGGAGGAACTGTCCGGCTCTGTGCGGGAGATCAGCCGCCAGATCGATGAGTCCACACGAATTGCCGAGCAGGCAGCTGAAGAAGCACGTCGTACCGACGTCCAAGTGACAGAGCTTTCCGATGGCGCGAATAAAATCGGAATGATCGTCGAGTTGATCAGCAATATCGCTCGCCAAACTAATCTTCTGGCCTTGAATGCGACCGTGGAGGCGGCGCGGGCAGGAGAAGCGGGCAAAGGTTTCTCGGTGGTCGCTCAGGAGGTGAAGGCACTAGCTGAACAGACGACCAGGGCAACGGCAGAGATTGCATCGCAGATCGGCACGTTGCAGGCGTCCACGGAGCACGCCGCGAAGAGTATATCGGTGATCAGCAAGACCGTCGGGGATATGAACGGCATTGCATCGGCCATCGCTGCGGCTGTAACCGAGCAGAGCGCTGCGACCGATGAGATTACGCGCAACGTTCACGAGGCGGCCAACGGTACTACAGAGGTGACGGCCAACATAGCTGGCGTTCACCAGGCAGCGGAGAGTTCGAGTGCAGCGTCCAGCCAGGTTCTGACTGCCGCGGGAAATCTATCTGAACAATCGGAGCAACTCCGGGCCGAGGTAAACCGCTTCCTGGCCACGGTCAGAGCTGCTTAAACGCGAACTTCAGGCTTAGCATCTGACCCCGGATTGCTCTGGGGTCAGATCTGGCCTGCTGACACGATGATTGCACGCTTGGCTGCGGATGGGCTTTGGATCTCGAATTTACATCTGCCGTGATACCTGCTGCCGCGACTACCTCAACGACAACGGCGCTGTCTCCTTCACGGTGCGGATCACGATATTGCTGCGAATGTCTTTGACCATCGGCAGCAGAAGCAGTTTGCCTAACAAGAACTGCTCATAGTGGGCCAGATCCGGCACGACAACCTCAAGCAGAAAATCGGTTTCCCCGGACAAGAGGTGGCAGGCGACAACCTCCGGCATCTCAATGAAAGCCGCCTGAATCACTCTCGCATTCTCATCTCGGTGACCGTCTACCTTGACGCCGACCATGACGGTAAGCCCCAAGCCGACCTTGGCCCGGTCGAGCAGCGCGCGATATCCCGTGATTGCGCCCGCCTGCTCCAGGGCCTTCACGCGCCTCAAGCAGGGGGTGGCCGACAGTCCGATCCGATCGGCCAGATCGGCGTTGGTCATGCGTCCGTCAGCCTGCAGTGCGCTCAGGATCTTCAGATCGATCTCGTCGAGGGATATTGGCATAATCCACTTTTCTTGCCGTGGAATTGAGTGAAAACAACTACGGTAGCCTGCATTCCCTGTCCAGAACGCGAGGACATGCTCCGTCCTTTCGTGGGACCTTTGCGTCGAGCGGGAAGGATGTGGGATGAGCTTTCGAGATGAAGCCGCAATGACGGTCACAGCGCTGCAGGCTTATGCTGAACGAGCAGCGACCCGCGAAGGCCGTGGCGCACAGCGGCGGGCGCCATCGCCAGTGTTATCGAACGGCAAACCGATCTCGCGCAGGCGGCTGCCGACCTGCTCCGCGCGACTCCCGGTATCGAGGTCGCTGTCCAGCCACAAACCAACATCGTTTGCGTCAGGCTTCAGGGCACAGATGAGTTGCAGCTCTCCGTCCGCAAGCGGCTGACGCACGATGGCGCTTTTTATATCTCGACCGCGGAGGCTTTGGGAAAGCGGTGGCTTCGGCTTGCACTCATGAATCCGGAGGCGACGATCGACGACATCGCTGAACTTCGAACGGACGTTCTGGCTCTCCGGCAGATCCCATCATTGAGGCGGATATGAACTTTTCCCAGTTCGTCGCTGGCGGCAGCCGAGCAATAACGGAAGGAGCCGTGCTTGAGCGCGTCAGGCGCGACCCTGATCTCGCCCTCGATTCGCACATCCTCAACGGTGGCTTCGTCTACGATGCAAAAGCCCGCGGCCGATTGGCCGAGATCCATACTAACTACCTGAGTTTGGCGCGAGAGGCGCGGCTTCCGATCCTCGCGTTCACCGACACTTGGCGATGTTCCCAGCGTGCGATTGACGCCTCGCGTTTCAAGGGGCGGGCCGTCAACCAGGATAATGCCCGCTTCTTGAACGAGCTGCGCGCCTCCCTTGGAGAGGGCTCTCCAATTTTCATTGGCGGGCTCGTTGGCCCCTCGGGTGACGCTTACAAACCCGAGGACGGTCTCGACCGACGTTCTGCCGCCGACTTTCATCGCCCGCAAATTCTTGCGCTCGCATCTGCGGGGATCGACTTTTTGCATTTGGCGACGGCCCCTAACGTTGAAGAGGCCCTGGGGGTCGCCGATGCGATGGCAGAAACGGATCGGCCTTATGTCATCAGCTTCGTCATTCGCCGCACCGGCGTCGTGCTCGACGGAACACCACTTGTTCAGGCCATGGATCGGATCGACGCGGATGCCGCCCGTCCTCCAATCGGCTTCTCCATCAACTGTGTCCATGCTCGGGTGCTGGAGACGGCGCTGGAAGCGGTCGCAACCACTCGCCCCGAGGCCTGTCGGCGCATCCTGACTTTCCAGGCCAACACCGCCGACGCCGAGGTGGAAGAGTTGGATAACAGCGAAGTGCTGGTGACCGAACCGGCGGAGGAGTTCGCGGATCGCATCGCAAGGCTGGCGAGCCGGTTCAGCCTGCGTGTCCTTGGCGGCTGCTGCGGTACAGAGGGTAAGCACATCGAGGCCCTGGCAAGCAAACTGACCGGCAAAGAGACCTTGGCCTGATGCGCGGGCGGCTTGCGCCCATCATCAGTCGAGTCGTCGAACCGCAGGACCTATGAGTCCATACCGCTATAGCAAGAGAACAACTCTATGATCGATACTGCCACGCTCATCAAAGGCGCGCTCATTGGCATCGCCGGAACCGTTCTTCTGGATGTCTGGGCGCTATTCCTTGCCCGCGTATGGAACATCCCGGCGACCAACTGGGCGATGGTCGGCCGATGGCTCGGCCATATACCCCGCGGCAAATTCCACCACACATCGATGAGCGAAGCGGAATCCGTGAAGGGGGAGCACGCAATCGGGTGGATTGCGCATTACGTGATCGGCATCGGATATGGCCTTCTTCTTCTCGCGCTTTGGGGATCCGCATGGCTGACGGAGCCGACGATCCTTCCGCCGCTCGTCTTGTCTTGGGTGCTCTTGGTCGCTCCATATTTTCTGATGATGCCGAGTATGGGAATGGGCTTCTCCGGCTCCAAGACGTCAAAGCCTGCAATCACACGCATCAAGAGCGTCGTGTCCCACTCGGTTTTCGGGCTCGGGATGTATCTCGCCGGGGAAGCACTGGCGCATCTATGGCCGACGGCAGTGTAGAGCCGTTCCGGTTTAAGTAGAATCGGGAAGGGCTCTAAGTTTTTGTCCGGTCGTGCTTCTTATCGGAAAACCGGTTCCCACTTTTCCGGAAGCACTCTAGGGGCTTCGTACGAATATGACGTGATGCGAAGCGATGTGCGCCGTGGCGCATAAGGTCGCCCCAACGCCGTTGGGACAGATGCCGCTGAGCATCGAGGGCAATCTCGCGAAGATGCCGAATCAAGAACAAATGAAGTACGCCGCGGCTGCATGGGATGGTACCGCCTCCCCGGATCGAACGGGGGACCTCTAGATCCACAATCTAGCGCTCTAACCAGCTGAGCTAAGGCGGCTTACCAATTATTGCGGCCGGCCCGGCGAAGAACGGAACTCAGAGGAGGTCCTGTCCACCGGCTGCATACGGGCGGTCAGAGGCGCCTTATAGAAGCTCGCACCGCTGCCTGCAATCCTCATATCCATCGTAGCGCAAACCTTCAAGCCGGGATAGCATCGAGGCCGCAACCCATCCTCACATATCGATTTTTGGAAGGTTGTCGGGCAGGGTTCCCGGCGGCAGGCACGGGCGGCCCGAAGCGCGGCAATGAAAGACGCCACGGCCGTCCTGGCGGCACTCCATGGCCCGTTTATCGGCGTTGTCCCAGTCCTGGTAGCCGCGGCCGAGGGCTCCGGCGCGAGACGACCACCATTGCTGAGCCGCTGCGTGCGCCTCCTCCTGCGTCGCGCCCGAGGAAAGGCCGCTCTCGAGCGGGTCGCCGCAGTATTTTCCGGCCGCGAGGCCCGCTTGCGACGCAATGGTCACCAGAAATCCTGTCGCGGCACCCAGCAAACCCGCTCCAATCCGCATGCCCTATGCTCCCTTTCGACGGCTGCTTCTCATGGCAGCCGCGCTCCAATGACAATCCCCCGCGGGCCGCCCGCGCATTTGATGCGATGGATCTCCCGCCCCCGTTCGAGATCGACCACGGAAATGTCGTCGGAAAACCAGTTGGCGACGTAGGCCCGCCGGCCGCCGGCACCGATGGTGACACCTTCGGGGTAGCCGCCGACCCGTACCGAGGGAGACGGCGCGCCGCTCCTGTCAAGGATGGAGAGCGTGCCTGCCTGCTGGTTCGTGACGACGAGACGCGAACCATCGGGCGTCACCGCCGCGCCGTAGGGCATGGCGCCGCCGCTCGCCCACGTCTCGATGACCTCCCGCTTCCCCGTATCGATCACGGAGACGGTGCCAGCCTGCACGTTGGCAACGTAGAGGCGCGCCGCGTCGGGCGAGAGCGCCAATGCAAACGGCGCGCGCCCCACGGGAATGGTGGCTGCGACCGTGAGATCATCCGTACGGACGACGCTCACGTCGTCGCTTTCGCGATTGGCAACGAAAAGGAGGCTTTCGTCAGGTGACAGAAGCAGATGAGCCGGCGCACGCCCGACCGCCACGCGCGTGGGAGCGGCCCGACCATCGGCGTCGAGAATCGAAACATGAGCACCGTTCCAGTCGCCGACGAAGATCCGTCCGTCCGAAGCTACGGCGATGCCGAAGGGAGAGCCGCCGATCTGAAGCTTCTGCGTAACGCGGCGGCTTGCGAGATCGACGACGGTGACCTGGCCGAGATCGGGGTGCGTGATGTAGGCCCGGGCGGACGCCGGAGCCAGAGCCATCGCGGCCGGCGCCTTGTCCAAAGCGAGCGTGAACAGCGTCTCCGCTTCGGACTCGTCCTCGAACGCGCTCAACGCGGAGCCGGACTGGCTCAGGACATAAATGCGCTCGCCGGCCCCTGCATCGCTTGTAAACAGCGCTGCCAGAGCAGCGGACAGCGTGAGCAGCCGCAGGCGAGATCGCATCGTCCTGGTCTCCTTCAGCCGCCGCCTTCGACCTTTGCCTTGAGGCCCTTGAGGCCTTCCTGCATGAAGCTGGTCATGGCCTTCACGGCCGCCTCGTCATTCAGATGATCGGGTGGGAAGTTGCTCGTGTCGCCACGGTAGAAGCGGCTGATCCATGTCACCTCACTGCCATCGCCCGACGGCGCGACGGCGATGGTCGCCGAATAAAAGCTGACCGGAAGCACTTCGACGTCTTCCGTCGAAAGGCGATAGCCGTAGAACATCTCCGCATCGTTGTACTCGTCGAGGCCCTCGACGAGGTCGCCGCTCTCCAACGTGATGGTGCGCGTGGCGCCCGCCTCGTTGCCACCACTCGCCTCTGCCTTCTTGATCCCGGGGTGCCAGCTCACATCCCCGAACGCCTTGAGGGCGGCCCACACGTTCGCGGGCGGGGCGCCGATCGTGATCTTTTCCTCAGCCTTCTGCGGCGTCGGTCCATGCGCGAAGGCCGGTATCGCGACGGCGAAGCCGAGCGCCAGGGCGCACATTACGCGGGCTATGAGCATTGCTAGTTTCCTCGCTGACAGTCGTTACGGTTTCAAAGATGCGGCAGGCGAGAGGCGCTTTAGTGCGGCAGAGCGTGCCCGCGCCGGATAAATCCGCGAGAAAAGCGGGGCGCCGTAGAGCCCAATCAAAAACAAGAGCGCCAGCGCCGCCGGTAGCGGACGGATATCGACCGCCACCTCGATGGGACGCGTGCGGGCGTGCATCTCAACCGCGTCGAGAAGATCGGGGTTGTCTATCAAGTCCACATGGCCGAAGCCGACCCGCGCCGCCAGTGCGGCCAGATGATCGCTGCGGACGGATGTCAAGTGCTCGTCGCCGCCCGGCGGATCAGTTCCGAACGGCGCCCATTTCGGATGATAGCCAGGCCTCAGATGCGCATCGGGCGGCGGGGGGCCGGTGCGGTTCTCCTGCGGTATATCCTCGCGCGCATACGTCCCGATCTCGTGGCCTTCGTCATCGAATTTCAAGAGAGGTACTTTCTCGCGGCCACCGACGCCGAGCAGCAGCCCCCGAGCCTTCCCCGGCGTGCCCTCGAACTCGGGAAGTATCGTGCCGCCGCCGGGAAGCGGGGGCGCCTCCTGTCCGTCGGTGGCGAAGATCAGGTCGGCCTTGAGATCCTCGGCGAAACCCACGGCCTGAAAGAAACCCTTGGCGATCATGCTGTCGCCATCCCACGCCATGCGCCAATCGAGTTCCTGAATGGCCGTCTCAACGGGTGCGAAATTCTCGCAAACCTCGACAGGATTGAAGAGCAGAAAGGAGCGGCGCTCGGTGAACACTCCAAGCCCGAGCCGCGACTGGCACGGCAGATCGGTCAAAAGCCGTTTCAGGGCGCTCTTCGTGGCATCGAGACGGCTCGCGGGCTTTCCCGCCACCGTCATGTCGCGCGTGTTCATGCTGCCGGTAATGTCGACGACGGCGATGAGATCGTAGACGTCGCGCGTCAGCGTGACCCGCGGCGCCACGATGGCGAGGCACGTGAGCGCAACCGCGGCGAGTAGCGCCCAGAGTCTGGCGTCCTCCAGCCGCTCGCGCATCAGGGCAGCCCTCCCGGCACGCCCGGCAAGTCGGTCCAGAGCCGCTTCGGCGCATCCGGGGGCGCTTCTTCCCCTTCCATCTCGTAGCCCGGGAAATCACGCACGATGCGCATGGCGACATCGTAGTTGAACTTGATGTCCCATGCCTCGGGATCGAGCCGCAGGGCGAGGCGATACTCATCCTTGGCGAGGCGTGTGAGAGGAATGGCCCGATCCTGATCGCCGCGCTCGATAGCGGAGATGGCATGGCGGATGCGCGCGTTGGCATGGTTGTAGAGTAGACGCGCGCGCAGCTTCGTGTCCGGCATGCTCGCCGACGCGTCGAGAAGCGTCTGCGCATCCTCCTCCCGGTCACGCGCCAGCAGGAACGCCGAGCGGGCAAACAGCACCTCGCCCGAGGCCGTGCGCAAATCGACGGCCACGTCGTCGCCCGCCTTCAGAGCTGCGATCACGGCATTGTCGCGCCGCACTTCGGAGATCCGCCATGTCAAAACGGCGAGCGCCGTGAGCGAGACCACGAGCAGCACGGCGAGCACCGGTGTGCGCACTTTCCGCGCCACGGCGCGCGCCAGATCTAGAGGGTGGAGGATGCCTTTTTTCCTTGGCGGCTTCATCACGCGTCCTCCGCAGTCGGAACGAGACGAACCTCGGCGAGCTTGGCGAGCAGGAGAAGGAGAAGGGCCACGAGGGCGACGGCAAACGCGTGCGTTTTGAGATCCTCCTGCGGAACGCGCTCGTAGTACTTGATCGGGCTCTGCTCGAGCTTGCTGATCTCGGTGATGGCGCCGCCGATAGCCTCTGGATTTTCCGCCTCGAAGGCGCGGTAGGGGATGTTGAGCGACTTGAAAAACTTATCGAGGTGACGCTCCGGCATGGCCTGCGGCGTATCTTCCTGGCCCGGCTCGGGGATGGTCGAGATGCCGGGCGTACCTGCCGTGCGGAGGAACAGCCAATAGAGGTTCATGGGGCGGCGGGCGAACGCGGCGCGCAGCGTCTCCTGTACCTTGCGATCGATCACCGCCGCGCCATCGGAGACGAGCAGGATGACGCGGGCGGCGGGAGAGGTGTCGGCTTCGTGCATGTCGAGCGCGAGAGCCAGCCCCCGCCCGATGTTGGTGAAGGCCAGTCCCGGCCGATCCATTGCGTCGATCGCCGCCTCCACCGCCTCCTTGTGATCGGTCATCGGCAGAATATGCATGGGCGAGGTCGAGAAGGCGGCAACGCCCACGAGGTCGTGCTCGCGCTGGAGGATGAAGTCCTTGAGAAGGCGGCGTGCGGCAGACGACTTGCTCTCCTCATCCCCCGCGGGCGCACGGCCGGCGAACGTGTTGTCCATGCTCGAGGAGCGATCGATGAGCAGCACCATATGCGCGCCTTCGCCCGTCTTCTCGATGGTGCGGCCAAGACGGTGCAGCCCGCCGATGCCGAGAATGAGCGTGGCGATGGCGATGACGCCTGCGATGCGCAAGGCCCAGTCGAGCAGCAGGGAGATAAGATCGATCTCCATGCCATCGAGCGACGGGTAGGTCTGGAGCCGCTGCGCGGACATGAGCAGCGGAAGCAGAGCCAGCGGCATCAGGAACAGAACACTCGGCGTGGACAGGGCGAGGTTCATCGCGCAGCCCTCTCCTGGCGCGCAAGCGCCGTCGCCAGCGCCTGGAGATCGGCGGGAGGCAAGTGTGACTTCCCTTCGCTCGGCGCGTCACCGAAGAACACGGAGCGGGACGCAGAAAAGAAGCGCTCAAGCAGCGGGCGGCTTTCGCCATGCTCGGGATGTGCGGCGAGAAACGTATCGAGATCCGCGGCCATGAGGCGATGACCGGCCGCGGCGTCAAACGCACGATGCAGCGCCAGGAGGGCCAGGCGGTAGCTCTCGGCGCCACCCTTCGCAAGCGCGCGGCTGATATCTCGCACAGCACGCGAGAACGGGCGCGCCGCGCGATGATGGAACGGCCACCAAGCGAGATCGCGCGCGAGCAGCAGCAAGAACAACAGCGAGAGCGCGAGTGCCGCGAGGGCTGTGGTGCGCAAGCCGCCGGAGTGGCGCAGGGCCGGTGGCGCGTCCGGACGCAGGAACGTCTCCGACGTCTCGCCGCTCTTTTCCGGAAAGATCTCGCGGATCGGCGACATGATCGTCGTGAACGACGGAATGGTCACCGTCTCGTTTCCGCCGGGTCCGCGCAATGAGATCTCTGTTTCGGGGATGACCACCTTCCGCGGATCGACCGCCGCATAGAACGACTGATAGGTGATCTCCAGCGTGTGCCGGAGCCCATCCCCGCGCCGCGCCGAAGACGTCTCGACGGAGCGCACCTCAAGCCAGTAATTCGAGGGGCCAGTGCGCGGCAACGATGCCGGCACGATCTTATCGCCCGGTCCCGTGTCGATCTCGACCGTTCGCGTCAGCGTGTCGCCTAGGAAATAGCCGAAAGACCGAGGATCGATCACATGCACGGACCGCACCTCGGCCGCAGCGCGGACCGTGAGTGTGAGCAGCATCAAGAGTACGAAGCCGGCCCGCACCATCGCTCAAGCCCCCGTCGCGAGATGGGCTCCAAGGCGATCCCATGAGATGGTGTCGGTGATCTCGAACGGCTCGCGCCCATAGCGTCCGGCAAGCGAACGGAAAAGGGACCGGCGCGCCTCGAACCTCCTTTGCCATTCCGCCCGCAGGGCGGGCCTCATGGCCACGAGTCGCCGCCGGCCAGTTTCAAGATCGGAAAGCTCCACGAGGCCCCAGGCGGGCAACGTCGCACTTTCACGGGAATCGGCGATGCGGATCGGCACAACATCATGATTGGACAGCGCCTCGAACACATCCTCGAGCTGCTCCTCGGGGAGAAGAAAGTCCGACACCACGAGCACGAGATTGCGCCTGTGGCCGACCATGCGGGCGGCGTCGAGCAGGCCCGACGCGCCCTTGCGCTCCGGCACATGCGCGCGCAGCCTCGCGATCATCTCGGCTTCGCCTGCCCGCGAACGTGTCGGCGGAACGGACAACTCCTCGCGTATCGCCTCGTCGGCGGCGTAGAGCGCGAACGTGTCGCCAGCGCGGCGCACCGAGGTAGCGAACACCTGGGCAAGATCGGCCGCGAGCGCCATCTTGCGGGCCGCGCCTTCGAAACCCATCGACCCCGAAATGTCGAGGAGCATGACGACGCCGGTCTGGCTTTTCTCCTCGAAGCGGCGGACGTGAATGCCTTCGAAAGGATCCCGCAGGGTCTGGCGAAGATCGATCCGCCGCGGATCGTTGTATTCGAGAAGCGTCGCGAGGTCGCGAAAGAGACCGCCGGCGCCCGATTGAATGCTCCGGTGCATGCCCTGGCGCAAGGCCCGGCTTTTCCAGACGATGCGATAGGGCAATTCAACCGGGAGCGGTCTGCTCGTCGGATTGGCGGTCGTGATACCGCTGCTCATGGCACCGGGACCGTCTGGAACAATGCGTCGATGAGCTCGCGGGCTATGGTATCGCGCCGCATCTCGTAGACCGGCTCGAAGAATATGCGGTGCGCCATGGTCTCGAAGAACACCGCACGCACGTCCTCGGGAACGGCCATGTCGCGGCCGTCGAGCCACGCTGCCACGCGAGCTGCACGCACGAGATAGGAGAGGCCGCGCGGGCTGGCCCCGGCGGCGACCAGACGCGAGGTGTCGACGCCCGCGATCTCTATGCCGGCCGCGCCTGGATTGCGCACCGCCTGCCATAGGTCGAGCACATAGCGTTCCAGAGCTTCGCTGGTCTTGATCTCGTTCTGGATCGCGCGGCCGACATCGTTCAGTTCGGCATAGGACAGAATGCCTTCCTCGAGCGAGTCGATCAGGCGGTCTCCATCGTGGAAGCGGGGATTGAAGGCCAGGGCGCGGCGCACCTCGGCGTCCTCCGGCGTCGCGATCGAGATCTCCATGAGGAAGCGGTCGCGGGCGGCGGCCGGCAGCTCAAAGGTCTCCTCCCGCTCGACGCGGTTGCGGTCGGCGAAGACGACGAGGTGAGGGAAGCTGAATTCGCGGTTGAAGGCCGAAACGCTGCGCTCCGCCATGAGACGCAAGAGAAGCGAATGCACCTGAGGGCGCGCGCGGTTGATCTCGTTGAAGAAAAAGATCGCGAGATCTTCGCCGGCGCGAAGGACTGGGCCTTCCTCAACACGCGGGCGGCCATCCTCCGCAAGGTACGTGTGATAAATGAGATCGCCGGGCATCAGGTCGATGGTGCCCTCGATGCGCTCATAGGCACCGCCGACGCAACGCGCCGCGGCACGCAGCAGCGTCGTCTTGCCGACGCCCACGTCACCTTCGAGCAGCACGTGGCCGCGCGCGAACAGCGCAATCGTAAGGAGACGAATGACGCGCTCCTGGCCGATGACGGCCTTGGCGATCTCAGCCTCAAATCGCGCGGCGCGGGTGCGCCACGCCGACAGGTCACAGCGTCCGGCGGTTTCGCCGGCTTCGATCGTATCGTGCGGCATCGCAACCTCATGGCGCGCGACGGAGAGCCGCCGCTTCGCTCAAAAGGAGGTGCGGCCGAGGCCGCACCTCAAGAACCCTCGGAGAGGAAGCAGAGCGCTATTTGCAAGCGTGGCACTGCAGCCGAGGAGACCGATGCGTCCAGCCGCTCTAGAGCTTCGAGACGTCGTATACCCACTTGCCAGTCTTCTTGAAGTGGTCGGCGCGCTTCTTGTTGCGAGCAGCCTGGTCATCAAGAGCCTTCTGCTGCTTTGCGAGCTCCTTCGGATCGTGCTTCGGATCATACTTCGATCCCGCAACCTTATCCGGGTAGCCAGGCTTGGGCTCCCAGCAGCTGCCGGGCGCCTTGCACTTGGTGCCGTCATAAGCGGCTGCCGCGCCGGCACCGACGGCGAGGATCACCGCACTTGCGGCGACCGTGATAAAGGACGTCATCTTCATGGGTCAGTTCCTCCAATCCACGTCTTCCACTTCGGACGGTTCCCTCCGTCCTGGACATCCGCACTCCTGCGCAAGCGACCGGTGAGGGCGCCTGTGCCCGGCTAATTTGCGGATACCTTGCACTCGCCCCCTTCGGCAGGCTTTTCGCTGCCTTCCGCGGACGCGTGTTCCTCTGGCTTGAACGGCGTGAAGCTTTTCTTCTGCTCGTCGGTCAGCCAATCCGCCTCGCTGATGTCGTCGGAGTACATGTGCCGGATCCAGGCGATGAGCTTTAGAATCTCATCGAGCTGAAGATCGCTATGCGGCCCCATCATGCCCTGTGCGCCACCATAGATGGTCTCGAAGAGACCCTTATCTGTCTTGTTCTTGGGATAGGTCCAATACGCGTCCGCCAACCCCGGACCCAGCTTGCCCTCGCCGTGGTGGCCATGGCAGCCCGAGCATGCGGTCAGATAGATCTCCTCACCCTTGGGCAGGCAGGCCTTCACCTCCGTGTAGAGGTTGGTCCCCGTCTCAAGGAAATGCTTTACCGCCTCCGTATCCCGTCCCTCGGGGTTGGCAGTTTCGGGCACCTTCAGATCCTCACCGGTGACCGTGTGATGGAACGTGTTGGCCCAAACGGCAGCACTTGCGCATACGCTGATCATCGCCGCGGCCAGGACAAACTTGATGCTTTTCATTCTTTGATCGAACCTGTTGTTTCTTGCACTTCTCTCTCGAAACGCCGACGCGGGTTTCAGGCTCATGAGCGCGACGTCCCGGCGATGAGAGGAATGCCTTCGTTTTTGAGGATCTCTTCGATTTTCGGAAGGGCTTTATCGAGCGCGAGGTTCAGCGCCGATAGAAGCGCCGTATCGTCCTTGCGGACCGCCACGGACTGATCGAAATGGTGCGGAACCTTCTCACCGTCGGCGCGCACGTTGTCATCCGGAATGACCGTAAGCTTGAGCTTATCGGAGGCCTTCACGTAGCGCGCGACTTCGGGGGCAAAGTTGACGGCGAGATCAGCCGTGCCATCCGCCACCTCATTGACCATCCGCTGAGGCGGAACGCGCGAGAACTTGTTGCGCCGATCCTGGAAGTTGGTCAGCGAGTGCATATAGTTGAAGTTCTCGCGGAACAGACCGAGCTTCTCGAGCATGATCTGCGCCGGCGTGCCGGGCGTGAAGCCGATCTTTCCGGCCTTTGCGAGATCCGGGCTGCTCCAGTCCTGGATGTCGAGATTCGTATCCTTGCGCTGGATGAAAACGTAGGATGCGCGATAATAGGGTTTCGTTGTCGCCACACGGGGATCGTCCGTGTCGACGCCCATCACGACATCACACATCTTCATCTCGAGCTGATCGCGGATGATGTAGATGCCCGGGCGGGAGAACCACACGAACAGTGGCTTGCGGCCCATGGCCTCCGCGAGCGCTACAGCGATTTTGTTCTCGAAGCCTGAGCCATCGCGGTTCGAATACGGTAGTTCTTCGGCAGCGGCGCAGATGCGCAGGATATCGGTGTTGTCGGCAGTCTCCTCAGCCGCCTCGGCCGACCCTGCCGCCAGGCCTGCGATCAAGAGCGACCCGCAAACTGTGGCCGCCAGGGAGGAGAAGCGCGACGACGCGAAACGCTTCATCATTTCACCTTTTTTCCTCTTGCTTGCCCAAGCTTGCCGTCTCTTCATCCGCCAGCCACTCATGGCCGAGACTTGCGGCTTTCAACTCGAGCGTTCCCCTGTGCGGACGCCTTGGCGGCGCCTTCTTCGTTCGTTGAGGGAAGGTGGTTTTGCTATGCGGGCAGGCGGCGGATCGGACCGCCGCAGCGCCTTTCCAAGGAAGGATCGGCGCTGCGGCTAATCTCGATCAGGCGCTATCAGCCCTTCTCAAACTCGCCGACGTGGATGTCCTCGGAGTAGGGGTTCTTGCCGTCGAGCGAGAACACCTGGAGGCCACCACCCATCTGCGTGTAGTTCTGCAGGTTCTTGAAGGCGCCGACGGCACCCAGACCAGCGGTCGGATCCTGCAGGTCGAACACGAGGCCAACGCCCGGCCAGCCACCGACGCCGTACATGATAGCGATGTACTGCGTGCCTTTGTGCTCATACGTCATCGGATGACCGATCACGCCGGAGGGAAGCTTGTACTTCCAGAGCAGCTCGCCAGTGTCGGAGTTGCGAGCCTTGATGAAGCCGTCCAGCGTTCCGTAGAACACCAGGTTACCTGCGGTCGACATGGTGCCACCCCAGACAGAGAAGCGCTCCATCTTCTCCCACTTGTAGTCGCCGGTGATGGCGTTGTAGGCCTTGATCTGGCCGAGGCCGAGATAGTTCTGGCGATCGCCCTTGGGACCCGGATACATCCACAGCGTGGCGCCGACGAAGAACTGGCCGGCACGATACGGAAGCATGAACGGCTCCCAGTCCATGCAGATGTGGTTGATGCCCATGAAGAAGAGCTCCTTCGTGGGATCGTAGCTGTCGTGGCCCTGGTTGTGATACCCCATGGCCGACGGGCAGATTTCCTTCGCCTTATGGTCCATGCGCGTGCCGAACTCGGGATCGCGAACCGGGAGGCCCGTCTTGAGATCGACCTGCTTCACCCAGTTGACCGTGTCGTCCAGCTTGTTGGCCGAGACGAGGTCGCCGTTCTCGCGATCGAGCGTGTAGACGATGCCGTTACGGTCCGGATGGGTGAGGAGCTTACGCTTCTTGCCTTCCTTGTCCGTCTGCTCCGAGAGGATCATGACGTTGACGCCAGCGTAGTCCCACTCGTCGTGCGGCGTCTTCTGATAGCCGAACTTGGCCTTGCCGGTATCCGCGTCGCGGCCCCAGATGGTCATCGTCCACTTGTTGTCGCCCGGACGCATGGTCTCGTTCCACGGCGCCGGGTTGCCCGAACCGTAGTGGAAGAGGTTCGTATCGGGATCGTAAGCATACCAGCCCCAGTTGGTGCCGCCGCCGATCTTCCAAGCGTCGCCTTCCCACGTGCCGGTGCCGAGACCCTTCTGGCCATAATGCGGGTTGGCGCTGTTGAAGTCGTCGGCAAGGCCGATGTCCTCATCCGGACCGGTCGCATACACGCGCCACACCTGCTCGCCCGTCTTGACGTTGTAGGCGGTGGTGTAGCCCCGGACACCAAGCTCGGCGCCGGACGATCCGACGAGAGCCAGATCCTTGATCACGTACGGCGCCTGCGTGAGCGTCTGCCCGGCCTTGATGTCGCCGTTCTCGACCTTCCAGTATTCCTCGCCGGTTTCGGCGTTGAGGGCCACGAGATGTGCGTCGAGCTGCGTCTTGATGATGAGCGGGGGCGTATCTCCGTCGCCCGGCCAGTAAGCCAGACCGCGGTTCACGATGTCACAGCAGGCGACCGAGCGGGCAGCCGGATCCTGCTTCGGCTTATGCTGCCAAAGGATGTGGCCAGGATCGTTGAGATCCAGGGCGAACGTATTGTTGGGGAAGGACGTGTGGACGTACATGACGCCATTCACGACCAGAGGCGTACCCTCGTGCCCATGCAGCAAGCCCGTCGAGAACGACCAAGCGGCGCGAAGCTGCTTCACGTTCTCGCTGTTGATCTGCGTGTTGGGGCTGTAGTTCTGTGAGCTGTAGTTCTTGCCCGGCATGATCCAGGCCTCGTTGCTCTTCGACAGCTCGTTGAGCTTGTCGTTGGCAAACGAGGAGGATGCCATGGTGACTGTCAGCGCGACGCAGGACGCGCCAGCCAGCAGCCCCTTACCCAGGTGCTTTATCATTCCCAAAACCTCGCGTTATCCATCCCAAGGCCGAGACGAACCTTCCCCGAAAACATGCGGGAAACCCCGCAAACGCCTCCGCGAATGCCTGTCTCTCTCGATTGTCGCAGAAGCCCCGACCACGTACGGAACCCCAGCGCCTGCGAGCCCTATCTGCCATCCCGTCAAAGACTTGTTCCGCCTTGCTCGGGCTGCCTCTCGGGCTGCAGCCGCACGCTAGACCGCGACATTCGGCGGCGTCTTTAGTCCAACTGGCAGACATGGACGGGACAAACTTGCAAAGGAACCGGGCGAGCGCGCGGGGCGAGCATAAGCGTAACGATGTAACGTTATTGTGATCGCCAGTTAGGACGATCTTGTGCTGTCTCAGACCTCAATGAGCGACGCGCAAAAACCGCGCGCGCAATCAAAGCGTCACAGCGGAGGACAGTGATGATGATGCACAGTCGTCCTGTGGCGAGCGGCGCATATCACCCGCCACTCGCCGCAATCGTTGTCACGCTCGCTTGCCTAATCGGTCCGGGGATCTCCGGTTGCAGCGAAGAGGAGCCAGCCTCTTATGACAGGAGGGAAGACGGCGGAGCCGCCGTCACCCCGCGCACGATCACATGGCTCAATATGAGCAGCCCGATCGATCCGGCGCAGTGGCTCGCAAGCCGTGCCGAAGAACACCTGCGGCCGCCAAGCGATCCTGAGGTGCAGCGTATTGCCGGATTGCTCGCGGCCGCGCATAGGCGCTATCGGGAAAGCAGCCGCATGATTGCGAACCGATCCGTGCAGGTCGAGGAAATGCTCGAACAGCTCGGACACGAAGAGGGCGCGATTTCCATCCTCGACGGACTGACGGGCATCGACATCGCGGCCGGGCATGTCGAAGGCTACGGCGCGATCAGCCACTACTATTTCAATCTCAGGGCGGCCGACGTCTCGCGCGAGGAGGCCCTCGCGATGCTTAAGGCGCGCTATGGGTCAAAACCCTGACAGAACGACGGACATTACCAATGGGACTAGCTATGACGCAAAGTGCTGAGCCGCTCCGCGTGCTCATCATCGATGATCATCCGTTCGTGAGGCAGGGATGCGCGCGCATTCTCGAGGATGCGGAGATTGCACGCGTACTGCAGTCCGGAGGCTTGGCTGATGGCTATCGGCAGTATCGCGCGCACAACCCGCACGTGATCATCGTCGACCTCTCGATGAAGACCGCCTCGCTCGGCGGGCTGTCGTTCGTGCGGCGCCTCAGGCTGCATGACAAGAAAACGCCGATCCTCGTGCTCAGCATGCACAACGACCCGATGATCATCCGCCGCGCGCTCGAAGCGGGCGCGACGGGCTATTTGCTCAAGGACGCCCCCTCCGACGAGTTTCTCAAGGCGTTTCACACCGTGCGCCAGGGCCGCCCTTATCTCAGCCATGAGGTGGCCTCCGAGATCGCCTTCAGCGAAACGCGCCTTAACCAGAGCCCGCTGCAGGCACTGACCGTCCGTGAGTTGCAGACGCTCTCTCTGATCGCTGAAGGGAAGTCCTATGGCGTCATCGCGGAAGAGCTCAACATCAGCTATAAAACCGTGGCCAACACCACATCGCAGATCAAAATGAAGCTCGGGGCGCGCAGCCTGCCGGAGCTCATGCGCATCGCGATCCAGCACCTGCCTGGCCCCTCCGGGCGGCGCAGCCGGACTTAGCGTCGCCCCATAGGGCGTGAGAGCACTTGTGCTTTCCGCGATGAAGGACCTCGCACTTAGGCGCGCGGGCGGTTAGTGTCACGCCCAATGATCAGGGCCCGCATCATAACCTTTGCCGGGGATTTACCCCGGGCCGTCCTGGACGAGCTCGAAAAGAGCCCGGAGGCAGCGGCGTGGGCTATCGAGCTTTCCGGCGGCGGAGTGCTCGCTGCCACCGCGGCCGGAGCGGAGCTCTTCGGGCTGGAAGACAGCGGTTCGGCCATCCCCAAGCTCGACGCCGCGATGCCGGCGCTCTCGCGGATGAGAACGCTCGCGGCCGAGACGCCTGCTGGTGGCAGCGTGCTCGAGCCCCTCACGCTGTGGACGCCGGTGGGCGTGATACTGGCGCCGTGCGGCATGACCTTCTATCGCGCCGATACGCTCCTGCTCGCGGTGGTGAGAACGCCGGCTGGTGCGGATAGCCCGGCAGAACACGGTCCACACGCGCGGGATGAGACACCGGCCGCAGCTCGCGCTCTGCGCGCCGCTCTCGCGCACGAACTCAAGACACCGCTCAACGCCATCGCGGCGGCGGCCGAGATCATGAAGGATCAGCGTTTCGGGCCTCTCGGCTCGGCCCGCTACGCCGACTACGCGGCCGACATCCACGGCAGCGCGCAGCATGTCCTCCGCATCATCGACCGGATGCTCGACGACGGCGCCATGGCGCAGTCCCCGCTCGACTTCGCCGAGATCGACACGGCAGCGGTTCTCGCCGCTGTCGCGTCCCAGCTCAGGCCTCTCGCCGAGAGGGCAGGCGTCGCGCTCGCACTCGAGCACACGCCCCGGTTGCCACACATCATCGCCGACGCGACAAGCCTGCGGCAGATCGTGCTCAATCTCGTTACCAATGCCCTGAAGTTCACCGACCGGGGCGGGTATGTGACAATCCGGGCTCGCTACGATGGCGCGGGGCCGCTTGCGGTCACGATCGCGGATACGGGGCGGGGCATGAGCGACGACGACATCGCACGCGCCCTGGGATCCGGCGCTGTCACGGGAGAGCCGAGGTCCGACAACCCGGCGAGCAGCGGCGGACTTGGGCTCGGCCTGCCGCTCGTTCAAAAACTCGCACAGGCCAACGGCGCCCAGTTCATCATCGAGAGCACGCCCGGACAGGGAACGTCGGCCTCTGTCATATTCGACAAGGGGCGCGTGGTTCCGGTTTGAGTTCGGCTTCGGGCCCCAGCCGCCCCCGCGACACACGGCGCTCTCGCGATCCGGGGCAAAAAATCGTCTGTCGCGAATTGTTGACTTTCTTGACGTAGTTATCACCTGCTGCTCTATGGACGGCGCGTCTTGCAGGCGCGATCGCCGGAGAATGCTCCGACGGTGGCCAGCCGATAGCGGGACCTTGACCCCGATTATTGGAGACATGCTCATGATCCCCTCACGACACACCAGGCGGCGTGGCGCGCCCTCTCTGCTCGCGCTGCCCGTTCTTGCCTTCGCCGCACTCGCAGGATTTCACGCAGCCGCCAGTGCCGCTGAAGAGGTGAACGTCTATTCGTACCGCGAGCCCGGGTTGACCGATCCCATATTCAGGACCTTCGAGAAAGAAACGGGGATCAAGGTCAACGTCGTCTACGCGCGAGACGGTCTCATCGAGCGCATCGCCGCCGAGGGGCGCAACAGCCCGGCAGACATTCTCCTGACGCCGGAGTCCGGCCTCCTCATTCGCGCCAAAGAGGCCGGTATTACCCAGCCGCTCAGGTCGAAGGTTCTTGAGGATGCGGTCGCCGCGAAGCTGCATGACCCGGAAGGTCATTGGTTTGCGCTCACGCGGCGCGCGCGCGTCGTCTATGCATCGAAAGAGCGGGTGCAGCAGGACCAGATTACTTACGAAGAACTCGCCGATCCGAAATGGAAGGGCAAGATCTGCATCCGTTCTGGCCAGCATACCTACAACATCGCGCTCATCGCCTCGATCATCGCCCATGATGGGGAGGAAAAGGCCGAGGCGTGGCTCACGGGGCTGCGCGACAACCTGGCCCGCAAGCCAGCCGGCGGCGACCGAGAGGGCGTGCGCGACATCCATGCCGGTCTTTGCGATCTCGCCATCGGCAACACCTACTACATGGCCGCCATGCTCAAGAATCCGGAGCAGAAGCCGTGGGCAGATTCGGTGAAGATCCTGTTCCCGAACGCCGAGGACCGCGGCACGCACATCAACGTCTCGGGCGCGGCGCTGGCTGCGAATGCCCCGCACCGCGAGAACGCCGTGAAGCTGATCGAATTCCTAGCTTCCCCGGAAGCACAGGAGATCTACGCCGAGAGAAACGGCGAATATCCGGTGCTGCCCAGTGCCAAGACGTCAGAGCTCGTAAAGAGCTGGGGCGAGCTCAAGGCGGACCCGATCCCGCTCGCAGATCTTGCCAAGCTGCGCAAGAAAGCATCCGAGCTGGTGGACAAGGTGCGCTTCGACGCTGGGCCCAGCTCCTGAGGGGCTCATGAGCAGCCCGGCTAGCGCGCGCCAATGTGACCGCTACCGGGCCGCTGCCTTCCACCTGAAGCGCCCTCAAGATTAAGCACCCCGCGGCGTGGAGGCGCGCGAAGACCGGCAGGCCTGCCAAAAGCTTCGCGCTAAAATCAGGAAGAGCTTGACGGGTGCACACCTGCCCGCAATGGTCGCGCCAATGAGCCTCACCCCGCCAGCGTCGGTCGCTCAAGAGCGGCGCCCTCCAGAAAATTCGAAACATGCTCTCGGCGCATGGCTGCGGCGTTCGCATGCGCCGGGATGGAGCCTCGCGGCGGGGCTCGTGCTCGGCATCGTGGTCCTGCCGATCGGGGCCGTGCTCTACCTCGCCGCGACCGCCACCGACAATGACTGGCCGCACCTCTTGCATACCGTGCTGCCCGTCACGCTCGGACAGACCCTGCTGCTGACGCTCGGCACCGGTACCCTCACGCTCATCACCGGCACGGGCACGGCGTGGCTCGTCACCATGTACCGCTTTCCCGGGCGGGCGCTGATCGACCGGTTGCTCGTGCTGCCGCTTGCCATCCCGACCTACATCGCCGCCTATTGCTATGGTGACCTCTTCGACTATGCAGGCCCCGTGCAGTCTGGATTGAGATCTCTCTTCGGCTGGACGGCGGCCGATTATTGGTTCCCGAGCGTGCGCTCCCTCGAAGGCGCCGTGCTCATCATGTCGGCGGTGCTTTATCCTTACGTCTATCTCGCGGCGCGGGCGAGCTTCGTGCAGCAGTCGGTCTGCGCGCTCGAGGTCGCGCGCACGCTCGGGTGCCGCTCATTCAGAACCTTCTGGTCCGTCGCGCTGCCGCTTTCCCGGCCAGCGCTCGCCGCGGGCGTGGCGCTCGTTGCCATGGAAACGCTCAACGACCTCGGCGCCGTGCAGCACCTCGGAGTCGAAACCCTGTCGGCCAGTATCTATGCAACGTGGCTGCAGCGCGCGAACCTCGGCGGCGCGGCGCAGATCGCGAGCGTCATGCTCGTCCTCATCTTCGTTCTGCTGGCCGGCGAACGCATGGCACGCGGCGGCGCCAAGGTGCATCACACGACCGGGCGCTACCGCGCCATCCCCTTTCAAGACATCGAGGGATGGCGCGGCTATGCGGTGGCGGCCCTCTGCGCGCTGCCGTTCGTGCTTGGATTCGTCATCCCATTCCTGCAGCTCGCCAAGTCTGCCGTGGGCCATGCCTCTGTTGCCATCGAAGGCGGCTTCCTCCGCGCCGCTGCCAACAGCGTGCTTCTCGCCACCCTGGCCGCCCTAGCTGCGATTGCGCTCGCGGTGCTGCTCAGCTATGCGCCGCGCGTAGCACGGACGCGCTTCACCGGCGCGGCGGCGCAGATCTCGGGCTTCGGCTACGCGCTGCCAGGCACCGTGCTAGCGCTCGGCGTGCTGATCCCGCTCGCCGCGCTCGACAACGGCATCGACGAACTGGCACGCACGTATCTCGGCGTGTCCACAGGGCTCATTCTTTCCGGGTCCATCGCGGCGCTGGTCTACGCTTACGCCATCCGCTTCCTCGCCGTCGCGCGCGGCGGGATCGAAGCCGGCCTCGAGCGCATTTCGCCGAACCTCGATGCGGCGGCACGCGCGCTTGGCGAAAGCGCAGGCTCGACGCTGCGGCGCATCCATCTGCCACTGCTGGCCCCGGCGCTCGGCGCGGCGGGCCTTCTCGTCTTCGTCGATGCCCTCAAGGAGTTGCCGACGACGCTGCTCTTGCGTCCGTTCAACTTCGATACGCTGGCGACGCACGTCTATGCGTTTGCCGCGCTCGAGCAGATCGAGAGCGGAGCGCTCGGCTCGCTGACCATCGTCCTCGTGGGCCTCATTCCACTGGTGGGCCTGCACCGCACGATCGCGGGACGAACCGGAAGCTGACACAGCCCATAAAAAAAGGCCCGGCAAGCCGCGCAATCGCGCTCGCTTGCCGGGCCGCATGCATAAACCGCGTTACTGCTGCACGCCTTCGACATCCAGCGTCAGCTCGACTTCTTTCGACGCCGGGCCAAGGTCGAAGGTGATGCCGTAATCCGCAAGCACGATGCTGGTCGTGCCTGAGAAACCGGTACGATTGCCGCCCCAGGGATCTGCACCGCCGCCGACGTATTCGGCGTCAATCGCGACCTCCCGCGTCACGCCGCGCAGCGTGAGGTCTCCAATAATCTTCGCCTTGCCTTCGCCCGCGGGCTCCACCTTCTTGCTGACGAACGTCGCCTTGGGAAACTTATCGACGTCGAGAAAGTCAGAGTTGCGCAGATGCTTGTCGCGCTCGGCGTGATTGGAGTTGATGCTTGCCGTATCGATCTCGACGCTCACCTTGGACGCCTCGGGCGCCTTCTCGTCATAGCTGTAGGTCCCCGTAAAGCGATCGAAGCGGCCCGTCAGCCAGCTGAAGCCGAGATGCTTGATGCGGAAGCCGATCGAGGCATGCGCCCCATTGGAGTCGATCGCATAGTCGGCGGCCGGCGCGGCGGACGGCAGGGCGACGGCGGCTGCGAGAGCCAGCGGAGCAAGATAACGCTTCATCAGTTGTAGTTCCCTCTTCATATGTGGGTGGAAAGTTTCGCTCAATTCTTCGGCGCGCCGGACCACATCCGCGACAGAACGCGGGTGCGATCGACGACATGATGTTTCACGGCAGCGGCGGCATGAATGGCGGCCAGCGCAATAACCAGATACGCGAGCCACGCGTGCACCTCGCCCGCACGATCCTCGAGGCCCTTGTTCTCACCTGGCGACGGCACCTGAAAAAGGCCGAACACGTCGATCGGGCGGCCATCCGCTGTGGAGATGAGATAACCGCTGACCATCAGCGCGAGGAGCAAAGGATAGAAGCCCCAATGCAAGATGCGGGCAGCGATGCGCTCGACCCAGGCGAGATCTGCGTCCTCCGGCCGGACATTCGCGATCCGCCAACCGAAACGCAGCACGAGCGCGATCAGCAGAAGCATGCCGGCGGCCTTATGCACGTACGGAGCCGAATGATAATAAGGACTGTAATAGCTGAGATCGACCATCCAGAGCCCGAGGCCGAACAGAGCAAAGATGGCCACGGCCATCAGCCAATGAAACAAGCGGCTCAGCAGGCCGTAACCTTCAGCCGTATCGCAAATGCGCACGTCGTTTCCCTCGCCCTCCGCTTCGACCAATACGGTAGATAAATGTGCACCGCGTCATTTCAATGTCGCGGAGCAACAGCGGATGGGGCAGTAGCGGAAACAATGCGGTGCGCACGGCGCATCAATCCGCATGGGGCCGTTCCGCCTTAAGCCGATCAGGAATGGCTTTAACTTTTTGTTTCCGGATGCTTCTTCTCAGAACTCCGGACCAACGGCGCATAAAAAACCGGCCGCAAGCTGATGCCCGCGGCCGGTTATGCTCAATCGCCTATCATCCTAGAGCTTCATCATTCGTTCGGGCGCTGCCAGCCCCGAATGGGGATCGGCTCTAAAATCCGAAATACAGGCCAAAGCGCGGCCGGTGGCGATAGTAGCGATAGGGCCGATAGTAATACGGGTAATAGCCCCCGTAGTAATACGGCCTGTAGTGCCTGTGGCGATGCCACCGGTGGTGACGATAGTGGCCGCGGTGCCGATGATACCGGCGCTTCCGCACATCATGGACGGCGCTTTCTCCTGCAGCAGCCGACGTTGCTATTCCGGCACCTGCGGTGGCAGTCATGGCCTGCGCAGGAGCGGAAGCGGCAGAAAAGACGAGTGCGCTGGCCCCTATTGCGGCCATGGCGATCAAACTTCGCATGGCTGGTTTCCTTTCACTGTTGGTCCCGGCTGATAGTACAAGTGTACTACGAAACCCTGCAGGATCAGATCACCCAAATTGGCTCGTAGTTAGGCGCTGGTGGACACGATCCGCATGCCAACGTTCTTCTGGAGCGATGCGGCATTGCAGCGCCTGCCCGGATTGCGCTAACAGAGCTGCAATTCTCAGCATCTCCGGCACCTATCGCCGGTATCAACGTCTGCCTCATTCGATGGTTCCTATCGTGTCGATCTGCTCGCCTTCTGCGGGGCGCATTCATGCGGTTGAAACGCCGCGCCTCAATGCGATGGCCGTGTTGAGCAAGATCAAACCTCAGCAATGCTTATCGCCAAGATGGGGCACCACTTGAGCCAACCGCCGGGTCGCTCGTCGCCTTCGCTGCCATACTTGCCGCACGTGGACGGATTGCGTGCCCTCGCGGTCGCGCTCGTGGTCGTCTTCCATGCCTGGCCGCAATCCCTCAGCGGAGGCTTCATCGGGGTCGACGTCTTCTTCGTCATCTCCGGATTTATCATCACCCGGCAAATCCTTTCGGAGATGGAGGCTCAGACGTTTTCCTTCCTGAGCTTCCTGGGCCGGCGGGCGCGGCGCCTCATACCCGCGGCACTCGTCTGCTGCCTCCTGGTGACCGCTGCCGCCTTCATCCTCCTCATGCCAGATGCGCTCGTGCTCTACAGCGAGAGCCTGGCCGCGACATGGACGATGACGGCCAATTTCTACTTCTTCCAGCATGCGGGCTATTTCGATGCACCGGCGGCGGTTTCGCCCCTCCTCCACATGTGGTCGCTCGCCGTCGAGGACCAGTTCTATCTCACGTGGCCGCTGCTGCTCTTGCTGCTCGTAGGCAGGCTCGCGACGCGGGGCCGCATCGTCGCCGCCATAGGCGCGATCGCGCTCGTCTCCCTCCTGCATGCACAGTACAGTGCCCGGACAGATCCCAGCCTCGCCTTCTATCTTCCGTTCTCACGGGTGTTCGAGCTTCTCATCGGCGCCGCGCTCGCAGCGGCTTATCCGCTGATGCGGGCACCCGCCGCCTGGGCGCGCGCCGCACTCGATACGGCTGGCGTGATCCTCATCGTCGTCTCGGCACTGGTGCTCGATGCGAGCATTCCCTTCCCGGGCCTGTCGGCGCTTCCCGCCGTGATCGGCACGGCGCTCGTGATCGGAGCTGGCCTCTATGGCCCAACCCCTGTCGCACGTCTTCTCTCTGGCGACCGGGCCGTCCTCATGGGCCGCATGAGCTATTCGATCTACCTCTATCATTGGCCCCTTATCGCGCTCGCGACGTATGCGCTCGGGCGCGCACCGGACGCGGGCGAAGCGGCCTTGCTCGTTGCCGCCGGCCTCATCCTCGCGGCCCTGTCGTGGGTGTACGTCGAGCAGGGACTCACCCGCCGGCTCGGCCTCTACACCATGACGCCAACCCGACTGATCGGGCGAACCGTGGCGATCTCGACAGCCTTCTGCCTCGTGGCTGTGGCGGGCCTCGCTGGACGCGGCTGGCCGGAACGGCTCGACGAGCCGGCCTACCGCGTCTACCGCGCAGCTGCTGCCGGAAACCCCTTGCGCAAAGCCTGCGACGGTTACGACCAAGCCTTCACCAACGATCACCAATGCAATTTTGGCATCCCCCGCACAAAGGGCGGCTCCTATGACATCGCCGTGTTCGGCGACTCCAACGCCGATCACTTCGTGCCCATGATCGCAGAGCTTGCCGAGAAGGCGGGCTTTTCCGGACGCCAGGTCACTCAAAGCGCCTGTGGGGCCTTGATCGGCGCCGACGGCGCCGGCCGCCCCCAGCGCGAGGTCGAGACATGCGCACGCTATCAGGAAACCATCCTGGAGTTTCTTGACCGCAACCCCGGGCTGAAGATCGCCATCCTGTCATCGGCGTGGGGCGGCTACCGCAACGCCGCTCCGAACCGGATGTCTCCGCATCCCAGCGGCGAGCGCATTTCATTTGCGCGCGCCGCTGCGGACACCATCGCCATCTTCCGCAAGCGCGGGATCGAGGTGCTCGTGATCGGCCAAGTCCCCCATCTCGAAACCTTCTCGCTCAACTGCCTCGCAGACGCTGCGCGCAACGACAGTGAAGAGATGGATTGCGCGACGCCCAAGGCGAAGATCGATACGGAGCTGGATACGTCCGAACTCGCTTTCCGCTCCATCGCGGCCGGCGACCGGGACGTGACATTCATCAGCATGCGCGATCTGCTCTGCGAGGGCGCCATCTGCAGCCCGTTCAAAGACGAGATCCTGATCTACCGCGATCACGGGCACCTCAACGCCATCGGCGCCGCCTATCTTTCACGATACGCGACGCTGCCGGAACTCGAGCACTGAGGCGGTTTCGTGCCGTGAACGAGGCGCGCCATACCGGCCCGCGCACCTGCACTCCGCTTACAGCGGAATGTTGTCGTGCTTCTTCCAGGGGTTTTCGAGCGTCTTGTTGCGCAGCATGTTGAGCGCGCGGCAGATGCGCCGGCGCGTGCCGTGCGGCAGGATCACCTCATCGATGTAGCCGCGCTCGGCCGCCACGAACGGGTTGGCGAAGCGCTTCTGATATTCGTCGATGCGGGCCTGGATCTTCTCGGGATCGCCGAGCTCGGCGCGATAGAGAATCTCGGCTGCGCCCTTGGCGCCCATGACGGCGATTTCAGCCGAGGGCCAGGCGTAGTTCACGTCGCCGCGGATGTGCTTCGAGCTCATCACGTCGTAGGCCCCGCCGTAGGCCTTGCGCGTGATCAGCGTCACCTTCGGCACGGTCGCCTCGGCGTAGGCGAAGAGCAGCTTGGCGCCATGCTTGATGAGGCCGCCGTACTCTTGCGCCGTGCCCGGAAGGAAGCCCGGAACATCGACGAAGGTGACGATCGGAATCTCGAAGCAGTCGCAGAAGCGCACGAAACGCGCCGCCTTGCGCGAGGCATCCGAGTCGAGCACGCCGGCCAGCACCATCGGCTGGTTGGCAACGATCCCGATCGTCCGCCCCTCCATACGCGCAAAGCCGGTGACGATGTTCCTCGCGTAGGCGTCCTGGATTTCGAAGAAATCGCCCTCGTCCACGACCTTCAGGATCAGCTCCTTGATGTCGTAGGGTTTGTTGGGATTGTCGGGGATCAGCGTGTCGAGCGAGTGGTCGACGCGATCGGCGCTGTCAACGGTCGGCAGCGATGGCACGCCCGACTTGTTATTGGATGGCAGGAAGTCCATCAGCCGGCGCATTTGTAAGAGCGCCTCGACATCATTCTCGTAAGCGCGGTCGGCGATCGAGGATTTGGTGGTGTGCACCTTGGCGCCGCCCAGCTCCTCGGCGGTGACGCTCTCGTTCGTCACCGTCTTCACGACGTCGGGGCCCGTCACGAACATGTAGCTCGTGTCCTTCACCATGAAGATGAAGTCGGTCATGGCGGGCGAATAGACGTCGCCGCCGGCGCACGGCCCCATGATCACCGAGATCTGCGGGATTACGCCCGAGGCCATCACGTTGCGCTGGAACACCTCGCCGTAGCCGCCGAGAGCGTCTACGCCTTCCTGGATACGCGCGCCGCCGGCGTCGAACAGGCCGATGATGGGCGCGCGGTTCTTAAGGGCCATATCCTGGATCTTGGTCATCTTCCGGGCGTGACTTTCCGAGAGGGAGCCGCCCATGACCGTGAAGTCCTTGGCGAAGACGTAAACCACGCGGCCGTTGATGGTACCCCATCCGGTGACCACCCCGTCGCCCGGGATCTTGTGCTTCTCCATGCCGAAATCGGTGCAGCGATGCTCGACGAACGTGTCGAACTCCTCGAAGGAGTTCTCGTCCATGAGGAGATCGATGCGCTCGCGGGCGGTTAGCTTGCCGCGCTTATGCTGCGCCTCGATGCGGGCGATGCCCCCGCCGAGCCGCGCGTTGTCGCGCCGGCGCGCAAGCTCCTCGATGACTTCCTTCATGGAGATGTTCCCCGTATGTAGATGTGCGGTGACTGCATAGGGCTGGCGTGGGATAGCACAGCGCTCAGCAGGCAGCCAATGGACTAACACGGGCTCAGCGCTGCCATAGCCAGCGCCTCGGACAGGGAGACGGACCGCCATGGCCAAGGCAATCCATATGATGGTGCGGGTTCTGGATGAGGCGCGCAGCGTCGCCTTCTACAGCCAGGTATTCGGCCTCTCGGTCGCCGAGCGAGCCGATTTCGACGATTTCACGCTCGTCTACATGAGCAACCCCGAAGCCGACTTCGAGGTCGAGCTGACCATCAACAAAGGCCGGACCGAGCCTTATGATCTCGGAAACGGCTATGGGCACGTCGCCTTCTCCGTCGCAGATCTCGAGGCGGAAAGAGAGCGGATTCAGGCGCTTGGTTATTCCCCGAAGGATATCAAGCAGATGACCCACAATGGAAAGCCCTTCGGCCGCTTCTTCTTCATCGAGGATCCGGACGGATACAAGATCGAGGTGCTGGAGCGGGGTGGCCGGTTCCGCTAACGGGCCCGCGGTCTCCGGCCCGGCTCGGGTCCGCTCGTCGGGTGCCGAACAAAGCGTAAGCTCCACATCAGCGAATGTCGGTAAGCCTCTGACTCAACGTATCGTTTTATGCCCGGCACATTATGATGCAGCGATCCGCTGAATCGTATGATGCCAGCGGCTGCAACGGATCGTGCCGCATCCAGACTTCAGAGGCTGCGACGTGCACCAGATCGTGCCACAGGCATCATGTGTTGCGGAGGATATGCATCCTCTCGTGCCAGGCTCTTCGGGCTCGGGGAACGCGCTGGCCTGCCCACATAGCGGTGACGCCTGCGCAGCGCTGGCGCCGCTTTTTGCGTCGCTTGCACCCTCTCTTGACGGAGCGGCGGCCGCCTGGGTGCAGGGGTTGGCTCCGTGCGTCGGCTGCCGGGTGACCTTCGAGGCGGGCCGCCGCAGCCTTCGTCGGCTGCGTCTCGGCCAAAGGGAGCGAGAGCTTCTCATCGCCGCGTCGGCTACGGAAGGTGGAGAGCCGCTCACGGTCACGGCGCCGGGGATGTCGCGCTCCGAAAGCGCCGCACGGCGCCGGGCGGCGCTCTCCCTCAGCAAAGCGGGCCTCGCAGCCGCCTGCGCAAAAGGCCGCAATCGGCGTGCCGCCATTTCGCTCACGGAGCTTGGCCACTATGTGATGGCCGCCTACGGCCGCTACATCGTTACGGGTAAGCCCATACGCTGGACCCGGCCGGCGCGGGGGGCGGCGCTTCCGGGGCGCGAGCCGGCGGAGCTTCGCGACGAGGCGCTGGCGCGCACCGAGGCGGCGCTCCGGAGCACACTCGACGACCTGAAAAAGGTTCTGCTAGCGGCGATCGGCGGCCGGTACAAAAACGATCCTGCCGGCCTCGAGGAGGCGTCACGGCAACTGGAACGCAAGGCCACGCTGCTCAAATCGGTGCTAGAACCGACTGGGGCGGCGAAAATGGCCGATCCGGGCTACAAATCGCATAAGCCCGCAGCTTGAACGGCGGGCAGTCCGCTCCAATATCAGGGACATCTTACCAGTGCCCAAAAGGGGCTGGTCCGGCGGTGATCCAATCGGATGCCGCTGCGTTTAACAAAGTAGAAGGTCGCTTATCGAAAGGACTTTCGCTGTCATGAGCAGACTATCTGTGCTGTCCAACCCGCTCCTTCTCGGGTTCGAGGAGATCGAGCGCCTTATTGATCGCACGAAGACCGGCAACGAGGGCTACCCTCCGTACAACATCGAGCGCATCGGCGCAGCGGATGGCGCGAAGGAAAAGCTTCGGATCACGATTGCGCTCGCAGGCTTCACGCGCGACCAGCTCGAGATCACGGTCGAGGACAATCAGCTCACCGTGAGAGGCCGCCAGCAGGACGACAGGGAGCGCGAGTTCCTCTACCGGGGAATCGCGACACGCCAGTTCACGCGCACGTTCGTCCTTGCGGATGGCATTGAGGTGCAGTCGGCGGAGCTGTCGAACGGGCTGCTTGCAATCGATCTCGTCCGCCATGAACCGCACCGTCTCGTGCGCAGGATCGAGATCGGCGCGGGGTCATCCTGACGTGGCAAAGCCGGTTCGGCGCGATGGAGCGATCGTTCCTGCCAACGTCAGAAATGGCGCGAGGCTGAACGGCAAGCCGATTGATTTGGCTCGCCCAGGCGCCCGTCCGCTACAGCCAGGGGCATCGAATCATAGGATCATGGCATGGGGTGGCGAAGGAAAATGAACGCCTGCCTCGTTACCATGACGTTGGACCTCGAGAGAGGAGGAGTTGCGTCATGAAAGAGAATACGACAAAGCGGCGCCCGAAGGCGCAGTCCGCGGTCGCTCCGGTGATGAGCGACATTGAGCTGGCAAGGCTCGGCGGTGGCCAGGTGGCCTATATCAAGACCATGTCCTCCGACGAAGCGCTTCGCATGTTCCCCGCGATCGAGGACCTGCCGCGTGGCATCAACCTCTTCGCGCTGCATGCGGCGGATGGTACGCCGATCGCGTTGACCGATACGCGCCAGGCGGCACTCAGCCATGCCATGGACGGCGAGCTCGAAATCGCGAGCTTGCACTGATCTAGAGTGCTTTCGGAAAAGTGGGACCCGGTTTCCCAAAAGAAGCACAAGAAAACAAAAGCTTAGAGCCGTTCCCCCATCCCACTTAAACCGGAACGGCTCTAATGACACGAGGGCGCATCCGGAGACGGGTGCGCCTTTACACGTTCAGCACGGGTTTCCTCGGAAGTACCGGGCTGGCCCTCGGCAAGATTTTCGTCTCACGCGATCAGGCTCTAAGGGCGGCCATGGAGTCCGTGATCTTGTCCATCGTGGCACGGGTCGCCGGCGTCCAGGGTGCGACGTTTGAAGCGATCAAGTTGGCCTGGGAACGCAGGATCAGGCCGTCATCGAGAATCCGCAGGCCGTTGGCCTTGAGCGTGGTGCCGGTGGTCGTGATGTCGACGATCAGCTCGGCGGTACCAGCGGCCGGCGTCCCCTCCGTGGCACCAAGGCTTTCGACAATCCGATAATCGGCAAGCCCTCGGGCGGCGAAGAAGCGCCGCGTGAGGTTCAGGTATTTGGTCGCGACGCGATAGCAGCGGCCGTGCGCGCGGCGGAAGGGCATGGCAATCTCGGCCAGGTCGGCCATGGTGCGCACGTCGATCCAGCAATCGGGCACGGCGACGACGACATCGGCATGGCCGAAGCCAAGCTCTCTCAGAAAGCTGACGCGTGTGGTGGCATCCGACATCTGCTCATTGACGAGATCGGCGCCGGTCACACCGAGATGCACGCGGCCGGTCTTGAGATAGTTTGCGATCTCGGAGGCGGAAACGAAGGCCACGTCGACCTCGGCAACCTCGGCAATCTCTCCACGATAGCCGCGCTCGTTGCCGGTCTTGCGGAGCGTGAGGCCGGCGGCCGCGAAGGCTTCCGCCGTCTGCTCCATAAGCCGGCCCTTGGACGGCACACCGAGAATCAGCCGGTCCGATGTGGTCACGGGGCGCCTCCGTTCAAGGCGGAGAGGAGACGGTCCGTATGCACGGCGGCGCCCACGGCGGGCACATCATTGGCGGCACCAACGGCCTTGAGGAGGCGATCGTAGCGCCCGCCACCGGCGACCGGGCTCTTGCGGCCAAGGCAGGGCGTCACGACCTCGAACACGAATCCGGTGTAGTATTCGAGCGCCCGCCCGAAGTCGGCCGAGAATTCCGCATGGTCGAGATCGACTCCCGCGCTCGCAATCAGCTCAAGGCGCTGCTCGTAGGCTTCGATGGCCGCGCCGATATCGATCCCCATCAGCGTCGCCAACTCCCGCACACGCCGCGCGGAGGCCCGCGCGGGCGCGACGATCGCCACGTAGCTCGCGATGAACTGCGCGGTCTTGGCCGACAATGGCTCCGAACGCGCATCCGCCACGCGGCCGATGAGGTTTTCGGCGATCTCAGCCACGCTGCGAACGCCGATGGCCTCGATGCCGCTTGCCTCCAGATAGTCCGCCACGGCGCGTTCGGCCGCCTCAGGATCGTCAGGATCGAGGACCGAGCGCAGCTCTCCTGGAATGCCGCCGGCGGCCGCCTCCGGCTCGATCGTCAGGCGCCGGAGTTCGGCTCTGAAGGCATCCGGATGCCAGAAGAGGTGAACCAGGCGCTGGCGCCAGCGCTCGGGAATGTCGGCCGCGTGCAGGATCGCCCGCATGAGCCCGAGATCGCCGAACCGCAAGGCGTAGGTCGAGAGGCCCGCCGCCTCGAGGCCGGACAGGACGGTCGCCACGATCTCGGCTTCGGCGTGCTCGCGGTCCAGGCCACCGAAGGCTTCGATGCCGGTCTGGCGGAACTCACGCGGGTGGGCGCGTCCGCTTCCTTCCGGCTGAAAACGGAAGGCCGGCCCGTTGTAGCTGTATTTCGCCGCCACTTTCGCCGCAGGGTGGCGTTCGATGTGCAGGCGGCATGTCGGCACCGTAAGGTCGGGCCGCATGCAAAGCTCATCGCCGTCCGGATCGGTGAACACATACGTGCGCGCCCGCAGCCTCTCGCCGATGACATCCAGAAAGACGTCCGCGGGCTGGATGATGGCAGGAGACACAGCTTCATAGCCGACGCGCGTGAAAACGCCGAGCAGTGTCTGCGCGGAAGCCTCCAGGGCCTCGAATTGTTTCGCCGTCTCGGCGGGCATTGGATCCTCGGAACGGTCCCTGCGTCTTCCTCCCGCGGAAGAGCGTCGGGAAGGGCCGTTCATAGGGGCGAAGGGGCGGCAGGGCAAGACGCTGGCCCGGAATTTGGTTCATTCCGCGGGCCTTTGCGCAACGGGCCCGCGGTGAACATTGTCGCGGCACCCGGGATGGCGTAACTGGCATCGTGCCTTTGGAGAAGTTCTTGATCCGCAATATGTCAGCCCCGCGCCAAACCCGCCGCAAGCCCGTAAAGCCTACTCGGACGCCGCGGCGATCGAAGCCCTCGGGCTACGAAGCCCGGGCGACGGCCGTCCGGTGCCTCGTCTCCGTCCTCGATCGGGGACGGCCGCTCGACGACGCTTTCGAAGCGGCCCTCGCCAAGGGCGAGCACCTCGCGCCGCGCGATCGCGCCTTCGCCCGCCTCTTGGTCATGACCGTGCTGCGCCGCAAGGGCGAGCTCGAAATGGTGGCCAGCTCTTTCCTAGAGAAGCCGCTTCCGCCTGATAGCGGCAGCCTATGGCCCATCCTGCTCACGGCATCGGCGCAGCTTCTGGTGCTCGAGACGCCGCCGCATGCGGCGATCAGCCTCGCCGTGGATCTGTGCCGCGCCGATCCCAGAGCGCGGCGCTTCGACCGGCTGGCCAATGCCGTGCTCAGGCGCGTCGCGACCGCGGGCAAGGACATCCTGTCCGAGCTCGATCCCGTCGCCACCAACATTCCAAGCTGGCTTCTCGAGCGATGGCAGGCGGCCTACGGGCCAGAGCTCGCGCGCGAAATCGCTGCGGCCTCGCTCACGGAGGCGGCGCTCGACCTTTCCGTCAAGACCGACGCTGACGCCTGGGCCAAGCGGCTCGGAGGCATGAGGCTCGCCACCGGCACCGTGCGCCTCGACCGCACGCAAGCGGGCCGCATCGAGGATCTCTTGGGTTACGCCGACGGTATCTGGTGGGTGCAGGACGCAGCGGCCGCCCTTCCGGCGCGATTGCTTGGCGACGTCGCGGGGCAGCGGATCGCCGATCTGTGCGCGGCTCCCGGCGGCAAGACCGCCGAGCTCCTGGCCGCAGGCGCCATGGTCACGGCCGTCGACCTCTCCCCGGTGCGGCTCGACCGGTTGCAGCAGAACCTCACGCGACTGAAGCTGACGGCGGATGTGATCACAGCCGACGTGCTGACGTGGGATCCGGGACGGACCTTCGACGCCGTGCTTCTCGACGCACCGTGCAGCGCCACCGGCACCATCCGCCGCCATCCGGACATCCTGCATCTCAGGCGCAAGGACGACACCAGCCCGCGCGTTTCCCTGCAACGGCGGCTGCTCGAACGGGCGGCCGGGCTCGTACGGCCCGGCGGGCTGCTGGTCTATTGCACCTGCTCGCTCGAGCCGGAGGAGGGAGGCGACCAGGTTGCACAGTTTCTGGACGCGCACCCTGATTTCATCCGGATCCCGATCACTCCGGGCGAGGCCGGCATCGCAGCCGAATGGATCACGCCTGACGGAGACCTCAGAACGCTGCCGAGCCATCTCCCGCATGAGGAGGCGGCACTTGCTGGAATGGACGGCTTCTACGCAGCCCGGCTCCAACGGCGCGACGCGCTTTCGCCGGCATAAATCCTGGAAGCTTGATTGAGGAGCGCGGACGGCATGCTAAATTGCCTCCCTATTTCAGAGCCGGTCCGGCCTGCGCAGAACTTTGCCGGGCGTCTCTCGATCATCGTTCGGTCGTGCCGAACTCTAGGACGCAACGCGAAGACACTGATGATCGTTCACCGTTGACCGGCCCGGACACGCATGGCGCGGCTCAAAATTTCCGAACGTATCCGCATCACCCATCTTGCCGCAGACCGCCTGCGCCGCGAGGCGATCTCATCTGTTCTCCATTCCCCGCCGTTTCGCTGGCAGTTCGGCGCCTCCTCGGCCGAGCAACTGCTGATCGTGCCGCAGGATCTGCGAACCGCAGACCCGAGCTTCTGGGACGAGGTGGAGATCGGCCAGTTCGGCCTCGCAGGAGCCGTCGCGCTCGCCGAAGACGTTTCGCCATTCGATATCACGCCACCGAGCGATGGCTGGGCGCGAGCGTTGCATGGCTTTGCCTGGCTGCGGCACCTGGACGCCGCGGGGCGACCGGAAGCGCGCGAGATGGCGCAGCTCCTCGCCTCGGAGTGGGCACTGCGTCACCGCGGCGGAGGAGGCATCGCGTGGGAGGCGCACACCACCGGGCGCCGCCTCATCTCGTGGATGTCCCATTCCGGCCTTCTGCTGGAGGAGGCGGACGCGGAGACTTACGAGATCATCACGGAGAGTCTTGGCCTCCAGCTCGTGCGCCTCGCCGCGGGCTGGCGCAACAGTCCGAGCGGTTATCCGCGCCTTCTGTCGCTGCTCGCGCTGCTCCTGGCGCAGCTTTGCATCTCCGGGCACGAGGGACAGGTCGCTGAGACGGAGAAGCTGTTCGTCGCCGAACTCGAGCGGCAGATCCTCCCCGACGGCGGGCACATCGGGCGCAATCCCGGCGTCCTGGTCGAGCTGATCCTCGATCTCCTGCCGCTCGGGCAATGCTTCACCGCGCGGAGCCGCAAAGTGCCGCCGCACTTCGCCGCGGCGCTCAATGCGATGCTTGGGATGCTGAAATACATGCGGCTGGGTGACGGTATGCTGGCACGCTTCAACGGCATGGGTGTCGGATCGCCCGCGGGGCTCGCGACCGTGCTGGTCTATGACGACAACCCAGGGACCATTCCTGCCCGTGCACCGGCTTCCAACTACGTCCGGCTCGAGCGCGGCGCCTCGATCCTGCTTCTCGATGCCGGATCGCCGCCGCCGCTCGAATCCGCAGCCGACGCGCATGCGGGCTGCCTATCGTTCGAGTTCAGCGCCGGGACGTCCCTGATGCTCGTCAACGGAGGCGCGCCGTCCGCGGCCAATACCGAATGGCGCGCCGCTTCGCGTGCAACGGCGAGCCACAACACGCTCTGCCTTGGCGAGAAGTCCTCATCGAAGCTGATCCGGCACAAGCGCCTCGAGGAGCTGGTTGGCGGGGCGCCGATCCGATATCCCGACCGCGTTGCCTACGCACTCGAAGAGCACGACGGGACCCTCGAGGTCACGGCCAGCCACGATGGCTATGCGCGGCGGTTCGGCCTCGTGCATCAGCGGACGCTGGCGCTCGCGCCCACAGGCTCCCGCCTGCTCGGCATCGACCGCCTTTCCGGACACGGCGGCGCGCTGCGCTTGCGCCAGGACATTCCGTTTGCCATCCACTTCCATCTGCATCCCGCCGTCCGCTGCCGGCGGAGCGACGACCCGAGCATCGCCATCATCGAACTCGCCAACGGGGAAGCCTGGTGGTTCAATCTCGAAGGGGCGCTGCTCGCCATTGAAGAAAGCACATATTTTGCGGATTCCGCCGGCCCGCGCCGCGCGCTGCAGATCGTTGCGCGCGGAGCGACATTCGGCGAGACGGAGGTCCGCTGGGTGCTCGAACGGCACGACGAGATCATGAGCTAGAGTTCGTGCTCGCCTCCGGCAAGACTGTTGCCCCGCTCGCCTCGGCATGACTCCAACGATCAGGCTCCAAAGAGCTCAAGGAAGAAACGACCCATGAAAGACGCAAATCCCCGGATCCGCCGCGCCCTGATTTCGCTCTCGGACAAGGCGGGGCTCGATGAGCTGGCGCAAGCCCTGGCCGAGTGGAACGTCGAGCTGATCTCGACGGGCGGAACGGCGGCCAAGCTCAAGGGCGCTGGATTCGCCGTCAGGGACGTTGCAGACGTCACGGGGTTTCCCGAGATCCTCGATGGGCGCGTGAAAACCCTGCACCCCACCATTCACGGCGGATTGCTCGCGGTGCGCGGAAATGCCGAGCACATCGCGGCCACGGAGACGCACGCGATCTCCGCCATCGATCTCTTGGTCGTCAATCTCTACCCGTTCGAGGAGACGCTCGCGAAGGGTGCCGCTTACGCTGATTGCGTCGAGAACATCGACATCGGCGGCCCGGCGATGATCCGCGCGGCAGCCAAGAACCACGCCTCGGTGACGGTGATCGTCGATGCCGCCGATTATGGGGCACTGCTTACCGAGATGCGCGCCAACGGCGGCAAGACGACGCTTGCATTCCGGAAGCGTATGGCCGCGAAGGCCTATGCCCGCACAGCCGCTTACGACGGCGCGATCAGCAACTGGCTTGGCACGGCCGCCGAGCATCCTGAGGGCAAGGCAGACGGCTTCCCGCCCACCTTCTCGACGCAGTACCGCAAGGCACTCGACATGCGCTACGGGGAAAATCCGCATCAGCGAGGCGCCTTCTACGTCGCGCAACAGCCGGCTTCAGGAACTATCGCGGCGGCGACGCAACTGCTCGGCAAGGAGCTTTCCTACAATAACGTTGCCGATAGCGATGCCGCGCTCGAATGCGTGAAATCCTTCGCGGACCGGCCAGCGTGCGTCATCGTCAAGCACGCCAATCCGTGCGGGGTCGCCGAAGCCGGGACCCTCGCCGAGGCCTACGACCGCGCCTATCGCACGGATCCCGAATCGGCGTTCGGCGGCATCATCGCCTTCAACCGCGAACTGGACGGCACCACGGCCGCCCGCATCATGGAACGGCAGTTCGTCGAGGTCATCCTGGCGCCCTCCGTGACCGACGGGGCGAGAGAGGCTGTGTCGGCGAAGAAGAACGTGCGCCTGCTCGTCACCGGCGATTGGCCAGCTGCGACAATGCCGCGCCTCGAATCCCGCACGGTGACAGGGGGCCTGCTCGTGCAGGAGGCCGATCTCGCGCTTTACGACCGGCTGCAGGTCGTCACGAAGCGGCAACCGACCGAAACTGAGATGGCCGATCTTCTGTTCGCTTGGAAGGTCGCCAAGTTCGTCAAGTCGAACGCCATCGTCTACGCCAAGGAGCTGGCAACCATCGGCATCGGCGCGGGCCAGATGAGCCGCGTCAACTCCTCGCGCATCGCGGCCATCAAGGCGGAGATGGCGGGCCTCGAGATCAAGGGCGCGGCCGTCGCCTCGGACGCGTTCTTCCCGTTCGCCGATGGGCTTCTCGCGGCGGCGGAGGCGGGTGCGACCGCCGTCATCCAGCCGGGCGGCTCGCTGCGCGACGACGAGGTCATCCGCGCTGCCGACGACGCGGGCCTTGCCATGGTGCTGACGGGCATGCGCCACTTCCGCCATTAACGATGACTGCGGCGGCTCACATCCGTCTGCGGCCGGCCTCACGCGCCGACTTCGGGATGATCCGACGCTGGCTTGCGCGGCTGGACATCCAGGACTGGTGGGGACCGGCCGCCGCCACGGAGGCGGAGGTTCTGATCGCGCTCGATGCAAAGCATGCGATCTGCCGCATCATCGAGGCGGACGGCGTGCCGGTGGGCTATGCGCACGCCGTCGACGCGACGCTCTGGGGCGACAACCTGCCGGACGAGCTCGAGCCCGGCACCTGGGACCTCGACCTCTTCGTCGCCGCGGAGGAGCATCGCGGCAAGGGCGTCGGACAGGCGGCGCTCGGGCTACTCCGCGACGAGGTGTTCGCCACCACGCTCGCGGTTGCAGTGTGCATCTTCCCCTCGGTCAAGAACGAGCGCGCGGTGCGGGCCTACGAAAAGGCGGGCTTCCGCTGGCAAAGCGTGTGGCACGATCCCCAGACCGGACCGGCGTGGTTCATGGTGTCGAAGCGGGGTTAGACGCCTGCCGTAGGGCGCGTTGGAGGTCTCGTACTTCTCACGCGCTGTGTTTGTGGAAGCTTGCATGGACCCCGACCTTCGTCGGGGTGACGTTGTGTTTGTCGCGCGGTTTGGCGCGCGTGAACTCATCGCAGCGAAAGCGTGTCCGACGGCGCTCGGACGGCGAGCATCAGGACGAGCCCGGAGATTAGAAAGAGCGCGATCGAGGCCATGCCGATGCGCTGGCTGTCCGTGGCCTGCGTGACGACCGCTACAAGCAGAGGCGCAAGGAAGGCGGTGACCTTTCCGGAGAACGCGAACAGACCGAAGTATTGCGTCATCTTCTCAGGCGGCGCGAGGCGCGCGAGAAGGGCGCGGCTTGCCGCTTGCACGGGCGCGGCGACGAGACCGACAAGAATGGCGAAGGCCAGGAAGACGCGCTCGCCCGTCGACGAGAACGGATGCGAGCCCGCCGCCTTCGGCGCCACCTCGCTCACGAACAGCACGTGGGTGCTGTCTACAGACAGGATGCCGAACGCACCCACGATCAGGAGCAGCAGCGATAGGATGATCACCGTCCTCGAGCCGATGCGATCATCGAGCACGCCCCCGATCACGGCACCGAATACGCCGGTCAACGTCAGGACGATGCCGAAAAGGCCGAGTTCCAAGGCACCCCAGCCGAAGACCGCCGCACCATAGATGCCGCCGAAGGCGAAGATCGCTGCGAGGCCGTCGGCATAGAGCATGCGCGCGATGAGAAACAGCAGCAGATCCCGATGCGAGGGCAGGTCGCGGATCGTCGCCCACAGCTCGGCCAGCGGGGGACGCGCCGGCGCGGTGCGAGCGCCCTCTCTCTTGTCCGGCACGAACAGAAAAAACGGAATCATGAAAAGCGCATACCAGAGCGCGGCGAACGGACCGACGAGGCGGTCGCCCTCGCGGGCTGCGCCGTCCAGCGCGAACATCGGTTCCAGGCCGAGGAGCGTGCGGCCGGTTGCCGGATCGGCGACGACAAGGCCCGCCATGATGGCGAGGCTCAACAGCCCGCCAGCGTAGCCGACCGCCCAGCCGATGCCGGAAAGCCGCCCAAGCTGACGGGCCGGCACGAGGTCCGGCATGATGGCGTTCGTGAATACGGTCGTGAATTCCGCCATGGCGGTGGCGATGACGAAGGCCAAGAGCACGAGGGCGATCGTTGACGCATCCGCGCCGGGCACCGCGAACCACAGCATGGCGAGGCCGGCAACGAACAGCGTCGAGAACAGCGCCATCCAGGGCTTACGACGCCCGCCGCCATCGGCGACGGCGCCGAAGAACGGGCTGCCGACCGCAATCACGATCCCCGCAATCGCCGCCGCATATCCCCACAGCGCCTGCCCTTCCGCTGGAGTGGGCGCGACGGCGTTGGCGAAGTAGGGCGCGAAGAGGAAGGTGAGGACGAGCGTGTAATAGGGTTGTGCAGCCCAATCGAAGAACGCCCACGAGACGAGTGCGCGCAATGGCGCCGCGCGCTCCACTTCAGCGTTCTTTGTGCGGTCCTGCACGGCGCGCGCTCCCCCCATACCGAGCTTGTGTAAAGGAAAGCTCTATAGCCCAGGCACGCGGATTGCAGCGCAATTCCTTTTCTATGCGTCACCACCCCACTGGCCGGCGTAATCAGCGCCGCCGCGCAGGTGGAATGTGTCTTCGACCACGTAAGGGCCGCCGCCGATCTTGGGCCGCGAGGATAGCAACGCAAAGCTCTCGACTTGGAACGGCTGGCTCGTGAATGCGCCGAGCCCACCGAGCACGCGGGCGACCGCCTCTGGGCGCGTGCCCTTCAAGCGGGCGAGCGTCACGTGCGGACGGAACGGATGCTTCGCCGGCTTCAGCCCAGCGTAGCGGGCGGCGCGATCGTTGGCGCGGGCGAGCGCATCGAGCCACGTGCTCTCGGCAACGCCCGCCCACAGCGTGCGCGGCTCACGGCCGCCGAACGCGCCGAAGCCTTGGACGCGAAGCTCGAAGGCTGGTTCGTCGATGGATGCGAGGGCGGCATGGAAGGCATCCGCCGTCGGGTTGTCCACGTCGCCTGCAAATCGGAGCGTGATGTGCATGTCCTCGGGCTCGAGCCAGCGCGCACCGGCCAGCGGAACGGCGAGGCTCGCCAGCGTTTCAGCAATCGGTCGCGGCAAGGCGATGCCGGTGAAGAGACGGGGCATGGCAAGGATCCCTGATCAGGACTTCGACGAGGACGCGCGCCGATCGCGCACGCGGCCGATCAATTCTTCGACCTTGGGCAGAATGCGCTCCACGATGACGCCGACACCGGATGCGGTGGGGTGCAGGCCGTCCTCGAGATTAAGCTCGGCATCCATCGCGATCCCGTCGAGAAAGAAAGGATAGAGCAACGCCCCGTGCTTTGCGGCCAGATCGGCAAAGATCGTTTCGTAGCGCGTCTCGTAATCCTTACCCCAGTTCTTCGGCGCTTTCATGCCGGCGATCAACACGTCGATATTGCGCTCGCGGAGCTTTGCGAGGATGTGGTCGAGATTGGCGCGCGTCACATCCGGGTCGATGCCGCGCAAGGCGTCGTTGGCGCCAAGCTCGACAATGACGGCATCGGTGCCCTCGGGGATGGCCCAATCGAAGCGCTCGAGGCCCGCTGCCGTAGTGTCACCCGAAACGCCAGCATTCGCAATTTCGACGGGATAGCCCTTGGCCTCAAGCGCTGCGGCAAGCTGCTCGGGAAAGGCGTCACGCTGCGCCAGCATGTAGCCGGCGGTGAGACTGTCGCCAAAGGCAACGATCCGCAAGGGCGCAGCGGCTTCTGCCGCCAGTGCCGCCCCAAAGCTCGCCACGAGCCAGAGGTTGACGAGCGCCATGCGTCTCACCATCTGACGGAGCACGGCGGAAGCGCTTTGCTTTACCTTCATTTTTTTGCCTCACCTCGCCTTGAAACTCTTGCGCCACGGCCCGCCATCGCGGGCCCACATGGAGCCCCGCCTCGTGCCACATCCGATCATCCAACTGACCGACGTCCGGCTCAACCTCGAAAGCCGCGCGGGCTTGGTCGAGATTCTCAAGGGCATCACTCTTTCGGTCGCGAACGGACAGTCGCTCGCCATCGTCGGGCCGTCAGGCTCGGGGAAAACCTCGCTGCTCATGATCCTCGCCGGCCTCGAGCGAGCCACCAGCGGGGATGTGCTCGTTGCCGGGCGCGATTTCAACGCTCTCAACGAGGATCAACTGGCACTGGCGCGCGGCGCGGACATCGGCATCGTGTTCCAGTCCTTTCATCTCATCCCGACCATGACGGCGCTCGAGAACGTGGCGCTGCCGCTCGAGTTCGCAGGACAAACGGCGGCCAGGGAGCGGGCGCGCGCGCTTCTTGCCGATGTGGGGCTCAGCGCACGGATCGACCACTTTCCCGCCCAGCTCTCGGGTGGCGAGCAGCAGCGCGTGGCGCTCGCCCGCGCGCTCGTTCCGCAGCCGAAGCTCCTGCTCGCCGATGAACCGACCGGAAATCTCGACGGAAAGACCGGGCGACAGGTGGTGGACCTGATGTTCGGGCTGAAACGTAAAAGCGGCGCCACGCTGGTGCTCGTCACGCACGACGAGCGCCTCGCCAAGGATTGCGAGCGCACGATCCGCATGGCTGACGGAAAGATCGTCGCCGACGAACGCACCGTGGCAGCCGCATGACAGCCTCCGCATCTCGCGCCGGAATGGCCGCGCCCGAAGCCCGCTCGCAACTCTCCATTTTCCGCCTGATCACGATCGCCCTCGGCGAGCTGAGGGCGGGGGCCAGCGGCTTTTACGTCTTCATGGCGTGCGTCGCGCTCGGCGTGGCGGCGATCGCGACAGTTGGGACCGTCGGAGACGCGCTCACCGCCGGCATCGAGCGCCAGGGAAAGATCCTGCTCGGCGGCGACGTCGCCTTCTCGCGCATGCACGCGCGCGCTACGGATGCCGAGCGAAGCTGGCTCGCCGCCCACGGGCGCGTCAGCGAGCAGGCCACGATGCGGACCATGGCGCGGCGGCTCGACGGCAGCGAGCAGGCGCTGGCCGAGATCAAGGCCGTGGATAGCGCTTATCCGCTCGCCGGCGAGGTCGAGCTGAAAGGCGCACGCTTTGCGGACGCCATCGCGGCGCCCAACGGAGCCGTGGCCGACCCTGTGCTCGTGAGCCAGCTCGGGCTTTCGATCGGCGACACGATGAAGATCGGCGACGCTGAGGTGACGGTGATGGCGACGCTCGTCTCCGAGCCGGACGCCATCGCAGACCGCCTGACCTATGGGCCGCGTGTGTTCCTCTCCCAGGCCACGCTGCAAAAGACCGGGCTTGCAGAGCCGGGGGCGCTGGTGCGGTGGCGCTATGCGGTGGCGCTCGAACCGGACGCGGGCGGGAAACCGATCGATCTCGCGCAGTTTCGCACTGCGGCGCAGGCGGAGCTGGCTTCTTCCGGCTTCGTCATCGCCGACCGGCGCGATCCCTCGCCCCAGGTCACCCGCACGCTGGACCGGCTGCGCCAGTTCCTGACCTTCCTCGGGCTCGCTGCGCTCTTCGTGGGCGGCGTGGGAATCGCCAACGCGGTGGCGGCGCTGATCGAGAAGCGGCGCCATGCCATCGCCACCATGAAGGCCCTCGGCGCGACGAGCGGCAGCGTCTTGTCGATGCTCCTCGTCCAGGTGCTCGCCATCACGCTGGCTGGAATTGCAGCGGGGTGGACGATCGGCCTTTTGGCGCCGCAAGCGCTCCTCTCGGCTTACGGAGACCAGCTCCCGATCCAGGCCGAGTTCGCACTTTCACCAGCAAGCCTTCTTACAGGCGCCGCCTACGGCACCTTGGTGGCGCTCCTGTTCACGCTTTGGCCGCTCGGACGGGCCCAGCTCATCCGGCCAAGCGTTCTGTTTCGCGACGAGGTGGCGCCGGAGCGGGTCTGGCCTGGGCGGGGCATCATGGCGGCCACGGCGCTCATCGCCGCCGCTCTGCTGGCGCTCGTGTTGGCCATGGCCGAATCCATGCGCATCGCTCTCTATCTCTGCGGCGCGCTGGCGCTCGTGCTCGTCACATTTGCAGGGCTCGGAACACTCGTGACCGTGATGGCACGGCGCATACCGCGGCCGAGGTGGCCAGAGCTGGCGCTTGCCATCGGCAATCTCGGTGCACCGGGCGGCCTCACGCGGTCGGTGGTCATCTCGCTCGGCGCGGGGCTGTCGCTCCTCGTCGCCGTGGCGCTCGCGGACGCATCCCTCGTCAACGAGTTGACGAGCCGGCTGCCGCAGAAGGCGCCAAGCCATTTTCTTCTCGACGTGCCACGCACCGAGGCCGACAGGCTGGTCGGCATCGTGGAGGAGACGGCGCCGGGTGCGCATGTCGTCGAAGCCCCGATGCTGCGGGGACGCCTCGTCTCGCTCAAGGGCCGCAAAGCGGAAGATATCCGGGTTCCGCCCGAAGCGCAGTGGGTGCTCAACGGCGACCGCGGGCTGACCTATGCGGAGACGTTGCCCGAAGGCTCCACGCTGGTCGACGGAGCGTGGTGGCCAGCCGATTACGAGGGCGCGCCTCTGGTGTCCTTCGAGCGTGACCTTGCGGGCCATCTCGGCGTCGGCATCGGAGACGAAGTGACGGTGAATGTGCTGGGGCGCAATCTCACGGCGCGCATCGCCAACCTACGCGAGGTGACGTGGGAGAGCCTCAGGCTCAACTTCGTCATGGTGTTCTCGCCAAACGCGCTCAAGGGTGCGCCGCACAACCTGCTCGCCACCGTCAGCCTGCCGCCCGACGTCGCCCCCGATACCGAGGCAGCCCTCGGCCGCGCGATCGGCAAGGCGCTGCCCACCGTGACCGTCATCCGCGTGAAGGACGCTCTCGACGCGGCCACCACCATTCTCGAGAAGGTCATGGCCGCCGTCCGGGTTGCAGGCGCCGTGACCCTGGTCGCCGGCGCTCTCGTGCTCGCCGGCGCGCTGGCGACGGCCCAGAGGCGGCGCGTCCTCGAAGCCGTGGTGCTCAAGATGCTCGGCGCGACGCGCCGGCGGGTGATCACCTCGCACGTGCTCGAATATCTTTTGCTCGCCCTCATCGCAGGGACGTGCGCGGCGGCCCTCGGCGCGTTCGCGGCATGGATCGCAGTTGGGGAGGTGATGCGCATCCCGTTCACCTTCAGCACGACCGCGGTTCTGCGGGCCCTCGCGCTGGCAATGGGCCTCGTGCTCCTGTTCGGCTCGCTTGGGACCTGGACGGTCTTACGTGCCAAAGCCGCCCCAATGCTCAGATCTCAATAGACGTAACCGGCGGGCTTCGTTCGCTATTAAGGATGTTCACCTAAGTATCGCGACCAATATTCGCCGAGATGCGGCGTTAACATCACGACCGAATTACCCTATATAAGGGGCCGGCTGCCCAGTTTATCGGCGCGCCCTCCTTGAAGAGGGACGCCCATGCTCCGATATGCTCCGGGCGAATTCGGTTCGCTAGAGCATTTTCCGTTCGCTTGCGCTCACGGCAAATTCTCTAGCTGTTTGCTTGGGCGAGCATCTTCACCCATTCGGCCGATTCCGTCCGAATGGGATCTGCTCTAGAAGTCTTTATGGGGACTCAAACACGATGGCACAGTTTGACAGCAGATATTCGCAGGCGACGACCGTCGGCCGCGCCGATGTCGACGAAGGTCTGCGCGCTTACATGCTGGGCGTTTACAATTACATGGCGGCGGGCGTCGCGCTCACCGGCATCGTCGCTTATTTGATCTATTCGATGGCCGTGACGACCGATCCGGCCTCCGCTGCCGCGACGCTCCCGAACGGCCAGGCACTCACCGCGTTCGGCGTGGCGCTCTACACCAGCCCGCTCAAGTGGCTGCTCTTCCTGGCGCCGGTCGGGTTCGTCTTCTTCTTCGCCTTCCGCGCCAACAGCATGAGCGTCGGCGCCGCCCGGATCTCGTTCTGGATCTACGCGGCACTCGTCGGCGCGTCCCTGTCGTCGCTGCTTCTGGTGTTCACGGGCAACTCCATCGCCAACGTGTTCTTCATCACCGCAGCGGCGTTCGCCAGCCTCAGCATCTGGGGCTACACGACCAAGCGCGACATCTCGGGCTGGGGCTCGTTCCTGTTCATGGGCCTCATCGGCGTGATCATCGCCATGGTGGTCAACATCTTCATGCAGTCGAGCGCCATGCAGTTCGCGATCTCTGTCATTGGCGTGCTCGTGTTCGCGGGCTTCACCGCCTATGACACGCAGCGCATCAAGGACGTCTACTACGAGGTCGCTGGTAACGCGGAGGCCGCAGCCAAGGCTTCGATCCTCGGCGCGCTTTCGCTCTACCAGGACTTCGTCGGCCTGTTCGTCAACCTGCTCTCGCTCATGGGCGAGCGCGAGTAAGCGCGAACCACCGATTAGAATTGAAGAGGGCTCCGCAGCGTTGCGGGGCCCTTTTTCGTTTGAGGACGCCGTGACCACGGCTGCAGCTCACCCGGGAAGCGCGATCAGTGGCTGAGCTTCATGCTCTCGCATGCCGCGAGCACGCGGGCCAAGTCGTGGCCCCGTCTCAGCACCGCACCGCTGCGCAGCACGAGGCTATAGGCTCCGTATCGCCGCGCCAGCTGCGGGCATTTCTCCAAGCGGAAGAGGGGATACTCGGACGCGCACTGGAAGATTGCGAACACAGCCTTTTCACGATCCATCCGAAGTGCGTAATCGCGCCATTCACCCGCCGCGACCTTGCGGGCGTAAACCGCGAGGATGGCATCGAGCTCGGCGCGGGCGAAGACGACGACAGAAGGGGAGATGCGGGGCGAGGCTGCGGGAAACGAGGCAAGCTGCGCTTGGCTGCGTGCTCCGCCCAGCTCACGCAGGCGGAAGCGTATGGGGTCGGACTCGCTCAAGGGCGCCTCCTGCTGCCTCATTGCATGATCGCCCCGCGTACTTGATTTTTCAAGCGTGTCGCAGGCGAAGAATTCATAGCGCCGCCACAAAGCCTCCTCGGGCAGGCCCCATTGGTCCCTATAATAGAAATCATAGCGCGTACGGCCCGGTCCATTCCCCGGCCTCGGATCTCTCCCCCCAAGCCCCGGATCCGAGGCTCATCTCCCTGGACCGGGCCCCATTCTCCCCACATCGAAGATGTGCCTCTCGGCACGGAAGATAACGGCCGCGTCCCGCGCTTACACATTCGCGCGAGGGCGCCGGGAGCACCGAACCAGCCTTTGTCTTTCGATGGTCATTCCGGTATCGATTTCTCCGCCGATATCGAAAGAGGATGATCATGGCGAAGAATGGCAGCGCCGCTCCAGCAGGCAGTCCCCGCACGCAGAACCCTCTCCTCGCTCCATGGCGCACGCCATTCAAGGCGCCGCCATTTCCAGCGATCAAGCCGCAGCACTTCAAGCCCGCATTCTCTGCAGCGCTGGCGGCGCACCGGCAGGAAATCGCCGCTATTGCCGCGAAGCAAGCCAAGCCGACGTTCGCCAATACCGTCCTCGCACTTGAAAAGAGCGGCGCGCTGCTCAGCAAGGTGGCGGACGTCTTCTTTAATCTCGCGAGCGCCGATACCAATCCTGCGCTGCAGGCCGTCGAGCGCGATATCGCGCCCAGGCTCGCAAAGCATCAAAGCACCATTCTGCTCAACCGGCGGCTGTTTCTTCGTATTGCCGATGTTTACGAACGGCGCGCCGACCTCGGCCTCGATCCGGAGGCGCTGCGGCTGCTCGAGCGGACCTATCGCAGCTTCGTTCGTGCAGGGGCCAAGCTCGACGCCAAGGCGCGCCGGCGCATCGCCGAGATCAACATGGAGATGGCGACGCTGGGCACGCGGTTCAATCAGAACGTGCTCGCCGACGAGCAGGCGTGGCAGCTCGTGCTCGAGGGTGAGCGCGACCTTGCGGGACTGCCCAGCTCCGTTCGTGCGGCAGCCGCCCAGGCCGCAGTGCAGCTCGGCATGCCGGGCAAGCACGTCATCACGCTGGCGCGCTCGAGCGTCGAGCCGTTCCTGCAGTTCTCGTCTCGCCGCGATCTTCGGGAAGACGCCTGGAAGGCCTGGATCAAGCGCGGCGAGCTTGGCGGCGAAACCGACAATCGGGCCATCATCGTGCAGATGATCGCGCTCAGGTGGGAGCTTGCCCGCCTGCTCGGGTTCGAGACCTTTGCCGCCTACACCCTCGATGACACGATGGCGCGCACGCCGGGAGAGGTGCGCAAGCTTCTCGACAAGGTCTGGCCGGCGGCGCTCAAGCGGGCACGGGCCGAGCGCGATGCCCTGCAAGCGCGGACACGCGCCGAGGGCGAAAACTTCAAGATCGCCGCCTGGGACTGGCGCTATTACGCGGAACAAGAGCGCAAGGCCCGCTACGATCTCGACGAGGCCGAGGTGCGCGCGCATCTCGTTCTCGAGAACGTGCTAGAGGCGGCCTTCTACACGGCCGGCCGGCTGTTCGGCCTCGTGTTCGAGGAGCGGACCGACGTGCCCGTCTATCACCCGGACGTGCGCGCCTGGGAGGTGAAGACGAAGGCCGGCGAGCACGTGGGGCTCTTCTACGGGGACTACTATGCGCGCCCCTCGAAGCGCTCCGGCGCGTGGATGTCCTCCTACCGGACGCAGCAAAAGCTCACCGGCAACGTTCGCCCGATCGTCGTCAACGTCATGAGCGTGGCGCGCGGAGCGCCCGGCACGCCGACGCTGCTCTCATTCGACGATGCACGCACCCTGTTCCACGAAATGGGCCACGGGCTGCACGGGCTCCTTTCGGACGTGACGTATCCCACGCTCGCCATGACCAACGTGCTGCACGATTTCGTCGAGCTGCCGTCGCAGCTTTACGAGCACTGGCTATCGCGCCCCGAAATCCTGAAGCGCTTTGCCCTCCACGTGGAAACGCGAAAACCGATGCCGCAGCGCCTCCTCGACCAGCTCGAGGCGGCGCGCACGTTCAATCAAGGCTTCCAAACCGTCGAATATACAGCTTCGACGCTGCTCGACCTGGAGCTGCATTCGCTCTCCGATGCAGCAGGGCTCGACGTCGATGCGTTCGAGAGTGAGATGCTGGCAAAAATCGGTATGCCGGCCGAGATCGTGCCGCGGCACCGAATTCCGCACTTCCAGCACATCATCGGCGGCTACGCGGCAGGCTATTACAGCTATCTATGGTCCGAGGTGATGGACGCAGATGCGTTCGCGGCCTTCATCGAAGCGGGCAACGTGTTCGACCGCAAGATCGCGGCGAAGCTCAAGACGCACATTCTCTCGGCCGGTAACACGCGCGACGCGCTCGACGCGTATGTTGCATTCCGCGGCCGCCCGCCGGAGGTGGAGGGACTTTTGCGCAAGCGCGGGTTAGCGTGAGCAGCACTTTCATCCCGGCCGGCAACGTTGCCAATCAACTGTCCGACCGGGATTGAGATGCGGCTTCAGCCTGCCTTGCGGCTCTGGCGGTTCGAGATCAGCTCGTCGACGACGGACGGATCGGCCAACGTCGAGATGTCGCCCAGGTTGCCGAACTCGTTCTCGGCGATCTTGCGCAGGAT
>JRYH01000543.1_pt1 | contig 162362 bp, 133 predicted proteins | sample 235351 | NCBI WGS metagenome assembly JRYH01 (sample SAMN03074221, study PRJNA261480) | activated sludge metagenome | biome: Wastewater Treatment Plant; feature: Wastewater; material: Activated sludge; isolation source: activated biomass of a wastewater treatment plant treating wastewater... ... | reverse complement strand
GGCGAGCGCGTGGAAGGACTACGCCGAGGAAGTGAAGGGCGGCCAGCAGTTGCTCGACATGGCGGTGTCCGTCAAGTAAGCCCTTCCCGCCGGCTCCGGGCCCCGCGGGGCCCCCGCCACCCACCCCTGGGCTGCCACTTTGACAGCCCCCGCGGCTCGGTCAGCCGCCATGCACCTCGTCAAACTTCTCGAACCGACGCGTCACCACGCGGCGCAGCTTCCCGGCCGCGTCGGCGACCACCGCGTACAGATCCTCCCCCACCGCCTCGACCGCCACCGGGTCGCTGCCCGCCGGACGGGCCTCGATCATGCACCGCTTGTCCGCCGGGCCCTTCTTCGCCCCGTTGTGGTCCCCGACATGGGCCTCGACGCGGGTCAGCCGGTCGCCGAAGTGCTCGAGTGCCCGCTCCAGCGTCTCGCGGATGTGCCCCTCGATCGCGTCGGTCTTCTCGATGTCGCGGTAACTGATCTCGATGTTCATCCGTGTCCCTCCTTGAGCCAGACCCGCCCCCGCGGGCCGGCACAAGGGGTACGCCCGTCGTGCGAACGGGTTCGCAATCAAGCCCGGGAATCGGCGCCCGACCCGGGCCGTTCGAGCGGCCCGGTCTCGAGCCCGCTGGCGTGGATGATCCGGATCACCCGGATCGCGCGGCACGCCCGGCACCACCCAAGGGTCGCCTTGATCGCGTCCCGGTTCGCAAACATCCTGATGCCCCCGGCGCTCGCCAGCGTCCGGGTGCGCCCGCACCGCGTGCACCGGGCGTGCCACCCCGGGGCGAAGCGCTCGGGCAGATCCGGGGGCGGGGTCTCCCGCACCACCCGGCGCACGCGCGGCGCCACAATCAGGCCGACGACGACCCCACCGATGACCGCGACCAAGAACCAGGCCCAGAGCGGCATGCGTCAAGCGTATTGGGAACCTCCCCCGCCCCGTTTCGCCGCCGGAGGAGGCCCGCCCCGTCTGTTCTGCACTTTCAAGAATCTTTGAAAACGAGCGGGCCCGCGGCTAGCGTTGGGCATGCAAGCCCTCGCCCCCCCGCCCCCGCTCCAGACCGCCGACCCGCGCCTGGATTCGATCCGCGCCCGGCTCAACGCGGGCCAGCGCCTCACGCTCGACGACGGGATGACGCTCTACGAGACGCCGGACCTCTGGGGCGTGTTCGAGCTCGCGGACACGATGCGCCGTCGCCTCCACCCCGGCGTCGGCTTCTACAACATCAACCGCCACCTGAATTACTCGAACATCTGCGCCCTGTCCTGCAAGTTCTGCGAGTTCTACCGCAAGAAGGGGGACGACGGGGCGTACACGCACGACATGGCCTCCGTCGCCGCCGAGGCCGAGAAGGCCTGCGAGAGCGGCGCGACCGAGATGCACATCGTCGGGGGGCTCCAGCCCTACCTGCCCTGGGAGTACTACCCGGAGATGATCCGCACGATCAAGCGGGTCGCCTCCGCGCGGGGCGTCGACCTGCATGTCAAGGCGTTCACCGCGGTCGAGGTTGTCCATCTCGCCAAGATCGCCAAGAAGTACAAACGCGACACCCGGCGCGAGAGCATCCGCCTTGTGCTGACCGAACTGAAGGAGGCGGGCCTGGGCTCGCTCCCGGGGGGCGGGGCCGAGGTCTTCGACGACCGCGTCCACGACGAAGCGTTCAAGGGCAAGATCCGCTCCGACGAGTGGCTCGATGTCCACCTCGTCGCCCACGAACTGGGCCTGAACTCCAACGCGACGATTCTTTACGGGCACATCGACCAGCGCCGCGAGCGGCTCGTGCACATGGAGATTCTCCGCCGGGCCCAGGACCGGGCCCTCGCCAGGCTCGGCTACGAGGGCGACCCCGCGGGCTACCGAGAGCCCGGCCTCGCCGCCACCGACGGGATCGATGCGCCGGTCATCACCCTCACCCGGCCCGGCATCGAACTCCCCACCCCCGCGCAGGCCGACCGGGGCGGCTACTTCCAGACCATCATCCCGCTCCCGTTCATCCCCGACGGGTCCGAGCTCGAACACTTGCCGGGCCCGTCAGGCGTGGAGAACATCCGCACGCTCGCGATCGCCCGCCTGATGCTGGACAATTTCCCGCATGTCAAGGCGTTCTGGATCATGCAGACGCTGGCGATGGCGCAGGTGATGCTCCAGTCCGGGGCCGACGACCTCGACGGAACGGTCGTCTGGTACGACATCACCAAGGTCGGCGGGACCTCGACCCACCAGGAGACGACCGTGGGTGACCTCCGACGCGTGATCCGCGAGGCGGGCTTCGAGCCGGTCGAACGCGACACGCTCTACCGGCGGGTGCTCCGCGACGGGAAGTCCTGGCGCCTCGCCTGAGCGAACCGGCCGGGCCTCACCGCCCGAGGCGGACCGCCACGGTCTTTTCCTCGCCGCCCGCGTCGGCGGGATCCTTGACGCGGACATTGACCGTCTTGGCGGAGAGCAGCCCGTTCGTGGTCAGCAGGGCGAAGACATCCTCCGTGCTTGAGACCGATTGCCCCGCGACACTCAGGATGCGCTGCCCGGCCCGGAACCCGAGCCGGTCGGCGGGGGAGGACTCGAAGACATGCCCGACGGCCGGGCCGTCCGTGGTGTCGCCGATGCGCAGCCCGAGTTGGAAGAGGATCGACCGCTGCGCGCGCGCCCCGAGCACATGCGGGGGCAGTTCGCCCAGCACGACCGGGATGGTGCTGATCTCCTCGCCCCGCGAGACCTCGATCTCGACCTCCTGATTCGCCGGGATCGTGCCGACGATCGACTGGAAGATCGTGAACTCGGGCACCGACTGCCCGGCGACGCTCGTGATGATGTCCCCGTCGCGGATGCCGGCCCGGTCGCTCGGGCCCCCCGGCTCGACCGAGACGCGGATGCCGCGGCGGTACCGCCCGTCCCGCCCCTCGAAGCCGACGGCTCCCCGGAACGACACGCCGAGGAACCCGCGGGAGACATCCCCGCTCGAGATGAGCTGCGAGACGACCGTCTCGATCGTCGGCAGCGGAATCGCAAAGGAGATCCCCGCCGAGTCGCCCCCGGCGTCGTTCAGGCCCGTCCCCCCGTCCCGCGCCGTCGCAATGGCGACATTCATCCCGATGACCTTCCCGCGGGCGCTGACCAGCGGCCCGCCCGAGTTGCCCGGGTTCACGGCCGCGTCGGTCTGGATGAAATTGGTGAACCCGCCGAACTGGTTGCTGCTCATCGGGTCGCGGCCGAGGCCCGAGATGATGCCCTCGCTCATCGAGAACTTGAACCCGAAGGGCGAGCCGAACGCGAACACCCGCTCGCCCTGGAGGGGGATATGCCCGGAGTCCCGCGCAGCTGGGAACAGCCCGGAGTTGGTCTTGGCTCGGATCACCGCGATGTCGGTGAACGGGTCGATGCCGACGAGTTCCCCGTCGACGATCCGCCCGTCGTGGAACTGCACGCTGATCCGCTCGGCCCCCCGCACGACATGCGCGTTGGTCACGATGTGCCCCTCGCCGTCGAACACCCAGCCCGAGCCCGACGAGCGGCTGATCCCGACGGGCGGATGGTCCTCGGGGACCCAGTCCGACTGCACATCGATATGCACGACCGAGGGGATGACAGACTCCCCGATCGCGGAGACCGCGCGGTCGATGCGCTCAAGGATGTCGTCCCCCACGAGCGTCTGCGTCGCCAGCGTGATCCGGGCCTGGGTCTGCCCGTGCCCGATCTGGCGCAGCAGCGTCGGCGTGAGGAACATCGTCGCCAGGCAGGCGATCAGCACGGCGAGCGAAGGTCCGTAGTCGGTGATGCGGCGCATGCGGGCGACCTCCTGGGATCACGACGCCGGTCGAGCCGGCGACGGTCGTGTTCGTGCAGGCCCAACGGACCGACCGGGGGGTTCATTCCACGGGTCCTACGGGTTCGGCACGATCGGGTTCCAACGGCCAGTTTACCGTTCGTCCGGCGTGACCCGGACAGATTCCTTGCCGACACGCGTTTCGACGATCGGCGGAGGGGCATCCCGGCGGTCCGCCGGGGCGGCGGTGTAGGTCCGTCCGCCGATCCGCCGTTCACCTACGCGGCGCGTCCACTCCCGGCCCGCGGCCTCGATCCTGGGCCCGAGATCGGCGATGGGCTCGACGAACCGGGGCACGGAATCGGACAGGCCGAGCAGGTCGTTGACCACGAGGATCTGCCCGTGGCACGCCGGGCCCGCCCCGATCCCGATTACCGGCAACCCGGTCGCGTCGAGCACGCGGGCCGTCACCTCGGGCGGGACCGCCTCGATCAGGAGCAGCACCGCGCCGGCCCGCTCCATCGCCACCGCGTCGGCGACGATGCGGTCCGCCTCGGCCTGGTCACGCCCGGAGACGCGCGGGCCGCCCGAGAGGGCCCAGAGCTGCGGGCGGGTGCCGATGTGGGCGCACACCGGGATTCCGGCGCGGGTCATTTTCTCAACGAGCGGGGCGAAACTCGAGTCGACCTCGACCTTGACCGAGTCGGCCCGCGCCTCGGCGAGGAACCGCCCCGCGTTGTGGAGGGCCCGGGCGTCGTCGGCCTGATAGCTCATAAACGGCATGTCCGCCATGACATGCGCGAACTCGGCGCCGCGACGCACCGCGGCCGTGAGCCAGACCATCAGGTCCATCGGCGCCGCGTGGGTCGTCTCGTGCCCCAACACGACATTCGCCGCCGAATCGCCGACGAGCAGCACATGCACGCCCGCGCGGTCCAGCCAACGCGCCGTGGTGAAGTCGTAGCAGGCCAGGCACGCGAACGGCTCGCCCGCGGCGGACATTGCCTGCAGCGTGCGCAGCGTCACCCTCCGCCTGGGCGAAGACGGCTGGGTCGTGTCGTGACCGGTGCTCATCAGGAGGGAGTATACCTTGCCGTTCGCCGGGGCCCGCCAGCGGATCACGCCGCGCGACGGGTCCTGTGGCTCTACAGTCCGGAAACACCGGGGCAAGCGTTGAGCGGACGGGATCTCCAGAGCGGGTTACTTCGCGCGATCAAGTCCATCGCATGGGTGGCGCTCGCGTGGTTGATGCTCGCGTGGACCGGCCCCCGTGCGATCGCCGGCCCGCTCGAGCCCGTGCTCGCGTCCTACGACGCGATCCCGGGCCAGCCGCTCGTCCTCGCGGTCCGCGTTGAACCCGGGCAGCGGCCCGGGCCGCGGGTCACGCTGAGGTTCCCCGACGGGCAGGAAGTGCAGGGCGAGGTCGCCGCGGTGAGGCTCGAACCGCCGGCCGGCCCGCGCGGGGGGTGGCTCGCCGAGGGCGCGCGTTGGCGTGTGCTCGGGCCGGCCGAGGCGATCGCGGACCGCGACTCGGTCGCGTGGTTCGTGCTTGTGGATCTGCCCGAGGGGGTGATTGGGCAGGAACTCTGGCTCGACGGCCAGCCGCTCGCCCTCCGCTGGCTCCCGAGGCCCGCGCTGCTCGCGGCCCGCATGGCCTTCCCCGCCGAGCCATCCGATGCGGGCCCGCTGGCCGACCCGTGGTCGAGCCCGCTCCCCGAGGTGTGGCGAAGTCGCCCCGACCTGGCTGAGATGCTGCGCCCTGCCCGCGCGGACCCGCTCCGCCGCTGGCGCGCCGCGCTCGCCGCCACCGGGCTTCACCCGCGACTCGAGAACAGCCCGCTCGCCATCACGCCCGACCTGCTCGACTCGGGGCTCGTCGAGGCCTCCTCGGTGACCGCGCCGCTCGCCGAGCGGCTCGTCGACGCGGTGGCGTCGCTGACCGAGGCGAAGTGGCGCATCGCCCTGGCTCGACTCTGGGCGGCGGACGCGGCGCTGTCGCTCCGAGTCCGGCACGCCCTGGCCGGCGCCGGTGCCTTCTCCGACCCCGGGCCGGGCGAGGCGGTGATCGCGCCGGTCTGGCCGGCCGATGCGAGACGGGCCGACGCGCTGCTGGAATTGCTGCTGGACGACCGTCTCGCACCGGCGGAGCGGGCCAAGCGGGCCGAGGAATGGCTCGCGGGGCTGCCCGATCTGGCGCTGTGGGTGCGTGACGACGGGGTGGGGAGCCGGGGGCCCGTGCTGAGCGCGATGTACCTGCCCGCGGGGGACGCCACCGCCATCGAACTGGGCCCGTCGGACCAGGTCCCCCGCCCGCACCTCCTGCAGACAAGGCAGGAAGCCACGATCCGTGCCTCCACGCCGGCCCAGCGCGGCGAGTTCATCACGCGGGTCGGCGGCAGGGAACGCCGGATCACGCTCTCCGGCGGCGCGGCCCCGGTCGCCCCTCCCGGCCTCCCGGTCGGGCCCTTCCTGGGCGACGAGCAGATGGACACCTGGCTCGGGCTCCAGCCCATCGTCGCGGGGAACGCCGGCGTGGCCTCGGGGCTGCTCGCCGCGCGGATCGAGCCCGACGGCCGTGCCCGTTGGACACTCTTTCTGCGCACAGAGAGCGACGCGGACCGGGGCGTCGAGTCGTTCCGGATCTGGCTGGGCCCGCGCGGCATGGGCCGGGGTGTGGTGACCGTTTCCACCGATGGCGGGCTCGACCTCCACCGCTTCCGAGGTTCGGGCGAAACGCTGGGCGAGCCCACCCTCCTGGGCATCTCGGGCGATCGCTCGGGCCGCACGGTCGAGGTCGTGCTCCCGGAGGGGAGTCTCGAACCCGACGGCACGCTGCACCTCGGGATTGAGTTCGTGTCCTCGACCGGGTCACGCGGGGCCTGGCCGCGTCCGATGCTCCCCTGGCAGCTCGAACCCGCACGCCGGGTAATCGACACCCACGCCTGGCTCGGCGGGCTGACGCCGTGAGGAGTGATTCGCCCGGCCCGGCGTCGCGCGGGTCTTGCCCGCAATCAGGCCGCGTGCATCGCCCCGAGGCCCGGGCCCGAAGACCCTTGGACACCCGAGCAAGACGAGGAGGCAGGATGCCCACCGCGGCCGCACGATCGAAGAAGGCGCCCCAATTCGCACTCCGCGATCAGGGCGGGGATGAGCACCAACTCCATGACTACGCCGGCCGACCCCTGGTGATCTTCTTCTACCCCAAGGACGACACGAGCGTCTGCACACGCGAGGCCTGCGAGTTCCGTGATCTCCTGCCCCGGTTCGAGTCGGCCGGCGTGGCGGTTCTCGGCATCTCCATTCTCGGCGAGGCCAGCAAGCGGCGTTTCGCCGAGAAGCACTCGATCCCCTTCCCGCTGCTCGCCGACGATCGGCTCGACGCGGCCGGCAAGCCCGATCCGCTGGTCTCGCGGCGGTACGGCGTCTGGGTCGAGAAGAGCATGTACGGCCGGACCTACATGGGGATCGAGCGCACCACGGTGCTGGTCGACGCCAAGGGGCGCATCGTGCGCCGGTGGGACAAGGTCAAGGTCCCCGGCCACGCCGCCGAGGTGCTCGAGGCGGCGCTGTTGCTGGCGTAACCTCGCCGTGCTCGGCTCAACGGGCGACCGGGCGGCGACGGGCGCCGAGCGTCACGGCGAGCAGGAGCGGGGCCACCGCGGCCGGGGCCGGCACGATCACGCCGCTGAACTGGGCATCGAACTCGCCGAACGAGGACGCGAAGAAGGAGGCGGGCCCGAAGCCGGTCTCCGCGATGCCGCCCGCGAACAGGTTGCCCAGCAGATCGGGGGTGAGGACGAACCCCTGCCCGCCGCTGGCCCCGCCTTCGAAGACGCCGTCGCCCAACGCCTGGAATGACACGCCCGTGAGCGTCCCGCTGAAGTAGTACACGGTCTGCCCGGCGTTGGCGCGGGTCCAGATGCCCTGGAGCGCGCCGGCGATCCGGTCACCGTCGAAATCAGCGATCGCGAACGAGCCCACGCCGTTCGCCCCGGTCGCGGTGATGTTGCTCACCTGCATGTCAAAGCGGATCTCGGCGAGCGTCGAATCCGTGGCGGAGAAACCGGGATCGAAATTGGCGGTCTGGGCCGGGCCGCCACCCACCAGGGAGACATCGCCCGAGGTGCTCAGCCTCGCCGTCGCGGTGTACGCGCCGGTGACCCCATCGGCGGTGAAGTAGTCGGCCCGCAGGTCGCTGAAGGAGAAGGTCGCCACCGTCTGATCGGCGAAGGCCATCCCCACAATGCCCGCCAGCCCGGCGGCCGCCACGATTGCTCCCCGTGCCATGGTCAATCCTCCCGACGCGTCCCCTTGCCTCCCGCAATCGGGGTGAACAGGGGGCGCCGCCCACGAGCGCAGACTTGCCCGGACGCCCCGGGCGCGATCCCAAGTGTGCCACGGGTTCTCGCCGCCGCCACCGATCCGCCGGATTGGCCCCCATATCCCCGAGCGCGGCCGCCTCCCCCCGAGCCGGATCGCCCGGGTCGAGCCGCGGGGCGGCGGCCAGACATCGAGGGATCTGCCGACACCACCGCGCGTACCGGCGCGTGAACATGGCGGGGTCAGGCGTTCTTTCGAAGGAGGTGCCGCATGAGACTCGTTCCGCTCGCCGCCGCATCGCTCGCCGTCGTCGCGGGTGTCTCGACCACCCTGGGCGGGGATGTCGACATCCGCAAGGACCGCGACAGCCATGTCACCGTGTACCGAACGCTCTTTGGGTTCCGCTTCGGCGATCCGATCTACGACGGCAACCTCCCGGCCGGGCACAGGCTCCGCATCCGCGAGGGCTGGCTGACGGACCTCTCGGTCACGCAGGATCTGCTGGTCTCCGCGGTCCACACCGAGCACCAGATCGCCGCGATGGAAGGGCCCGACGGCATGGCCCGCATGGCCGAGCTCGACCCCTGGGTGCGTGACCGGTACGGCGACGAGGTCGCGACGATCGCGGACTTCGGCCCCGGCACGGCGACCATCGTGCCGGTGCTGCATGTCGCCGTGGATCTGACCCAAGTGGACCCGTGGCGGTGGTTCTGCCCGGGCGAGGTGTACTTCTCGTTCAACGGGCAGGCCCTCGGGCTGCCGGGCTATCAGTTCGGGCACCTGCCCTTCGATTACATCGAGGGGCTCGGCTGGGTCAACCCCGCCCCGTTCACCGGCGAGGTCGAGGTGATCGGCGAGATGGGCCTCAACGCGGCGCCGTGGCCGCCGAACGGGTGCAACCAGGCCGACCTCGCCGAGCCGTACTGGGTGCTCGACCTTGCGGACATCAACCGGTTCGTGCAGGAGTTCCTGATGGGGTGCCCGCCCGATATCCCGTAGCCCCCCTCCAGGGCCCGCGACAGGCGGGCCCGATCTGACGCAACCCGACCGGGTGCGGGCGGCGCCGCCTGTGCCGGATGAGCGGTCCGGCCGAGACGAGGCGGGCCATCAACCCCACCCCCGGGTTGCGTCGTGCCTCCCTGAATCGTCCTCTTGTGCGGCTTCACGCGAGGCCGACACAACTCAGACACAGGGAGACACATCATGAAGACTTCTTTGTTCGCCGTCGTGGTCGCCGCGTTCGCCTTCGCCGCTCAGGCCGACCTGGTCGAGGGGCCCATCATCGCCCAGCAGGACGCCGAGGTGTCCGTGCGCTTTGTGAGCCAGAGCGCGGGCTGGAAGGGGGAACTGTCGTGGCTGGGGACCGTCGAGAACGCCGGATCGCCCCAGTTCCTGTTCACCAACCGTGCGTCGTCGTCCGATCCGGCGGTGACGATCGGCACGGTGTCGGCCGGTGAGTCGCTGTTCTTCCAGTATCGCACCGTGACCGGGACGCTGAACACCTTCCGGCAGGACGACGCCGAGGGCGCCAAGCAGTTCCGCCACCAGTGGATCTCGTCGGACACGGCCCGCCTGTACATCGAGGACATCAAGCTGCCCGGCGGCGACAGGGACTTCAACGACGCGATTTATGACATCTCCTTCAGCCCCGTCCCCACCCCCGGCGTGCTCGGCATCCTGAGCGCCGGCTTGGGCTTCCTGGCCCGTCGCCGCTGAACCAATGCATCGATCCTCCGTATCGAGGGGACGCCGCGGCATGCCGGCGTCCCCTTTTTCGTGCGCCCGCCCGAGGCTGACGAACCCGCCGTACCCTCCGGCGTGCGAGGACCGATCCGATCAAGCCGCCTCCGCTTCGCCGCCTACTTTGAGAAGCGCCGCAGGCTCAACGCCGAGCAGCGCGTCGCCGAGCGCGCCGACCCCGAGGACCGCCGCAACGCCCGGCCCCGCAAGCGGAACTTCCGGGGCCGCTTCGCCGCGTTCTGGGATCTGCTCGCCGGGAGGCGGGCCCGGGTGGGGCTTGCGTTGGCAACGCTGACCGGCGCGACCGCGCTGGGGCTGAGCGTCCCTTACTCCTCCAAGATCACCATCGACTTCGTGCTCACCGACAACCCCGGGCCGGCCGGGCTGCCCGACTGGCTGGGTTTCGACGCTTCCGATCCGGGCGTCCGACTCTCGCTGCTGATCGCGCTCGGGGTCACGATCCTCGGCGTCAGCCTCGCCTCGGCGACCCTGGGGCTCTGGGGGCGCTGGCAGTGCACCCTGCTCACCAAACGCGTGCAGGCCCTCCTGCGGAGAAGGGCGTTCGAGCACGCCGTCCGGCTCCCGCTGCACCGCGTCAGCGACCTCAAGGCGGGCGGGGTCGCGAGCATCCTCCGCGAGGACGCGGGCAATGCGGGCGAACTGCTCTTCAGCATGATCTACAACCCCTGGCGCGCGGTGATCCAACTCTTGGGCACGCTCGCCATCCTCGCCTGGGTCGACCTGCGGCTGCTCATCGGGGCCCTGATCTTCATCCCCATCGTCTGGATCAGCCACCGCACCTGGATCGAACGGATCCGCCCCATCCACCGCGATGTCCGCCGCACGCGGCAGGGGATCGACGCCCACGCGACGGAGGCGTTCGGCGGGATCCGCGTTGTTCGCGGGTTCCATCGGGGCGAGGCCGAGGCCGGACGGTTCACGCGAGACAACCACCTCATGCTGCGCCAGGAACTGCTCGCCTGGTGGTGGAGCCGACTGCTGGAAGTCGCCTGGCAGGTCATCATCCCGCTCGCCTCCGCGGGCGTGCTTATCTACGGGGGCTGGCGTGTCCTCGAAGACGACCTGACCATCGGCGATCTCATGGCCTTCAGCGCCTATGTCCTCATGCTCCTCGGCCCGCTCGAGGCACTCGTCGCCACCGCCGCGCAGGTCCAGTCCAACCTCGCGGGCTTCGACCGGACGCTCGACCTGTTCGAGGAGCCCCGCGAATTCGAGCGGGGCGGCGAGGCCGAGCCCGTCGGAACGCGCGTCGAGCGGGAGACCGTGCTGGGTCGCGTCACGCTCGAGGGCGTCTGGTACCGCTATCCCCGCTCCGCCGGGGCAGCGACGCTCGGCGTGCGCGAGGTCGGCGGCGACGCCGACGCCGAGCCCACCGCCGCCGACGCGCCGTTCGTCCTCGAGGCGGTCTCGTTCGAGGCCGAGCCCGGGCAGACCATCGCCCTCGTCGGGCCTTCCGGGTCGGGCAAGACGACGCTGTGCAACCTGGTCGCCAGGTTCGACGACCCGTCGCGGGGCCGGGTCCTCCTCGACGGGGTCGACCTCCGCGAGATCGAGGTCGACGCCTACCGCCGCCTGCTCGGGATCGTCGAGCAGGATGTCTTCCTCTTCGACGGGACGGTCGCCGAGAACATCGCCTATGCGCGCCGGAACGCCACGGAGAACGACATCATCGCCGCGGCCACGGCCGCCAACGCCCACGGGTTCATCCGGGAACTCGAGTTGGGTTACGACACGCTGGTCGGGGAACGGGGCGTGCGGCTCTCCGGCGGGCAGAAGCAACGCCTCGCCATCGCCCGGGCGATCCTCGCCGATCCGAAGATCCTCATCCTCGACGAAGCGACCAGCAACCTGGACAGCGAGAGCGAGCGGCTCATCCAGGCCAGTCTCGACACACTCCGCCGCGATCGGACCTGTTTCGTCATCGCCCATCGACTGAGCACCATCCGGCACGCCGACCGGATTGTGGTCCTCGAACGGGGCCGCGTGGTCGAATCGGGCACGCACGAGGAGCTCGTCGCACGGTCGGGGCGGTACGCCGACCTCCTCCGCGTGCAACTCGACGGCGTGCCGGCCTGAAATCCCGATCTCGACCCAAACAGATCCGGATTTCGCACTTCCTCACACGCAATCGCCGAATGCCCGCAACAGGGGCCGGATCGATGCGAACCGGGCTCCATCTCGCCGGCGTTCGCCCGGCACTGGGGTCTCCGCCGCGCTCGCGGCCTGTCGCCGGGATCTCGCCCGGCTCTGCCAAAGGGGAAATTGATGATTCTGTCGCTGTCCTTGCTGACCGCCGTCGCGGGCCTGTCTTCGCCTGTCCTTCACGACCACGCCCACGCCGAGACGCCCGCGTTCGAGGTCATCAGCGATTCGGAGATCGTGATCGACGGGCGGACCTTCGCCTCCTGGGACGAGGTCGCCCAATCGGGCTACTTCCACACCCCGGGAACGCGGTGCCTGACCCGACCCATCACGGTGGAGATCGATCTCCGGGGCTCCGGCGCGGACTGCTCGTTCACCCGGACCACGATCGAGGCCCAGTACGACCCCGCCAACGGCCTGCTCCGCATCCCCGTGGTCGTCCATGTCATCCAGACTTCGAGCGGCACGGGCTTCCTCTCCACCGAGCGCGTCACCTCGCAGATCGAGATCCTCAACGAGGACTTCCGCGCCATCGCCGGCACCAACGGTGAGGACGGCACCGACGCCCAGATCGAGTTCTTCCTCGCCACCGAGGACCCCAACGGCAACCCGACCACCGGCATCACCTACTCGACCAACAACACCTGGTTCAACGACGGCGGCTCCTATTGGAACACCCTCGCCTGGGACACCAACAGGTACCTCAACATCTACACCAACAACGCCTCCGGCGCGCTCGGCTATGTCCCCAACCTCCCCCAGAGCGGCATCGCCGGCAACCCCGCCGACCGCGTCGTCATCCTCTATTCGACCTTCGGCCGCAACGCCCCCCTCGCCCCGTTCAACCTGGGCCGCACCGCGACCCACGAGGTCGGGCACTATCTGGGCCTGTACCACACGTTCGACAACGGGTGCGGGAGCGCCGCGACCTGCTCGACCTCGGGCGACCTGATCTGCGACACCAACCCCGAGAGCAGCCCCACCTTCGGGTGCCCCGGGTCGCGCGTCTCATGCGGGTTCCAGGCGCCCAAGGACAACTACATGGACTACTCCGACGACGCCTGCATGACCAAGTTCACCCCGAACCAGGCCAACCGCATGCGCTGCTCGATCGAGCACTACCGCCCCCTGCTCGCCCTCACCGGCCCGACCCCCTGCTCGGACGCCGACATCGCCGAGCCCCTCGGCGTGCTCGACCTCGCCGATGTGCAGGGCTTCATCGCCGCGTTCACCGCCCAAGAGCCCCCGGCCGACCTCGTCGCGCCCTCGGGCGTCTGGGACCTCGCGGATGTTCAGGCCTTCATCGGGGCGTTCAACGCGGGCTGCCCCTGAGCCGGTTCAAACAGGTTCGGGGTGGGCCGCAGGCCCCCCCGTTTCCCGGGCCCCTCGTGACCCCCACGCGAGGGGCCCATTTTCTAGGAACACCCAAAACGGCCACGCGGGGCACGCCCGAATCCGGGCACGCCCCGCGCTGGATTTGGACAACCTGCCGCCCCGATCGAACCGTTCCGCCGGGGCAGCCTTTTGAAACAGGGCATCAGGGATTCGAACCCCAACTAACTGAACCAGAATCAGTCGTGCTACCGTTACACCAATGCCCTGGCGCGTGCGGCCCTTCGGCCCACGCCAATGCTACCCACCCGGACGCTGTTTGCAAGCCCCTCGACGGGGCGCCGGACCGGTCGGGCCGCGACGGTGAACCGGTTGGATCAGCCGATCCCGCCCCCACCGATCCAGGTGCCCGGGGCGGGCTGCCCGTTCCGATTCAGGGGTTTGGCCCGACCGAACGCGGTCCGCGACGAGCCGGGCTGGGTGTCCGCCACGGGCTGCAGACGGGCGACCAGGGCCTCTTCGTCGTGCACCTGGGTCCCATTGAGGGACTCCGGGGTTTCGGAATCATCCGGGAGATCGAGCCCGAGCCGCTTGGAACGGGCCGAGTCGATCTTCCGATCGAGCTTCCCGAGGATCGAGCGGAGGTTGTCGAAGGACTTGGCGGGCGTGCTCATGGGCGGACCCCTTTAGGCCGGTGAGTCGGCCTCTCGCGTATCGGTCGGGCCGGAGCGAGACTTGCCGCCCCGTGCGAGGCCGGGCCCGTTGGCGCGTCCGGGGATTCGGGTCGTTCGGACTGACGCGTGCGCGCGCGTGGTACCATCTGGGCGGTCTGCGCGGGTGGATCGGCGGAGAAGGTCCCCCGAAGGGCCTTGGAGGGCACGGCATGCTCCGAGCGGGTCGGACCCGGGCGCTCCGGTGCGGCGCCGCCGCGGCGTTGGGGGTGGCGATTCCCCAGCCCGCGCAGGCGTTGCAACCGGCGAGATCGCGCCCCGCGGAGGTGGTCTTCGCCGGGGACCTCGACGCCGCGACGACTCGGGACGACCTGCTCAGGGCGCTCGACACCGCCCAATCGAGCGGGGCCCCGGTTGTCCTCCTCGTCCTCTCCGGAAACCTCGCAAGGCGTGACCTGTTGCTCGAAGTGCTGCAGGGCGTCCGTCGCTTCGAGGGGTCTCTTGCGGTGTATCTGGCCGATCCGGAGGACGGTCGCGTCGGCCCTGGGCAGGTCGCCATCGCGCTCGCCGCGGATCACGCCTCGATCGCCCCTGGGACCCTCGTGCAGCGGGCGTTCGAGGACGACCTGAGCGTGCTCAACCCCGAGGTCGAGGACTGGGCCGTGCTGAATCTCGACCTCCGCGCCGTCGGGGGCGAGATCGCCGCCGGGAAGGGCATGGACCCGTTGGCGGTGGAATCGCTGCTCGCGCCGAGATCGGATGTGTGGGCCGTCGAGGACGGCGGCGGCCGGCTGAATCTCGTCGCCGACGCCCCGGCGTCGGGCGAGCAGGTCGTGCAACGGACGCCGGCGGGCTGGTCGTTCTCGTTGGACGCCGAATCGGCGGCCCGGGTCTTCGGCCTGAGCCTGCACCGCAACGGGCGGCAGTTCCTGCTCTCGCTCGGGCACCGGGGCCGGCCCGAACGCGCGGCCGAGGTCTCCAGCCCCCTCCGCGCGTTGCACGCGAGGTGCCGCGTCCTCGTGGACCGGTGCCGGGAGGCGATCGGGCTGGCGGAGGGGGCGCTTGATGTGCGCGCCACTCGCCGGGGTCAATCGTCGATCCTGCCGCGTGACTACCACGCCGCCGCCGAGCGGGCGTCGGTCCTGGTGGCGGAGTGCCGGGCGGCGATCGGGGAGATCGAGGCGGCCTCGGGCGCCTACCCCGAGTTGCTGCACCTGGACCCGCCCGCCGACGCGGACACGCCCACGGAGATCGGGGGCCCAAGCCGGAGTTCACTCGCCGCCTGGCGTGAGGCGGTGCGTGACGCCGAGCGGGACCTCGCCGCCCTTGACGAGCGGATCGCGGAATACCGGAGGCGCTGAAGGGCCATATTGTGGTGCATGAGCGAGCACCCCGCGACGAACCTCTCCTCGGGCCCGATCGCGCTGCTCGCCCAGCGGCGTGAGCTCTTCTGGCAGAATGTCGTCCGCGAGATCCTGTCGTCCTTGGCGGCGACCGCGGCGATGTTCAGCGGGAGGCTCTCGGCGACCGCCTCGGGGGCCGCCAGCACCCCGGGGCCCGAGCACGAGTTGTTCGACGGTCGCATGGCGGTCATCACGCGGCTGGGGCAGCGGATCCCGATCGCGGATGTCTACCCGGTCTTCGCGTGCAGCATCCCCTCGGCCAAGGGATCGACCGCGGACCGGATGCTGGCGGCGGATGTGCAGTGCACAGTCTTCCAGATCCGGACCCCCACCGGCGAGGTGTACACCATCCCTCTGCACGAGATCGTGGGGATCCACGCCCTCACCGAGGCTCTGGTGAGGCAACTGGAGCAGGCCGCCCTGCAAGGGAACGGGTCGGGTCCATCGGACGAGTCCGTGCCGTTCGGGTTTGCGGCGTTCTCGAGCTTGGCGCGAACCGAGGAGCCGGACCAAACGGATGACTGAATCCGAACCTGCCGCCTCCCGAAGGCGTGCGGGAACAAACTGAGGCGCCCGGGGGATCGTCTGGCGACGCCCCGCGGGCGGTGAGGAGGCCCCGTGTCGATCCTGGTCGCCATCCCGGTCTACAACGAGGCGCGGACCGTCCGGGCCGTGGTCGAGCGGGTCCGGGGATTCGCGGACCATGTCCTGGTGGTCGATGACGGCTCCACGGACGAGACTGCCGAGGTGCTCGAGTCGCTCCGCGGACCGCTCGGGCTGGACCTGATCCGGCACGAGGGCAACCTGGGCTACGGGCGGTCGCTTCGGGACGCGTTCGCGCGGGCGGCGGACCGCGGCTTTGACTGGGTAATCACGATGGACTGCGACGAGCAGCACGAGCCGGAGGAGATCCCCGGGTTCGTCGCGCGGATCGCCGGGAACGACGCGGACATCATCAGCGGGTCGCGGTACCTGGACCTCTCCATCGAGCCGAGCGGGGCGGCCCCCACCACCCGTCGGGCGATCAACCGGGCGGTGACGGAGGAGGTGAACCGCCGGCTGGGGCTGTCGCTCACGGACGGGTTCTGCGGCTTCAAGGCGCACCGGGTGGAGTTGATGCGCCGCCTCCGCCTGACCGAATCCGGGTACGCCTTCCCGATGCAGTTCTGGGTGCAGTGCGTCGCGGCGGGGGCGAGGATCGCCGAGCACCCGGTCAGGCTGATCTACAACGATCCGAACCGATCGTTCGGCGGGGATCTCGACGACCCCGCGCACCGCCTCATGCACTACAGAAAGCTCCTTCACGCGGAGATCTGCCGCCTCGCCCACCGCTTGCCGGCGGGGGCCGCCGAGGGGCTGCTGCTGCCCTGCGGGGGCTCGGCCTAGGCTCGCGGGTGCGCAGCGCCGGCGAGGTCATGCCCAGCGTGCTGATCGATGAGAGGCTCGGGTCCTGGGTTCCTTCGCGCGGGCCGATCGACCGGGCGTGCTCTGAGTTTCGAGCCGCCATCGGGCTGCCAACCGATCGCGCGGTCGTCATGACGGGGCACCAGCCCGCTTTCTGGCACGCGGGCATTCTCGCGAAGTACCTCGCCGCGGCCGCGATCGCCGGGCGCCACGGCGCGGCGGTGGCGTGGTGTGTGCCGGACATGGACCTTGTCGAGCCGGGTTCGCTCCGCCGCCCGGTGCCCCGGTCCGGGCAGCGCGGGCAGGGGAACTGGGCCGAGGAACGCGTCGAGCTTCTTTCGTGGCCCGGCGATGTCGCCCGTGTGCCGATCGGCGCGCGCACGCCCGGGCGTGTCGCGGACGAGGCCGCAGGACCGTTCGGTGAGATCGCGCGCGCCCTGCGCGCGGACGCGCCGAACGCCGCCCGCCAGGTCTGGGCCGCGCACGCGGAGTTGCTGGAACGGCGGGCGGGCCTGGAGCGCGCGGTCCCGGTCGTCTTCGCCGACGACCTGGCCCGAGCCGACCGGTTCCGCGGCCTTGTGGACCGGATGGCATCGGAGGCGGACTGGTGTGTGGCGAACTACAACAGGGGGGTGCGGGCGTTCCCGGGCTCGGGTGTGCGCGAATTGCTGCACGAGCCGGAGCGGGGCCGGATCGAGTTGCCGCTGTGGCGGGTTGAACCTGGCGGGGGCCGGCACCCGGTGATGGCGTCGGACCTCGCGAAGTTGAGCGACGAGGCCATGGTGCTACCCAGGGGGCTGCTGTTCAGCGGGGTGCTGAGGCTCTGGGGGTGCGATCTGTTCATCCACGGCACGGGCGGCGCGGCGTACGACCGGGTGACCGAGTTGTGGCTGGGTGAGTGGCTCGGGGCCGATCTGTCGCCCGCGGTGACGGTGAGCGCGACGGCGCTGCTGGACCTGGGTGTTCCGATGGTGACGCCCTCGGATGTCGCCCGGGCCTCGTGGCGCGCGCACCACGCGCGGCATTCGCCCGGCCTGCTCGGGGATGATCGTGCCGAGGCGGAGAAGCACGCGATCGTGCGCGCGATCGGGGAGGCGGCGCGTGGGGACAGGTCGCGTCTCTTCGGCGAGATGCACGCGTTGCTCGGCGGGGCCAGATCGCGCGGCGCGGCGCGGCTGGAGCGGCTTGCGCGGGAGGCGGAGGCGATGCGTGATGCGTTGGTGGATCGCCGGCTCGCCGAGGACCGGACCTGGCCCTGGGTGCTGCACGCGGACGAGACGCTGGGACGATTGCGGCACGCGATTCAAGGCGGGGTTGGCGTGACCCCGGGGAGCGAGGGGCCGTGAGAGTTCTCGGTGTTCTATTCGGGTTGGTGCTCGCGGTGCTCGGGGCGTGCGGCCCCGGGCCCGGGGGATCGGCGAACGCGGGCACACCGGGCGAGGGCGTGCGGATCGTGGCGTTGAGCCCGGCGGTCGCGGTGATGCTGCGGGACCTGGGCCTGGCGGACCGGGTGGTCGGGAGGCACGATTACGACCTGATCCTCCCGGAGCATGTTCCGAAGGTGGGCCACCAGGAGGCGGTCGACTACGAGCGGTTGCTTTCGACGCGCCCGACGCATGTGCTGATCGAGTGGGGGCAGCGGCCGTTGCCGCCCCGCCTGACCGATCTTGCGGCGTCGAACGGTTGGGAGGTCGTGGCGATCCGCCTGCTGACACTCGACGACATCGCGCACACGCTGGACGATCTCGCGTTGCGGTTCGGGGTTGTGGACTTCGGCCCGGGCGCGAGCGGTCGACCACCCGGCGTCCCCCCGGCGGGAGGGCTTGGCGCCCTGCCCCGGTTCACGGACCCGGCGGAGCGGTTCGGGGCGGAGCTGCCGAGCGCTCGGCTGGCGCGGGCATGGTCGCCGCGTGACGGGGGATTGGGCTCGGTCGGGCGGGTGCTGTTGCTGGGGGCGACCGACCCGTTCGGGGCGCTGGGCCCGGGGTCGTTCCATCACGAGATCCTCTTGCGGATCGGGGGCGTGCCGGCGATCACGGAGGGGAGCCCCTGGATGGAACTGGACGCGGAGGATGTGCTTCGCCTGGCGCCGGACGCCATTGTGCTGATCGCGCCGCGCGGGGTCGACGCCGAGGCGGGCGCCGCCGGCCCGGGGGAAGTGCTGGCCCGGCTGGGGCGGGTGGGGACGCTGGACATCCCCGCGGTGCGGGCGGGCCGGCTCGGGCTGATCGACGACCCGCTGTCGCTGACGCCGAGCACGGCGATGGCGGGTTTCGCCGATGAACTCGCTGGATTGCTCTCGGGATGGAAGGATTCTGGGCGGGACGGCCCGTAGACCTTGTTTCTGAACCCGTGAGAAGGAGGGGGAGAGACGGGCTGGAAGCCCATCCCACCGAGAATGAGGAGGGGTTCTGAAACAAGGTCTTCGAGGAATCTGGGGCCGGGGCTTCGCGTGGCGGTGGATTGGCGTTAGTCTGTTCGGATCGTGGGGGTCTCGGCCGCCCGGTGCGCAAGCCGCCGGGCGGTCGCTTGATGCGTCCGGTGCTCTCGGCCTGCGGGATCCCGTTGGCCGACCGGGCGCGGGGATGAGGGGCGAAGTCGCTCGATCTGACCAGATTCTGACCAGGAGTTGCGATGATGAATCACGGCGTGCTGTTGCTTTCGCTCGCGGGGGTGTGCGTGTTGGCCACTGGACAGACCGCGCCGCTGCGGTTCGACCATGTTGAGATGCAGGTCGATTCCGGGTTGATCGCGCCCTCGAAGGCGGGCGGGCTGGTGTACTCGGAGGAGATCGACGCGGCCGGCGCGGATTGGGTGCGCGTGTGGTTCGGCGAGACGACCCTCCCGGCGGGGGCGATGCTGATCGTGACGGCCCCGGCGAGCGGCTATCAGCAGGTCCTGACGGCTGACACGCTGGCGCAGTGGTCGAACAGCAGCGCGTACTTCCTGGGCGACCGGGTGTTCCTCGATCTGCATGTCCCGGCGGGCGCCGGGGAGAGCCGGGTGGTGGTGCGTGGCGTGGACGCGGGCCTCCCGCCGCTCGATCCTCGGACGATCTGCGGGACGGTGGACGACCGCGTGCTCTCGAACGACCCCCGCGCGGCCCGTCTGGCGCCGCAGGGGTGCACGGCGTGGCTGTTCAACAATCGGCCGAACTCGGCGGGGACGGCGGCCCACTGCGGGGCGGCCGGGGGTGATGCGCTGTGGTTCAATGTCCCGCTGCGGACCTCGACGGGCGGGGTGGTTCCGCCGCCGCCTGAGCACCAGTACCCGGTGGACGGGTCGTCGGTGCAGTCGGTGAGCGGTTGGAGCATCGGCAACGACTGGTCGGTCTTCGGGGTGTTCAACAACTCGAACACGGGGCTCTCGCCGGTGGACGCGCAGCAGGCGTCGTATGTGCTGGCGACGGCCGCGCCCTCGGACGCGGGGCGGCCGATCACGATCACGGGGTACGGCTCGACCACTTCGCCGGTGCCGTCTTCGTGGTACGCGGTGCAGAAGACGCACACGGGCCCGTTCTTCTCCGAGTCCGGCACGACGCTGCGCTATCAGGCGGACACGACCGGGGGCAACTCGGGCTCGGCGATCTACGACGAGACCACATCGCGGGTCATCGGCATCCACACCAACGGCGGGTGCGGGACGAGTTCGACCTCTTCGAACAGCGGGACGAGCATCGAGAACACGGGATTCCGCACGGCCGTGATGATCGCGCGGGGCGTTGCGGCGGGGCCGGTGCCGGCGGTGATCAGGCCGCTGGGGGCGCTGCCGGACCGCGTGTCGCCGGACGGCTCGACGGGCGTCGGGATCGAGGTGGTGGCGGACTTCACGGGGCCCGTGCCCGTGCCGGACGCGACGCTGCACACCAACGATGGCACGGGGTGGGTCGCCACGGCGATGAACGCCGGCTTTGCGGGCGATTGGTTCGCCTCGTTCCCGGCGAGCGCGTGCGGCGAAGTGGTCCGCTACTACTTCTCGGCCCGGGGCGCGAACGGGCAGGTGGTGAACTTCCCGCCGTCGGCGCCGGCGGTGGCGTTCGAGGCGGTCTCGACCGACCCCTGGGAGGTCGTGGTCGACGATGACTTTGAGTCCACCGGGGGCTGGACGGTCGAGAATGTCGGCGTGACCGCGGGCGGGTGGGAGCGGGGCGTGCCGCTCGCGAGCGACTCTCGCGGCGGGCCCCGGCAGGACGCGGACGGCTCGGGCTCGTGCTGGACAACGGGGCTGGCGTCGTTCGTCGATCTGAACGGGGGGCCGACGCGGCTGGTGAGCCCGGTGATCGACCTGAGCGGGGCGAGCGATCCGCGGGTGGATGTTTCGCTCTGGCTGAACGCGGACGGAACGCCCGAGTCGATCGCGGTGGAGTTCTCGGACGACGGCGGCGTGACCTGGAGCCCGGCGGGGTCGATGGGCGCGACGCCGGGTTGGAGCCCGTTGAGTTTCCGCGTGCTCGACTCGGTGGGTCTGTCCGGGCAGTTCCGGGCGAGGTTCAGCGTGTCGGATTCGGGCGTGAACAATGTGGTGGAGGCGGGCGTCGACGCGTTCCGGGTGCGTGACATCGTGTGCCCCGATCCGTCGTGCGGCTTGGCCGACATCGCGCCGCCGCTCGGCGTGCTCGACCTCGCGGATGTGCAGGGGTTCATCTCGGCGTTCATCGCGCAGGACCCGGCTGCGGACCTGGCGGCGCCGTTCGGGGTGTGGGACCTTGCGGACGCGACGGCGTTCGTGACGCTGTTCTCGGCGGGGTGCAACTGATCGATTGGTCCGGTTTTTTCGGGACAAACGGATCTGTTGCCGGATGCGCAAGGGATGCCCGCTTTTTTCGGGCAACCGGAAAGTTTCTTGGCATCCCGGTTGTGTCGCACCAAGCGGTCCGCTACTTTGACGGCCTCGGAGGGGCTGGCCGGAGCGGCCGTCGTGTTGTGTGGGCGGGATTCGGCGGAGTGATCACGAACCCATTTTCTGCAATTCGAGACAAGGGAGAACTGCTGTGATGAAGATTGGAACGCTGTGCCTCGTCGCGGGTGCGCTCGCGGGTGTCGCGAACGCGGGGATCACGAGCCAGGGCCCGGATGTGATCGTGGGCGACCTGCACCAGGTTTCGTACTACGGCGAGATCGGCGGGATCCGTGCGTACGCGGTCGGGACCGTTTCGTGCAACATCGGCAACCAGACGCTGCTGTGGATCGCGAACTCGAACCAGCACCCGGTGATCGGCCAGAGCATGTACCGGGTCTTCCCGGATGGCAGCCGGATCGAGCACATCGGGCAGTCGTGGCTCAAGCACGGGTTCACGGCGCTGGCGCAGAGCCTGTGCGATCCTTGCCAGAACCCGGGCACGGGCTCTCGCCTGGGCATCGGGTGCTCGGACCCGTACTCGGCGAGCCTGAACGGGCAGCAGAGCAACCTGGGCACGAAGACGCAGGTGAATGCGTTCACCGGCTTCTTCAACTGGCCGTTCGGCGGCAGCGGGCAGACCGGCAACGCGATCTTCAAGCGCGTGCAGGTGGCCGTGTCGGACATGACCGCGGGCGGCTTTTACTATGTCGAGGGCCAGTATGTGACCCCCGATGACGCGGCGGCGGGCAACCAGAACAACAACGCCTCGTTCCGCCCGGTGAATGTGAGCGGGACGAGCGTGAGCCCGACCTCGTTCACGCGGCGCGAGCAGGCGGCGATCTACGCCTGGAAGGAGCGGAACTCGGCGGTGGACATCCAGGAGGTGTTCGTGCCCGGCGAGGGGATGTTCAACCTGGGCACGCTGGTGATCGACAACGGGGACGGGACTTGGACCTACGAGTACGCCCTGCACAACCAGACCTCTCACCGCTCGGCGGACTCGTTCTCGGTTCCGGCGGACGGGACGGTCAACACCAACCCCTACTTCCGCGATGTGAACTACCACTCGGGCGACGCGTACGACCTGACGGACTGGGTGCGGACCGAGGACGGGTCGTCGGTGACCTGGGACGCGGTGAATGTCGGCGACAACACCAACGCGCTCCGCTGGGGCACGATGTACAACTTCAGCATCACGACCAACACCCCGCCGACGACCGGCGAGGTGACGATCGGGCTGTTCCGGGCCGGCACGCCGGGCGCGATCACCGCGACGACCCAGGTGCCCTCGGCCGGTCAGACCGGGTGCAACGCGGCGGACATCGCCCAGCCGTTCGATGTGCTCGACCTGGCGGATGTCCAGGCGTTCATCGCCGGCTTCACGGGCCAGGACCCGGTGGCGGACATCGCGGCTCCGTTCGGGGTCTGGGACCTCGCGGACGTGCAGCTGTTCATCAGCTCGTTCAACGCGGGCTGCCCCTGATCGGTTGAACGCCTGAATCGGCGTGACGAACAAGACCCCGCGGGAGCACGCCTCCCGCGGGGTTTTTCGTTGCGCGGCGGGAGTCGGCGCCGCGATCAACCTGGTTGATCGGCCTCGCGCCCGAGCGACTCGGCCGGGTTTGGACCCGCAAGGCCGGCCCGGCGTGGAGCGAGATCGAGGGGCGGATGGTCGGGACCCGCGTCGCATGCGTTCCGGGCCCGAGACGCCGCCTTCGGTCGCGGTGGGATCACCCGCCCGGGGCGCGCCAGGCGATCGCGGCCGGCGAGAAGCCCCTGCAGCCGTCGCGTCGAGAGACGGCCGTCAGCGTGGAGCCCAGGGCGCCGCCGGCGCGGATCGCCTGTGCAAAGCGCTCGTCGACAAGGCCCTCGGCGACTGCGGCGGCGAGGCGCTCCGGGCAGACCGGTCGGACAGCGACCTTGCTGGCGTGTGTGTCCTGCAGGCCGAGCTGGCGGACGAGGAGTTCGGGATCCCCGCGGAGCGCGAGCCCGGCGGGGCCGGCCCCGAGGAGGCTCTCCCCAAAGAGGGCGACCCATGAGCCCGAGAGGCCGGGGGCCGAGGCGGCGGGCGCGACAACGACGACGGCCTCGTTCGCGACGGGGTGCTCGAGGACATGGGCGGTGTCGGCGGCGGCGAGCGGCACCGACTCGCGTGGGGCGAAGCCGAGCAGGCCGAAGGTCGCGATCGTGGCGCGGGCCGCGCCGGCGGACGCGGCGTAGACGAGGTGGTCGGTGTTGGCCCACCCGAGCCCAAGGGCGTTCTGCCTTGCGCTCTGGCTCCGCGCGGCGCAGTGGGACAAGACGAAACGCTCACGCTCGGCGCGGAGGAAGAGATCGGCGGCCCACTCCGGGCCGAGTTCGTCGGCCGCGGCGGCGAGGGAGCGGTTCAGGTCGGCCAGGCCCTCCGCGGCGTCGGCGAACCCGCGGGGGCGGGCGCGGAAGCGCTCGATATGGTGCATCGCGGCGATCCGGCTCTCGGCGGGCTCGGCCGCGAAGTGGTAGCCGTCGTAGCCGTGGCGTTCCATGACCCACATCGCGGCGCGATCGCCGGTGAAGACCTTGGCCCATCGGGCGCGGGCGAGGGGTTCACCCTGGATGAACTCGACGCCCGGGTACTGGGTGGCGGCGAAGAAGTCGGCGACGGAATCGACCTTGACGCCGACGGACATGCGGTCGGAGTCGGTGAGCAGGATGTCGGGGAACAGGCCGAGCCGGTGCTCGAAGGCGTAGTGAATGTCCTCGTCGACGAACTCGGTGGCGCGGGGCTCAAAGCCGGCCTCTTCGAGGCGCTGGCGTGTCCGCGGCGTGTCGGGGGTGAGGAAGACGCCGATCCAGTCGGCGAGGTGCGTCCCGGTATCGGCGAGGAGGGTCTCGCCGAACCTGGCGGCGTCCGGGCAGCGGTCGAGGAAATGGGCGAGCAGCTCCTCGACGAGCCCGCGGGCAACAGGCTGAGCGGCCCAGACGGTGGTCTCCATGCCGGGAGCGAACGGGTCGGGCTGCGTGGCGGGGGTCGGGTTCTGCATCGGCGGAGCTCCGGTCTGTATGCTGCGAACCTCGGCGTGCGTCCGGGTTGCACGCACCGAGAAGATCATTGCCGTGCCGGGCCCGCGGGGCGAGACCGCCCGGCACGACGGAGGGACCACGGATGATCGTTCTTCGGCGGGCGGCGCTCTGGGCGTTGGCGGTGTTCGGAGCGGTGGCGTCGGGGCAGACCGCGTCGCTCAAGCAGATCATGTCGGATCCGGAGTGGGTCGCCCGTTCGCCGACAGGCGCGTTCTGGGCGTGGGACGGCGGGTCCGTCCTGTTCGATCGCCGGCGGGAAGGCTCGCGGCTGAGCGATCGGTGGCGGGTCGACCTGGACGGGGGCGAGCCCGTGAGGATCGAGGACGGCGAGTTGCCGTTCATCACGGCCCGAGGGGCGGTCCTGTCGGCGGATCGGACGAGGCGGGTCTTCTCCCGTTCGGGGGATATCTTCGTCCGCGAAACGGCGATGGGCGTGCTGACCCAGGTGACGCGCTCGACGGACTGGGAGTCGCGCCCGCTGTTCATGGTCGACGGCTCCATCGCGTTCGAGCGTGGCGGGGGTTGGTTCGTGCGGTCCGCGGCGACCGGGATCGAGGTCGAGGTCGCCGACATCCGCGTCGAGGAGGACCCCGCCGACGCGGAGGACGAGGACGACAAGGGCTATCTCGCCGCGCAGCAGGAGAGGCTGTTCGAGATCGTCCGTCAGCGGGCCGCGCGGGAGGAGGAACGCGAGGCGCAGGACCGGGCCCGCAAGGAAGCGGACCGGACCCGCGTGGCCGGGCCGTTCTATCTGGGCAAGGAGTGGCGGATTCTTCGGCGTGAACTCTCGCCCTCCGGGGCGTGGATGCTCCTCGTCGTGGCGAAGAAGAACGGCGAGGAGAAACAGGATGTGATGCCCGCGTATGTCAACGACGACGGGTATGTGTCGACGAGCCCCGTGCGGCCCAAAGTGGGTGAGGAGGCTCGAGCGGACGAGCGCATGGTGGTGCTCGACCTCGCCGCGGGAGCGGTGCACTGGGTCGACCCGGCGGGATTGCCGCTGATCGCCGACGACCCGCTCGCGTGGCTCAAGGACCGCGGCGACGCCCCCGCACCGGCGGGGGATCGCGCTGACCCAGCGCGGCTCGAGCCCGAGGCGGGCGAGCCCGAGACGCCGGGCGGGGAGACGCCGCCCCCCGAGCCCGGTGATCCTGACAACCCCGCGAAAGAGAAGGAGGCGGACGCGCCCGGACCGCGGCCGTTCGGTGTGGAACGGGCTTCGTGGTCACCGGACGGCTCGATGATCGCGGTGCAGCTCCGCTCGAACGACAACAAGGACCGGTGGATCGCGGTGATCGAGCCCGCGAACGACGCGAGCGGCCTGCGGGCGGTGCACCACCTGCGGGACGAGGCGTGGATCAACTGGGCGTTCAACGAGATGGGGTGGCTGCGGGACGGGTCTGGGCTCTGGTTCCTCTCGGAGCACACGGGGTTCGGGCATCTGTATCTCTGGGACCGGTCGAGCGGCGAGACGCGGGAGCTGAGCGAGGGCGGGTTCACCGTGCAGGATGTGGCCGAGGGGCCCGAGGGGGGCATGCTCTACTACCGTTCGAACAGGCGCCATCCCGGGGCGTACGAGATCGAGCGCGTCGATTCCCGGACGGGCGCCGCAGAGCCGATCACGGCGCTCGGGGGGACGGTCGAGGAATTCGAGGTCTCGCCGGACGGGTCACGGGTGCTGTTCCGATACTCAACCGCGATGGACCCGCCGGAGTTGATGGTGCAGGCGGCGGAGATCGGGGCTTGGCCGAAGAAGCTGACCTCGACCGTGTCTGATCTGTTCCGGTCTTTCGAGTGGATCGAGCCCTCGTTCGTAGAGGTGCCGTCGAACCACACGGACCGGCCGATCCACTGCCGGGTGTACACCGATCCGGCGACGGACGCGCCGACGGAGCGGGGCAAGCCGGTGGTGATCTTTGCGCACGGGGCGGGGTACACCCAGCATGTGTACAACGGGTGGTCGTATTACTTCCGCGAGCACATGTTCCACACGCTGCTGTGCAGGCTTGGGTACATCGTGATCGCGCCGGATTTCCGGGCGTCCGAGGGGTACGGGCGGGACTGGCGGACGGCGATCTATCGCCGCATGGGCGAGCCCGAACTCGAGGACTTCGACGACTGCCTCGCCTGGCTGGACGAGCACACCGACGCGGACACCGAGCGCGTCGGGATCTACGGCGGGTCGTACGGCGGGTTCCTGTCGCTGATGGCGATGTTCCTGCGGCCCGAGGTCTACGACTGCGGGGCGGCGCTGCGACCCGTGACGGACTGGGCGCACTACAACCACGGGTACACCTCGAACATCCTCAACACACCGGAGATCGACCCCGAGGCGTTCGAGAAATCGAGCCCGATCGAGCACGCCGAGGGGCTCGCGGGGGCGCTCCTGATGTGCCACGGGATGCTCGACGACAATGTCGTGGCCCAGGACACGGTGCGGCTGGCTCAGCGGCTGATCGAACTGGAGAAGGAGAACTGGGAGATGGCGCTCTACCCCGTGGAGCCGCACGGGTTCCAGGAGGCGACGGGGTGGCTGGACGAGTACCGGCGGATCCTGAAGCTGTTCGAGACGAACCTGAAGGACTGACCGGGTCAGAGCACCAGACCGCCGAGGTTCGCGAGCCCCACCGGCTCTTTCGTGAAGAAGGGCTCGCCGGCGGCGACGCCGATCCTGCTGCCGAAATAGGTGGCGGCGGCCTCGACCCATTCGACGACGCGGCGGTTCTTCTCGGGGAGGACAAACTGCGTGTGGTAAGCCCGGATCGCGTCGAGCTTGCGCTCAACGAAGCCGGAGATGTCGAAGACGAACGACGGGTCGGCCACCCAGCGCAGGTGGGTCGCGTAGTAGTAGAAGAGCCACCTCGGGTAGATCGGGGGGCCGATCTCGCTGAGCGACGCGCCGTGCATCGGGGGCGGGGCGGGCATGTCGAGCTTGGTGAGTTTCGCGTCGAAGCGGGCGTCCTCGACGATCCGCGTGGTGGCGCGGTGGTCCGGGTGGGCGTCCTCGAAGTAGGGCGTGAAGATAATCTCGGCCTGATGGGCCCGGATCACGCCCGCGACGGCGTGGCGCGCCTCGATGGTGTGCTCGACAAACCGGTTCGGCAGGTCGAGGCAGACGCGGCGGATCTCGGGCCCGCCCTCGGGGGAGAGGATCTCGCGGGCGGCCTCGGCCTCCTTCTCGCGCGTCGCGGGATCGCCGAACGGCGTCGGCTCGCCGTTGGTCATGTCCAGGAGGAGCACATCGTGCCCCTGCTGGGCGAGGCGGGCGATGGTGCCGCCCATCCCGAGTTCCTGATCATCCGGGTGGGGGCCGACGACGAGGATCCGTGCCATGGCTGACCTCTCCCGATGGGCCCGCGGGCCCCTACTTGATCCGGTTCCCGCCGACCAGCAGGCCGAAGAGCGTCTCCCCGGTTTCGAGTTCGGCGAGCACGACGGGGTCGGGGTCGCGGGTGGCGAAGAACCCCCCGGCCCGGAAGGTGTCCCCGAATTCGTCGACGAACTCCCGGAGTGGCAGGTCGAGCGTCTCTCCCACGGCGAGATCGCCGACGGGCCGGCTGTACCGCTGGTTCAGCCAGAGCGTGCAGCCTTCGAAGGATCGCGAGGTGGTGTTGGTCAGGCGGAGGCGGGTGACGCTCCGCAAGACCTGGATGTTCAGCACCTCGCCCTCGGTCAGCGTGCCGGGCATCGGGCGGGCGTAGTCGATGGACTGCCCGCCCCGGCACCCGCCCAACGCGAGGGCGGAGGCGGCCAGAACGGGGGTGAGGCGGCGGAATCGGGGAAGCAATTCTGTCATGCGGGCAGGATATCGTCCCCGCGATGACCTGTGACGGCTCCAACGCGACCCCGCCGAGCCCGGCGATCGCCCCGGCGGGGCACGGCCACGACGCGGCCGCAGGCCTTGACCCGCGCCGGATCGCCGAGGATCTGGCAACCCGGTTCGGGGCGGGCGGCGTGGACCCGCGGATCCCGATGCTCGTTCCGGGCTTCGACGCCCCGTTCTTCCAGGCCGGGCTCGCGGGATACTCCGACGCGGCGATGCGGCTCGTTGCCCGCTGGCACGGGTGCCCCTACTGCGTCACCGAGGCGCTGCTGGACCAGACCCTGCTCGGGGGAGGACGCGGGTTCACCAAGGCCGACCTGGGAGACCTGGCGGACAATGTCCCCGGCGGGGCCGAGGATGCGCCGCTGGCCGGGCAGATCATGGGCTCGGAGCCCGCGGAGATGGCGGCGGCGGCGTTGAAGATGATCGAGCAGGGCCGGCGGAGGGCGAAGGAGTATCGCGACTTGGCGGCCCGCGGGGCGAAGGGGAACGGGGCGTTGGTGTCGGATTCGGGCCGTTGCGAGCCGGGAAGGCACCTCACCGATTCCACGCCGCCCTCGTTCGCCGCGATCGATGTCAACCTCGCCTGCCCGGTCAAGAAGATCGCCCGCAAGGCGAGGGGTGGCCACTGGCTCGGCGAACCCGAGGGGGCGATCCGAATCCTCGAAGCGGTGCGTGAGGCGGTGCCCGCCGAGATCCCGGTAACGGTCAAGATGCGGCGCTCGTTCGACGATTCGCCGGAGATGCGCGAGAGTTTCTTCCGGATCTTCGACGCGGCGTACGACCTCGGCTGCGCCTGGGTGACCGTGCACGGGCGGACGGTGGCGCAGAAGTATGTCGGCCCAAGCCGGTGGGACATGCTGCGTGAGATCGCCACGCGTCGCCATCCCGGCCGGTTCACCGATCGCGTCGTCTTCGGCTCGGGGGATGTGTGGTCGGCGGGCGATGTGTTTCGGCTTGTCGCCTACACGGGCATGCAGGGCGCGAGCGTCGCCCGAGGATGCATCGGGAACCCGTGGATCTTCCGCCAGTGCCGCGATCTTCTGGCCGGCCGCGAGCCCGCCCCCCCCACCATCGCCGAGCAGCGCCGGGTGCTCGAACAGCACTTCGGCCTGGCCCTTGCGGTCAACGAGCGGATGGTCCGGGGCGAAGACGGGGCGAGGCGGGCCAGGGCCGAGCGGTTCACCGGGAAGACCATGCGGAAGTTCGGGATTCAGTTCTCGAAGCACCACCCCGAGGCCGAGGCGGTTCGGCGGAGGTTTATCGCCGTGGCGACGCTCGAGGATTGGCGGGCGGTGCTCGAGGACTTCTTCCCGCAATTGCCTGCCGATGAGCATCGGCCTTGAACGCCCGCGCTGATGTGCCGGGCTCTCTGTTCGCGGGCAAACCCTTGATTAAGGGCGAACCGACACCCTGAACGGGTCTGAGTTAAGCGTCCCGACTTAGGCTGTGAATGTCCGCATCATCCGAAAGGAGAGCGCCATGCCCGGGCAGATCCCCGTCGCCGCCGGCCTTATCGCCGCCGCGTGCGCCGTCGCGAGCGGTCAGTTGCTGGTCCAGGACCAGTTCCTGCTCGGGGGCGATCCGCTCGCGGGTGAGTATCTCGCGGATTCGGTTCTGAACGGGCAGGGCCCGACCGGAGGTACGGTCATCGGTTTTCAGGGGCTCTGGGAGGCGCCGGTAAGCGAGAATGATCTGTCCGGCACCGCCTATGTCGATCCGACGGGGCTCACCTACCAAGTCGGGCCCGAACGCCTTGAAACCGCGGGCGGGAGCCACCGATACCGACGAAACCGCGGCAACGGGGTGACCTACTGGAGTTGGAGGGGGGCCATCCCGGGCGAGCCCCGCAACGACTGGTGGGTCAGCGTGCTGATCCGGACGACGCATCAGCCGCACTACGGCTGGGTGGTTTTGGAGTTCACCAACGGCGGCGCCCTTGAATTCGGGCTTCTGACACACGGTTTCCCGTTCATCGAGGAGTTGCACGGGCTGGTCGAGCAGGCAATGGCCAACCAGACTCACCTTCTCGTCGCCCATGTGATCGACGACCCGGTTGAGGGAGAATATGTCGAGTTGTGGGCCGATCCAGTGCCGCTCCGCGCGACGCTTGCTGGCGAGCCCCCGATTCCGCCGCACGCGTCCGGCGGCGCGGGGAACGATGTGCTGATCGATGGCTCGGGTGTGCTGCAGAATGTCGATTTCGGGATGCACACCTACTCGGGGTACGACATCTACCACGATGAGATCCGCGTGGGTGGGTCGTGGAGCGATGTCGTTCCGGTCGTGGTCGAACCGGGGTGCAACGGGGCGGACCTCGCGGACCCGCTCTTCCTGCTTGACCTTGCGGATGTCAACGCGTTCGTGGCCGCGTTCGTCAGCGGTCACCCGGTGGCGGACCTCGCGCCGCCGGTCGGGCTGCTCGACCTGGCAGACATCAACTCCTTCGTGGTCGGATTCCTGTCGGGCTGCCCTTGATCGTGGCACGCCCCCCCCCGACCCGCCCGGTGAGACGCCCGGGTTCGGTCGCGGTGGCGCCGCGTCCGGCGTGGTACTGTTCCCTCATGGATGTGTTGGCCGATCGCCGAGTCGGGGACCTGCTCGATGAACTCGCCTCCAAGACCCCCGCCCCGGGCGGGGGCGCGGCGGCGGCGCTGACGGCGGCGACGGCGGCGGCGCTGACCGGCATGGTCATCGCCTACTCACTCGGGAAGAAATCGCTCGCCGAGCACCAGCACATGCTCGAAGGCGTCCGCGCGAGCGTGCAGGTGCTCCGGGAGGAGTTCCTCCGGCTCGCCGGGGAGGACATGGCGGCCTACGCCGAGTTGAACCAGATCCAGAAACTGCCCGAGGGCGACCCCCGCCGCGCGGCGGAGGAGCCCTCCGCGGTCGGCCGGGCGATCGACGCCCCGAAGCGGATCCTGGACCGGTCCCGCGACCTGCTCAACCTCATCGCCTCGCTCGCCGGCAAGAGCAACGCCCACCTGCGCAGCGACCTGGCCGTTGCGGCGGTGCTCGCCGAAGCGGCGGCGGCGTCCGCGGCGTGGAATGTCCGCGTGAACGCCCCGCTTCTTCCGGAAGCCCAGCGGCCCGCGCTGTTCGGACGCCTGGAAGCCGCGGTAGCCGCCGCCCAGCAGGTCAGAGACCGCGTCGAGCGGGCCTGCTCCTGACCCCCGGCGAGCCCCCCTACGCTCCCGCGTGCACTTCCAGAGGCTGAGTGATTCCGAGATCCCCGAGGCGGCGGAACTGAACACGCTGTTCCGCGAGGCCAGCGTGATCGATCAGCCCAGCCTCATGCTCCAGCACTTCGGGAAGTGGTTCGGAAGGCGTCGCCCCACGGATCTGTTCGTGTCGGTCGCCAGACGCGATCTCCCGCCCGGGCGGTTCAAGATCACCAGGCTCATGACCCGGGCCGACCGCCTCCAGGTTGGTGAACGGGAGCCGGCAAACCCGTGGCGCGACTGGGAGAGCCTCCCCGTGCTCGAGGGAGGGCTCATCGGCGAGATCATCGCCCAGGAATGCCCGCAGATCATCCGCGAGATCGACGCGGCCGATGACCCGCACCTCGGCCCATCCCTCGCCGGCATCCGCTCGGGGGTGGCGATCCCGCAGTATCACGACGGGCGAGCGACCAACTGGGCCCTCTCCTTCTTCAACGACCCCGTCGGGCTCGCGGCCGCCGACCTGCCGACAGCGGTGATCGACACGAGCCTGCTGGGCATGGCGACGCGGAACCTCGTCTCGAAGCGGCAGGCCGACCTGCTCAACCGGGAACTCACCCACCAATTCGAGCAGATCGCGAACATCCAACGCTCGCTGCTGCCGCAGCGGCTGCCGTCGATCCCTGGCCTCGAGATCGCCACGAGCTACCTCACCAGCGACCGGGCGGGCGGGGACTACTACGACTTCTTCCCATTCCCCGACGGATCCTGGGGCATCCTGATCGCGGATGTCTCCGGGCACGGCCCGGCGGCGGCAACGGTCATGGCGATGCTCCGCGCCATCCTGCACTGCTACGCGGGCGAGGACTTCTCCCCGGCGTCGGTGGTCCGGTTCACCAACCACAAACTCGTCTCGTCCAACCTCGACGGGAGCTTCGTCACGGCCCTGTTCGCGGTGTACGACCCCGGGACCTCGGTCCTCTCGTGGTCGCGGTGCGGGCACCCCCCACCGGCTCTGAAACTGGCCGAGGGGGGCGTGATCGAACTCGACCGCACGGGCGTCCCCCCGCTGGGCATCCTGCCGGACATGGAGCCCGAGCAGGAATCTCGCCGGCTCGAACTCGGCGAGACCATCGTTCTGTACACCGACGGGATCACCGAGGCGTTCAACGACGACCGCGTCATGTTCGGCGTGAGGGGCCTGGTGGCCTCGCTCGAACAGTGCAGCGGACGCCCCGAATGCGTCGTCGACTCCGTGCACGGCGCCCTCTACCGCCACACCGGCGTGATGGACCGCGACGACGACCAGACGCTCATCGCCCTCCGGCGGGTCGGGGCGGCGTGATCCGTCGCACGACCGAACCCTGGTACGCCCGGCCTGACCCCACGGGCGAGACCGCGACCGGGGAGCGAGGCCTCCGGTTCGCCTGCACGATGTGCGGGAACTGCTGCACCGGGCCGGAGGGGTATGTGCTCTTCACGCCCGAAGAAGCCGAGCGGATCGCGGCCGGCCTGGGCCTCTCCCGCGAGGCGTTCGAGGCGAGGTACACCCACCAGACCGTTGAAGGGCCCTCGCTGAACGAGGTGCGCACGGAGTTCGGGTTCGATTGCGTTTTCCTCGACAGGACGACGATCCCCGGCAAGGCGGTATGCGGGATATACGCGAACCGTCCATCGCAGTGCCGGACCTGGCCCTTCTGGAAACAGAACCTGCGCACGCCCGGGCACTGGCGCTCGGCGGGGCGGACCTGCCCCGGGCTCAACAAGGGCCAACTCCACAGCCCCGAGCACATCCGGTTGACGGTCGAGGGCCACCCCGGGGCGGCCCGGTCGTGACCGGCGTTTGAGATTCAACGGCGGAAGGCGGATACTCCCCCGATGGAAGCGTTCTGGAAGGCCGCTCGATCGATGCTCCGGTACCGGGCGATGCTCGCCGCCGCCCTCTGCTGCGCGATCGTGAGCGGGTCGGCCCTGGGGGGGGGCATCATGGCCGCCGCCCCAGTGATCGACGCGATCGTCGGGCAGGAGCGCACGCTGGCGGAGATGGCCCGCGACTTCAACGCCCGCAGCCCGATCGACATCCCCGAATCGGTGATCGCGGGGTTCCCGGTCAAGCCGTTCCACGCGGTCATCGCGGTCATGATCGGCCTGAGCGTGCTGACGCTGATCGGCGCGACCACGAATTTCGCCCACCTGTACCTCTCGATGACGGTGGTCGAACGGACGGTCGCCCGTGTTCGGCGAGACCTGTTCAGGCGGGTGATTCACCTCCCGCTGCGGGCCGTCGTCGCCGGGGGCTCGTCCGACCCGGTCAGCCGGATCGTCAACGACCCGCAGCAGCTCTCGACGGGGCTGGCGGCCCTGATCAGCCGGGGCGTCGCGCAGGTCAGCAAGGGCATCGCGTCGTTTCTCGCCGCGGTGCTGATCGACTGGCGCCTGACGGGGATCACGCTGCTGGTCGTGCCCGGGATGTACGCGGTCATCCGTTCGCTCGGGCGGACCATCCGCAAGGCGTCGCGGGCGGCGCTCGGCAAGCAGGCGATGCTCTACGCCGCCGCGAACGAGACGCTCCAGGGCCTGCGCGTCGTGAAGGTCTACACGACCGAGCGGTACGAGTCGGGCCGATTCCACAGGATCAACAAGGAGGTGCTCGCGCACATCCTCTCCGCACGCCGGGCCCGGGCGCTCTCCAGCCCGCTCGTCGAGGGCATGGCCGTGCTGACCATCGCCGGACTCACGCTGATCGCGGTCAAGGCGGTCTTCGACGAGGAGCTCGACCCGGCCGACATGATCCTCGCGCTGGCGGGCCTCGGCATCGCGGGGGCCTCGCTGCGCCCATTGACCGGCATCATCAACGACATCCAGCAGTCCGCGGCGGCCGCCGAGCGGATCGAGCAGATGCTCGCCGAGCCCTCGGAACCCGGGCACGACCCCTCGCTCCCCCGCATCGCCCGGCACGCCGAGTCCATCCGGTTCGACCGGGTCTGGTTCACCTACCCCGGCGGGGACCAGCCCGCGATCCGGGGGCTCACGCTCGCGATCCCGCACGGGCAGACGCTCGCGGTGGTCGGCCCGAACGGCTCGGGCAAGACGACGCTGCTCAGCCTCGTCCCCAGGCTCTTCGACCCCGACGACGCCTCGCCGGAGGGAGGCTCGGGGGGGGCGGTGCTCGTCGACGGGCGAGACATCCGAACCGTCGCGGTCCGCTCGCTGCGCCGGCAGGTCGGCGTCGTGACCCAGGAGACCGTCATCTTCGAGGGAACGATCGCCCAGAATATCGCCTACGGCGCGGACGGGGCGACGCGGGAGCGGATCGTCGAAGCGGCCAAGCGGGCGCGGGCGCACGAGTTCATCGAGTCACGGGGCGGGTACGACGCGTTGGTGGGCGAGCGGGGGCTCACGCTCTCGGGCGGGCAGCGGCAGCGCCTGGCGATCGCGCGGGCGATCCTGCGCGACCCCGCGATCCTGATCCTCGACGAGGCCACCAGCATGATCGACGCCGAGAGCGAGGCCCACATCACCGCCGCGCTGTCGGAGTTCAGCGCGGGGAGAACGACGCTGGTGGTCGCCCACCGCCTCAGCACGGTGGTCAACGCCGACCGGATCGCCGTCCTCGACCGGGGCGAGTTGGTCGACCTCGGGACCCACGACGAACTGCTCGCCCGCTGCCCGACCTACAGGCAGATCGCCGAACGACAGCTGATCGCCTCGAGCACCTGAGGAGCGCACGCCGATGCACCGCGAGGGCGCCGACCCGTTCAACATGCAGCCCGAGGACTTCCTCTGCGACTTCTGCGGCCTGCCCTGGTCGGAAGACCGCCCCTTCGTCGAGGGGCACCGCGGGTCGTGCATCTGCGGCAAGTGCTTGACGGTCGCGTACAGCGCGCTGGTTCACCTCAACGCGGGCGAGCCGCTCGGCGAAGGCGGGGCGTGCACCCTCTGCCTCGAGCCCAAACGCGATCAGCCGCACTGGCGCAGCCCCGCCCTGCCCGAGAAACTCGCCTGCATCCGCTGCGTCAAGCAGTCGGCGGGCGTCCTGCACAAGGACCCCGAGGCGGACTGGGAGAAGCCCAAGCCCCCGACCCGCTCGGCCTGATGCGGGTCCGCATTCAAACCCGCGCCTGACGAGCCGCGGGCGCGAGCCCGCGAACCGTTGTTGGGCGCCCCGATTCCTCGCGTTTCCGCCTTGCCCCAGTCTCAATCGAAACCCGCCCGACGGCGGCTGGGCAAGTCCGTCGGCTCGAGCGGCCCCGCCCACCCCGAGCCACCGCGGGTCACCGCACCCGCTGCCGCGGAGGCGTCGCCCATCGCATCTTGCCCATCAGCGTCTGCCAATAGGTCACGCTGCCGCTCTGGACCAGGTGAATCGGCGTCGGGTCCTCGGTGATCACGATCCGGTCGCCCTTGTGCACGCGGTGATGGACCTGCCCGTCGCACATCACCGTGGTCCCGTGCCCGTCCTCGCTCTCAACGCCCCGCCACGACGGGTCGTCGTTCGTCTCTTCCAATTCGATCATGATCTCCGACGATGAAGGGACCACGATCGGACGGAACGAGAGCGAGTGCGGCGCGATCGGCGTCAGCACATTGCCCGCCACACCGGGCGCCACGATCGGTCCACCAGCCGAGATGTTGTACGCGGTCGACCCCGTCGGCGTGCTCACGATCAGCCCGTCCCCAACAACCCGAGGGCCGGCCTTGCCGTCGATCTCCAGACGCAGCGAGATCATCCGGTAAGGCGGGCCCGAGGTCACGACGACCTCGTTCACCGCCGTCTCCGACGCCCGCTTCTGCCCGTCCGCGGACCGGATCACCGAACGCAGCACGGGGGCCGCCTGCGTCCGGAGTTCCCCCGCGCCGAAGATCGCCTCGGCCTGGTCTTTGAGCGTGTCCAGATCGAACTCCGCCATGAACCCGACCGTCCCCAGGTTCACGCCCAGGATCGGCCGCCCCGCCTTTGCGCAACCCCGGGCCGCCGAGAGCAGCGTGCCGTCGCCGCCCAGCACGACCACAAGGTCAAACTCCTTCGCGGGGAGCGTGAACGGGCCGGCCGCATCGAGTTCATCCACGAGCCGCCCGAAGCGGCCAATCAGCGAACGCACCACCGGGGCCGCGTCCACCGCGTCGGCCTTCCTCGGATTCAGCAGCAGCAGGACATCGCGGCCCACGCGGGGAGTGTACCGCCCGCGCCTCTCCCGGGGTGGCCCGGGTTGGCCCGGGGTAAGCGGCCGGGACGATCAATCGGCCCGGTGCGCGGCCTCGCGGACGCCCCGCCGCGCCGGGTCCGCGACCCGATCGATCGCCGCGCGGACGGCCCGGGCGATGCCCGCGCTGTCGATCCCGGCTTTGCGGAGCTGGTCGCCCCGGCTGTCCTGGATGATCCACTCATCCGGGATCGCGAGCCGGGTCAGGCCGGACGCATCCAACCCGAGTTCCTGGGCCGCCTCAAGCACCGCGGCGCCGAACCCGCCGATGACGCTGTGGTCCTCGACCGTGACGACCGGGATCCGCCGGCTCAACAGGTCCGCGATCAAGCCCCGGTCGACCGGCTTGGCGAACCTCGCGTCCCACACGCCGACCCGGAATTCGGGCCCGAGGTCCTCCCGCGCCTTCATCGCGTCGATCGCCGGCGTCCCGAACGCGAGGACCGCGACATCCGGCCGGTCCTCGTCGAGGTTCGCGAACTCGGGCGTCAGCAGCCGCGCCCGGCCGAGCTCGAACGGGGGGCACCCCGCTCCCGCGAAGCGATCCGAGACATCCGCCCGCGGATAGCGCACGGCGGAAAGCCCCTCGTCGTAGGTGCGCATGAACTCGAGCGCCCCAAGCAGACTCGGCTCGTCGATCGCCGCCAGCAGCGCCGCGTCGGGCAGCGTCCGCAGCAGCGCGATGTCGCAGAACCCGTGGTGCACCGCGCCGTCCCCCCCCACCCGCCCGGCCCGGTCGAGGCAGAGGCGGACGGCGAGCCCCTGAAGCGCGACCTCCTGGAACGCCTGGTCGAAGGCACGCTGGAGGAAGGTCGAGTACACCGCGAAGAACGGCCGGAAGCCGGTCTTGGCCAGCCCAGCCATCATGTCCAGCGCATGGCTTTCGCAGATGCCCGTGTCCCAGGTCCGCTCCGGAAACCGGGCGAGCGGCTTGCTGATCCCCGTGCCGTCCGGCATCGCCGCGGTGCACGCGACAACCTTCTCGTCACGCTCCATCAGCCCGACGATCGCGTCGGCGAACGCCGCGGTGAACGACCGCCCGCCCGTCTTGATCTCGACCCGGCACCCCAGCGTCTCGTCGCGCTCGACCTTGAAGGCCTTGGGGGAGTGAAACCGCGTGGCGTCGGCCTCCGCGACATCGAGCCCCTTGCCCTTGATCGTCTTGACATGCAGCACCACGGGGCGGTCCATGTCCCGGGCCTCGGTGAGGAACTCGATCAGCGTCGGGAGATGGTGCCCGTCGATCGGGCCCACCGTCACCAGCCCGAACTTCTCGAAGACCGAGTCCTCGTTGATCAGCGCCTTGGTCACCTCCCCCGCGCGGTGCGTCGCCTCGCGGATCATCCCGCCCCCCGGGAGGTGCCTGAGCAATTCCTTGGCGCCCTTCTTCAGATCCGTGTAGGTGTGGCTCACGCGGACGCGGTCGAAATAGCCCGCGATCGCCCCCTGCGGCTTGCTGATCGACATGCCGTTGTCATTCAGGACAACGAGGAACTGCCGGCGGAGCGTCCCCGCGTTGTTCAGCCCCTCCATCGCGACGCCGTTGACGATCGACGCGTCCCCGATCAGCGTGACCACCCGCCGCCCCCCCGGGTTGTTCTCGGGGTGAAAGGCCTCGCCCGTGAGCGCATCGCCCCGGGCCATGCCGACCGCCGTCGAGATCCCCGTGCCCGCGTGACCGACACGGAATAGGTCGTAGGGGCTCTCCGAGGGCTCGGGGAAACCGCTCATCCCCTCGCTCGTCCGCAGGCGGCCGAGCAGGTGGGCCCTCCCCGTGACCAGCTTGTGCGGGTAGCACTGGTGCCCCACATCGAACAGCAGGCGATCGTGCGCAAAATCGAAAACATAGTGCAGCGCCAGCGTCAGCTCCACCACGCCAAGGTTCGGCGCGAGGTGGCCCCCGGTCTGCTGCACCTGCGCGATGATGGCCTCCCGGATCTCCGCCGCCAGCGAGGAGAGTTCCTCGACGCCGAGCCGCTGGATGTCCTTCGAGCCGTTGATCCGTGAGAGGATATCTGCGAGCGGTTCCATGCCACCCCGTTGTTGGGGCCCCTCGGGCCCGTTTTCATCCAATACTGAAACTATTGTACCCGATCGCGACGCCCGGACCTCGACCGATCCGGCGACCCTCCCCGCCCAACTCCTACGCCCTTATCGGGTTCGCCGTGCGAGGTACCCCGCAAGTTCTTTCAACGCCTCCGCCGCGGGCCCCAGCGATCGCGCCGCATCGACCGCACAGACCCTGAACTCCTCAACCTTCGCCCGGCTCGCCTCGACGCCGTGCACCACGGGCCAGGTGAGCTTGCCGGCGTCGGCGTCCTTGCCCGTCCGCTTGCCCGCGTGCTCGGCGGGCTGCTCCACATCCACCAGATCGTCCACGATCTGGAACATCAGCCCGATCGCCTCCGCGTACCGACTGATCGCCCCGAGCCGCTCCGCGGATTCGGCATCGGGCCGCCCCGCCAGACCCACCAGGGCCCCCATCCGGCAGGCCGCCACGATCAACGCGCCGGTCTTCTCCCGGTGGATCCGCTCCACGCGTTGGCCCGGGGTTTCCTGAGCCGCAAACCCCCCGAGCGTGTCGAGCACCTGCCCCGAGATCATCCCCATCGTCCCCGCGGTGAGCTCTTCGACCAGGCGAATCCGGAGCGTGGGAGACGCCCCCTCCACCCGCGAGAGGACGCCGAACGCGAACGCGAGCATCGCGTCGCCCGCGAGGATCGCCATCGCCTCGCCCGCGTGCACATGCAGCGTCGGGCGCCCGCGGCGCAGGTCGTCGTCGTCCATCGCCGGCAGGTCGTCGTGCACGAGGCTGAACGCGTGCACCAACTCCGCCGCGGCCCCCACACCAAGGCTCAGCCGGCCCGCCGAGGCCTCCCCCGCCGCCGCCGCGCAGCAGTGCCACGCCAGCAGCGGGCGGAGCCGCTTCCCCCCGCCGAGCAACGCGTACGCCACCGCGTCGCGGAGATTCGGCGGCGCACCCAGCCCGGCGCACACCTCGGAGAGATGACGCTCGATCTCTCCGAGCGGCGCGGCGAACGCCGCGGGAACACCTGCCTGCCGCCGACTCGACTCCGTCATGGGGTCAGTGTACGGGTGCAGACATCCGCGCCGTGCGCGCCGGACGGGGCGGTCACCTACGATCCGGCCCATGCCGACGATCGACTCGCTCACCTCGCTCTTCCAGGCCGGCGGCTGGGTCATGTACCCCCTCGCCGCCCTGAGCGTCATCTCGGTCGCGCTCACCATTGAACGGGCGTTGTTCTGGACCAGGACGCACAGCCCGGGCCACATGCGGATCATCGAACGCGTGACCCGCGAGATGCGGCGGGGTGATCTCTCCGCCGCCGCCGCCGCCGTCGCCCGCGACCGGTCGGTGTACGGCCGCTTCGCCTCCGCCCTGCTCGACGAGGCCCGCGGCAAGACGGGTCAAACGGGCCCGGTCGAGGACTCGTTCGCGCTCGAGAAGGCCGAGTCGCTCCGCCCCATGATCGAACGCTGGGCGACGACGCACGCAACGATCATCACCGCCTCGCCCATGCTCGGCATCCTCGGCACCGTCACCGGCATCATCCGCTCGTTCCGCCTGCTCAGCGCCGACCAGGTCGTCACCGACCCCGCGTCGATCGCGGGCGGCATCGCCGAGGCCCTCTTCACCACCGCCCTCGGGCTCATCGTCGCGCTCCTGACGCTCTTCCCGCACGCGCTCTTCCGCGCCCAGGCCGAACGCTGCCTCGCACGCCTCGAACTGATCGCCGCCTCGATCGTCGGCGGGCCAACGCAGGGCCCAGCCCGCGACCGCTGACCCTCAGCCCGATTCCTGCGCACGGATCAGGTCGTAGATCTCGTCGGACGAGCCGGCGTCGTACACGCTCTGCCGGAACGCCTCCATCGTCATCAACCGGCTCACCCGCGCCAACGCCTGGATGTGGTCGCTCGTCCGGTCCGGCGGGCTGGCCAGCAGGACGATCAGGCGGACCGGTCTCCCGTCGATCGCCTGAAAATCCAGCGGCTCGGCCGGCTTGCCGATCGCCATCGCCAGGCCGTTGAGCCCGGGGCACTTACCGTGCGGGATCGCCAGCCCGTGCCCGATGCCGGTCGTCCGGGTCTGCTCGCGCGTCCACACCGCGTTCTTCAACGAGGTCCCGTCGGCCACCCGCCCCGCGCCCACCAGCAGGTCGACCAACTCGTCGATCACCCCACGCTTGTCGGACGACCGCAGCGGGGCTCGGATGCACTCGGGGCTGATCAGGTCGAGGAGATTCATAACACCGGTGGCAGCAGGCATGACGCGGGGCCCCCGCCGACCAACCGCCGGCGGACAAAGAGTGTACCCCGCCGGCAGCGCGAGTGCGCCACGCCTACCCCGTTCTCCGCAGCAGCACCGAGTAGCTCCCGTCGTGGTACACCTCGGGCCCATCGCCCGGAACACCGCCGCAGAGCGTCTCCCGCTCCCGCTCCCGCCGGAACCCGTGCCACTTGCCCGCCCAGTCGGCCTGGGCCCGGTTCTCCTCTCGCTGCAGCGAGCAGGTCGAGTAGAGGAACGATCCGCGCGGCGCCAGCAGCCGGATCGAGTCGGCCATGATCTGCCGCTGCGTCTCCACCAGTCTCGCTCCCTGCCGGGTCGCCGCGCGGTACTTCGCCTCGGGCCGGCGGGCCAGCACACCCGTGTTCGAGCACGGCACATCCAGCAGAATCAGATCGGCCCGACCCAGGCAGTCGTGCAGCATCGCGTCGGGCTCCAGGACACGCACCTTCTCGTTCCCCGCGAACACCCGCGTAAGCGTTTCAAGCCGCGACCGGTCCACATCCGACGCGATAATCTCCGCCCCCGGGAAGACCGCGGCGAGCTGCCGCGTCTTGGTTCCCATGCCCGCGCAGACATCCACAATGACCCGCGGCTCCAGGTCCCGGACGCTCTCGACCGCCTCCGCCGATGCGGGGTCCTGCACCCAGATGTCGCGACGCGACCCGAGCAGCGCCCCCAGCGAAGCGGGCCGGCCCTCGTACACCAGAAACCCCGCCCGCCGGTGCGGGGAGGTCTCGGGAACGGGCCCCGTCGCGTGCCGCGCGTTGATCACCACCGGCGCCGTGACCAGCGAGTGCAGCGCGAGCCGGTCGCGGTTCGCCCGCCCGTGCGCCGTCTCCCACGAATCGAGCAGCGGCCTGGGGATGCTCGTCGCGGCGCTGAGCCGATCGACCGGGTCGCCCGGGAGCACCGACGCCGCGAGCGCGAGCGAGCGGCCGTCCCCGAGCGGGATCTCGTCCACCCCGCCCCCCCACCGCTCCCGGAACGCCCGGTCCTCGCCCACGAGCTCGTGCACCCGCCGCAGCACCGCGTTGACCATTCCCCCGGCGCCGGGACGGATCACCCGCTTGGCCCACTCCACCGACTCGCTGATCGCCGCGTGCGCCGGGACCCTGTCCAGCAGCACCAACTGGGCCGCCCCCGCCAGCAGCGCCGCCCGGACCCGCGGCTCGAGTTCAAGAAAGGGCCGGGTCAGCCCGGGCGCGATCAGGGCCTGGAGCGTCCACCATCTCCGGATCGCGGCGTCGTGAATCGCGTGCGCAAGCGCCGCGTCGCGGGCGTCCAGCCCCGTTGTCTCCAGCGGTGTCGGGACAAGATCGGGGAAATGCCCCGCGTCCTGCGCGAGCCGTGCGCACACCACCGACCGCGCCGAAACCACCCCCCCGGGCCGGAGGGAGCCGCCCGCGGCGGGGGGCCGTCGCCCGGGCGGGTTCTTGGATTGCCGGCGGGGTCGCCCGGGTCGTGTCACCCCCGAGTCTACGCGCCGGGCCCCCAAGGCCGTACGCTGCCCGGGCCATGATGCACGCCGACCCGGCACCCCCACCCCGCCCGTCGCCCCCCCGGGGGTTGCTGGCGTCGATGCGCATCCGCAAGAAGCTGATCTTCCTCCATTCGCTGTTCTCGCTGATCCTCGCCTCGATCCTCCTGATCGCGGTCAGGCCTTCGGTCCGCAGCGCGGTCTCCGAGGCCGAGGGGGCCCTGGCCGCCCGGTCGGTCCTGGCGCTCGTCTCGGGCAGCGAGATGCCCGCCCACGCCTTCGGGGACCTGCTGGTGGTCAAGCGGGGAGGGGCCGAGCAGGCCGGGCTCACTCCCGAGACCGCGGCGCGGATCACCGCGGCGGGGCCCGAGCCGGTCGCGATCCCGGGGGACCGGGGCTGGACCTGGCGCGCCGCCCGCGGGCCGGAGGGGTTTGTGCTCGTCGGGGCCCGGCTGGAATCGGCCCGGGAGGCGGCGCTTGGGGTCTACCTGCTGCTCATCGTGGCCCTGGTCGCGGTGTACGGGCTCATCGCGGCGGCGCTCGAGGTCTTCGTCCTGCCGCGCCATGTCTACGGCCCGATCGGCCTGCTGCTCGAGGCCGACCGCGCCGTGCAGCGGCACGACACGCTCGGGGAACTCGTGCCGGAAGAGGCCATGCCGGCCGACGAACTCGGCGAGATCATGCGGTCGCGGAACAGCGCCATCCGGGGCATCCGCCGCCAGGAAACCGCGCTCGCGCGCGCGCTCGACGACCTCGAGGTGATCGCCGGGGACCTGAAGCGCAAGAACCACCTGCTGGAGACCGCGAAGCGGAACCTCGAAGGGGCCGACCGCCTGATGAGCCTGGGCATGATGTCCGCCGGGATCGCGCACGAGTTGAACACCCCGCTCGCCGTCGCCAAGGGGCTGGTGGAGAAGCTCTGCGCCGCGCCGCACCGCTCGCTGCCCCAGGCCGAGGCCGATCTTCTCAAGCGTGTGGTCGGCCGCCTGGAGAGGCTGAGCGAGGGGCTGCTCGACTTCGCGCGTGCGCGCGACCCCGCCTACGCCCAGGCCGACCTGGCCTCGATCCTGGACGAGGCCATCACGCTGGTCCGACTTGACCGGGGGGCGGCGGAGATCTCGATCCGGCACGGGGTCGCGCCGGGGTTCGCGCTCGAGTGCGACGCCGACCGCATGGTGCAGGTGCTGGTCAACCTCATCCGCAACGCCGTCGACGCCCTGGGGAGCGAGGGGCTGTCTGAGCGGCGGGTCGAGATCGAGGCGGAGTGCGAAGACCGGGACGGCGAGGAATGGGTGACCATCCGCGTGCGGGACACCGGCCCCGGGATCGACCCCGATGTGCTGCCCACGCTCTTCGAGCCGTTCGTCTCCACCAGGCTGGACAGCAAGGGGACCGGGCTCGGGCTCGCGGTGGCGGAAGGAATCGTCCGCGAGCACGCCGGTACCATCATCGCCCGCAACCGGCGCGGCGAGCGCGGGGCGGTCTTCGAGATCGTTCTGCCCCGGCGCGCCACACCCGCGGCCCGCGGACCGGAGGACCACACATGAACGGCGCCACCCAACCCGTCCAGAGCACCGTGCCGCCCCTCTCGATCGTGGCGGTCGACGACGACCCCGATTTCCGGGAGTACCTCCACGCCGTGCTCGACCCGGACGGGCACGACCTCAGGACCGCGGCGGACCCCGCGATGCTCTATGAGGCCTGCGAGCGGAGGCTGCCGGATGTCGTGCTGCTGGACATGAAGATGGGTGAGGCAGACGGGGAACAGGTGCTGGTCGAGATCCGGAGGCGGTGGCCCCGCCTGTGCGTGATCGTCGTCACCGGGTACCCGACGCTGGACTCGATGCGGCAAACCTTCAAGCAGGATGTCTTCGACTATGTCGCCAAGCCCTTCTCGACGGATGATCTGCGCCGCGTGCTGGGGCAGGCGGCGGCCGCGTTCAACCTCGGGGGCCGGCCCCAGGACAGGCTCCGCGGCGAACTCGGGCGGCAGATCAGGCTCTCCCGGACCCGGAAAGGGTGGACGCTCAAGGAACTCAGCGAGCAATCCGGGGTGAGCGTCAGCCAGCTCAGCTCGATCGAACGCGGGGCCCACCTCCCCAGCGTCGAATCGCTGCTGACGATCGCGACCGCCTTGGGCGAACGGCCCTCGGGCTGGCTCGAGGCCTCGGGATTCTGAGCCGGGAGGCGGCAAGTTTGTGCCCGCTACACTCGGGGCATGGCGAGGCCGCCCACGATCCTGTTCACCGGCTTTGAGCCCAGCGGCGACGACCACGCCTCGGTGGTTGTTTCGGAGCTCAAGGCCCGCCACCCCGGGCTGCGGATCTGCGCCTGGGGCGGTCCGAAGATGGAGGCCGCCGGGGCCGAGCTCATCGAACGAACAGGGCAGAACGCGGTGATGGGCCTGCCCGGGCTCTCGAAGATCCTGGAGCACCGTGAGATCAACAAGCGGGTTGCGGCGTGGATCGATGCCAACCCGGTGACGGTGCATGTCCCGGTGGACTCGCCGGCGGCGAACTTCCCGATCTGCCGGATCGCCAAGGAGCGCGGCGCGAAGGTGGTGCACCTGGTCGCGCCGCAGGTCTGGGCCTGGGGCACCTGGCGGGTGAACAAGCTCCGCCGGCTGACGGACTTCGTGTGCTGCCTGCTCCCGTTCGAGCAGGCGTTCTTCGAGGCGAAGCGCGTGCCGGCGAGGTTCGTGGGGCATCCGCTCTTCGACGCCATGCCCGACCCCGCGGCGTGCCGTGCCCAGGCCGAGGCGTTCCCCAAGAGCGAGCGGCGCGTGGCGCTGATGCCCGGGTCTCGGCCCGCCGAGGTTGAAAAGAACTTCCCCCTGCTGATCGAGTCGTTCCGCCGGCTCCGCCGCGACTACCCGGACCTGGCCGGGGTCGTCGCGGGGACGCACCCGGAACTGGAGGCCCGGCTGCGCGAGATCGCCGATCGAACGCCTGCCGCGCCCGGGTGCCATCCCGGGTGGCCCGAGGGTCTCGTGTTCGCGTCGAAGCGGACCGACGCGGTGATCCACTGGTGCGATCTTGCGCTCGTGGTCAGCGGCACGGTGACGCTTCAGGTCGCTCGGCAGGCCAAGCCGATGGTGATCGTCTACAAGTCGAGCCGCCTGATGTATTGGCTCCTGGCGAAGTGGCTGTTGGCCACCCCGCACTTCAGCCTGCCGAATCTTGTGGCGGGCGAGCGGCTGGTGCCCGAATTGGTGCCCCACTTCGGGGGCCCGGAGCGCATCGTCGACGAGGCCGTCGCCCTGCTCGAACGCCCCGAGCTGGCGGAGCACCAGCGCCAGGGCCTCCGCGCGATCTGCGAGCAGTTCGCGGGGCTGAACGCGGCCCGGGGCGCGGCGGACGCGATCGAGGCCGCCGCGGGCCTGGATCCCCAACGCGGGGACGCCCGGGCCCTGCACCCGTCGATGTCGCAGGCGGGGTGAGACGGACCTCGAGTGTGCGCTGCGTCAGGGGCCCGGAGTGGCAGCGAAAACTCCCCCGGTGGCCGCTCTCTCGACCGCGGTCCGGGCACTCCGCTGCACTCGCACGGATCTGCCCCGGCCGGCGTCAGGACGCATCCAGCCCGATCCCTCGCAGAGGAAATACCGCGACCACGGAGACGGCGTTGCCCGCCCGATCGAGGATCGGCACCACCTCGAGAATCGGCGTCGAGATCGGCAGGTCGCGCTCCAGCAGCCGTGAGGAGAGCTCGATCAAGTCATGTCGGGCGACCCGCTCGGTCTCGGCGAACAGCACGACGACCGACGCGGCGTGCCGGATGACGCCGTCGCCTTCGAGTTTGGCGATGTCCGCCGCCGGTCCCGAGACCAGTTCCGCGCCGTACGAGCGGTTCGGCGAGGGCACGCCCTGGCGGTAGCAGTGCTGGGCGACCGTCTTGATCTCGAGCCACATCGCCTCGGCGGGGGCCGTGCCGCCCCTCGACGCGTCGTGCTCGATGCGCTCGGCGAGGGGCGCGAAGAGCGTGCCCTCTGCCGCGTCGATCCGGCGTCTCGCGTGGATCGGGTCGAGCGGCGCGTCGCCCGGCTCGGGGGTGAGGACCAGATCGCACCGGTCGCGGGCGTTGTCGCCCTGGGCCTCGTCGCCCGGGAAGGGGACCTCCCGGTGAACGCCCCATCCGCCGGCGGTGAGCGCGGACGCCAACACCCCCTGGATTGCGCGCTCGTCCATCGCGTCAAGCCCGGCGACGGCCTGCTCCTCGGCGAGCGCGGCGTCGGCGGCGCGGAGCCCGACCGCGATCACCGCGGCGACCTCCGCGGGGTTCCAGACATGCTCGCTCCACGCCTCGCCCGGTTGCATCCCGCGGGCAGCATTGCACATCGGCGCGAAATCCGCCATGATGTCCGAACTCCGTCGCCACGCATACCCAAAACCGGGGGTCTCGCATGCAAGCATTCTGGGGTCTGCTCGATTCGATCAACAACATCATCTGGGCGAACTGGGTGCTCTACACCGTGCTCGGCGTCGGGGTGCTCTTCACGCTCTGGTCGGGTTTCTGCCAGTACCGCGCCCTGACCCACGGCACCGCGGTCATTCGGGGCATCTACGACGACAAGAACGACCCGGGGGCGATCAACCACTTCCAGGCGCTCTCGGCGGCGTTGTCGGCCACGGTGGGGCTGGGCAACATCGCCGGCGTGGGTGTCGCGGTGGCGCTGGGGGGGCCCGGCGCGGTCTTCTGGATGTGGATGGTGGGCCTCTTCGGCATGGCGATCAAGACCACCGAGGTCTGCCTCTCCATGCTCTACCGGGACACGACCAACCCCGATGAGCCCCACGGGGGCCCGATGTTCGTCGCGGCCAGGGGCTTCAAGGAGATGGGGCTCGGCGCGATCGGCAAGGCGATCGGCGGGGTCTTTGTCGTGACGCTCCTGATCTCGACGATCACGGGCGGCAACATGTTCCAGGCCTGGTCGGTCGGCGAGATCACCGAGCACTACTTCAAGGTCCCCTCCATCGCCTGCGGCATCGTGCTCGCCGTCGTGGTGGGGCTGGTCATCATCGGGGGCATCAAGCGGATCGGCGCCGTCGCGGGGCGGATCGTGCCGCTGATGTGCGGGATGTACCTGCTCGCGGCCCTCGTGGTGCTCTCGCTGAACCTGGGGGCGATCCCCGGGATGCTCGTCCATATCGTCGAGGAGGCATTCAGCCCGACCAAGGCCGAGGGCGCGTTCCTCGGCGGCACCGCGGGCTACGCCCTGCTCTGGGGCATGAAGCGGGCCCTGTTCTCGTCCGAGTCCGGGCAGGGCTCGAGCCCGATCGCCCACTCGGCGGCGAAGACGGACGAGCCCGTCCGCGAGGCGATCGTCGCGGGTCTCGAGCCGTTCATCGACACGATCGTCGTCTGCACGATGACCGCGTTGGTGATCATGTGCACCGGGACGCACAACCGGGGCCCGGAGGCCTATTTCCCCGTGGCCCCCTCGGTCGTCATGGCGGACGCGGACGGCGACGGGACGCAGGACACCTCGGGTTCAGGCACACCGCTGTGGACCGTTTCGGACACGACGCTGCCGCAGCGGGAGGGCGAGGCGGTGCGGCGATTCGGACGCTTCACCGGGGGCGAGGATGTGTTCGTCATCGTCTCGGCGTTCGAGAACCGCAACACGGGGCTGAACCTGCACAAGATCATGGGGGCCACCCAGATCGACAATTCGGGCGACGCGAGGTCCATCGCGTGGCGGCCCTTCGAATCCGAGACGCCGCCCGTGCTCCACGCCGATTCGACCAACCCCGAAGGCACCGGCCTGTGGGTGGACTACCCGGGCCCGTCGCTGACCGGCCACGCGTTCGACGCGGAGATCCCGGGGCTCGGGAAGTGGCTGGTCACGCTCGCGGCCTGGCTGTTCGCGCTCTCGACCATGATCTCCTGGTCGTACTACGGCGAGCAGGGAATCGTCTTCCTCTTCGGCGAGAAACTCGTGCTTCCCTACAAGTTCGTCTACTGCATCGCGATCGTCGTGGCCGCGTCGGGGATCATCCGCACCGACGCCCAGCTCGACTCGCTGACGGCGCTGGGCACCGGGGTGATGCTCTGGGCGAACATCCCGATCATGCTGATCTTCTCCCGCACCGCGATGGGGGCGTACCACAAGTATGTCAAGCGGCTCAAGGCGGGCGAGTTCAAGGCCGAGCGGCACGCGCCGGGACGCATCGAAGAGGTGGTCGAGGGCCGCGATGTCCAGTAGGGCCGCACGGGGCCCCGCGCCCCGGCCGGCCCCGGGGCTCCCGGTCCGCCCGGGGCGGGTGCGGAACTAGTCCTCGTCGAACCCGCGCTCGACGAGGGACCGCAACTCGGCCAGGCAGGCGTCGGCGTCGGCGCCCCGGGCGGTGATCTCAAGCGCGGTCCCCATCGTCGCGGCGAGGAGCATGATCTCCATCACGGATTTGCCGTCGATGGACTGCCCGCCCCTGGAGATCGTGACCTCGGCCTTGAACCTGCCCGCGGTCTCCGCGAACGCCATCGCGGGCCGGGCGTGCAGGCCCAGCTTGTTGACGATGGTGACCGTGGTGACGGCGCAATCGGACACGGGGCGGAACTCCGATCGGAGGGAGCGGGAAGGCCGGCTTACCCCGCGAGTTGCTGCGAGTCGGCCTCGTCGAGCAGCGTCCGGATGTCCTCCACCGATTGGGCCTGGCGGAGGAAGCGGCGGAAGGTGTCCTTGCTCAGGTTCTTGAAGATGACCTCCATCGCCTGGAGGTGCTCTTCGGGCTGATCCTGCGGGCTGATGAGCAGGAAGACCGAGTAGACGGGCTGCTTGTCGAGCGCCGAGAAATCGATGCCGCGCCCGCTGAGCCCGACCGCCGCGGTGAGGCGTTTCACCGAGGCGTGCTTGGCGTGCGGCACGGCGACGCCGCGACCGAACCCGGTCGAGCCCTTCGTCTCCCGCTCGACCAGTTTGGCGACGATCTGGTCGCGGATCGAAGCATCGACCGAGCCGGACCTCACCAGCCCGTCGACCATCTCCGCCAGCACGGCGTCGCGTTCCACCGCCTCGAGCGAGGGGATGATGGCCGATTCTACGACGATCTCCGTCAGTTTCATGAGGGACTCCGTCCGGTGCTGCGGGCCCACCGCTGGGCCGTGTGAACTTGCGAACTCAGCGGTTGCTCTGCTTGAGGCGTTCCTTGAAGTCCGTCAGTTGACGGGTCGCCTTGTGAACGGCCTGATCGATGGCGGCCATGATGTCCTGGTCGTCGGCGCTGGAGATGAACTCCTTGTGCTTCTCGACATCGACGACGCACTCGACCGTGTAACTCAGCTTGTCGGCTTTGGCGATCCGGAAGGTCACCAGCTGCGTGCCGTCGAAGTACTTGGGGAGCTTCTCCCCCTTCTTCTCGGCGTAGGAACGGATGTTCTCGGTCACATGCACATCTCGGCCGACCACATCGATCCGCATTCTGAACCCCCTTCCGCCGGGCCGGAGCCCGGCTCTCGTCTGATCACATCATACGCGGAAGCGCCCCGGAACCGTCGGGGTCCGGTCACGCTTCCGAGGGCTTCTCGGGCCCGGACCCGCCGGCACGGTCGGCGGTCGCGATCGCCCGCTCGGCGGCGGCCTCCGCCTTGGCCAGCCGGGAAGGGGCCACGCCGATCTGCGGCGGCTCGACCGAGTCGGGCGTGAGCACGCCGGCGGTGATAACGAACCGCAACGCCTGCTCGATGGTGCAGTCGACCTTGATCGCGTCCTTGCGCAGCACATTGATCACGAACCCGGTCATCGGCGTCGGCGAGGTCGGGATGAACACGCTGATGGTCTCCCCGCCCGTGACGCGGCGGATGCCCTCGAAGGTGTTGCCCGAGACCAGCCCGAGGGTCCAGATCCCCTCGCGGGGATACTGCACGAGCACGACCTCGCTGAACGCCTTCGCGGTCGCGTTCTCCCCGAAGATCAGGTCCACCACCTGCTTGACATGCGGGTAAACCTGCTTGAAACCCGGGATCCGCGCGATCAGCGCCTCGACACGCGTGTAGACCTGCCGGCCCAGGTAGTTTCCCAGCAGCAGGCCCGCGAGGTAGATCAGGATGATCGCGACGACGAACCCCAGCCCGTTCAGGTACCAGTTCTTCCGCCAGACATCCTGCAACTGCTGCACGCGGATCTCGCGGGCGATCGCCTCGCTGCTGAGCTCTGTCAGACCCTCGGTCATCCGCCGGTGGGCCCGGCGGGCGACCTGCTCGTCGGTCACGACGAACCAGGTCGGCATCTGCGCGTCGTCGAGCACGCGCGGGGCGACCTGGATGATGCCCGCGCGCAGGCCCCGGTTGATCGGCTCGGCGACATTGTTGAACACGAACACGAACGCCTGCCACAGCAGCCAGAGCGTCACGATCGAGGGGAGGAGGATCGCGAGCCCCCGGCCGAAGAACCGCTTGAAGTCGCCGCCGAAGGATCGCGTCTTGCTCATGCCCCTCCTCGCTCGTCCTGACCGGGTGACCGACTATACGGGCCGGCCCCCCGCGGTCGTGCGCCGGCAGAGGGCGGACCTCGCCGGGCGGGCGCAACAGAAGACCCGCGTTGCCGCGGGTCGGGAATGGGCCTAACAGGACTCGAACCTGTGACCTCACCCTTATCAGGGGTGCGCTCTAGCCATCTGAGCTATAGGCCCGGTTGTCAATCGCCCGGGAGGTCCGCACCGACCGGGCAGGGGACGAGTATACGGCCCCGGACGCGCCGGGTCATCCATCTTCGGCCATCAGAACACGCAGGGACACCTCAAAGCACGCCCCGGGCCCGTCCCGCCTGAGCAGGCGGAGATCCCCCCCCTCCGCCCGGGCCAGACCCCGCGCGATCGCGAGCCCCAGCCCCATCCCGCTGTGGGAGCGCCGCGAGGTCCGGCCCCGGAAAAAATCGCCGAAAATCCGCCTGCGTTCGCCGGCGGGCACGCCCGGGCCCCGGTCGGCAACCCGGAGCCGCACCAGGGGACCGGCCCGCTCCGCGGTGAGCGTCACAACCCGGTCCGCGTCGGTCAGGCCGTACCGGCACGCGTTATCCACGAGGTTCGCGAGGATGCGTTCGAGCGAGCCCGGCGCGAGGCGGACGCGGGCCGCCCGGGCGGCGGGGTCCTCGTGCCGGTCGAGGCGAGCCCCGCTCTCCTCGGCACGGGCGGCGAGGGAGGGGGCGATCTCGTCGAGGAGTTCACCCAGCGCGCGCACGGGGGCGGGCGCCGCGGACTGTCGCAGCCCCGCGTAGGTCAGCACATTCTCGACCACGGACCCGAGGCGGTGCGACTCTCGCCGCAGCGCCTCGATCTGATCGCGGCGTTTCTCAGCGTCGTCCGTGCGCGCGAGCAGGTCGGTGTAGAGCCGGAAGGTCGTGAGCGGGGAGCGGAGTTCGTGCGTGACCGCCGCGACGAACCGGCCTCGCCGTTCGGCGAGGCTCATGGCGGCGTGCAGCACAAGCCCGATCGCGGCGAGCGCGGTCAGCGCGGCGACCCAGGTGACCACCAGGGTCAGGCGGGTCGGGGTGAGCCTGCGGATGTCGGAGGGCTCGGCCGGGGCGGCGAGGGTGAGCGGGATGGTCGCGAGCGTGCGCGCGCCCGGGCCCGAGTTCATGGGCACGGGCTCGATGGTCGCGCCGGGGAGGAGGCGGACCGCGATGCCGAGCAGTTCGGCCCGGAGGGAGGGCCAGTCGATCCAGAGCCCCTGCGTGTAGAGCTCGCCGGCGACCCGCACGGTCCGCTCAAAGACGAGCTGGGCTTGATGGTCCGGGGCGAGGAGCCAGCGGGGCTCGAATGGGCCCACCTGGACCCGGGCGGAGGTGGTTGTCTGCCGCTCGGCCTGGCGCCCGGAGCGGGCGAGGTCGAACAGCTGCCGGCGGAGGTCGGCGTCGGGATCGGGGTCGACGCCCGGCTCGGGGATGCGCTCCGATTGGCCGAGGTCGGCCGCTACGGCCGGTTCCGATGAGGCGGGTGCCTTCTCGGCGGTCGCGGCGGCGGTCCCGGCCGGGTCGAGCCGCTCGAAGGCGGTGAGTTCCCGCACCAACCGCCCGGCGCGAAGGGGCGCGGCGTCGGGCCCGGGAGGGGCGTCCGGGTCGGCCTGGGGCGAGGTGATCGTGCCATTGGGCTCGACCTGGAAATGGAGGCGGATGACGGGGTCGGCGGTGCCCCGGGCGAGCGGGGACTCGGCGAGCGTGCGTGCGGCGTCGAGGTCCCAGGCTCGGTCGTAGGGGAGATCGGCGGCGTAGCGGAGGCGGTACTCGAAATAGGGGCGGGCGGACTCCCGGGCGATCAGGGCGCTCACCAGCGAGTCCATCTGCCAGAGGGCGAGGCGTTCACGCTGGGCGGCGTCGGCCTCGGCGCTGGCGGCCCGCTCGGCCCGTTCGAGGGCCAGCACGCGCCAGGTGGCCCAGCCGAGCACATCGACGACGAGCAGGGCGCAGAGGCCGAAGACGAGCCATGTCATCCAGCGGGGGCCCCTCACGCACCCTCCCGCGCCTGCGCGAGCATGTAGCCCCGTCCACGGACGGTCACGATGACCGCGTGATCGGGCCCGGCGTCGGCGAGGGCCTCGCGGAGGCGCACGACCGCCATGTCGACCGTCCGGGTCTGCATGCCGCGCGGGTCGATGCCCCAGACTTTCTCCAGGAGTTCCTCCCTGGAAACGGCCCGGCCCCGGTGGGCGGCGAGATAACCCAGGAGCTCGGCCTCACGCTGCGGGAGGATCCGCGTCTCGCCCGTGTCGAGGGTGACCTCCTGGCGCGCAAGGTGGATCGATCGCCCGGCGATGGTGATCGTGCCGGGGTCGGCCTTCGGGGGGGACCGGCGGAGCACGGCCTCGACTCGGGCGAGCAGTTCGTCGACGCCGAAGGGCTTGACGATGTAGTCGTCCGCCCCCGCGCGGAGGCCCCGGACCCTGTCGGCCTGCTCGCCCAGGGCGGTGAGGCAGATGACGGGAAGGGCCCGGTTCGTCGCGCGGAGGCGCTCGAGGACATGGAGCCCGTCGAGCTCGGGGAGCATGATGTCGAGGAGGACGAGATCGGCGAGCCCTTCCAGGGCGCGTTCGAGGCCCGACTTGCCGTCGCCGGCATCGATGGTGGTGTACCCCGCAAGGGCAAGGGCCTCCCGCAGCGCGGCGCGGATCGACGGGTCGTCCTCGACGATCAGCACACGGGCGTCGGGCATCGGGCGGCTCCGGTCGGGTCTCGCCGGCTCGCCCGGCGCGCCCGATCACCAAGTGTACTGAACGGTGTAGGTGACCGTGGCCTCCCCGTCTTTCTCGATCCGCACCGGGAAGTGGATGGTCCGGCTGTCCTGCTTCTCGAAGTCAGCACTGGTCCGCGTGACCTCCCAGTTCGTCCAGCGGTAGAGGTTCTCGCGCACGACAACATTCACCGGCTCGGCCTTGTGGTTGCGGAGCTTGATCTCGATGGTCTCCCGCATGGTGCGGCGGGCGTTGTCGATGGAGAAATCGGTCTGCCGGCGCTCGCCGACGACATCGAAGGCCTGGCCGAGTTTGATCAGGACGGTCTCGTCCTTAGGGGTGTGGTCGATGACATCCTCGCCGATGAATTCGAGGGAGCCATCCGTTGGGTCGACCTGGCTGACGCGGATGCGCCCCTTGGGCATGGGGATGCCCAGGCCCGAGTTCTTGTCGTTCTCGAACTTCAGGAAGACATCGACCTTGGTGTTGCCGGCGCCGGTGAAGCCCTGGTCGGTGTAGCGGCCCCCGTACACCCCGCCGAGGGCGGCGCCGTCGTAGACCATGACCTTCTCGGCCGGGACGGCGCGGGCGGGCTCGAAGAGCTCGATCTGCTTGGTGGAGTTGTCGGGGATGGTGGCGGGTCGGCCCAGGGTGTAAAGGTGGTACTCGAAGAAGGACTTTTCTTCGAAACCCGGGGCCGCGTCGGCCATGGCCATCATCTCCATGCCCCCCCGGCGCATGATCTTGGCGGGTTCGGGGGCGCGGTTGACATCGCCCGCGATGAGCTTGAGCTTGGCGTCGGTGTAGGCCCCGCCGGACTGGTTGAGGATGCTGACCCACGCGCCGACATCGAGCGTGCCGCTGTTGGCGTCGGCGCCCGGGGCGAAGACGAGGTTGTAGTCGGCCCACCAGGTGATGCCGGTGGTCTGATAGGACATTCGGGTGTTCTGCTCGCCGCCGGCGGGGCTCCAGGTCTTCCAGACCAGTGTCGGGCGCGTGAGCAGCCCGCCGGGCAGGGTGGGGAAGTCGATCGTGTCGTAGTCGCGGATCGTGACGATCCCGCCGTTTTCCTTCTGGAGCACCAGGCCGCCTGACGCGCTCAGCAGCGTGCCGGCGTGGATCACCTGGTCGGACCCCTGCGTGGTCATCACGCGGACCGGGTTGTCGATGAACCTCGCGATGAGTTTCTCGTTGCTGAGGAGGTCGAATCGGTAATCCTGCTCGAGGACCTTGGTCGCCTTGTCGTCGAGCGACTCGAAATGCACGGTGGTCGGGTCGAGCAGGGCGGCGACGCCCGTGAAGGAGAGTTCGCCGACACCCCGGGCGAACTCGAAGGCTCGCTCCTCCTTCACGACGGCGTAGCCCGGGATGTTGGGCCCCCACCACGCCTGACCCTGCCCGGGCAAGGGGCGGTACCACTCCGCGGGCACGCCCCCGGGCTCGGAGGTCGAGTAGATCGTCAACGCGGTGGAATCGGCGAGCGCGGCGCCGGCGAGCGCGAGGCCCGCGGCGAGGGTGAGCAGTCGGGTGTGCATGGGGTTCTCGCTTTCTTGTGCGGTGCAGTCTGCTGGAACGGTATCGCGCTGAACGCGGCGACGGGGGTTTACGCGGGGTTCTGGATGAGGATGCGCCTGCCGTCGAGCAGGATCTCGACTTCTCCCGGGACCGCCATCAGGCCCTGGCGGTCCTGCTCGGCGAGGCGGGCGGCGAGCTCAAAGTAGCGGTCGGTGCCGAAGTTGACGGTCTCGTCGGGTTGGGGTTTCGCCTCGCTCTGGGCGCGGGCCTGGTCCTCCCCGATCACCCCGGCGTCGACCCAGCGGGCGCCCTGGCGGTAGAGCGTGTCGGGGCCGATCTGCTGGAGCGTCATGCCCTGGGTGCCCTGCGCGGTGTCGAGCCCGATCGCGGCGTGCGAAGGGGGAGCGGAGAAGTAGGAGGCCCCGCCGCGAGCGCTGTCGTTCGCCTCATCCGCGGTTCGCGCCGCGATTTCGTAGTTGTCCTGGATCGACATCGGCCGGCCCGCGGTGACCGCGTCGCGCCGGAGGTTCTGGGCCTCGCCCAGCGCCACGCCGCCCCCGCCCGCACGCACCCGGTTCGCCCCCTGGAAGATCGTGTTGACATCGAACTCCGGCGACTGGCCCGCGGCGAGCACGCCCTTCTCGGTCGCGAGGAACGCGGTGTACTCGGTCAGGATGCCGTACTTGGTCGAGAGCATCACGATCTCATCGATCAGTTCCTTGAGTTTGGGGTCGTCGCCCAGATTCTCGAGTTGCTGCACGCGAGGGTCGGCCCCGGCGGTGCGGAGTTCGTCGATGAGCCAGGTGACCTTCTGCTGGGCCCAGAGGCGCGCGATGTGGCTGTTGGCCGGGCTCGCGTCGGCGGGATCGAGCGGGACCCGGAGCGTGTGTTCCCCGTCGCCCGCGTTCCCGGTCACGACCAGTTCAAAGCCACCGCGGGGCACGCGGTAGCGTCCGAGCGAGACGAGTCGCTGGTCCTCGAAGAGATCTCCCATTTGCCGGGGGTACAGGTCACGGATCGTCTCCGCGTCCGGGCCCGAATCGGTGCGCAGGCGAAGATCGGCCAGCACGGGGCCTTGCAGGCGCTCAAAGACCCTCCCCACCGCCGCCTCGACATCCTCGCCGGGGTTGACGAAATCGGCGATGGCGCGGCTCTCGCGGGCGAGGTCGGTCAGCAGCGGAACATTGACATCGTGCCCCACGCCGAAGGTGAAGAGTCGGCGGGCCCCCGCGTCCCCGCGGGCGTTGGCCTTGAGGATGTTCTCGCGGATGGTCTTCTCGGCCGTGACGCCGACCGTGGGCAGACCGTCGGTCAGGAAGAGCACGATCGGCAGCGTGCCGGGCGTGGGGTCGGGGCGGACCGCCTCCATCAATGCTTCGTTGATGTTGGTCCCCCCCACCGCCTTGAGCTCGCCGAGGCGGGCGGCCGCCGCGGCGATGGCTTCGGGCGTGGCGTTCACGGGCGCGCCGCTGGTCGCGACCTCGCTGGAGTAGTCGATGATCCTGAACCGCTCCTCGGGGCCGAGCGCCCGGATCACCTGCAGGGCCGCCTCGGTCGCCTGCTCGAACTTCTCGCCCTGCATGGAGCCCGAGCGGTCGAGCACGAGGGTGACCTCTCGGGGCAGGGGGGCCTCGTCCTCCCCGCGCTCACCGGCGGCCACCACGAGCATGAAGAACCCCGCGTCGACCGACTCGGGGTCGGGGTAGGTGAACAGGCTCATCGCGGGGGCGTTCGCGGCGTCGCTGGGCGCGCGCAGGGCGACGAACCGGAAGGGGCCCGGGTCGCGGAGGGACGCGTCGTCGAGCGTCGCGACGCCGTTCTCGTCGATCGCGAACTCGACGGCGTGGGAGGGGGAGAAGGCGTTGAGGATGGGGGAGGAGGCTTCGATGCGCACATCAACGGTCCACTCGGGGCCGGCGCCCATCGAGCCGGAACGGGGGAGGGTGTACTCGATCGTTTCGCCGCTCCCGTTCACGGGGTGCTCGTAGGTGACGCGGAAGGTCTGCTCCCCGTTCGGGGGGACCGGGAAGACGCTCGAGCGGATCAGCCCGGAGCCGGCGAACTCGAGCAGGCCCGGGTCGATCATCTTGCGCACGATCTCCTCGAAGGCCCTGCGTGCCTCGTCGCGCGGCAGCAGCCTGGACGGGGGGTCGCCCTCGAGCCCGTCGAGTTGGAAGGCGCTGATGGCGGCGCCCGGGGGCACAGGGACGGCGAGTTCGCAGCGGGCCGTCCTCGTGGAGGGGTTGAAGAGCGTGACCGCGAGCGTGGTGCGTGCGGTTTCGCCGAGGATGAGCACCTCCGCATCGACCGACTTCACTTCAACCGGCTGCCAATCTGGCGCAACCCGGCGCGGCGCGCGTCGCTGCGGGAAGATTGTCTGGACCTCGGGAACGGTGACGATCTCGCCCGCTCCCACCCGCTCGGGTTGCGTCTGCTGGGCCGACCAGGCCCACGGGGCGGGGAGGCCCGCGGAGAGCGCCAGCATCGGGATCCACGCCGTTGGCAGTTTCATCATCACGGTCGGCTCCTTTCGATTCGGCTCCGTCCACCGAGGCGCGGCGTGGTCGGCCGCTGCCACTCCCTATGCATACCACCGACTGCTCGGATTGGTTGTCACGGGAGCGCAACCGTGACACGGCGGTGACAACACGGGGCGTTCCTGCATCGCCGGGGCGTTTGCGGGTAGGCTCTTGCCCATGAGGACTGAGTACGCGGGCAGGAAGAAGATGGCGCTGCACTGGCGGATCCTGATCGGGCTGGCGCTGGGCGTGGTTGTGGGCCTGGGGATCAACCTGGGATGGACCGACGCGACATGGGCCTCGCTCGGTGTGCAGGAGGTCAAGCCGTTCCTTGCCGGGCAGGAACGGGCGGCGGTCCTGCCCGAGGGCGTGGACACACCGGCGTCGATCGACCCGAAGAACGAGGGGCTCAGGGGCAAGACGGTCTATACGCTGACCTCGGACCAGATCACGCGGTACGGGCTGGAGACGCGGGCGGTGAACCCGGACGCCGGCACGCTTGCGCGCGCGGCCCGGTTTGTGCGGGACGCGAACCGATTCGTTGGCGATCTGTTCATGCGCGGGCTGCGGTTCATCGCGGTGCCGATCGTGCTGTTCAGCCTGATCGTGGGGATCTCGAGCCTCAAGGACATGAGCAAGCTCGGGCGGATCGGGGGGCGGACAATCGGGATCTACCTCGTGACGACGGCGCTGGCGATCACGATCGGGCTGGTGCTGGCGAACCTGGTCGGGCCGGGCCGGGGGTTCCCCGAGGAGTTGCGCGAGACGCTCGCGGCGTCCGGTGCGGGCGAGGCCTCGGCGAAGATCGCGGGGGCGGAGGACCGCCCGAGTGCGTGGAGTGTGCTGCTGAACATCGTTCCGGTGAACCCGTTTGAGTCGTTGGCCGAGACGGAGATGCTGCAGGTGGTCTTCGCGGCGGTGGTCATCGGGGTGGGGCTGACCTTCCTGTCGCGCGAGAAGGCCGAGCCCGTGATCAAGGTCTGCGACGCGATGACGGATGTGGTCATCATGATCGTGCACGGCGTGCTGGCGATCGCGCCGTACGCGGTGTTCGCGCTGATCGTGCAGGTGCTGGCGGATCTGGGGTTCAGCGTGCTGCTGAACCTCCTCAAGTATGTGCTGACGGTCGTCTCGGGGCTGGCGATCATGATCTTCGGGGTTTATCCGATGATCCTGCGCGTCTTCACCCCGGTCCGGTACGGGCGGTTCTTCAGGGCGATCAGCCCGGCGCAGCTGCTCGCGTTCAGTTCATCCTCGTCCGGAGCGACGCTCCCGGTGACGATGGAATGCTGCGAGGAGCGGCTCGGGTGCTCGGAGGAGATCACGAGCTTCGTCGTTCCGATCGGTGCGACGATCAACATGGACGGGACCGCGCTCTACCAGGGCGTCGCCGCCGCGTTCATCGCGCAGCTCTACCAGATGGACCTTTCGCTGGGGCAGCAGGCGCAGATCGTGCTGACGGCGACGCTCGCCTCGATCGGGACGGCCGCGGTGCCCGGGGTCGGCATCGTGATGCTCGTGATCGTGCTGCAGAGCGTGGGGATCCCGCTGCAGGGGATCGCGGTGATCCTGGGCGTGGACCGGATCCTCGACATGTGCCGGACGACCTGCAACATCACGGGCGATTGCATGGTGTGCGCGGTGGTCGCCGCGAGCGAGAACGCGATCGCGCCGGAGGAGTCCTGACGCCGATCAGTGGGCGCCGACGGGCGCGGCGTCCACCGCGGGCAGGTCGAAGTCCTTGTGGATCGCGATGATGTGCTCGAACATCGAGCGGGCGGCGGAGACGATCTCGGTCTTTTCCGCCTCGGTCAGCTCGATCTCGTTGAGGCGGGTCTTGAACGACTCCCACATCGGGCGCTGGCGGTCGCCGTAGGGGTCGAGGTAGCGGAAGCCATCGGCCGAGGCGAGGCCCCAGGCCTTGCGGAGCTTCATCGCGACATACTTGTTGCCGTTGTTGGCGCCCTCGCGGACATAGTGCAGCCCGAAGAGGCGGAGCGGGGCCTCGGCCTGGCACCGCCGGATCTCGGCGATCAGGCCCGCGGCGCCGGGGCGGGGCTCGAGGCCAGCCGGGTCGACGCCCCAGTGGGCCAGGTCGGCCTCAAGGTAGGGCGTCTGGAGTTGCTCATCGGCGACGAGCTCGGCGAGGATCGGCACCGAGCCGCGGCTGGCGACGATCGCCGCGTCCAGGGCCCGGTTCACGAGGTACATCTGCCCAAGGAGGTCGGCGTAGACCGACTGCGGGATGGTGCCCCGGACCAGGTGTTGGGGGAGGGTGTCGTGCTCGGCCTGGGCGTGCAGGTCCCAGTTGTCTTCCTTGAGTCGCTGGCCGAGGGGGCGGGGGTCGGTGGTCACGGCGGGGCTCCTTGCTCTGATTGAGACTGAGTCTCAACTATCTTCCCGGGCGGACCGCGGGAGTCAAGGCGGAGGCGGCCAGGGGCCGAGCCGGCCGAGGCGTCCTCAGGGCGGGCCCTGCACGAAGTAGACCGTGAAGGCGACGACATCGAAGAGATCGATCACGCCGGCAGGGGGGGCCAGGTCGGCGGATGAGGCCTGGTCGACGAAGGCGGTGATGAAGGCGCTGATGTCGGCGGCGTCGAGGGTGCCGAACGGCTCGGCGAGATCGGCGGGGTTGGCGCCGCAGCCGGTGGTGAAGATCTCGAGGTCATCCACGGCGGCCTCGACGAGCGAGCTCTGCCCCTCGTCGGTCGCGACGAAGCGGACCCGGAACGCGGCGCTGGAGGCGTACGGCTCCGGGAGGGGGTGCACGCGCCGCTCCCATCCGCCGGTAATGTCGGTGACGAGTTCAAGGAGCTCCCAGGTGGCGCCGTCGTTCGCGGAGACCTCGACGGCGAGCGGCTCGTCGAGCGTGTAGAACCAGAGCCAGTAGGACAGGAAATGCTCGTCCCACGCGGCGCGCAGATCGAACGCGGGGCTGGTCAGCGTCGTGACGCCGGAGACATCGTATTGGTGCAGGTTCAGCACTCGGCGGGCGTCGGTGATCCAGCAGAGCGAGCCGTCCGGGGAGTGGTCGTCGGCGGGCTGGGTGAGGCTTGGGTTGGGGTCGGCGAGTTCCCAGACTCCGGTGGACTCGGGCGTCGCGACGGGGGTCACGGTCCAGCCCGCGTCGGACTCCATGTCGTCGGCGGCGACGCCGCGCGTGCGGAACACCGGGATCTGGAGCGTCTCGCCTGGAGCGTTCCGCGGCTCGCGGAGCAGGCCGCTGGGCGTCGAGATCTCGGCGTAGTACTCGATCGACTCGCCGCAGGCGGCAGGGGGGAGCGAGGCGGTGAAAACGGACTCCCCGGCGAGGGTCATGGGGGTGGGGCTGAAGGCGTCGCCGCCGGTACGGGAGAACAAATCGACGCTGACGCCGTCGAGTGTTCCAAGGAACGCGGGGATGACCTCGAGTTCGAGGGGGACGGGCTGGCCGGGTTGGGCGCTCGGTGGTGAGTCGAGCCCGGAAACGACGACACCGTCGATGATCGCCTCGGCGAGGGCGAGCACGCCGGCGTGGTTCTCGATGGCGCAGGGGAGGATCTCCTCGGGCGGGGGGGCGAATCCCCCGCCGTCGAGGGGGCCGTCGGGCCGGAGTTCGATGGTCCAGCCGTAGACGCCCGCTTCCCAGAACGCCCAGTCGGTGGTGATGCCGCTGGCGACATAGAGATCGACGCATCGCTGGGGGGTGTAGTGCTCCCCGGTGGCGGCGCGGATCTCGTCGCGGTACTGCCGGCCGAGCGCCTCGAGGGCGGGCCCGTCGGGGGCGGGGACGGTGGCGACCTCGAACCCCGGGGGCCACATGATGAGTTGGCTGTAGCTGTGGAAGTCGATGTGCGCGGCGCGGTTCGGGACGCTGAGGATGAAGTCACGGAGCGCACGCGACTCGGGCTCGCTGAACGGGGCGTCGCCGCGATAGGTCTCAGAGCCAATGCTGCCGCTGGACCCCGAACCGCCCCAGCCGACGGAGAAATTGCGGTTGAGGTCGACGCCGTAGCCTCCGCGGCGGTTCTTCCGCCAGAATCGCTGATCGGTCCATGAATAGGCGTACCCGTCTGGGTTGAGGACCGGGACGACGCGGACGGTGGCGTTGTCGAGGATGTTCTGGATGCGGGGATCAGTGGCGTAGCCCTCGACCAGGCCCCGCATGGTGAAGAGGACGGTCATCGGGCTGATCCACTCGCGGGCGTGGATGGTGCCGTGGAAGATGAACGATCGCTTGGCGTCGGGGTCGCCCGCGCCGCTGATGGTGTACGCCTCGATGGGACGGCCCTGGACACTCTGGCCGATCACGCTGCGTGAGATCAGGCCCGGGTGGGCGGCGACGAGGCCGTCCAGGAAGGCCGCGATTTCGGCGGGGTCGCGGAATTCGGTGAAGAAGGCGTTGTCCCCTCGCGGCGCGGGGCCGGCGTCCCAGCGGACGCGGGCGTCGAGCCGGGCTCGCTCGGCGTCGACGATGGCCTGGACATCTTCGATGACGACGGCGTGCGGGACGCCGATCACGGCGAGGGTCGCCAGGTCCTCGTCGTCGGCGAGGTAGTCGGTGGTGCCCACCGCCGAGACCGCCTCGCTCATGAGCGCGATCGGGAGTTGGGCGACGGCGAGTTGCTGCGAGGCGGAGAGCGGCCCGACGCGGACGAGCCTCATCCCGTCGTAGACGCCACCGGCCCGGGCGCAGAGAGACAGCGAGGCAAGAGCGACAAGGCTCACCATCGTGCGGTGCATGCGCGTTCCCTTCGCTTTCTCAGGCCCGGGTGCGGCCGGAGCCCGTTTCCCCCCACGCGCTCTAGCGGCAGATTACGGGATGCCGTTCACGAATGCATCCACGAATGCCTGGATATCCGCGAGATCAAGCACACCGAACGGGGGAGCGATGTCCGCGATCGGGTCGGCCGCGTTGAACCCGGCGATGAACGCCTGGATGTCCGCGAGGTCGAGCACGCCGAACGGGGGGGCGATGTCGGCGGGGTTGCCCGGGCAACCGACCGAGGCGACGGTGAAGTCATCCACGGCGGCCTCAACGACGGATCCGTTGAACAGGTCGCTCGCCTCGAAACGGACGCGGGTGTTCGCGGTGGGCGTGACGAAATCGGCGACTGTGAAGCGCTGGCGTACCCACTGGTTGGTGCTGGAGGTGATCGTCTGGGCGAGCGTCCAGGAGGCGCCGCCGTCGTTGGAGACGCGGACGAGGAAGGAGTCCTCGCCCGGGGCGGAGCCCTGGTCGTTGGAATACCAGAGCCAGTAGGAGACCTCGGCGCCGGGCTCGGTGGCGTCGAAGGTGGGGCTGATGAGCGTGGTCACGCCGCCGTCGATGTCGAACGAGCCGACCCCCGTTCCGGCTGAGCCCCCGGTGACCCAGCAGAGCGTGCCGCTCGGGGTGTGGTCGTCCTCGGGCTGGGCGGCGGTGCCCTGAGGATTGACACGCTCCCAGATCCCGGTGGTGGCCGAGTCGCCCGGGGCGCCGACGGTCCAGCCGAGATTGGTCTCCATGTCGTCCTCGAACGCGAGGGCGGTCTCCAGGGCTTGGGCGGTGAAGAGACCGGTCGGGGCGTCGAAGGGGATGGAATAGGTCGTGCCGGCGAGGGAATCGATCTGGATGTAGTACTCGATGGTCGAGCCGCAGGGCGCGGGCGGGAGCGAGCCGAGGTAGGCCGAGCCGCTGAGCGACATCGGGCTCGGCTGGAAGGCGCCGTTCCCGACGCGGGCCCAGAGCAGCGCGGAGGATGTGTCGAGCGGGCCGCTGAATGCGGGGGCGATGTCGACGAGGACCGGGGCCTCGGTGTTGGGCTCGACGACCTCGGGCTCGCCGCCGACGAACGAGGCGGTGACGCCGGATGCGACGGTCTGGGCAAGGCCGAGGACGGCGGCGAAGTTCTCCTGGGCGCAGGGGAGGATGGTTGTGGGGGGCGGGTCGAACCCGTCGAATGAGCCGTCGGCGGGGCGGAGCTCAACCGTCAGGCTGTAGACACCCCCCGCGCCGTAGGACCAATCGCTGGAATCACCCGAGGCGAGGTAGAGATCCGAGGACTTGATGGGCGAGTAGGCCACTCCCCCGCTGCTGATCATGTCCTGGGCGTAGGCGGTGGCGATTGTCTCGTGGATGGTGCGGTCGGGCTCGGGGATCTCGCTGTTGGTATACCCCCATGGCCAGAGCACGAGCTGGCTGAAGCTGTGGAAGTCGATGTGGAACGCGCGGTTGGGGATCCCGAGGGTGTAGTCTCGGAGGGCCTGGGTCTCTGGCTCGCTGAACGGCGCCACGCCGCGGTAGGTGTCATCGCCCGGATCCGAGCTGGCCCCGGGCCCGCCCCATCCGGTGGCGAAGTTCCGGTTCCAGTCCACGCCGAAGGTGCCGTTCCCGTTGTTGCGGCGGGTCTTGCGCCAGAAGCGCTCGGTGGACCATGAGTAGACATACCCGTCCGGGTTCATGATCGGGGCGATGCGGAAGGTGACATGGTCGAGCAGCGCGGTGACCTCGTCGACCGTGCCGTACCCCTCGGCCAGCTTGTGCATGATGTACGAGACGGTCATCGGGCTGATCCACTCGCGGGCGTGCGCGGTGCCGTTGAAGATGAGAGAGGGGCGGGCGTCCTCGTCGCCCGGGCCCGCGATGGTGTAGGCGTGGATCGGCCGGCCCTGGATGCTCGTGCCGATCTGCTCACGGGAGATCAGCCCCGGATAGGCCGTCAGCAGCTCGTCGAAGAAGGCGTTGAGTTCGTTGATATCTCGGAACTCCTGGAAGAACGCGTCGGCGTCGCCCCGCAGGCCGGGCCCGACGCCCCACCGCTCCCTGGCGTCGAGCCGGGCCTCTTGGGCGTCGACCAGCGCCTGGACATCCTCGACCACCACCTCGAACCGAACCCCGAGCGTGCGGAGCATGTCGGTCGCCGCGGCGTCGGCGATATAGGGCGTGCCCCCGTCGCGGAGCACGGCTTCCCCGGCGAGCTGCATGGGGAGCTGCGAGACCGCGAGTTGCTCGCGTGCCGAGGCCGGCCAGACCCGGACGATCCGGTGCCCGTCGTACGGCCCGGCGAAGGCGGTCAGCGACCAGAGCATCCCGGCGGCGGCTGCGAGCGAAGCGACGCGTGGCATACATACCCCTCTCATTTCAGGATCCAAAAGTCGAGTATACAGACCGACCGACCCCGGCGACAGAACCCCGGAACATCCGTTTCGGCTCGGCTCGCCTTCGGTTCCTCCCGCAGATAGAACCATCCCGTGACGGCGCACCCGACCCCGGCGGCCATCCCGACCATTCCGCTGACAAAGCCGGCGACGCGGCTCTGGACCCCCATCGCCGCGCACGCTGTCACGGACTTTCTCTCCTTTGTCACGGTCGCGCTCATGCCGTTGCTGGCGGTGCGGCTGGGCATGACCATCGAGCAGAAGGCGCTGCTGCTGGGGCTCGGGGCGGCGGCGAGCGGCGCGATCCAGCCGGTCGTCGCGTGGATCGGGGACCGGTTTGACTCGCGTGCCGCGGGCACGGTCGGGCTCGGGGTGGCGGCGGTCTGCGTGGGGCTGCTGGGGTACGCCCGCTCGTTCGAGCAGTTGCTGGGGCTCTACTTTGTCGCGGTGCTCGGGGTCGGCGCGTTTCACCCCGCGTCGGCGGCGGCGGTCGGGCAACTGGCGGGTCGCCGCCGCTCGGCGATGCTCAGCGTCTTCTTCCTCTTCGGGATGATCGGGGGCATCTCGGGGAATGTGCTCAGCCCGCACTATGTGCTGGCCGCCGGGGCGCTCTCGGGCGCCACGGGCGAACAGGCCACCGACGCGGGGATGCGGGCGCTGGTCTGGCTCGCGCTCCCCGGGTTGGCGGCGGCGGCGGCGCTGGCCTGGGCGATCCACGCGATCCCGCACCGCCACGTCGACGCCCACTCGGTGCACGCGGGCCTGTCTCAGTCGGACCGCCGGCGGCGATGGGCGGCGTTCTGGCTGCTGTACCTGTGCAATGTCATCCGCTTCACCGTGAACCAGATGCTCGTCTACCTGGTCATCGAGTGGGTCGAGCGGATGACAAGGGTGAACGCGGGCGTGGCGGCCCTCGATGTCGAGCTCGGGCAGCGGGCCAGCGAGAGCAACGGGCCGCTCCAGGCGGCGATGCAAGTGGGCATGGGCTTCGGCGGGCTCGCGCTGGGGTTCCTGCTGCCCGCGAGGATCGAGAAAGCCGCGTTCATCGTGATCCCGATCATCGGAGCGGCGGCGATCGCCGCGTTTCCGCACGCCGACGGGCTGCTTGACCATGGTCGCTGGGCCGTGCTCGCGGTCGCGGGGGTGTTTGCCGTGGTGGCCGGGTTCGGGTTCGGGAGCCTGGTGCCGGTGAGCATGTCGCTCGGGCAACGCCTGCTGCCGCACCGGACCTCGCTCGCCTCGGGGATGATGCTGGGCGGGGCCTGGTCGATCGCGTTCGTGGGCCCGCAGGTCGCGAGGGCGATCCACGCGGGCGTGGACGGGAACCTCGAGCGGGGGTTCCTCGTCGCCGGCGCGGTGCTCTCGCTGGCCGGGGCGCTCGCGGTCGCGATCCCGGGCCGGCTGCTCCGGGAGGTCGCGCCGCACTGAGCGGGCGTTCTCGGACCCGGGGCGCCCCCCCGATCGCCAATCCCACCCGAGACGGGAGCGGGTCGCCCGGCCCCGGCGAAGTCGGTGCAGCGGGCCCCGCGCTTGGCCGAAACCCAGCACGATGCCGCTCCGACTGCCATCCTGGCTCCGCACCCGGGAGCACGACTGCCGGCGGATGACGACCCGGGTCTCGTGCAACGCCCCGGCGTGCAACCTCGGCGAGGTGCTCGACCTCTCGGCGACCGGCGCGAGGGTGCGGTGCCGCCGGTTCCTCAAGCCCGCCTCGGGCGGGAGGACGCCATTTGTCGTCGCCGCTGGGAACGGGCGTGAGATCCGCCTCGACGCGGCGGTGTGCTGGGTGCGCCGGGGCGCGGACCGATGGGAGGTCGGGCTCGCGTTCGACATGCTCACGCCCGAGGAGGCGTTCGTGCTGGCGAGCTTCGCCGAGCGGCACCGGCTGCGCGGTTCGCTCGCCGATTCGGCGTGAGAGGCCCGGCCTGGGATCGGGTCGCGTCTAGACTTGCCGGCATGAGCCCCCCACCGCCGCTGGATCCGCTGGAACTGCTGAATCAGGCCTTTCGCGACGCCATCCGCGAGGCGTTCGGGATCGAGGACGCCGACCCGATGGTCGGCCCGGCGCGGAACACCCAGTTCGGTGATTTCCAGTGCAACGCGGCGATGTCGCTCGCCAAGCGGGTCGGGGCGAATCCCCGCGAGGTTGCGGCGAAGATCGCGGAGCGGGCAAACCTCGAGGGTCTCGCCGAACCGCTGACCGCCGCGTCGATCGCGGGACCGGGGTTCATCAACATCGCGCTGCAGGCCGAGGCGTTGGAACATCTCCTTGCCCGGCTGGACACCGCGGACCTGGGTCTGCCCCCGCCCGCGGAGCCGGAGACGGTCGTGGTGGATGTGTGCGGGGTGAACCTCGCCAAGCAGATGCATGTGGGGCACCTGCGCTCGAGCGTGATCGGGGACGCGATCGCCCGGGTGTTCGAGAGGCTGGGGTGCCGCGTCAGGCGGCAGAACCATGTCGGCGACTGGGGCCTGCCGATCGCGATGGTCACGGCCAAGCTCAGGGCCGAGTCCGAGGCGGGCCGGCTGGACCTCGGATCGCTGACGCTGGACGACCTGAACCGTCTGTACCGTGAGGCGCAGCTGGAATGCGCCGCGGATCACCGGGGCCTGGCCGCGGTGCGGCGGTTCGACCTTGGCCCCAAGGCCGAGGCCGAGCTCGAGGAGCAGGTCGCGTCGGCGGAGGCGTCGCTTGCGAACGCGAAGGCGACGCTGGTGCGGCTCCAGTCTCACGACCCGGAGACCGAGGCGATCTGGAAGCGGATCGAGCGAACGACGATGACGGTCTGCCTCGATGTGTGCCGTCGCCTGCGGACGCGGATCACCGAGGCGGACTCGGCCGGGGAGTCGTCGTACGCGACCGAGCTCGCGGGGATCGTGGCCGATCTGGAGTCACGGGGCGTTGCCGAGTCGTCCGACGGGGCGTTGGTGGTCCGGGTGGAGGGGATCGCCGAGCCATGCCTCGTGCGAAAGAGCGACGGTGGCTATCTGTACGCGACGACCGATCTGGCGGCGATCCGGCGCCGGGTCGGGAAGATCGGGGCCTCCCGGGTGGTGTACTGCGTCGATGCGCGGCAGTCGCTGCACTTCCGACAGGTCTTCGCCGCGGCGATCAAGGCGGGGTACGCCGATCTTCCCGGTGGTGGGCACGCCCGGCTGGAGCACGCCGCGTTCGGGATGGTGCTCGGAGAGGACAACAAGCCGCTGAAGACACGATCGGGCGAGAACATCAAGCTCGAGGACCTTCTTGAGGAGGCGGTCTCGCGGGCGCGGGCGGCGGTGGCGCAGCGCGAGGGGGACCTGGAGGACCCGGGGGGCGTTGCCGAGGCGGTCGGGATCGCGGCGGTGAAATACGCCGACCTGAGCCCGGAGCGGACGAAGGACTATGTCTTCAGTTTCGATCGGATGGTGAGTTTCGAGGGCAACACGGGGCCCTACCTGCTCTACGCGCGGGCGCGGATCAACCGCATCTTCGACCGCGCCGCGGAGAAGGGCGTTGACCCGGGGGTCGCCGGCGCGTCGGCGTTCCGCGTGGCGGAACCCGAGGAGCGGGCCCTCGCACTGATGCTGCTGCGATACCCGCAGACGGTGCGGTCTGTCGCGGAGTCACTCGAGCCACACAGGCTCTGCGCGTACCTCTACGACCTCGCGGTTTCGTTCAGCAGGTTCTACGACCGCTGCCATGTGCTCAACGCCGCCGACGACGCGAGCCGCCTCGCGAGGCTGCGTCTGTGCGGGCTCACGGGGCGTGTGCTCAGCGACGGGCTCGAGACGCTCGGGCTCCCGACGGTCGACCGGATGTGAATTCGGTGTGCCGGCGGCGGCGCTCACCCGCCCGCGCCGACATCGGTAACGACGGCCGCGTCCTCCGGGGCGTACTCGGGGCCCTTGCGGAGTTCCCATTCGATCCGGCGGGCCCAGGCCGCGGGCACGGGCATCTCGTTGTCGAGCAGCGTCGAGCCTCTCAGCGCGGGGATGATCTCCCAACGCATCACATCGGGGTTGTGCAGGTTGCCCTCGGACTTGCCCTCAAAGAACCGGATTACGACCATCTGGCCCACGGGCACATCCACGCTCCAGAGTTCCTCGAGCGATCGGGTGTCCACCAGGCGGACGGTCTTGGGGCTGTACGCGGTGCTTGTGTAGGTGTGCTGGTCGAGCGACGCGGCCCGCCCGCCGGGCTTCTGCGTGTTCAACTGCTGGCACCCCCCCGCGAGCAGCGGGAGGAGGCCGGCGATGAGCAATGCGGTTCGGCGAGCGGGGGTCGACATCCTGGGCTCCTTTGGCAGCACTCGCGGCCTGCCCGCAAGTCTACGGGCCGACCGTGGCGCTGTTCGCGCCTCGCGGGTCTGTATCGGTAAGATCGGACCATGCCTGCAACCCCCCCGGCCGAATCAGGGCACGATCCGCTCCCGCCGCTCCGCGTCGGGCACGGGTACGACCTGCATCGGCTGGACCTGATCGCCCCGGCCGGGCCGGGACGCCCCCTGATCGTGGGCGGGATCCGGCTGGAGCACGACCGCGGCCCGGTCGCGCATTCCGACGGCGACGCGCTGCTGCACGCGGTGACCGACGCCGTCCTGGGCTCGCTTTCCCTCCCCGATATCGGTGAGCTCTTCCCCGACACCGATCCCGCGCACGAATCGGGTGACTCGGCCCGCTTCCTCGCCGAGGCGGTCCGGCTCGCGTCCGAACGGGGGTATGCGCCGAGCAATCTCGACGCGACGGTGATCCTCGAGCGCCCCCGTCTGAAGGCGCACAAGGCGGAGATCCGGGCGAACCTGGCCCGCCTGCTCGGGCTTTCGGTGGACCGGGTAAATGTCAAGGGCAAGACCCACGAGCGGGTGGACGCCGTGGGGGAGGGGCGGGCGATCGAGGTGCACGCGGTGGTGGTGATGGCGCGGTGCTCCCGGGCGGAGGGAGGCGGGCCATGACCGGCGCCGGTCGAGTGTCCGCCCCGGGGGCGGTGGCCTTAGAGACGACGCTGCCCGCCCTGGGCCTGCCCCCGGGAGAGGGCCTGCCATTCACCCGGGAACTCGCCGAGATCATCCGGTCAGAGGGCGGGTCGCCCGCGGTGGTCGGGGTTCTCGGGGGGAGGCCCATTGTCGGGATGAGCGATCGCGAACTCGCCGAGTTGCTCGACGGGCGAACGGTCGCCAAGGCGAACACCTCGAACCTCGGGCTGCTGATGCAACGCGGGGCGGACGCGGCGACGACGGTCTCGACCACGATGGAACTCGCGGCGGGGGCCGGGGTACGGCTCTTCGCGACGGGCGGCATCGGGGGTGTGCACAAGGAGTTCGGCGTCCGGCTGGACATCTCGGCCGACCTTGCGGCATTGGCGAGGTTCCCGGTCGCTGTGGTGGCGAGCGGGACCAAGTCGCTCCTCGATGTCGTTTCGACGCGGGAGGCGCTCGAGAGCCTGGGTGTGCCGGTGGTCGGGTTCCGTTGCGACAAGTTCCCGGCGTTCTATCTTCGGGAGAGCGCCGCCGGGCTCGATGGTTCTTTTGACGACGAGGCGGAACTGGCCAGGTTCATCGATGCGGAACTCGGCAGGACGGGCCGGGGCGTGCTGGTGTGCAACCCGATCCCGAGTCAGGACGAGCTCCCGCCGGGCGCGTGGGATGCCTGGCTCGCGGAGGCGGAGCGGCGCGCCGGCGGGGCCGAAGGACGGGACATCACGCCGCGGGTTCTTGCGGCGCTGCACACGGTGTCCGATGGCGCCACCATGCGGGCGAACCTGGCGCTCGTGCGGTCGAACTGCCGCCTTGCCTCGCGGATCGCGGCCCGGATGCCCGGGTGATCGTCAGTCGCACCCCGCGTCGAACGCGGCGAGGAAGTAGAGCAGGTCGAGCAGATCGACATCCCCGTCCTGCTCGTAGTCGGCGATCGTGTCGAGCGCGACGAAGGCGTTTGCGAACGCGATGAGGTCGGCGAGGTCGAGCAGGTGATCCCCGTTGAAGTCGGCGGCGCACCACCCGCAGGCGTTGGCGACCACCCGGAGCGAGTCGACCGCGGCCTCGGTGATGCTGTCCTCCGGCGCATCCGAAACGACAAACCGGAACCGGACATCCCGCGAGGCCTCGGCGTCGGCGGGAAGCGGATAGGCGCGGTGGACCCAGCGGAAGGTGCTGCGCTCCTCCGCCAGGGGCGACCATGTCAAACCGGCGTCCGTGGAATACTCGACCAGCAGGGAATCTTCGCCCGCCCGGCCCGCGTCGTCGCAGGCGAGCCAGATCGCGACCTCGAGCCGGGGCTCGACGGAACCGAGAAGATCAAAGATCGGAGACTCCAGGATCGCCGTGCCGTGCGAGACATCGGAATTGCCGGCCCGGTTGTCGGTGAGCCAGCAGGCGTTGTCCCCGTCGGCGTCGATGGGCGGGTCCCACCGCATGCCGCCGCCGGAGGGCAGGCCGTGCTGCCACGCGCCGGTGGTGACCCCGCCCGAGGTCGACGCGGACCATCCGGTCTCCAGGGAGGGTTCGACCTCGGTCTCGGCCTTGGCGTCGATGAAGATCCACTCCCCGTCGGCGCCCTCTGGGAAATAGGCGTTGCCGAGGGAGGTCGGGGCGCGGAAGCGCACGCCGACGGACTCGCCGCAGGTCACACCGGCGAGCGTTGCCGTGTATCGGCCTTGCCCGTCGTGGCGGAGCGGGACGGCGGATTCAACGACGCCCCGCTTGACGAGCATGACGCCGTCGCCCGTTGGGACAAAGCCGACGGCTTCGACCGTGAACTGGGTCTCCGAATAGGGGCTGATCTCGGTAGGAATCGGACCGACCGGGATCAGCACCCGAGAGGTATCCGGCAGAACACCGCGGGCGACGACCGCGAATGGGGTGTCGAACTCCGGGGTGTCGGCCCACGCGTCCTGCAGCACCCTGGCGGCGGTGATCTCGATGGTCCAGGAGCCGGGCGTCGGGTCCTCCACGAAGACATTCTCGATGTTGTTGACGCGGTCGGGCTCGCCCCCGGGGCGGGACCAGACGCCTTCGAGGAGCCCGTGGTTCCCGTGGTAGATCGCGCCCGTGGGCGAGATGACCCGCAGGTCGAGGTCGTTCACCAGGGCGATCGTGGCGAGGGGCACGCCGGGCAGGTCGGTGTAGGCGAGCGTGACCCTGAGGTCGGGCTCGCCCGGCGGGACCGCCAGGGTCGCGGTCCAGACCTCTCCCTCGACGAGCCTGACCTTCTCGTCGTTGACAAAGGTCCGGCCGATGCCGTCGTGGAGTCGGTGCAGGTCGGGGGTTCCCCACCCCTGGCGGTAACGGCCCAGATCATCGGCGATGTGGGCGAAGTCGTAGGGGCGGGCCGAGCTGACGAGCAGGGCCTTGGTCATGGCGACGCTGGGGAGGCCGTCCCCGCCGCGGGGCTCGGGGTCGACCCCGCCCTGGCTGCCGAAGTTCAGCGAGCCGTCGAAGAGGCCCTCACGCCACATTTCCATGGCAAGGCCGAGGAGGCCGGCGACCGCGGGGGTCGCGGCGCTGGTGCCGGTGAACGCGCGGTACCCGTCGTCCGCGGTCGCGGCGGTGGTCCAGACGCCGTCGTTGAACATGACGAGGTCGGGCTTGACCCGGCTGTCGAGGGCCGGCCCGGTGCTCGCGACGCCCTCCCAGGCGTCGTCCGCGCGGTCGAGCGTGCCCCGCCCGCGCACGCCTCCGACGGAGATGAGGTTCTTCGACCATGCCTCGGGGCGCGAATCGGGGCTGCCGGCGTTGGACTGAGACTGGACGATCACAACGCCGTGCCGGTGGATCGCGTCGTCGAGTTCGGCGCTGGCGGCCGAGTAGCGTCTGGTGATGCCCGATCCCCAGCTGTTGGACTGGAGCACGCCGTGATGCGGGGGCCCGACAAGCGAGGCGAGGTGGGCTTCGCGGTCGTTGACCTCGTAATAGCTGCTGAAGAGAGGTGTCGCGCCGGGGAGCATACCGAGGGCGTTGGGATCCCCGGACCCGTCGCCGAACACGACGCCGTAGGAGGAGGTGCCGTGCTCGTTGGCCGAGGAGTTGGCGGTCCGGAGGGTCGGGGGCTGGGACTGGAAGTCGAGGTGGCTGGTGCGCAGGCCGCTGTCCATCACCTCGCAGACGATGCCAACGCCGGTGAAACCCTCGACGAGTTCGATGTAGTTCGCGCCGGAGAACTCCCTGGAGAAATCACCGTCGTTCTCGGGGGCGGAGGCGGGCTCGATCCAGAGCACATCGGGGCTCTCGACGAGTTGGGAGACCCCCCACTCGTCGAGCGTGACCCGCATGACAAAGCCCCTGCCCTCGACGGATTGCGCGGACCCGCCCAGGTCGGTCACGAGCATGTCGATCCGGTGTCGGGTCTCCGCCCGCCGCTCGCTGGGGATCAGCAAGTACTCCGCCGAGGGCCCGCGGGCGAGCGGGGAGGCGCCCATGAGGATCGGCGTCAACTCGGCGGGGGCCTTGCGGTCTGTGGTGAGCAGGGTCGCGGCGACCGCGTCGGGCCAGGCGGCGATCGCCTGCGCGTCGGCCCGGACAAGGACCCGCTCGGCGTCGAGGTCCGCGACCCACCGGAGCCCGCCCGCCTGCATCGCCGCACGCAGCTGCTCGCGGGGAGTCTGCGGGACGCGCACCTCGAACAAGTGCTCAGCGGCGAAGGCGCTCGGTGCAACTCCAGCAAGGCCGGCAAAGATTGCGCAGCACACCCCACGCATACGATGGCAATCCGCAGAACGGCTCAATGTCTCTCTCCTTCGTACCATCCATGGCACGCCGTGGACTAGGGGAGTCGAAAGGCCATCAGAGCGATGACCCTGTCAGGGAGAACCCCCGTGCGAACACAGGGTGGACACCATACCAGAGGGTGATCGGACGCACCCCGGGTTTTTCGGGCGTTTGGTCCCGGATCGTGTAAATTCTTTGCTCCGAACAGATTAGGAACTTTCTCCAAAGTGCCCTTCCGGGGCCACCCGGTTGTTCAGATTGCGCTACATCTTCGGGCTCGGATCTTGCCCGGTCTGGGCGCGGGCTTACCATTGGACCCGGGATCTGTCCACCACAGGCGCGGTGTCTGTAGCCATACCCCGGAAGAGAGAGAGCGGTATCCAGAAATGGACCCCGCCGGGCCCACCCCAGATTCGGGGGATGGGCTATCATCGACCGCCACCGATCACCCGAAGGAGACCAGAGATGATGTCGAAGCGTCATGTGCTCGCCCTGCTCACGCTCGCCGGCATGGCGGCGCCCGCTCTCGCTCAGGACAGCGTCGGGAATACCCCCGGCCTGCCCGGCGATGCGATCAACCCGTTTGACCCCTCGCTGCAGGTGGTCTCGTATGTCGCGGACCTGACGCCGTTCGGCACCTCCTGGGACACGACCTTCGGCATTGTCCCCCTTATCAAGTCTCCGCAGTCGAACACGGGGTTCTTCAACAACCTGATGTCGTCGAACGGGATCTCCGACGACCTTCGCCTCGGGGTGCCCTACTTCTCCAGCTCTTACCTCCTCTGGGAGGAGACCCCGGGCGCCGGGGCGAATCCGCAGCGGAACGACGAGACCGGGTTCGCCCTTCCGACCGGGCTGTCGAGCCAGTTCGCGGTCGGCATGGCGAGCACCTCGAACGCGGGCGGCTTCACGGGCGACAACATCAGCACGGCGATCGTGAACTACGACCCGGCCAACCCGAACCGGCTGTATGTCACCCGCGTTGAGGCGGGCGGCACGATCAACGCGGCCCAGACCGGCTCGACGGGCTCTGTGGCGTTCGGCTCGATTGATGCCGACGGGAACGCGTATTTCCGAGGGGACAACTTCGGGTTCGGCGGCGCGGTGACGCCGCAGGTGAACAACAACTGGTACCGCACGCGGTCGCAGGACCGGACGGCGGGCGTGGTCAACCTGATCAGCGGGACGGGCGGGAATGATGCGACCGACCGGCTGATCCTCTCCTCGACGACGGCGCACCCGGCGCCGTCGAACATCCCGGCGAGCGTGGCCGGCGGAAACGGGCTTGTCGCGGGGCCGAACTTCAACCGCCAGTTCGTGCGTGGGGCAACATCCGGGTCGATGCTCGCCGATCAGACGCACCTCAAGCCCGAGGTGACGCTGGGCTACACGCCGGGCGATCAGCGTGGGTCGATGGGCACGACGACCCGCTCGCTGCTGGGCTCGGGCGTCGCGACGACGGCGGTGCTGTCGAAGGACGCGACCGACGCGACGCGGACGCTGTCGGTGTGGTCGACCAGCGCCGCCGGGGCGGTCGTGGAGGGGTACAGCTTCGAGACCCCCCTCGCGGTGACCGATCCTTCGGACGGGTACACCAAGACCTACCTCCCGGGCCTTTCGTCGTACGAGCAGTACCGTGGCGTGACGGGCTTCCGCTCGGGCGGTGGGCTCGTGGCGCTGGGGCAGGACGCGGCGGGCAACGCCTACGCGGGCGCGACGCTCAGCGCGTTCGGGCTCTCGTTCGACCTCGACATGCAGAATGTCGTGGTCCGCTTCGGGCCCGACGGGCAGAGCCCGCAGTGGTCGGTGCTCGGGTGGGTTGACCCCCTGGGCAACGGCAAGGACATCCTGGACGGCCCCGGCGGCGCGCCGATCGGGCACCTGATCAACTTCCAGGCGGCGTTCCCGGGCTCGGGCCTGCTCGGGCCCTCGATGTCGACCCCGACCTTCGACGGGGCGGGCAACGCGTGGTTCCTGGCGTCGGCGGCGCTGGACAAGATCGATCAGGACACCGGCGAGCCCTTCGTGGACTTCGACACGGTGCTGATCCGCGGCGTGCTGACCGAGTACCCCGGTTCGACGCCCTCGTTCGGCTACGAGCTCGAACTCGTGCTCGAGCTGGGCCGGACCTTCTTCGGGCAGAACTCGGGGCGCCGCTGGCAGATCCAGTTCATGCAGCTGGTCGCCAACAGCAACGGCTCGGGCGTGCTCTCGCCCGCGGCGATGGACCACAACAACGGCCGGACCTGGGGCTGGAATAACTCGAGCCTCGCGGGTGTGGACAACGCCGATCCGATCACCAATGGCGGCATCGTGGTGAACGCGGACATTGTGTACGATGTCAACGGGGACGACCTCTACGAGGACCCGACCTCGGCCGGTGGTAACCCGGCGAGCCCGGATCAGTCGTACCAGGCCCTGCTCTACATTGGGTACTACGCCGAGGGCCCGCAGGGGTGCAACGGGGCGGACATCGCCGAGCCGTTCGGCCTGCTCGACCTCGCGGACATCAACGCGTTCGTCTCGGGCTTCGTGTCCCAGAACGCGATCGCCGACATCGACAACAACGGGCTGTTCGATCTGACGGACATCAACCTGTTCGTCGCGGCGTTCCTTTCCGGCTGCCCGTGATCCACGGGGCGTGAATCTCGCCCCGCTTTTTCAAGCAAGCAAGGCGCCCGGGCTGAGAGGTCCGGGCGCTTCTTCGTTCGGGTGGTACACCGCCAGGAGGATTCCGAAGATGACACGCCGCGCCCCGCTCGCCTGCCTTGTGATTTTGTCGCTTGCCGGTGCGGCGTCCGCGCAGTGGGACCCGCAGAACGGGCTGTGGGGCAAATCGGAGGCGTCGGATGTCCGGGTGATGACCTGGAACATCCTCGACGCGATCCGGACCGAGAACCCGAACAAGGCGGATGTGATCTCGAACTGGAACGCCTGTGTGCGGATCGTGGCGGGGCTTCAGCCGGACATCCTGATCCTCCAGGAGACTGGCGACAACGGGTGCAGCGGGTGCGTCGACTCGGCGGCGGAACTGGAGACGCTGTGCACCCTGTTCTTCCAGGGGGGAACGGACCCGTTCCTCGGCGGGCCGGTGACCTCGTATGTGCAGCTGTTCGCGCCGGGGTACGACCTTCCGTTCAAGTTCGTCTCGCTGGTGAGCGACGGGTTCAACCGGAACATCGTGCTGTCTCGGTTCCCCTACGCGGACCTGAACGGCGACGGGGCCGCGACGGAGAGCAATTTCCTGGTGGTGCAGGACGCGTACACCTCGACGGGGAATGTGATCCGGGGGTATCAGTTCGCCGAGATCGATCTGCCGGACGAGGTGTACGCGGGCGACCTGGTGATCGGGAACGGGCACCTCAAGGCCGGGGGTGCGTCGGGCGACCTGAGCCAGCGGCTCGAGGAAGGCAAGCGGATCGCCTATCTGATCGACTACATGTTCAACGGCGCGGGGACGGGCGTGCCGGATCCCAACGGGCTGGTGGTGTTCCCCAACCCGACGACGATCCTGCCCGCGAACACGCCGGTGATCTGGGGAGGCGACTGGAACGAGGACGAGCAGACCAACGGGCGCAAGGGCCCGGCGGAGTGGATGACACGCGCGGAGTTCACAGGCGGGACCGACGGGACGGACCGCGACCGCGGCGATTCGGTGTTCGACAGCGCGACCGATGTCTTCAGCGGCGCCCGCGGCACGCGGGGCGGCTCGAAGCTCGACTACCTCGCTTGGCAGGACAGCATTGTCGAGGGCGTGACCCGGCAGTTTGTGTTCGAGTCGTCGTCGGTCTCGAGCATCAACCAGTTGCCGGCCCCGGTGCGGACTTTCCCGTACCCGGCTCCCCAGGTGACCTCGTCGTTCGCGTCGGACCACCGTCCGGTGGTGGTCGACTTCCGGCTGCCGCTCGCCACGGGCGGGCCTTGCACGGCGGCGGATGTGGCCGAGCCTTTCGGGATCCTGGATCTCGCCGACATCAACGCTTTCGCGTCGGGCTTCCTGACCCAGAACCCCGTGGCGGACCTGGCGCCGCCGACCGGGGTGTTCGACCTCGCGGACATCAACGCGTTCGTGAACGCGTTCGTCTCGGGGTGCCCCTGACGCCCGCTGGCCTCAACGCCGACGCCTGGCCGCGCTCACCAGCCCGGCCCCGATCACGAAGGTGACGCCGGGGGTCGGGATCGGCGGAGGGGAGAACGGCGGGTCGCCGGGAGTCGGCCCGTTCGGGATTTCCGGGGGGCCTTCGCCGGGACCGGGGGTCCTTGGCTGGGGCGGGTCGGGGTGCTCGAACGACTCGTCGAGGTCGGTGAACGGGTCGCTTGGGTCCGCATCGCCCGGACGCTGCGGATCGGGCTCGGGCAAGGGGTCGGTCAGATCGTCGAGCGGGGGCTCGAAGTTCGGGGAGGATGACCCCCCGCCCCCACCGCCGCCGCCCGCGCGGCCTCGGCCCGCGCCTCCCGGTCCGTCGTGGTGCGGCGTGTTGCTGACGCCCCGCATGGCGCTGGCGGCGCCGCCTTCGCCCTGGCCGGGGGGCGTGGGGCGGAACACAAACTCCAGCCCCTCGGCGTCGTCGATCCCCTTGTGGCGGAGGTCGAAGGCCGAGATGGAGTCGTTGGTGCGGTCGTCGATGACCAGCATGCCGGTGTTGCGATCGAACATCGCCGTGCGGTCGTTGTAGCCGTCCCAGGCGATGCCCGCGTAGGCGGCGGTGTCGGAGTCGACACGGAGGCCCTCGAGGCGAACGCCGCGGATCGCGCCGGTCTCGGGGTCGAGCATGACGATGCGCCCGTTGAGCTCGTCGGCGACGAGGAGCAGGCCCGCGGGCCCGAGCGCGATATCGGCGCCCATGGTGACGGCCCCGGAGGCCCATCGGAGTTCGCCGAGCGAGCCGGCGGTCACCTTGCGATCGATGTCCATGCGCACGCGGGTGACGCGGTCGTTGGTGGCGGGGTTGCCGTCGGCGGCGAGGATGTACATGACGCTGAAGAGCGGATCGCCCGCGATGCCGGTGACGGTCCAGGAGGGATCCCAGTGCTCGTCGGCGACGGAGCCGACGATCTCGGCGATTACGGGGACGCCCGGGTCGATCTCGCGCAGGTCGATGTGGAGCAGGACCGGGCCCGGGGTTTCGCCGACGGGCCCGCTGGCGACCGCGTAGGCGTCGAAGGTGTTCACGATGGTGAAGGCGCGGATGGGGGCCTCGACCTTCCGAGTGGCGATCCCGTCGACGATGCAGAGCACGCCGTAATCGGTGAAGGTCGCGTCGGGGTTGTTGACATCGTCGATGGCGAAGAGCTGGCTGTCGGCGGCGTCGATCCCCCAGAGCCTGAGCATGTCCTCGGCGGACGCCGGGGCGGCGAGCAGGCCCGCGGCGCAGGCGACCAGCAGCGACCGGGGGGCGGTGAACATGCCTGGAACTCCGTGGGGCAGACGCTGCCCGAGCGGCGGGCCCGGCCCCGACGAGGCCGTGGACTCCGCCGTCAGAGAGATGCCATGCGGGGCCGCATCGGGCCACCGGAAGCCCGGGCCGACAGCGACCGGGGGTCGTCGACGGCGGCACATTCGGAGGCCCGGGGCTCGGCGGCGTGTTCCCGGACGGTCGCTCGCCGCTAGAGTGGTGCCATGCGGAGGTGGGGCTGGCGGCCCGGCGACATCATGGATGTTGGTGCCCGGTTCCGGGCGGAGCACTCGGCCTGGCTGACGCACGCCCTGCGGACAGGGCATGGGTATCCGCGGATCCCGACCCGGCCCGCGCCCAGCGGGGGCTTCGACCGGCTCATGCGGCGTCCTGGCGGGAGGCGGCTCGCGACGCGTTGGTGGCGGCTCGCGCTGGAACGGCTGGGCGTGCGGTGATCGGCCTCAGGCGGCGGCCTTGCAGGCCGCGATCACCCGACCGAGAACCTCGGCGATGGGCTCGATGTTGAGGTCGGCCGAGAGCCCGCCCACGGCCTCGTCGAGATCGCGGGTCATGTCGCTGAGACCGAGGGACGGGGCGACGGCGCGGAGTTGAAGGCAAACGCTCAGCGCATCCATCGGGAGGTTCTTCTCGACCGCGGCGCCGATCGCGGCGGCGCAGCGGACCAGCTCGGGCTTCATGGACTGCAAAAGCCCGTTATCGAGACGGGCGGGGCTCGCAGGCCCGGCCTCCCGGGTGTCTGCCAGGAACTCCGCGAGGGCCCGGAGAAGTGATTCAGGGGCGATCGGCTTGGCGAGGAATGCCTGGGCCCGGCGTCCGTCGGCGTACTGGAGCACGCGTTGCCCCTGGTCCGCGCTGACGAGGATCGCCGGGGTGGGGATGTTCTCGGTCCGGAGGCGTGCGATCCATTCGCCTCCGGTGGTCTCCGGGAGGTGGAATTCGCAGAGGATCAGGTCGACACCCGCGCGGGCGGCTTCCGTCGCGTCGGCGATGGTCGTGGCGACCCGGAGGCGGACGCCGCTCTCACGGATGAAGTGCCGGATGAGCTGTGCGTCCAGCGGGTTGGGTTCGACATAGAGGAGCCGGCCGGCGAGCGCGGAGGCGTCGACATTCTCGACCGAGAACATCTGACGAATGGGATCGGGGCGAACGAACCCGCGGAGGTCGATCGTGTTCTCGAAGTTCACGCCGATCTCGTGGACCACGCCCGAGCGGTGCTCGCAACGGACGATCCGCCCCCGGACGGGGACGATGATCCCGTCTGGATGGGGCAGGCGCACTACGCAGCTCGTGCCGGGGTAGACGAACGCGCTGTGGAGGAGGCTGACGCCGCTCCGGGAGAGGTTGCGGCAGGCCATCCTGGTCTCAACCTCGGACCCTCCAGGGTGCTGGAGGTTGACGGCGATGCACGGCTGGCGGAACGGCCATCGGGCGTCCACCCGCTTCGAATTGGTTCCCGCGGTGGCGCTCGCCCGGTCGAGGACATCAAGAACCTCGTCGAGGCGCTTCGGCCCCAGCCCGAGGGTGTTCAGCCGGGACTGGCCTGTCACTTGGTTCTTGATCGACCTGGTCATGCAAAGCCCCTCGGATGTAGCCCCCATCGGGCCGATCTCGCCCCGGCCTCCGCTGCAATTGCGGGCCGACTCCAAAATCGGGTGGGTTCCCGCGGTCCGGCGGGAGGGGGGATCACCCGGCCTGGGTGGCCTCGCGGCACATCCGGACCATCTCCGCGAGTTTCGATTCGAGACCCTCGAGTGTGGAGGAACTGACGACCTGGTGGACCAGCGTCTCGGCCAGCATGCCGAGGTCGGCCAGGCCCAGGACGGGCGCGATGCCCTTGATCTGCATGAGCATGGACAGGACGATCGTGCGGTCCGCGCTTTTCACCGCCTTCTCCACCTTGTCCGCGGCGGCGGCGAGCTCGGGGAGCATGGCGGCGATGATCTGGCGGTCGGCGCGGATGTCGCCGGCCGCGGGGCCGCCCGGGTCCAGCTCGTCGAACTCGGAGAGGAACTCGGCGACGGTCCGCAGGAGGGCCTCCTGGGAGAAGGGCTTGGCGAGGAACCCTGCGACCACGGGGTCGCTCACGAGTTCGTGGGTGGCGCGGGAGGTGTCGGCGCTCATCATCACCACGGGGGGCAAGGCCGCCGAGGTCTCGTTGAGCCTGCGGACGAGATCGCCCCCGTTCTCCTCCCCGAGATGGATGTCGCAGAGGACCAGCCCAACGCCCTGCTTGGCGATCTTTTCGGCCTCGGCGACGGACTCGGTGTGGCGGATGCGGAGTTGCGTTTCGCGGAGGAAGTGCTTGACGAGGCGGGCGTCCATCTGGCTGTCTTCGACGAGCAGGAGCGTGCCGACGAGCGTCTGGGGATTGACGCTCTCGATGGCGAAGAGCTCCTGCATGGGGTCGGGCCTGGCGAAGGCCCGGAGATCGATCTCCTCGTCGAAGGCGATGCCGATCTCGTGGATCATCCCGTCGAGGTGGAGGCAGCGGATGACCTTGCCCTCGATCTGCTGCGGCCCGCGCGTGGGGTGTTCAAGGGTGACGACGCAGCGCGTGTGGATATGCAGGTACGAGCGGTGGAGGAGCCCGATGCCGCCCTTGGAGAGATTGCGGCAGGCCATGCGGACCTGCATCTCCGTGCCGCCCGGGTGCTGGATGAGGACCGGGACCGCGGTCTGCTGATACTTCCAACGGGTGAAGGCCCGGTTCGCCCTGCTCCGTCCCTTGGCCCGATCGATGGTGTTCAGGAGATCACCCAGGTCACGGTCGCGCAGGCCGAGGGTATTGGGACGGGTGTTCTCGGACGGTGCGTCTCGCTTGGCCATCGCGCGGGCTCCCCTGCAGATGCTCGAAGGGAGCCATCGGCGAATCGCCATGGGCCGGTGAGCCCCGACCGGCGGGTCGGTTGATTCGCCCGGGCACGAGGCAAACCAGAGTGACCGGATCGACCGGGGGAAGGTCCGAGAGGTCAGATATCGAGGTTCTTCACCTCGAGGGCGTGGTCCTCGATGAACTTGCGCCTCGGCTCGACCTGCTCGCCCATCAGGATGCTGAACAGCGAATCGGCGTCACCGGCCTGCTCCCAGGTGACGCGGAGCATGGTCCGGTTGGCCGGGTCCATCGTGGTCTCCCACAACTGCTCGGCGTCCATCTCGCCCAGACCCTTGAAGCGCTTGATCTCAAGACCCCTCCGCCCGATGTCGTGCAGCCGCGCGAGGATCGCCGGGAGGTTCGGGGCCTCAACCAGACGCCCGAGCGCGGCGGCGGCGGAAGCGGGCTCCTCTTCGCCGGGCTCGGAGGCCTCGGCGTCGTCGTCCAGCGTGGTCGCAGCGGCGGCGGCGCCCCCGACCTCCCACGCGTACCGGGTCGGCAGACGCTCACCGGTGACCGACTCCTCCTGGACGAGTTCCCAATCGTCGATCAGCAGCCCGAAGCGTTCCAGTTCCTCAAAGATCCTGGCGAGTTCCTTGTTCTCGTGCAGTTCTCGCACGGTCGCCAGTGGTTTGGCGTGCGCGGCGTCGTCGAGGTCGGCTTCGTCGCCTTCCTCGGCGAGGTCGGCGAGCCGCCACCCGTTCCGCTCGACGATCGCGTAGGCCTCTTCTTCGCTCCACGCGTGCAGGTTGGCGGCCCGGCAGGAGATCTGGTGGGTGGGGAGCACACCTTCGCGCCTCGCGGTGAGCAGGTCCACGAAGCGCACACCACGCCGCTCGGCGATCTCGACGAGTTCCGACAGACGGGAGAGCACCTTGACGACCTGACGGAGGTCCTTGCCCTCGATCGTCCGCTCCACGCGCGGCCCACCATCGACGGCGTCGGCGGGGACCGCGCCGTCGGCCGTCCAGCCCACGATGGAGCGGATGTGCAGCCGGGCGTTCTCGAGCCCGATCTCGGTCAGGCGGGCGGAGAGCTCGCGGTCGTTGAGCACATACCGCACCTGCTTGCGCTTGCCCGATCCCCAGGCGATCTGGTAGAGCGGCGGCTGGGCGCAATAGACATGCCCCCTGCGGATCAGCTCCGGCATCTGCCGGAAGAAGAAAGTCAGCAAGAGGGTGCGGATATGGCTGCCGTCGACATCGGCGTCGGTCATGATGATCACCCGCCCGTAGCGCAGGCGGGAGATATCGAACTCCGGCCCGATGCCGGTGCGGAGGGCGCTGATCAGCGTGCGGATCTCCTCGAACCCCAGCACCTTGTCGATGCGGGCCTTCTCGACATTGAGCAGCTTGCCCCGCAGGGGAAGGATCGCTTGCGTCTCGACATTGCGGCCCTGCGTGGCGGACCCGCCCGCGGAATCACCCTCGACGATGAACATCTCGGCCCGGTCGACATCCTTGGTCTTGCAGTCGCGGAGTTTGTGGGGCATGGAGCCCGAGTCGAGCGCGGTCTTGCGCCGGGTGAGCTCACGCGCCTTGCGCGCGGCCTCGCGGGCCTGGGCGGCGACGATGCCCCGTTGGCACAGGCGCTTCGCCTCGGCGGGGTGGGTTTCGAGCCACTCGCCGAGTTCCTCGGACACGGCCTGGGCGACGAAGGCCTCGATCTCCTCGTTGAGGAGTTTCTCCTTGGGCTGGTTGTTGAAGGTCGGGTTGGGGAGTTTGACCGAGACGATCGCGACGAGGCCCTCGCGGAGATCCTCGCCCGTCGGCACGGGGTCCTTCTCGCGGATGATGCCGGCCTTGCGTGCGTAGGCGTTGAGTGTCCTGGTCAGGGCGACCTTGAACCCCTGGGCGTGGGTCCCGCCGTCGACATTGTTGATGTTGTTCGCGAAGGTGAAGAGCGTCTCGGAGTACCCGTCGTGGTACTGCATCGCGACCTCGCAGAGGAGGCTCTCGTCGGCGACCTCGCGGCGGATGCAGACCGGGCTGGAGACCGGGCTCTTGCCCTTCATCATGTGCTCGATGTACTCGGGGAGCCCCTCCTTGGCGTGGAAGGTCACGGACCTGGGCTTGCCGTCCGGGCCGACCCGCTCGTCGCTGAGCCGGATCGTGACCCCGGGGTTGAGGAACGCGAGCTCGCGGAGCCGGACCTCGAGGGTCTCGTAGCGGAAATCGCAGTCGTCAAAGATCTCCGGGTCGGGCTTGAACTCGACGATGGTGCCCGTCGGCCTGGCCCCGCTCGGGATATCGCCCACGACGCGCAGGGGCTCGACGGGGACGCCCCGCTCGAACTTCATCGCGTGGACCTTGCCGTCGCGGTGGACCTGCACCTCGAGGTACTCGCTCAGGGCGTTGACGCACGAGACGCCCACGCCGTGGAGACCGCCCGAGACCTTGTACGCCGAGCCCTCCTGCCCGAACTTGCCGCCCGCGTGGAGCTTGGTCATGACGATCTCAACGGCGGAGCGGCCGTTGAGATTCGGGTCCTCGTGCTTGACAGGGTCGACCGGGATGCCGCGGCCGTCGTCGGCGACACGGCAGGAGCCGTCCGCCTCGATCGAGACGGCGACCGTGGTGGCGAACCCGGCCATCGCCTCGTCGATCGAGTTGTCCACGACCTCGTAGACCAGGTGGTGGAGCGCGCCGACCCCGGTGCCCCCGATGTACATGCCCGGACGCTTGCGGACCGCCTCGAGCCCCTCGAGGACCTTGATCTGCTCGGCCCCGTACGCGCTGTTCCTGGGTGCTGTCTGCGGAGCGGTCTCGCTCATGCGCCATCCTTCGGCATGGCCGGGCTCGGTCCGGCTCGGGCTCGCGGCGGTCCTCGGCCGCATCGTCCCCGGGTGGATCCGGAGTCCCCTCGTGCCCGCATTCCGGGGGATGCCGCGCCAAGCGGCGCGGACCGTGGAATGATAGGACCCCGAGGCCCCGGAGACCCTGAGGAACCCAATTGGCAAACGGGCCCGCACAGGCCGGAGTCGGGGCCACGCACCCCGCAGAGACCCGCCCTGAGCGGGGCGTGCACTACTGCCAGGGAGGCCTCCGGGGAGGCGGGAACCTCGGCGGCGGCTGGGCGGCGCTCATCCCCGTCCTGCTGTTCGGGGGGGGTGTGCTCGGGGTGATGGGCTACCTCTGGCTGGCCCGGTTCCCGTGGATGCCGCTCGCGCTCCGGGCCACTCTCGTCAGCGCCGCCCTGGTTGGCGTGCTCTGGTTCCTGGTCCGGCGGGCCCTGTCGGCGTACAGGCGGGTCATGTCGGCGCTGGGGCGGCGCCTCCCCATGGAGATGGACCCCGCCGTTCCGGTCAATGTCATCTGCTGGCCGGATCAGATGGACCGGCTGCGTCGGCTTGAGCCGCCCGACGGGGACGCCGGGGCGTTCGAGCCCGAGGTGCACCGGGTGCTGATCGCCAGCCGGACCAGCCTGGCCAGCCGGATGCACGACCCCCGGTTCCGCGCCCGGTTCTTCGCCTCGGTGATCGCGCTGCCGATCCTGATCCAGGTGATCGTGCAGTTGGCGGTGCACGGGCTGATCGCGTGGGAGTCGTTGCTCCTCGTCGCGGGCGTGGCGGCGCTCACGCCGTTCGCGTGGAATCTGGTCCGGCCGACCTACCTGCGTATAGCTCCGGGCCGGGTCGACATCGTGCGGTTCGGGTTCGTGGGCGGGCGGGCCCGGGTGACGCCGCACTCGCTCCGCGATCGCCCGGTGCGGCTCGACCTGCGTCGGCACGAGTTGCTCATCGGCGGATGGCACCCATCGCACCCGGATGCCCGATCCGCCGACCCCTTGGACGAAGACTCCGAGGCCGCGGTCGCGCGGTTTTCCGGACAAAGCTCCGGGGACCCGCAGGCGTCGCTCGGCACCCCGGCGCAGATCAGACGGTTGACGATCATCCCTCTGTGGGGGACACTCGAGATCGGCTCGCTGGAGCGGGCGGTGTTCAGGGCGTCGGTCTCGACCGCGGTCCCGGGCCCGCTCCCGGACGACGCCCTGAGCGGCTGAGCCCCGACGGCTGAAGAGAAGGAACCCCAGATGATCGCCCCTCGAACGCCGCCCGATCAGATCCGCCTGCTCGTCATGGATGTCGACGGCGTGCTGACCCGGGGCGAGATCGTGTACGACTCGGAAGGCCGCGAGCTCAAGTCCTTCAGTGTGCGCGACGGGTTCGGGCTCTCGCTGTGGCACGCCTCGGGGTTCTCTTCCGCGGTGATCACCGCGCGGGGCGGGGCGGCCGTTGAGCGGCGGTGCGCGGAGCTCGGCATCCGGCATGCGTTCGAGCACGCGTCGGACAAGTCCCTGGCCCTTCGTGAACTGGCTGAACAGACGGGCGTCGATCCCCTCGCGATGGCCTATATCGGGGACGACTGGAAGGACATCCCCGCCCTCAACCTCGTGGGCTTCCCCGCGGCGCCCGCGGACGCGGAGACGCCGGTGCTCGAATCCTCAGCCTGGGTGAGCCGGCGTCGGGGTGGGGACGGCGCCGTTCGCGAGCTCATCGAGCACCTGCTCGAAGCCCGGGGGGCGCTCACCGGGCTCCTGCGGGCCCATGGATACGATCGCCCATGAATCCGCAGCCAGATTTCCGGCCCGCGCGGCGTTCTGCGTCCGCCCGCACCGCGGCCCTCGGCCTCGCCGTGGTCATCGGGATCGCCGTCGCCAGCATGCTCGTCTACTACGGGTTCGTGCGTCCTGCACCACCCTCCGAACGGCTGGGCGGCGAGATCCCGCCGATCCAGGTCGAGGACCTGCTCAAGCAGCAGGACGAGTCCGGTCGGGGGATGACCATCCAGATCATGGACAAGCAAGACCCCACCCGGCTCGCCGCCGAGGTGTTGGCCGAGCGGTACGACCCGGACGGGCCCTCCCACCGCCTGGTCGAGAAGCCGAGCGCCTGGCTGTTCGCCAAGGACGGGTCGGCGTGGCACATCGAGTCCAAGAGCGGGCGGTTCTACATCCCCGAGGGCGAGCAGTCGCCGCGCGAGGGGTTCCTCAAGGGCGATGTCCGGGCCCGCCGCTTCGACCCAACCCCGGGCCGACGCCCCGATCTGGCAATCGACCGCCCCACCATCGTTGCGACCACGGACCAGCCCCTGCACTTCAATCTCGATCTTCTCCAGTTCGAGACCGAGGGCCGACTCGATCTCAAGGGCGACGACATCGAGTTCGCGGGCCGGGGCGTTTTCGTCGTGCTCAACGAGCAACGAGAGAGCATCAACTGGCTCCGCGTCGATCAGGGTGAACGCCTCGTGTACATCCCGAAGGCCGATGGGGACGCCGGGCCGATGGCGCCCTTGACCGCGGCCCCGCGTCGCGGGCCGCGTCGAGCCGGGCCGCCCGCCCCGGCGGCGCGGAGCGGAGAGATCGTGCTCGCCTCCTTCCAGCCCGCCGTCGACACGCTCGACGCGGCCGGGCCCAAGGTCGATCTCTATCGAACGACATTCCGGGACAACATCAAGGCGACCCAGGGACCGAGGGAAATCCGTTCGGACTCGCTCACCGTGTGGACCCGCCTGGTTGACAACGAAGTCCCCGAGAAGCAGTCACCCGCGACCGCTGCGGCTCCGGTTCCCTCCCTGCTTGCGTCACTCGTGGTGAGCGCCCCGCTGCCGTTCCCGCATGCCGTCGCCGGTGAGCCGGCCCCGCCGGACGCGGGCATCGCGGAGACGCCTTCCGAGCCGGTCCCGGTGGTGCTGACCTGGGACGGGCCGATGGAGGTCGCGCCGCTCGACGACATCCCCGCCGAACTGGCGATCGGGGACGACATCGCGCTGCGGTTCGAGGTCGCCGAGGGGCATGTGGAGTTCGCCGACCACGACGCGGAAGCCCACGGGCGCGCGATGACCGTGGCCTACTTCGCGGGCCGGGAGCGGGTCGAGCTCACCGGCTCGGCGGGGTCCGTCGAACTCGTGAGCCCCGCGAACGGGCGGATCAGCGGCGCCAATACGCTCTACATCGAACTCGCCGCCGGGGTCGTCACCGTCCCGACAGCGGGCGAGCTCACCGGGCGCGACCACGCCGACGAGCCCGGGAACGCCCGCCCGCAACGCATCACCTGGCGATCGGGGGCCTCGTTCGCGTTCGCCGTGGAGAACGGCCGGATGACCGATCGCATCGAGCGGGCGAGCTTCTCCGGCGAGGCCCGGGGCGTCAATCAGGACGCGACACTCGACGGCGAGCGCATCGACGCCATTTTCGACGCGGGGCCCGGGGAGCAGCCCCGCCTCGTGCAACTGAATGTCGAGCGGGCGATCGGGGCCGACGGGCGCGGCGGCTCGGTCGCCGGCGACCTGCTGGAGGTCCATTTCGCCCGTGGCACCGGGGGAGAGGAACTCGACCCGACCCGCGTGGTGATCTCGGGCTCGGCGCTCGCGCGGCGCGAGAACGCGGAGTCGATCGCCGGGAGGCTCATCGACGCGCGGCTCGCCCGGGACGAGGCGGGCGATGTCATCGTCACCGAGGCCGAGGCCGATGGGCAGGTTGTCTTTTCCGACGGCAAGGGCGTCACCGGCGAGGGCGAGCACCTCTGGACGGATGCGCTCGCCGAGAAGGCCGTGGTCTCGGGGGCGGGCGCACGCGTCACGCGGCTCGGCACGACGATCGCCGGCGACCGCATCGACCTCGACGGACCCGGGCGCGTGGTGCGTGTCGAGGGCCCGGGGGACTTCGAGCACCGAGAGACCGGCGACGCCCCACGGGTCCTGACCGCCTCCTGGGCCACCCGGATGCACTTCGACGATCGCCTCGGCACCCTCGAGTGCGAGGGGGAGGCTCGGGCGGATTCCCGTTCACAGGACGGCAACCTCGACACGGTCGAGGCGCACCGCATCGAGATGCAGCTCGACCCGTTCGTCGACGGCGAGGACACGCAAGGAGAGCAACGGCTCCGCACGGCCAGGGCGATCGGCACCGCGGAACGCGCCGCGGCGGTCGAATCGCGCCGTGTCGGGGCGGAAGCCGCCGCAGACCGGGTTGACGAGATCTACCGCCTCGAAGGGCGCGAGATCCGTCTTCTCGCCAAGGAGAACCGCTTGAGCGTCCCCGGGTCGGGCCGCCTGTTCGTGCTCGACCGCCGCGCGGACGCTGAGGACCGGCCCGGCGAGGGCTCGGCCACGGGCGGCGGCAGCCGGGGAACATCGCTGTTCACCTGGGAGGGGTCGCTCTCGTTCGACCGGAGCAAGGGTGATGCGATCTTCAGCGACACGGTCCGCGTGGCGCACAAGCCGCTCGGGCAGCAGGCGCTGACCGAGGTGACCTCCGACCGGCTCGTGGCGCGGTTCTCCACCTCGCCCGATTCGGGCGAGGGCGACCTGCTCTGGGCTGAGGCCCTCGGCAACGCGGTCCTGCGGATCGATGAGCGGCGTGAGATCGCGGCGAGCCGGCTGCTCTACTACGCCGAGCGGGGTCTGGTCGAGGCGGTCTCGGCGGAGAACGGGCGGGTGGAGTTGCAGGACCTCATCCGCGGCACGACAAGCACCTCGCGGGCGATGCGCTGGAATCTCACGACCGATCTCATCGAGATCATCAACCCCGGATCGGTCGTCACGCCCGAGTGACCGTGTGCCCGTGATGGGCGGGTCGCGGGGCCCCGTGGTCGTCGTGAGTCAGCGGGGCGTGGTGGTCGGGTGGGTCGCGGAGCAGCATCCTGGCGAGGCGGATGTTGATCCAGACCACCAGCAGCCCGGCGAAGATCAGGCCGACACCGGGCAGGCCCCGCGATGGGTCGTCCATGGTGGCGCGGATGCCGCGAACGACCTCTTCCCAGGCCGATCGCCCGTCGGTGATCGAAGCGAACCAGGGGCCTGTGATGAGCCGGAGCATGGCCCACCTCCGTTCCTACAAGGAAGATCGAATCGACCGGGGCGGCGACGCAAGCGGATCGGCCCTGCGTTCGCGGGAACGCGGGGCGTAGGTTCATGTGGTGGGGTTAGGCAAGATACTCGCGAGACGCCCGCCGGTTCTCGGCCCTGTGCGTGCCGGGGGGAGAACCCCACACCAGCGAGGAGCGAGGGGATCCCCCCCACCCAACCGCCCGCACTCCGACGATGATGCCCCCTTCTGACGCACTCGGTCGGGCGCGAAGCGCGGGCGGACGGATCCGAGCCACCGTGGGGAGGGAGGATCGGAGAGAGAGTGTTCAGGGCTCGCCGGCCCCGCCCGCCTCGTGCCCCGACCGAGTGTGGCCGTGCCCGCGGATGACGCCGACCACGGCCTCCGCCAGATCATTCGGCACGAGGAACGACAGGCTGTAGTGGTCGATGCGCCAGGCGCCGTCGGGCTCGCGGATGAGCACGCCCGTGCCGCGGCAGAGCCCGTATTTCTCGTTGTGAAGCACCTCGTCAACCCACGCGATCCTCGCGGGCGCAACCGGGCCGATCCGGATGTTGGTCTGGACCTGCTCGTAGCTCCAGGCCTCCTCGCCGTCGAAGTACGGGCGCGCGAACGCCTCGAACTCCGCACGCGTCCAGCGCTCCCCCGCGTCGGTCCCCAGGAAGACCGCGCCGCGCGTCATGCGCGAGAAGTACGCGTCGAAGTCCCCCTCGGCCGCAGCCCGGTGCCAGAGCCGCAACTGCTCGCGTGCGTCCCGCTCGAGGACGACCGACTCGGGAGTGTACCTGTCGACAACTCGCGGCCCGGCGCAGGCCGTCAGCAGGCCGACGACTGTCAGGAGCGCCGCCGCGGCCCTCACTCCGCCCACCGGATCACGACCTTCCCGAACTGCTCACCCGATTCCAGCCGCTCGTAAGCCGCCTTCCCGTTCGAGGGCTCGTGCACCGCGTCGATCACGGGCCGGAGCGCCCCGGAGCGGAAGAGGCTCGTCACCTCGCGAAAATCCTCGAGCGATCCCATAGTCGATCCGAAGAGGCGCAGCTGATTCCAGAAAATCCTCGCGAGATCGGTGGTCGCGTCGGGCCCGCTCGTGCACCCCGGCGTGACATACGCCCCGCCCCGCGCCAGGCTCTTGATGCAGGCCAGGTGGGTCGCCTTGCCGGCCGAGTCGACCGCGAGATCTACGCCCCGCTTGCCCGACCAGGCCCGCACCTCGCGTGACCAGTCCTTGCCCTGGTCGAGCACGCCGTGGTCCGCGCCGAGTTCCAGCGCACGATCGAGCTTCCATTGGTGCCGGCTCGTCACGCACACCCGGCAGCCAAGGTGCCGGGCGATCTCCATCGCCGCCAGCGCCACGCCGCCGCCGATGCCGGTGATCAGCACGCTCTGCCCCGGCAGCAGGTCCGCCTTGGTCCGCATCATGCTGTAGGCGGTCAGGAAGGTCAGCCCGAACGCGGCGGCACGCTCGGGGTCGGCCGCGCCGACATCCGCGAGTTGCTCAACCGGGCAGACAAACCACTCCGCGTGCGTCCCGGGCGAATGATGCTCGCCGAGCAGCTCATACTCCGGCGCGAGCATCGTCGCCGGGGGATCGTCAGGATGGTCACGCGGCGCGACCTCGACCGCCGCGTTGACGATCACGCGCCGGCCGATCCAGTCCTGGTCCACGCCATCTCCGATCGACTCGACCTCGCCGCACACATCGCAGCCGCCGACCCGCGGGTAAGTCAGGTCCAGCCCCGGCACACCCCGCCCGACCCAGAGATCGAGATGGTTGAGCGCGCTCGCCAACACGCGGAGGCGGACCTCACCCTCGCCCGGCGGACCGGGATCGGCAAAGTCGTTGCGAAGTTCGATGTTCAGGGCAACGGGGCTGCCTTGTCGGGTGATCACGAGCGCTCGCATGCCGTTAGACTATCCGAAGACCGCCTGACCGGTCTCGACCGAGCTCCAGACCCGGGGGCCGGCGTGGCGGCTTGGGAACCGATGGATCCACTAATCGTTCTCGTCGCGTTCGTTGCCCTCGGCGTGACCGTCCGGGTCATGGCGGGCGTGCTCGACCAGAGCCGAATCCAGGGCGATCTTGCGGAGCGCGGCGCGACGGTTGAACGCATCGCATGGACCCCCTTCGCCCGGGGCTGGTTGGGCCGCAAGGGCGAGCGGACCTACGAGGTCGAGTTCACCGACGCCGAGGGGAGCACCCGGGTCGCCACCTGTTCGACCAGCATGCTCGCCGGGGTCTACTACCGAGACGAACGGGTGACCGGCCCCGCGGCCCCTCCTCCCGCCCGGGAGGGCGCGCCGGACGCGGATCTCGTCGCCGCGCTGCTCGAGGAAAACGCCCGGCTGCGCGAGGAGATCGACCGCCTGAGGTCCGGGTAGCCCCCGGGCCCGGTTCGCTTCGCACGCGTCCGAGGGCTCTACGCTTTGCGTCCATGCCGGTCCTCGCCGCCACCAACATCGCGCTTTCCTACGGCGAACGCCGAATCCTCGACGACGTCTCCCTGACGCTCGAACCCGCCGAGCGGGTGGGGCTGGTCGGCCGCAACGGCAGCGGAAAGAGCACGCTGCTGAAGATCATCGCCGGCGCGATGAAGGCCGACAGCGGCTCCGTCGTCCTCACCGGGAACGCCCACGCGGGATACCTCGCCCAGGAGCCCGAGTTCCACGGCTCCCGCACCCTCCGGGAGGAGGCCGCCGCCGCGTTCAGCCACATCGAGGACCTCGAGGCCGAACTCCACGAGGTCTTCCACGCGATGGCCGAAGCGACCGGCGACGCCCTCGACCGGCTCTTCCGCCGGCAGGAGGCGATCGAGAAGAAGATCGACGCCGCCGGCGGGCTCGCCACCGACCACAAGATCGACGCCGTCCTCCACGGCCTCGGCTTTACGGACGATCAGTTCGGCGTGCCCGTGCCGGGGCTCTCGGGTGGGCAGCGTGCACGCCTGGCGCTCGCCAAGCTCCTCCTGGGCGAGCCCGAGGTTCTGCTGCTCGACGAGCCCACGAACCACCTCGACATCCAGGGCCGGCTCTGGCTCGAGGATTTCCTCAAGACTGACTACCGCGGCGCCGTGCTCATGATCTCCCACGACCGCTACCTGCTCGACAATGTCGTCAGCCGCATCATCGAGGTTGAACCGGTTCCCATCGAGGGCGGAAGGCTGATCGAGTATCCCGGCAACTACGCGGCGTTCCGGAAACTCCGCGCCGAGCGCCGCGAGGCCCAGCGCCGCGCGTGGGAGAACCAGCAGACCAAGTTCCGCCAGGAGGAAGCCTACATCCGCAAGTACAAGGCGGGGCAGCGAGCCAAGCAGGCCAAGGGCCGCGAGACCCGTCTCGAACGCGAGAAGGCGGGGTCCACCATCGAACGCCCGCTCGAGATGGAGACCATGCGCCTCACGCTCCCCAAGGCCGAACGCCCGGGCGACCTGATCGCCAGCGTCCGCGGACTGTCCAAGCAGTACCGCAACGAAAACGGCTCGGCGAAGATCCTCTTCCACGATCTCGATCTCTCGATCGAACGGGGGCAGCGCTGGGGCGTCATCGGCCCCAACGGGGCGGGCAAGACCACGCTCGTGCGCTGCCTCCTGGGCGAGACCGACGCCGACGCCGGCACGATCCAACCGGGCTCGCGGCTCTCGATCGGCTACTTCCGCCAGAGCCACGAGACGATCGACCCGGAGAAGACCGTCGTCCGCTACCTCCAGGACATCGTCCGCAAGGAGTGCCCCAACTCCCTGCTGAGCGAGCAGGCCGCGCGGAACCTCGCGGGCGCCTTCCTCTTCAGCGGCGATGACCAGGAGAAGGAGCTGGGCCTCCTCAGCGGCGGCGAACGGGCCCGGGCCGTGCTCGCGGGGCTCATGGTGACCGGGAAGAATGTGCTTGTTCTTGACGAGCCGACCAATCACCTCGACATCCCCTCGGCCGAGCGGCTCGAGGAGGCCCTGCGCCGGCCCGACCCCGACTCCCGGGAGAAGGGGCTCTACGACGGGACGCTCATCCTGATTAGCCACGACCGCGCGTTGCTCGACGCGTGCTGCGACCGCCTGCTCATCCTCGACGGGACCGGCGAGGTCGAGGTCTTCCTCGGCAACTACACCGAGTGGCACGAGAAGCAACTCCGGGCGTCGAGGGCCGCCGCGGCGCCCGCCCCCAGGCCCAAGGCCCCGGACCGAGACCGCCGCGCCGACCCCGCGCCGCCGCCCAAGGTCCCCGACGCTCCAGCCGGGGCAACGAAGAAGAGCAAATGGTCGTGGATGCGCCTTGAGCAGCTCGAAGAGAAGATCGCGGCACTCTCCGAGCAGATCCGATCCATCGACCGCGAACTCGAGGACCCCGATGTCTGGCGTGACATCACCCGCGCGAACCGCCTCACCGAGCAGCGCGACGACCTCCAACGCGAACTCGAAGCCGTCGAGGCCGAGTGGGTCCGCAAGGCCGACTAAGACCTTGTTTCAGAACCCCTCCTCATTCTCGGTGGGATGGGCTTCCAGCCCGTCTCTCCCCCTCTTTCTCACGGGTTCAGAAACAAGGTCTAACCCGCGGTCGGCCTATTCGAGCGCCTCGCCCACGGCCTGGAGCACGCGCCCCCAGGCCGAGTCGAAATACGCGTAGGTCTCGTCCCATTTTTCGCCTTCGCCGAAGCCGAGGTGCGTGAGCCGGAGCCGGGCCCCGCCCGCGGCGCCCTCGGCAAACTCCATCACCACCCAGGTCCGCTTCGCCCGGCTCTCGGGCTGCGTCGGCGGGGCGTTCCAACTGAACACCAGCAGCCGATCGGGGATGTACGCGAGCACCTGGTTCCCCTCACCGCCCTTGGTGCCGTACGGGTTCCCGTCCAGGAAGTACCACTCGTACGGCCCCCCCACCGCCAGGTCGATCCGGCTGGGGATCCCGTAGAGCTTCCGCAGGCCCTCCTCGCTCGAGAACAGCGCGAACACCGCCGACGGTGCCGCGTCGTACTCCGCCTCCTTCGACAGCGACCGAAGTTCGACGCCCTGCGCGACGAACAGCGCCGCGTCGATCGGATAGGGCCCGCTCGGCATCTCGTTCATCGCGGCTCCTCCCGCCCGCTTCCACATCCCGTCCATCATCGCCACCGGCTCGGCGTCCTCCGAGGGCAGCATCCACACCCGCCACCGGTACGCCCCGTCGACCGGGGCATCGACCCACTGCCGGATGCGGGCCGGGTACTCGCCCCACTCCGCCACCAGCAGCGGCGAGCCGTTGCCCGGGACACCCATGTCCACCGTGCTCACCGTCCCGTCGAAGGTAAACCCCGTCGCAACGATCGAGTCGCCGTCCCACGAGTACACCGTGCGGTACCGCGGATAGGGCTCGCGGTCGCCGTCCTTCGCCCAGGTCGTCGCCTCGACGAACGCCCCATTCATGGACACCCGGTACTCGTTGCGGGCCCACAGCGCGGTCCCGTCGGCCCACGCGGACTCAACCTCCCAATCACCGATGAACGGCGCGAGCGCCCCGAGCGGCTTGCCCTCCAAACGGGAGCCGTCCCCGCTGATCGCCGCCAGCGGAGGACTCGCCCCAGCCGTCAACGAGACGCCGCAGACCACACCCCATGCTGCCCGTCGAATCAGATCCATCGGGGCCCTCCTTCTCGGGTTGCCCGACAGACTACCAGATCCCGCCGCCGACCCTCTGCGTCCTCCGTACCATCGCCCCGTGGACAAACGGGCCCTCCGCGCCGACGCCATGCTGCTCCTCGTCGCCGCCCTCTGGGGCGCGGGGTTCGCCGCGCAGCGCGCCGCGATGACGACCATGGGCCCGTTCACCTTCAACGCGGTTCGCTACGCGTTGGGGGCGGGGCTGCTCGTCCCCGTCCTCCTCCTGCTCAAGCCCGCCGCCCCGAGGTTCGACCGCCGCACGCTCGGCGCCGGGTCGCTGCTCGGGGTCGCGATGTTCGCCGCGGCGGGGCTCCAGCAGGTCGGCATCGTAACGACCACCGCCTCCCGCGCTGGGTTTCTCACCGGGCTGTATGTGCTCATCGTCCCGCTGCTCGGGCTCCTCTCCGGGCAGCGCCTGATCGCCGGCCACCTCCTCGGCGCCGCCTTCGCCGTCGCCGGGCTCTGGCTCCTGAGCGGCGACCTCTCCGGCGGCTTCGTGCGCGGTGACCTCTTCGTGCTCGGCTGCGCCGTCATGTGGGCCGTGCATGTCGTCATCATCGCCCACGCCGCCCCGAAGGCCGACGCCCTCGCGCTCGCCCTGACGCAGTTTGTCGTGGTCTCGCTCCTTTCCGCGTTTGTCGCCCTCGCCCGCGAGAATCCCGACCCGGCCTCGATCGCCGGAGGCTGGATCCCCACCCTCTACAGCGGCGTCTTCGTGATCGCCCTCGCCTTCACGCTCCAGATCTTCGCCCAGAGGCACGCCCCGGCGACCCACGCCGCGGTCATCATGAGCCTCGAGGCCGTCTTCGGCGCACTCTTCGGCGTCCTCCTGCTCCGCGAACGCCTCTCACCAGCCGAACTCGCCGGCTGCGGGCTCATGTTCGCCGGCATGCTCGCCTGCCAACTCTGGCCCCACAAACGCTCGCCCGCGGAACGCGCTGAACTCACCGACGCCGTCCGATGAACCACCCCACCCCGCCCGGTATGCTCCGCTCATGACACCCATGGACCGCCGCTCGTTCCTCGCCGCCGCGGGCGCCACCGCTGCCGCCTCACTTGTCCGAGTCTCCCACGCCGACGAACCCCGCCCCGGCGACGCCCACCGCGGCCCCGTCGCCATCGCCTCGGCGAACGGGATGCGGACGGTCGAGCACGCGTACCGGAAGATCACCGAAGCCGCCGACCCCCTCGTGGCCGCCGTCGAGGGCGTCGGCATCGTCGAGGCCGACCCCGACGACATGACCGTGGGCTACGGCGGGCTCCCCAACGAGCGCGGCGTGGTGCAACTCGACGCCTCGGTCATGCACGGCCCGACCCATCGTGCCGGGGCCGTCGCCGCCCTTGAGAACATCAAGCACCCCGCGCAGGTCGCGCTCAAGGTGCTCCAGACAACCGACCACTGCCTGCTCGTCGGCGCGGGCGCTCTCGAGTTCGCCCGTGCGCACGGGTTCCCCGAGGAGAACCTGCTGACCGAGAAGGCCCGCCGGGCCTGGCTCCGCTGGAAGCACAACCTCAGCCCGACCGACGACTGGCTCGACGACGACCAGATCGACCTTCCGCCGACCCCGGGCCCCCAATCGCGTGCCGAGTTCGCCCCGCCCGGGTGGCCCGCGGGCGTTCCGTTCACATGGGGCACCATCCACTGCTCAGCCGTCGACGCCACGGGCGACCTCGGCGCCTGCACGACGACCAGCGGGCTGTCCTTCAAAATCCCGGGCCGGGTCGGCGACTCGCCCATTGTCGGCGCCGGGATGTACTGCGACAACGCCGTCGGGGCCGCCGGGGCAACCGGGCGGGGAGAGGCCGTCATCGAATCCTGCGGCGCCTTCGACACCGTCCGCGAGATGGAGCGGGGGCTCGCCCCGACCGAAGCCTGCCTCGCCGTCCTGAAGCGAATCGTCGAGCGCTCCAAGCGCCAACGCCGCCTGATCGAGAACGGCCTCCCCACCTTCAATGTCACGATCTACGCCCTACGCAAGGACGGGGCCTACGGGGCGGCCTCCCTGCTGGGTGGTCAGCAGGGCAGCCCCTTCGCCGTCTGCACCGCCGAGGGGGCCCGCATCGAGCGAGGGCCCGTGGTCTTTGCGCGCTGAGCCTTCGCTACCATGATGCGATGACCCCGCCCCCCTCCCGCGACACCCCCGCCGCGATCACGCCGCTCGGCGTCTCCCTGATCGCCGGCGAGCCCGTCGCGCCCGACCCGGGGCTTGACCCGTTCTCCGCGTGCAACCCGGCGACCGGCGAGAAGCTCCCCGAACGCTTCCACCCGGCCTCCGCCGCGCAGGTCAACGACGCCGCCAACGCCGCCTGGAGGACCTTCCACCAGGCCCGTGCGCACAGCCCCGACGACCGGGCGACGATGCTCGAGCTGATCGCCAGCCGCATCACCGGGATGGCCGGGCCGATTCTCGAACAAGGCCTTGTCGAGACAGGCCTCCCCGCCGACCGACTCGAATCCGAGTTGCACCGCACGACCTCCACGCTCGAACTCTTCGCCAAGGTCGTCAGAGAGGGGGCGTGGAAACGCATCGCCATCGACCCTCCCGAGCCCCGCCGCAAGCCCACGCCCAGGCCCGGCCTGCGCCGGATGCTCATCCCGGTCGGGCCGGTCGCGGTCTTCGGCGCCAGCAACTTCCCGCTCGCCTATTCAACCGCGGGGACCGACACAGCCTCCGCCCTCGCCGCGGGATGTCCCGTGATTGTCAAAGGACACCCGCTGCACCCCGGAACGGGCGAACTCGTCGCCCAGGCCGTCAGCGGGGCCGTCCGAGACGCGGGGTTCCCGGCGGGATGGTTCTCCTACCTGCACGCCGGCGGCGCTCGCGAGCAGGCGGTCGGCGTTGAACTGGTCAAACACCCGTGCATCCGGGCCGCCGGGTTCACCGGGTCGCTCGAAGGCGGGACCGCCCTGGCCCGCATCGCGGGCAACCGCCCCGACCCGATCCCGTTCTTCGCCGAGATGGGCGCCACCAACCCGGTCTTTGTCCTTCCGGGGAGCGTCGAGACCGAGCCCCTGGGGATCGCCCAGCACCTCGCCCGCTCGGTCACGATCTTCGCCGGGCAGCAATGCACGCGCCCGGGCCTGATCTTCGTGGTCCAGAGCCGGGCCGGAGAGTCGTTCATCGAACGCCTCACCCGCGAGATCGCCGACCACCCCGCCTCACCGATGCTCGCCGCCAGGATCCGTCGGCGCTACCTCGAAAGGCTCGAACAGGTCGCGTCGACCCCCGGCATCAGGTTCCTGCACGGCGAGCCCGGCGAGATCCGCGGCGCCTGGGCCAAGGTACGCGACAACCAGCCCACGCACGAGAAACCCGTCCTGCTCCGGGCAAACGCCGAGGCCTTTATCGAACAGGAGTTGCTCCACGAAGAGATCTTCGGCCCCGCCGCGATCGTCGTCGATTGCCCGGACCTCGACGCGATGCTCCGATGCGCCGGCATCATCCAGGGGAGCCTCGCCGCATCGGTCTTCCTCGCCAATTCCGACCTCGACCTCGCCCGCGTGCTCACCGAGGTCCTCTCCCTCCGGGTCGGCCGCCTGGTCTACAACGCCGCCACCACCGGCGTCGAGGTCGGGTGGGCCACCGTCCATGGCGGGCCGTTCCCCGCGACCAACCGACCCGACACCACCGCGGTGGGCCCGTTCGCTCTCGAACGATGGTGCCGCCCGGTCGCCTTCCAGAACGCCCCTGCCGCCCTGCTGGCGACGGAACTCCAGGACGAGAACCCCAAGGGCATCCCCCGCGTCGTTCAGGGGATCCTGACCCACGAGCCCCTGGCGGCCCGGAAGCACGGGCCCTCGGCCACTGGGTGATCGCCCGGGTCTCGGCTGATTCTGCGCCGTCCCGCACCCTCGGGCCGATAATGCCCCCATATGGCCAAGCCTCAGAGCCGCGCTGCGCGCACCTCGAAGTCCAAGAGCCCCCCGGCCGACCCCGTCGACAGGGGTGAACTCTGGTCCCGGCTCGCCTGGCTGGGATTGGCCGTCGCCTGGGTGCTGACCGCGGCCGCTCTGCTCAGCTTCGACCCGGCCGACCCCCCGGGGCACGCCGCGTGGCCCCACAATGACCCCCCCGCCAACTGGATCGGCCTCGTCGGCGCCAACGCGTCGTACGCCATCCTCAAACTGATCGGCCTCGGGGCGATCCCCGCGATGCTCGCCTGGGTCGGGTCGCTTGTGCTCTCCGCCTCGGGCCGACCCGTCCGCCACCCGATCCTCCGCGCCGCGGGCGTGGCCCTGATCACCGCATCGTTCTCCGGCCTCGTGGCCGTTGTCGCTCCTTCGGCCGGGCCCCTGCCCGGACTCTCCGGGGGCATGGGGGGGGTGGTCATCGCCGGCCAGTTGCTCCCGCACACCGGTTTCATGGGCTCGGTTCTCATCCTCCTGACCGCCCTGGTGGCGGGCCTCATTCTGTCGTTCGACCGGCTCGTGTTCGTCGCCGCGACCTGGGCGGTCCGCCAGTCCGCCTCGGCGATGCGCCGAGCGGGCGGCGCCGCCAGGGCAACCGCCCTCGCCCGCGCCGAGGCGAAGGCCGCCCGGATCCGCCAGACCGACCTCGACGACGCCGAATCCGACATCGCCTCGGGCCGGCTCCGGCCGAAGCGGAAGGAAGCGGGGAAGATCGACGAACTCGCCGGCGGCATCGGCGGCGCGGTCGCGTTCGACCCCGACAAGGCAACCGTCCTCGACGAAGACGAGGTCGAGGAAGAATGGGAAGAGGAGTGGGACGAGGAGTTCGGCGACGAGGACGAGGAGGACGAGCCGGACGACGAGGAGGAGGACGACGAGGAGGACGAGGAGTACGACGAGGATGACGAGGAGGAGACCGGGGCCCTCGACGGCGAGCCTGAAGAGGACGAAGAGGAGGACGAACTCCCCGGCGCCCCCCAGGTCTTCGACCGCGACAAACTGAGGGAGAAGATCAGCGCCCTGCCGGTCCGCTTCGCCTCGGCGGACAAGGGCACCGCCACGCAGGCGGATTTGGACACCTACCAGCAGCACGCCCAGGCGCTCGCGGGATACAAGTTCCCGACGCTCGACCTGCTCGAGGAGCCCGAGGAGGGATTCAGCGAGATCCTCGAGGAGTATGTCCGCGAGCAGGCCGAGTGCCTCGAGGAGGCGCTGCGCGAGTACAAGATCCGGGGCGAGGTCGTCGGCATCGAATCGGGCCCGGTGATCACGCTCTACCATGTCAGGCTCGCCCCGGGGACCAAGGTCGCCGCGCTGAACGCGGTCTCGAGCGACCTCGCCCGGGCGCTCAAAGCGGTCAACATCCGAATCGTCTCCAACATGGCCGGCCGCGACACCGTCGGCATCGAGGTCCCCAACGCCAAGAAGGAGAAGGTGCGCCTCAAGGAGCTGATGCGCAACCGCGAGGCCTTCGAGAAGATGAAGCTGCCCATGTTCCTGGGCAAGGACGCCTCGGGCGACCCGCTCATCGCCGACCTGACCAAGATGCCCCACATGCTCATCGCGGGCACGACAGGCTCGGGCAAGTCGGTCTGCATGAACACGATCGTGATGAGCTTCCTCTACACGAAGAAGCCCAACGAGCTCAAGCTCGTGCTGGTCGACCCCAAGATGGTCGAGATGAGCCAGTTCAAGGACATCCCCCACCTCATGTGCCCGGTGGTCACCGAGATGTCCAAAGCCGCCGCCATCCTCGAGTGGGCCGTCGGCAAGATGGACGAGCGGTACGAACTGCTCGCCGAGGCGGGCTGCCGCGACATCGCCTCCTACAACGAACTCGAGGAGGACGAGCTCATCGACCGCTTCACCCCCGTCGGCCCGAACGGCCGCGAGGAACTGAGCGAGCAGGAAAAGGCCCGCATCCCGCGCAAGCTCCCCTACATGGTCTTCATCATCGACGAGTTGGCCGACCTGATGATGACCAACAAGGAGGTCGAGGGCTCGATCGTCCGCATCGCCCAGAAGGCCCGCGCCGTCGGCATCCACCTCATCCTCGCCACGCAGCGCCCGCAGGCGAATGTCGTCACGGGCCTGATCAAGGGCAACATGCCCTGCCGCGTCACCTTCAAGGTCGCCTCCGGGCTCGACAGCCGCATCGTGCTCGATCAGAAGGGCGGCGAACTCCTCCTCGGCATGGGCGACATGCTCTTCCTCAGCCCGTCGAGCCACAAACTCAGCCGCGCCCAGGGCACCCTCGTCGATGACAAGGAGATCCGCAAGGTCACCAAGTTCCTCAAGGACATCGCCGGGCCCTCCTTCGAGCGCAGCCTGGTCCAACTCCGCGGCACAGGGGGCAGCGACGAAGAGCGTCTGGCCGCCACCGAGAACAACTCCTCGGCCTCCCTCAAGGCGGCGCAAGAGGACCCCCTCTTCGACCGCGCCGTCGAGATTGTCCTCCAGACCAAGCGGGGCTCGGTCAGCCTCCTCCAACGCCGCCTCGCCATCGGCTACACCCGCGCCAGCCGCCTGATCGACCTTATGGGCATCGCCGGCATCATCGGCGAGCACAAGGGCTCGGTCGCCCGCGAGGTCATGATCACCCCCGAGGAATGGGAGGCAATCAAGGCCCTCGCCGAGGAGATGGCCGCCCAACAGGGCGTGGAATACCCCCGGGCCGATTCCGCCTCGGACCCCGCCGCCGACCAGCAACTTCTCTTCGAGGAATCCGAAGAAGATCCCGAAGCCGACCCGGACGACCCCGAGTCGGTGATCGACGAAGAGTCCGACGAGGACCCCGACGACACAGAGGCCGAAGACGAAGCCGAAGACGGCGAGTCCGAGGATGAGTCCGAGGACGACGAGGAATGGGAATGGGTCGAAGTCGAAGAGGAAGTTGACGAGGAGGTCGAGGGGGAATGGGATGAAGACCCCCCTGAAGAGGAGGAGCCCTCCTCCGAAGATCCTCCTTTCAAACCGACAAACCGGGCTCTGTGACCCCCCGGGCGAGCCCTCCGCCGGACGCCCTACTGTTCCACACCAGCACGCCACCACCCGCGGCCGACCGCACCGGGGCCGCCGACCTCACAGGAGACCGAGGATGCAGCAGGTTCACCCGATGTTCGCCCGCGCGGCCCTTGCCGGCCCGATGTTCGCCGCCGTGGGGCTCGCCGCCGGCGGGCTGCCGACCGCGCTCAACCATGTGCCCGCGGACGCGGAGATGTATGTCGCGATCCCGAGCGTGGGCGGCATGCTCCGCGATGTCTCCGCGTTCTACCAGGCCATGGCGGGCAAACTCCCGCCCGACGCCGCCCAGATCGGCATGGGGCTCTTCCTCGCCCAGTCCGTCGCGACCCAGCCCGGCGTGGAGACCGACGGCTCCGCCGCGGTGATCATCACGCCCCCGACGCCCGAGCAGATCGAAGCCGGCGCCGAGCCCGAGGTCACGGTGATCCTCCCGATCGCCGACCTCGAGGCCTTCGCCGCGGGGCCCTTCATGGCCGGCCAGAACGCGAAGATCGTCGACGGCGTGCTCACCGCCGCCATGCCGGAGGGCGACACGGTCTACATCCGCGACATCGGCTCCCACGCCGTCCTCGCGACTGACCTCGAAAAAGTCAAAGCCTTTCAGAGCGGGAATGCAATGGCGGCGCACGAGTCGGCCCTCGGCCTCTCCGGCGTCGCCGGCATGGAAGGCCGTGACATGGTCTTCGTCGCCAATATCCCGGCGCTCAAGGGCGTGCTCGACCAGATGATGCTCCAGGCCGAGCAGCAGGTGAACTTCATCGCCATGATGGGAGGCGGAGAACAGGTCACCCAGGGCTTTGCCGCCTTCAAGCAGGCGATCACCACCCTTCAGCAGGACGGGAGCGTCTGGCTGACCTCCATCGACATCGCGGGCGACGGCGTCGCCCTCGATTTCGGCGCGTCCTTCCGCGAAGAAACCCCCAGCGCCATGATGTTCCAGGCCGCGGGCGACTCGGGGTCGCTCATGGGTGTCCTCCCCGCCACCGATTTCCTCGTCGCCTACGCCTTCGACGCGTCGAGCGAGAGCGTCCGGGGCGTCATGAACAAGATCATGGAGATGGTCCCCGCGCAGGGCAACGACGGGGATTTCGGCATGCGCGGCATGATGGCCCAATCCTCCGGGTTCAGCGGCGTCATCGGGTCCTCCCCCGCCGCGCTCGGCGGCGCCGGGCTGCTCGCCCGCCAGATCTCATACGCCCGCACCGACGACGCCCCCAAGGCCGTCGAGGCCATGCGAGGCATGATCGAGGGCATGAACGGGCAGGCCGCTCTCGGCATGACCTACGACACGACCTACACCCCCGCCGCCGCCGAGGTCGCCGGCGTCAAGGTCGATTCCTACGCCGTCAAGTCGAAGATGGACCCCACCGCCGCCCCGGGCGGCATGATGATGATGGACCCCTCCATGATCCAGAACCTCATGTACGGCATGGCCGGCGGGCCCACCGGGTACATCGCCCAGGGCAACGGGGGCGTCTACACCACCTCCTCCATGAACAGCGAGCTGCTCGCCAGCGCCCTCGACGCCGGGAAGGACGGCGCAAGCCTCGGCGCCAACGAGCGCCTCCGCGGCGTTGCGTCGCGCCTGCAACCCAACCGCATGATGGAGGCCTATCTCTCCGCCGACCAGGTCTTCAACGCCGTCGCCCCGATGGCCCAGATGCTCGGCATGATCGACGAGTTCGAGCCCGTCGAACCGCTCTCGCCCATGGGCATGTCGCTCCGGGGGGACCAGGGCGGGCTGATGGGTCGGGTCTACCTGCCCGGAGACCTCATCGGCTTCGCGCTCGAATTCGCCCAGAAGATGGAAGCCGCCGACCAGGGCTTCGAGGAAGATGCCCCGAGTGACCCCGACTTCTAAGCCCGGCCCATTGAACCCGCCACCGGCCGGTGGGGACACCCCCGGGCCGGTCTTTCCGCCCGCACGATGAACCCGCACGACCCGGCCCATCCGGTCTGGATTCTCGCCAACGGGCGGTCGCTCTCGCTCGACCGCCCCCGGGTCATCGCCATTCTCAACACCACCCCGGACAGCTTCTCCGACGGTGGCGACCACACGGACCCCGACCGCGCCCTCGCCGCCGCCCTGCGGTTCATCCGCGACGGCGCCGACATGCTCGACATCGGGGGCGAGTCCACCCGCCCCGGCGCGGCGAGGGTGGACGAGGCCGAGCAGATCCGCCGAACCGTCCCGGTGATCCGGGCCCTCCGAGAGTCCGGCGTTCAGACCCCGATCAGCATCGACAGCACGCGGGCCGCCGTCGCCCACGCGGCGTTGCGGGCCGGCGCCGACGCCATCAACGATGTCTCGGGCGGGACCGAGGACGCGTCGATCCTCCCGCTCGCCGCGCGGCTCGGGTGCGGGCTGATCCTGATGCACCGCCTCGCGCCGCCGGACGGGGATCGCTACTCCGATCAATACGATCAACCCCCCGCCTACCGCGATGTCGTCGAGGAGGTCGCCGAGGCCCTCCGCGATCGGGCCACCGCCGCCCTCGCCTCCGGAGTGTCGCCCGAGTCGATCGTGCTCGACCCGGGGCTCGGGTTCGGCAAGTCGGTCGAGCAGAACGCCGAACTCGTGCGCGCCACACCGAGGCTCTGCCGGCTCGGGTTCCCGCTCCTCGGCGCCGCGAGCCGCAAGAGCTTCGTCGCGAGGCTCTCGATGGATGACCGCGACGAGGCCCCGCCCCCGCCGACCGACCGCCTCGGCGGGTCCGTCGCGTTCAGCCTGACCCAACTCACCGGCGGGATCCGTCTGTTCCGAGTGCACGATGTCCGGGCGCAGGCGAGCGCCCTCCGGGTCGCGTGGCGGCTCGCCCCGGGGGAGGGGCCGAAATAGTCGTCCCCGACGGGGAGTTTCCCGGGGCGGCAACGGGCGATACGATCCCCCTCCCAATGGCCCACGCGGGGCCGGCACCATCGGCCCGTTCGAAGGAGCGAAAGCATGGCAAGCGAGAAGGTCCACGAGTTCACCGACGGCAATTTCGACGCCGAGGTTCTCAAGTCGGAAACGCCGGTCCTCGTGGATTTCTGGGCCGAGTGGTGCATGCCCTGCCGGATGCTCGCCCCCACCATCGACCAGGTCGCCGAGCAGTTCACCGGCAAGGTCAAGGTCGGCAAGGTCGATACCGACTCGAACCGCGAGATCTCGATGAAGTACGGGATCTCCGCCATCCCCACCGTCATCCTCTTCAAGGGTGGCGAGGTCGTCAAGAAGTTCGTCGGCCTGACCAACAAGGACGATCTCGCCAACGCGATGTCCGAGGCCGCCGGCTGAACGCCGGGCCCAACGATGCCCGACCCATCCCTCAAGACCGCGTCACACGACCAGCGTCCGCTCCGCTGCGGCGTGGTCGGCGTCGGACGCATGGGCAGGCATCACGCCAGGGTCTACGCGCAGTTCGATGACGCCGAACTCGTCGGCGTCGTCGACGCCAACGCCGAACGCGCCGAGGCCATCGCCGAGACACGCAACTGCCGGGCGTTCACCACCGAGCGGGAGCTCCTCGACGCCGGGGTCGACGCGGTCAGCATCGCCGTGCCCACGACATCGCACATGAAATCCGCCCGGCCCTTCCTCGAGGCGGGCGTCGCCTGCCTCATCGAGAAGCCGCTCGCCCCCGACGCGCAGACCGCGTGGGCCCTCAAGGAACTCGCCGACCAACGCGGCGTCTGCCTCATGGTGGGCCACATCGAGCGGTTCAACCCCGTCGTCCGCGCGATGGAGAAACTCAAGGCCGAGGGCCACGAGGTCGTTCCCCGCTTCATCGAGGTCCACCGCGTCAGCCCCATGACCTTCCGGTCCGTCGATGTCGGCGTCGTGATGGACATGATGATCCACGACATCGATGTCGTCCTGAACCTCATGGGGGGCATCGAGCCCGTCCAGGTCCAGGCCGCGGGCGTCGCCGTGGTCACCGGGAACGAGGACATCTGCAACGCCCGCCTCCGCTTCGAGACCGAGCGGGGCCCCTGCGTCGCGAACATCTCCGCCAGCCGCCTCGCGTTCAAGACCGAACGCCTCACCCGGATCACCGGCGAGGGCGGGTACATCAAGATCGACTACGCCGCCAAGAGCGGCACCATCATCCGGCGAACCGCCAACGAGCTCCAGCGGCAGGAGGTCGTCGAACTGCTCCGCGGCGGGGCCGACCTCTCGGACCTCGACTGGTCCGAACTGGTCAACATCGAGCCCCTCGCCATCGACGACGCCGACCAGTTGGAGATGGAGATCGCCTCCTTCCTCCACGCCGTCCGCACCGGCGACCGCCCCCCCATCGACGCCGAGGCCGGGTTCGTCAATGTGCGCACCGCCGAACGCATCGTCAACGCGACCAAGGAGTTCATCACCTCCCTCGAACCGTTCAGCACCGCCTGAGCAGCCGGGGCAGCCCCTGAGGGACACCACACCCCATCCAAGCGCGAGACTTTGATCAATCACTGGTTTCCGCGCACCTGAGCAGTACACTGTGCGCCCCGGGCGGCCGTGATGGGAGGACGGCCGATCGCCCCGACATCCCCTCCCGCCGAGACGACCCGACATGTCCACCCAACCCGACCCCACCGCCGCGACCCCCGCCGAAACCCGGAATCCCCCCGAACCGGCGGCACCCGCCCTGCCTAGGACCGCCGACCTCGGCGCCGAGGTCGAGGCCGAGATCGAAGCGGCGATGGCCGAGATGGACGCCGCCCACCACGCCGCACACGCCCCGGCCAAGCCCAAGCTCCGCGGGCCACGCGTCGTCCAGGGTGGCCGCGAGCACCGCACAGGCACCGTCGTCTCGGTCGGCCCGACCGACATCTTCATCGAGTTCGGCCCCAAGGAGCTCGGCGTCCTCGACCGGGCCCAGTTCAAGGACAAGGACGGCGCCGAAACGGGTCTGCCCGCGGTCGGGTCGCCCCTCGAGGTCGTCGTCCAGCGCTACGAGGCCGCCGAGAGCCTCTACATCTGCGTCCGCCCCGGCACGGTCCAGAAGGCCGACTGGGAGATGCTCGAGCAGGGCCAGATCGTCGAGGCCCGCGTCACCGGCGTCAACAAGGGCGGGCTCGAACTCGAAGTCGCCGGCCACCGCGCCTTCATGCCCGCAAGCCAGGTCGATGTCGACCATGTCAAGGATCTCTCGGTCTTCGTCGGCGAGAAGTTCGAATGCCAGGTGCAGCGCATCGACCGCCGCGGCAAGGGGAACATCGTCCTCTCCCGACGCGAGATCCTCAAGGCGCACCGCGCCGAGGCCGCCTCCAGACTCCGCGAAGCCCTGCAGGTCGGCCAGACCGTCGAGGGCACCGTCCGCTCCATCATGGACTTCGGCGCCTTCGTCGATCTCGGCGGCGTCGACGGGCTGATCCACATCTCCAACCTCAGCCACGACCGCGTCCACCCCGGCGCGAAGAATGTCGCCCGCCATGTCAGCGAGGGTCAGAAGATCACCGTCCAGATCCTCGACATCGACTGGGACGCCAACCGCATCGGCCTGGGCCTCAAGCAGCTCCAGGCCGACCCCTTCGCCGCCGCCGCCTCCGAGGTCGTCGAGGGCGCCGAACTCACCGGCAAGGTGACCAAGATCCTCGAGTTCGGGTGCTTCGTCGAGGTCGCACCGGGCATCGAAGGGCTTGTCCACATCTCCGAACTCGACTACCGCCGCGTCGCCCAGGTGGGCGATGTCGTCCAGGAAGGCGAGATCGTCAAGGTTAAGGTCCTCAAGGTCGACCCCCAGACCCGCAAGATCTCCCTCTCCATCAAGGCGACCAAGGAGGCCCCCCAGGCCCCCGCGGGCGCCGGCGGCGGGGGCCGCGGCGGCAAGCGCGGCCGCGGCGACCGCGACGACCGCACGCCCGAAGAGATCCTCAAGGAGACCCCGCAGCTCCGCCGCCTCCGCGAGGCCGCCAAGAAGCGGGAGAAGGGCTCCGGCGTCGGCGGGCTCGGCAACTCGTCGGTTTTCGGCACGGGCCTGGGCGACCTGAAACTCTAAGACCGGCCCCCGTTCCGTCTTGTGCCCGGTGCCCGCCGTCAGCTCGAAGAGTGACGGCGGACCACGACGGCGCACGCAGGTCTTTTGTGGTTCGCTCTTCGAGCCGAACCACGGCACCGGCGCCCGAGAACGACCGAGATTCCGGCCGAGCCCTATCTCAATCTCCATGCACAGCAACGAGGCCCGGGCCCGATCCGGGTCCGACTTGCTGCTCGACACCCGTTCGACCCGCCTCCCCGCCCGCGACGCGGATCACCCCGCCCCCATCCACACCGTCGCGTCGTGCCCACCCCAATACTCGTGCCGCACCTTCACCAGCGGCGTCCGATCCAGGGCCCAGCCGAACAGCCGCACGGTGTCGAACCGCCTCGCCGGCCCCGTCGACTCGCGCCGTTTGGGCGTGCGATCGCTGAGGAAGTTGAACGCCATCTGCCCCCCCTTCACCCGGCGCACCGCGTCCCACGCACGGTCCAGCACGCGCTCGGCCTCGGGCTGATCCAGCGTGTTCAGCGACCCGCAGAAGATCAGCACCTCCGCCCCACGCTCGCGGACAAGCCGCTCGCACAGACCCGCTTCGGCGACAAAGTCCGCCTCGAGGACCTCGCACTCAGGGGTCCCCGCCGCGTCCAGCCGCTTCCGCGACTCCGCGGCGAGCTGCGGCACACCCTCGACGCCCAGGTACCGACCATATTCGACGCCCCGCTCGTGCATGCGCAGGGCCAGATCGGACAGCCCCGAGCCCATGTCCGCCACCACGCGCCCCGTCAGCCGACATGTCGCGATCAGCACATCGAACCGACGACGCTGCGCCGCCTCGCTCCGCCAGAGCAGCGACTCGAAGCGGGGCCCCGCGTGCCCCACCGCCTCGCGATAAGGATTGAGATACTCGGATGCACCATCCGTCATCGCCGCACCCCAACCGCCCGCAGCCGGGCCCCCGCGATCACCCCGCCGAACCGCCCGGAGTCCCGCCCCGATCGCGGCGGCGTTCACCCGAGCGCGAGCATCCGCGCGAACGCCGCGTACCGCTGGTCGATCTGCGACCGCGTGATCCCCGCCAGCCGCTCAAGGCTGAAGGTCTCGATCGTGAAACTCGCGATGATCGTCCCGTGCGCCATCGCCCTCCGGATGCCATCGATCGAGGTGTCGCCCGTCTTGGCGATGTGGGCCATCATCCCCCCCGCGAAGGTGTCCCCCGCGCCGGTCGGGTCCACCACATTCGCCGTGGGGAACGCGGGCAACGCGCTCAGCCCGTCCCGGTGGACGAGGATCGCCCCGTGCTCACCCTTCTTCACAACGACGAAGTCCGGGCCGGCCTCGAGCATCTTCTGCCCCGCGGAAACCGGATTGCGCAGCCCGGTGTACAGCTCCGCCTCGTCGTAGTTGAGCACCAGCCCGTTGACCTTGCCGAGCAGCGCGGTCAACTCGTCCCTCGCCACATTGATCCAGAGGTCCATCGTGTCCGCCACCACGAACTTCGCCGCGGGGAGGCGGCTCAGCAGATCCGCCTGCACCGCCGGATGGCTGTTCGCAAGAAACACGCAATCGCTGTCCGCGAACACGCCCGGGATCGCGGGCGGCGCCTCCTCCAGCACCCCGAGTTCCGTGAACAGCGTCTCCCGTTCGTCCATGTTCTCCGCGTACTTGCCCCCCCACCGGAAGGTCCGCGAGCCGGAACGCACCTCGAGCCCCGACGCGTCGATGTTCGCGAACTTCGCCAGCGTCGCCCGGTGCTCGGCGGGGAAATCACCCCCCACCGCCGCCACCAGCCGGACCGGCCCGTAATGGCTCGCGGCCGCCGCGAAGTAGGCGCACGAGCCCCCGAGCACGCCCTCCCGGTGCTCGCCGGCGGGGGTGTAGATGGTGTCGATGCCGATGGTCCCGGTGACGATGAGTTTCATGGACCCAGTGTAGGGTCGCCCGCGATCAGCCGAGCACCGGCGGCATCCCGAGAGCACGCCGAAGATCGATCAACTGCCCCGTGTGCGTGCCCGTGTGGAACACGACGCGGAGCACCAGGTCCCCCCCCGCCAGCATCGCGCTGCCCCATTTCACTTCCTTGCCCAAAGCAGACGGGGTCGACTCGCCCACCTGACCCGCGAGCCGGTCGATCGCCGCGTTGAAGATCTCACGCGACCTCGCCATACGCGGGTACTTCCCGGGCTCGGGAAGCGGCCTCGAACCGAAACAGACCGACTCGGTGTCGAAGCGGCTCGGGTCCCCCGCCGTCCCGTCCCCGTGGATCCAGTCCCCCGTCGGCAGCAACTGGGGCTGCTTGAACCCGCTGAGCAGGTCGGCGGCACGGTGCATGGTCAGCGAGACATGCCCCACGGTCCAGACCGCGTGATTCGGCAGCCCCGGCGCCTGGGCCGTCCGGTTCGAATCCTCGAAGCCGGCGAGAAAACGGGCGAACAGCGGGGCGGAAAGACGGACAGCGTTCTCGAGCGAGCGCGGATCGTGCATGACCCCTCCAGACGGGCCCGGACAGGCGAGCGGAACCGGGCATTCTACGGGGCAACAATCCCGCTCGCATGCACGACTCCGCCGTCCACAACTCCCTCTACAACGACGCGCTGCTCTACGACATCCTCCACACCCCCGGCACGGCGAGTGAACTCGACGGCGTCGAACGCGCCGCCGCCCGGTTCGTGCGCACAAAATCGCGCCGCCTCCAATGGCTCGAACCCGCCTGCGGCAGCGGGCGCTGCCTCCGCCTCGCCGCCCGCCGCGGCTCACGCATCCTCGGATTCGACCTCAACCCCGCGATGGTCGACTACGCCCGCGTCACCATCGAGCGCGCCGGCCTGGCGGGGCTCGCCTGCGCCGAGACCGCGGACATGCGCACATTCGTCGACACGGGCGCGTGCCGCGAGGGCTCCGTCGATGTCGCGTTCAACATCATCAACACCTTCCGGCACTTGATGACCGACGCCGACGCCCTCGCCCATCTCAACCAGATCCACCGGGCCCTCAAACCGGGTGGCGTTTACATCCTGGGGATCAGCACCTGCTGCTACGCCCTCGAGGGCCCCACCGAGGACACATGGCGGGCCCGCCGGGGGAGCCTCGCCCTCACCCAGACCGTGCAGTACATCCCCCCCACCGGGCCCCGCGGCGGCTCCCGGGTCGAACGCGTGTTCAGCCACCTCGCCGTTCAGCGCGGGCAGCACGAGGACCACCTGGACACCGCCTACCGCCTGCGGACCTACAGCCTCGCTCAATTGACCACCCTGATCGAGCGGAGCCCCCTCGCCTGGGTGGGGACCGCCGACCAGTTCGGCGACGAGGACGCGCCCGCGGAGAGCGGGTACCGGCTTCTCGCGCTCACACGATCGAGGGATTGAGCCGGGACTTTCGCCCGACCCTTTCAAGCCGACCGCCCGGACACCCGAAACCAGAGTCCAACGCCGGGAGACGAGTTCCCGGCGCACGGCCGCCCGCGCGCGGCGGCCCTTTCGAGTTCAGGTGGGAGGACTCCGCATGCTCCGTGTCGCAACCCGCGAGGACCGGCCCGGTTTCTCGCTGCTCGAGATCGTCGTCGTCGTGGTCATTCTGGGGATCCTGGCCGCGGTGGTCGCCCCGCGCCTCGGGAGCGCCAGCGACGACCGGGCGGCGCAGGTCGAGGCCCTGGCGGCGCATGTCTCGGAACGCATCGCCCTCTTCAAGGCCCGGACCGGGGCCCTGCCCACGCTGGCCCAGCTCAACGGGCCCAGCGCGACGGTTGTCGACCGCTTCGGCTACGCCTATCGCGGCTGGGGGCCGTTGGTGGACGGCGCGTACCTCGACCATCCGCCCGTGAACCCCCTGACCGGGGGCTTCCGCGTCGCGACCGACCACTCGGCAGACTGGGTCTACGACCCGGAGACCGGCCGGCTCTCGCCCGTGGTCCGGTAACCGACCCATCCGTTCGCCGCCACGCGAGTGGGTTCCCGAGATCCGGGGCTGCGGCTGATCCCGTCGCCCCGACCCGGCCGATGATCCCGGCGGTGCCTCACGAACGCCCCCACAACTCCGGTCGCTGGTCCGCCCTGCGGCTGCTGACTGTTGTCGGGGCTGTCGCGCTCTTCGCCGGGATGCTCTTCTGGACCAAGTTGCGGCTGGTGAGCGACATCCCCCGCTCCGCGTACGCGGTCCCGAAGGCGGAGGCCACGCCGCCCGCCGAGGAAACGCCCGAGATCGAGCCCGAGCGGGAGGAGCCTCTGACCGTCCCTGATCCGGGCCCGGACGGCGGCTGAGGCGGCCGGTTCGTGCGGGCCCCGCCGCGCGTGCCGCCCCCCCACCCATCTCGGTGAGCGACCCGTCGGAGCCGTCGATTCCGCCCCGAGGCGTCCTCACTACCCGCACCTTTGGAAAAGTCGGCCCGCCTCTCGGACGAAGAACCACGGAGAGCACCCCCCGACGGGGGTGTGCCGAGCGCCGTGGCCCGCCGCGCGGCGTCGACCGGAAGGACCGAGCATGGGCGCTCACGCCGCGACCCGACATCACACCCGCGTGCTTGTCGCAGCGGTCTGCCTTGCGGCGGTGACCGGCCCTGCCGGTCCGGTTGCATCGGCCCAGGACGGGCTGCTGCCCGGGCTCGGGGACCTCAACAAGCAACTGGCGGAGATGATGGCGCAGGTCGAGGCCGCCCAGGCCGCCTCGAACCAGGCCGCCGAGGCGCAGGAACTGGACGCGCTGCCGCAGGAGGCTGTCCCGGATGAAGGTCCGGAGGGCGAGCCTCCCGCCGCGGGCGGACCCGAGGTCGAGTCGGTCTTCCGGGGCGAGGTGCTCGTCGACGAGTTCGATCTGGTCGATCTGCATGTGAACCACGAGAACCTCCGCGCGGTGCTCCAGCTGCTGTCGATCCAGAGCCGCCGGAACATCGTGACCAGCCCCGAGATTTCCTCGATGGTGACCGCGGACCTGTACGGGGTGACCTTCTACGAGGCGCTGGACGCGATCCTGCACATCAACGGCTACGGATATATCGAGCGAGGCAACTTCATCTATGTCTACACGAGCGAGCAGCTCGAACAGATCGCGTCGGCGACACGGCGGAAGGCGTCGCGGGTCATCTCGCTGAACTACCTGAACGCGGTGGACGCGGCGAGGTTCGTGGCGCCGCTGCTGAGCGAGACGGGGACGATCACGGCGCCGAACGAGTCGGCGGACTTCGAGATCCCGGCGACCGGTCCCGTCGGCAAGGACACCTACGCCAACAACGCGGTGCTGGTGGTCCACGACTTCGACGAGAACCTGGACGAGATCGAATCGCTCGTCAAGCAGCTGGACACACGCCCCAGCCAGGTGCTCGTCGAGGCCACGATCCTCCAGGCGGCGATCAACGAGGAGAACGCGTTCGGGATCGACTTCTCCCTCATCGGGGACCTGAACTTCACGGACTTCCTCAACCCGCTCACGGCGGCCAACAGCCTCATCGGGGGCCGGGGCGTCTCGCTCGTCAACGGGACCGAGACGGACACGGCCTTCCCGGGCCCGGACGGCGAGGCGAGGGCGATTACCTCGAATGTCGGGAATGTCGGCGGCAAGGCCTCGCTCAAGGTGGGCGTGATCGACGAGGACATCGCGGTCTTCCTTCGGGTCCTCGACGAGATCACGGATGTCACGGTCATCTCGAACCCCAAGGTGCTCACGCTCAACCGCCAGCCCGCCCGGGTGCTGGTCGGGACGCGCGTGGGCTTCCTGAACACAACCACGACGGAGACCGCGACCACGCAGACGGTCGAGTTCCTCGACACGGGCACGCAGCTCCACATCCGCCCGTTTGTGACCAATGAGAACCTGATCCGCCTCGAAGTCAAACCACAGGTCTCGACCGCGAAACTCCGCGAGTCCACCACCTCGACGGGGCAGGCCGTGACCATCCCGGACGAGGACACGACCGAGTTGGTCACCAATCTGATCGTCCGCGACGGTCAGACGGTGGTGCTGGGTGGTCTGTTCACCGAGAGCACGACCTACACCCGCCGCCAGGTGCCGTTCTTCGGGGATATCCCCGTCATCGGCGCCGCCTTCCGCGGGCAGGACGATGTCGTGGGGCGGAACGAGATCATCTTCATGATCACCCCCACCGTCGTGGACGACACGGTGCTGACGCTCGAGGGCGAGCGGGCGAGCGACTATGTCGAGCACGCCCGCGTCGGCGCCCGCGAGGGGCTGCTCCCCTGGAGCCGGGAGCGGCAGGTGGGCCGGCTGCTGATCGAGGCCGAGGAGCTCCTGCGGGATGGCGACGACCGCCGGGCACTGCTCAAGGTCCAGCGGGCCCTCGCGCTCTCGCCGCACTCGACCGACGCCATCCGGCTCCGCGAGAGCCTGATGAGGCGCGGGCTCGTCTGGCCCAGCCGGAGCATCCTCGACGATGTCTTCCGCCGCGACCCCGACGGCCTGCTCTCGGGCCGAGCGCACGACCCGGGGACGCCCGCCGACCTGACCACGGCTCCGACCGAGGATGGCGTTGAGTAGTCCGCTCCGACAGGGGGAATCAAGGATGACACGCGACCCGCGCTGCGCCCGGCTTCTCGCCCTCGCGGTGGCCGCCTCGCTCCTTCCCGCGTGCGGGGGGCACGGGGCCTACACGCGCGAGGGGGTTTCGCTGGCCAAGCAGCGTCTCGACGGCATCAAAGCCGCCACGGAGTACGACATGGCACGCCAGGCGTTCCTGGCGGGCGATCTCGACAAGGCGATGAAGAAGACCACCGCGGCGCTGGCGCTGACCGAGGAGAACGCGGCGCTGCATGTGCTCCGCGGCCGCATCCATATCGAGCGGGGGTCGATCGGGGAGGCGCTGCTCTCGCTGCGCCGGGCGCTGGAGATCGATCCGGAGTCCGTGGACGGGCATGCCTTCCTGGGGGTCGTGCACGAGCGGCTCGGCGAGCCCGAGCAGGCCCTCGCCGCGTTCAACGCCGCCGCGGCGCTGGATCCGTACAACGCGCAGCACACGATCGCGGCGGGGGAGATGCTCATCGATCTGGGGCGGGTGGGCGAGGCCCGCTCGCTGCTCTCCGGCTCGGTTGCCGCCGAGCACTCGCCCGGCGTGCAGCAGTTGCTCGGGCATGTGGCGCTGATCGAATCCGACGCGGCGGGCGCCTGCCTGTACTTCAACAAGGCACGCCTGCTCGCGCCGGACGACGGCGCGATCCTCGAGGACCTCGCCGCCGCGCAGGTCGCCGCGGGCCGGTACGCCGAGGCCGATTCCAACCTCATCCACTTGCTCCGTGACCCGCAGAACGCCGGGAGGCGGGACCTGCTGCACATGCGGGCCGAATGCCTGATGGCCCTGGACCGTCCGGTGGATGCGCGGGAGATCTACCGCGGGCTCATCCTCGGGGCCGGCGCCTCCGACGCGGCCGCCTGGGTCGGTCTCGGACGCACCGCGTTCACGCTGCGCGACGAGAACGAGCAGCGCCGGGCCGCTTCGCGCGTCGTCTCCATCGCGCCGGACGATCCGAACGGGTATGTCCTCTGGGCAATGTGCCACCTCGCCGCGGGCGAACCCGGGGCAGCCCTGGAGAAACTCGACGCGGGCCTTCTGCGGGCCCGCCGCAGCGCCGACCTGCTGGGCGCCAGGGCGATGGTGCTCATGGAACTCGGACGCGGCGCCGAAGCGCTCAACTCGGCCCAGGCCGCGCTCGAGATCGACCCCGCAAATCAGGCCTGCCTCGCGATCGCCGAGGCACTCGGCGAGTTCGCGGCGGCGCCGACGAACTGAAGCGACCCTCGCGAACCGTACGCGGGGGCCCTGCCCGGCTACGATCGAGGCCTCTCGGCTCGTCGCCGCGCGGCGTCTCTCGGGTGGCTTCAGATGACGGACTCGCAGATCCCATTGGAATCCTCGCTCACCGAGCCCGGCGCCGAGATCGGCCTGGGCGCCGGGGCCGACACGCCTCGCGAGCCCACGCTCGAGCAGATCCAGTCGCACCCGCTCCGCGAGATGCTCGCGATCGCCGCTCCGACGGTGGTCACCATGACCTCGTACACGGTCATGCAGTTCATCGACGCGTTGATGGTCAAGAGCATCGGGCCCGAGCCCGTCTATGTCTCGGCGCAGGGCAACGGGGGCATCCTCGCCTGGCTGGTCATGGCCGCCGTGCTCGGGTTGACCGGGGTGGTCAACTCCTATGTCAGCCAGAACCTCGGCGCCGGGAGGCCGCGAGAAGGGGCGGCCTATGCATGGAACGCGCTGTGGCTCAGCGCGGCGTCGTGGGTCCTCGTCATGCTCCCGTTCGCCCTGCTCACGCCGAGGCTCTACGGGCTCATGGGGCACGAGCCCGACCTGCTGCGGTTCGAGACCCAGTACGCCCAGATCATGCTCGCGGGCGGGCTGTTCACCACCGCGGCCCGCTCGCTGGGGCACTATTTCTACGGCATGCACCGCCCGATGATCGTGATGGTCTCGGTGCTCGCGGGCAATCTTGTCAATGTCGCCGCCAATTATGTCCTGATCTTCGGGCACTTCGGTGCGCCGCAACTCGGCGTGGCGGGCGCGGCCGTCGGGACCGTCATTGGGTCGTTCGTGGAACTCGTCATCCCCTTCGTTATCTTCATGGGCCCCCGCTACGCCCGCGAACTCGGCACCCGGGCGGCGTGGCGGCCCTCCCGGCTGCACCTGCGGGACATCTGCCGGATCGGGTGGCCCGGGGCGCTCATGTTCGTCAACGAGATGATCTGCTGGGCCTACCTGATGACCTGGCTGATCCCGATGGCCGCCGAGGCCGCCGGCAACGACCCCCTTGTCGCCAACACCGCCGGGTGGATCGCCCTGCGGTACATGCACCTTTCCTTCATGCCCGCCGTCGGGCTCTCCATCGCCCTCACGGCGATCGTCGGCAAGTGCATGGGCATGCGCCGCCCCGACCTCGCCCGCAGCCGGACCTGGCTCGGCGTCCGGGTCGGGATGGCCTACATGGCCCTGTGCGCCGTCGCCTTCCTGCTATTCCGCGATCCGCTCATCGGGCTGTTCATCAGCGCGGAGACGCCCCCGGACCAGCGGGCCGCCCTGATCGCCGTGGGGTCGAAGGTCATGATCGCCGCGGCGATCTTCCAGCTTTTCGACGCGCTCGCCATCACCCTCTCCGGGGCCCTCCGGGGCGCGGGCGACACGGTCTGGCCCGGCGTGGCCACGCTGGTGCTCTCCTGGGTGTGCATCGTGGGCGGGGGGCACCTCACGATCGCGCTCGCCCCGTCGCTCGGCGGGGTGGGCCCCTGGGTCGGGGCCTCCGCGTACATCATCTGCCTGGGCCTGGCCCTCCTCGTTCGGTTTTTGCAAGGACACTGGACCCGGATGCGGCTGGTCCGCGACCTGCCGGGCCCCGCTTCGGAGCCGGCCTGACCGCTGCCCCGGATCCGGGACGCCTAAACTCCGCCTGAACAAGCCGAAAGCCGCGGCGAGGCGGCACGCGCGCGGGCCCTCCCGCGAACACAGACCGAAAGACCCAACGAGGAACGCATGTCGAACGATCCACTGGACATGGTGATCGGGACCGATCAGTCGGCCCAGCGCAACCCCGAGGCCTCGAGCCGGCACTTCTCCGAGGCCCTGAAGATGCTCGACTCGGGCGACCGGTTCGGCGCCGTGGCCGAGTTGCGTCGCGCCGTCGCGGCCGACCCGGAGAACAACGACGCGCTCTTCCAGCTCGCCTACCAGGTCGACCTGATGGGCGAGGAGGACGAGGCCATCGCGCTCTACGAGCGCTGCTGCGACCGCCCGCCCGCGCCGGTGCGGGCGCTGATGAACCTCGCGGTCCTGTTCGAGGATCGGGGCGATCATGTCCGCGCCGAGCGCTGCCTGCGCCAGGTGCTCGACACGAACCCCACCCACCCGCGGGCGAAGCTCTTCATGAAGGATGTCATCGCCAGCAAGGAGATGGTCATCGAGGAGGACCAGGACCGGGACATCCTCAAGCGGCGCGCCCTGCTCGACACCCCCGTGACCGACTTCGAGCTCTCCGTCCGCGCCCGCACCTGCCTCAAGAAGATGAACATCCGCACGCTCGGCGACCTGCTCCGCATCACCGAGCAGGAGCTGATGTCCTACAAAAACTTCGGCGAGAGCAGCCTCGAAGAGATCAAGAAGATGCTCTCCATGAAGGGCCTCCGCCTCGGCCAGGGGCTCGAGGACGCGCACCGCTCGGCCCGCCGCGCGATCATGGAGCGGCTCAAGGGCAGCGGCAAGGAGGCCCTGCTCAACAAGCCCGTGGGCGACTTGCAGCTCTCCGTCCGGGCACGCAAGGCGCTCCAGGTGCTCAACATCCAGACGCTCGGCGACCTGTGCAGCCACACCGAGGCCGAGCTCATGGGCGTCAAGAACTTCGGCGCCACCTCGCTCACCGAGGTCCGCGAGAAACTGACCGGCCTGGGCCTGAGCCTGCGGATCATCGACGAGCCCGGCGAGGGGTTCGAGGCCGTCTCAATGTCCAGCGCCGTCATCGACGCGATCGACGCCGATCAAGCCTGATCCGATCGGGCCTGACGCGATCCTGGTTCAGACCTCGCCCGCGGGCCCCCCGCGGGTTTTTTCTGCGCCCGATCAACCCTCGGCGTCGGCCTCGTCCCTGAGGATGTCCTCACGCTCGCGCGTGACCCGGTAGACCTGCCTCGCCTCCGCGTAGCGATCGGGCGAGAGCGCCAGCCCGGCCTCGGTCCCCCGCCGGTGCTGGGCGTGCAGGTGACGCAGGATCGGCACGCACCACCCACACCCGGTCCCCGCGCCGAGGCACTCGCTGATGAGGCTCGCCACGGGCGGGTCCTCGCGTTTCAGGAACGCGCGGATCTTCCGCAGGGTGACATGAAAGCACAGGCAGACCTCGTCGTCCGGACCCATGCGGGGAGGCTAGGTTCGGTCTGACGGACCGGTCTCTAAGGACTCCGCATCACAGGACCAAGCCCGGTGCTCCGGCGCTTGCATCGCCCGGAACGCCGCGATACCCTTTGGGCGATGTCAACAACTGTCATTGCCTGATCTTCTCGTCTCTTCCGCCCGTCTCCAATGGAACGGCCGGCGCTCCCGGGCTCTTTGCTCCGGGTCGTTTGCGCTGCGCCGCGAATCAACTCAGGCAATCGGCCGCCCTTCCGCGGCTTTGCAGGATCATCTCATGTCTCAACATCCCCGCCGCCCCTCCGGGCAGGCTTGCTTCTCCTGCATCTCGTGCAGGACGACCGTCCCGCTCTCCGCCTTCGGCACCCGGCACCGCAACCACTGCCCCGCGTGCCTCTGGTCGCGCCATGTCGACGAGCAGACCGGCGATCGCCGCGCGGCCTGCGGCCAGCCCATGACCCCGATCGCGGTTGTCGTGGACCACAACGGCGAATGGTCCATCCTGCACCGGTGCACGGGCTGCGGGCGGATCCGCCTGAACAGGATCGCCGGCGACGACAGTGAACTCGCGCTGCTCACGCTCGCGCTGCGGCCTCTGGCCAACCCGGCGTTCCCCCTGGACCGCTTCCCGGGGCCGACAGATCGGCAATGGTCCTGACGGACCGATTTTCAAAATGAACCGCGGCCCGGAAATCTCCGGGCCGCGGAACTTGCAATCGATGGACCGACTCAGCGACGGCGACGCACCGAGGCCAGGCCGGCCAGCCCGAGCAGCGCGGCCGCGCCCGGCGCGGGCACGAGGTAGATCTGCCCGCGGACCTCCCCGCCCGGGAAGGCGGAGGTGTGGAAGTTGATGTAGATGTTTCCGGCGAACAGGTCGTCGATATTCGCCTGCGAGAGGTTCATCCAGGTGTGCGAGTTCGCGAGCGGCCAGGGCCCGCCGGCGAAGTTGAAGACGATCGAGCCGTTCGAGCCCGCGGGCGCGCGGTGCAGGTGGGCGCCGGGCGCCGAGGGCGATCCGAGGAGCGTGCCGGTCAGCTCATAGCTGAACGCGAAGGTGTTGGCGACGCTGTCGTACTCCCCGACGAGCGTGCCGGTCACGGGGCTCCCGGTCCCGTTCCCCTGGTTGGCCTGGAGGCCGTCAATGGCGGCCTCGAACTGGCTGATGGCGCCGCACGCGGCGGGCGCAACGAGAGCAACGGCGAGAACAGCGGTCTTCATATGGCTTCCCTTCTCTTGTGGGAGATTCGCCCCCCGGGTCACCCCGTTGTGCGCGAGGGATTCCCCCACCCCAATGTGCCCGATAAGCGCCGCCTCGGCCACCAAACCGGCGAACGGGCCCCAGATATCTGTCGTGACGGTCGAATTTGGGCGTGGGGACACGCATCCGCAGGTGAGTGGGCATTCCGCAGGTGCAGCGCAGCACAGAGGGCCGACACCGACACGACTCAATCGGGATCACGCCGTGCGATTTTCGGCGTGGCCCCGCTCGACGGCGGAACGAACTCTGGTTGCTCCCGAGGCGTCAGCCCCGACCGTCAGGGTTGGATGGAGGACGATCGCCTGTCGGGGCGACGGGGCCGACGAGCCCACGGAGAATCTCGAGGACCCCCTCGATCTCAACCGCGGCCGAGACAAAATCGGCGTGGCCCTTGAGCCGATCGTCGGCGTTCGCGGGGCAGGCGAAGAAGGCGACATGCTCGCGGATCGCCAGGTCCCCCATCGTGTCGCCGATGCCCGCGAGCCGGCCCGGGGTCAGCCCGGTGTGGGCCATGAGCCGCTCGATTCCGCTCGCCTTGGAGACATGCTTGAGGTCGATGTTGATCCAGTGCCAGGTGCTGCTGACCCGGAAGGGCCACCCTCGCCGGGCGATCTCCGCTTCGAGTTCGGGCTCGAGCCCCTTCAGATACGCCGTGTCCGGGTGATACAGCGAGATCGAGCACGCCTTGCCGGGCTGCTGGCTCACCGGGCCCCGCGGGTTGCTCATCCCATAGATTGCCTCGATCCACTCCTGTGCCTCGTGCACGGCCCGCCCATGCTCAGGGGTAATCCGAGGGTCGCGGTCGAACCGGTTCGTGTCCGCGTGCCAGAGCCAGACGCCCATCTCGCACACGACCGGGAGCGTGCGCACACCGATGAGCCGTGCGATCGCCTCGGCGTAGGGCAGCGGGCGGCCCGAGCAGAGGGTCACGACAGGGCGATCGCCCCGCTCGTGCGCGAGCCTGTTGTACGCCGCAACCTCGGCGAGCAGGTCGGCGTCGAGCGGGCCGTGTTCTTCGGGCCCGAGGCACCCGTCGATATCGCAGATCACCGCGTCGTAGCGTCGCATGGGCCCTCCGTGAGGCGGAGGGTAGCGACCCCGTCCCGGGCTTTCAGCGACCCCATCCCGGGCCCTTATCGACGGTGACGGAACCGCGCGGGCGCCACCTCGACCGGCTCTTCCCCGACGAGGCCCAGGCGGAGTTGCAGCTCGGCCCCGCCCGTCTTGTTGAACCACTCCACGGCGATCGGATGCCACCCCGCGCCCAGCGCAACAACGCCGCTCCGCTCCTGCGCGGCGTGGAGGCCGTCGTTGTCGACCACGGTGACGCCGTGGAGGTCGAGCCTCGATCCGTCGTCGCTCCGGAGGACGAAGTTGTACACCCCGGGACGGTCGAGATGGACGAACCCCGACAACCGCCGTGCCTCGTACTCCGCGAACGGCTCGGCGCTGATCGCCGCGACGACTTCGACCCCGTCCGGTTCCATGGTCGCCATCGGGGGCAGCAGGTCCCAACTCCCGAGGTACCGCTCCATGAGGAGACCTTGGGGGAGCTTGGCGACCTCGCCGCTCACGCCCGCGATCGGATCAACGCGGCGGAACTCACGCCGGGCGATCTCGCTCGCGGCGCGACCGTCCACGAACAGCTGGGCGCTGACCGTGCGGGTCTCGTCGATGCGGAGCGGCCCACGCGCGACCGGTGAGTCCAAACCCGGAAGCGACCCGTCGACCGTGTAGCGGACCTCGCCCCCCGTGTGCGCCGCGTCAAACTCGACATGCAGAGATTCGACAAAGACATCGCTCCCCGAGCGGATGGCCGGTCGGTGATACACCCGGGGTGCCCCAAGGACCTCGACCGCGACCACGGGAACCACCCGGTCCACCGGAAGCGGCGGCAACCTGATGACCACGCCCGGCCCGGCACGCTGCACCGAGACCGCGGCGGCCTCGTTGCCCAGCAGGCGCGCGGAAAGAACCTCGGACGCCAGCCCGGGCACCGGGTACGACTGATCCTCCGCCGGCTCCAGCACATGGAAGTAGAGCGTGCTGCGATCACCGCCTGTTCGAACCGTGCAACGCCCCCACCCGAACGGCTCAAAGGGGGAGACGCCGGTGCCGTGGATCGCCTCGCCGTTGATGTCCATCCAGCGTCCGATCGCGTCGAGCCGTTCGACCGCTTCCCGTGGAAAAGTCCCGTCCGGCTTCGGCCCGACATTGAGCAGCAGATTGCCCCCCTTCGAGGCGATATCGCAGAGCATGCCGATCAACTCCGCATCGCTCTTCCAGTTCCGATCGGCCTTGTTCCAGCCCCAGTGGTTGTTCATCGTGATGCACGACTCCCAGTCCACCCCCGGCAGGCCCGTCGCGGGCACCTCCTGCTCCGGGGTGCCGAAGTCGCCCGCGAAGCCGCCGTCACGGGTCAGGCCGGCCATGCCCTCCCGCCCCTTGCTCACGCGGTTGTTGACGATGACCTCGGGCTGGAGATCCCGGCACAGGGCGTAGAGGTCGTTGCCCAATTCACGGGTCCAGGTGTCCTCCCATTCCCCGTCGAACCACATCACCCCGATCGGGCCGTAGTCGCTGAGCAACTCACGGACCTGCGCCCGCACATAGGGCACGAACCTCCCGTGGAAGTCTGCGCCCGCCGCCGGCCTGTCGGCCTCCTCCCACGCCCGCCTCGGCAGGTAATCCGGGTGGCGCCAGTCCATGATCGAGTGGTACCACCCCACCCGGAGCCCGTGCCGCGCCGCCGCGACGGCGAGCTCCGCCATGATGTCCCGCTTGAAGGGCGTCGACATCACATCGAACTCGGTTTGCGCGGAATCGAACAGGCAGAACCCGTCGTGGTGCTTGGTGGTGATGACGATGTACTTCATCCCCGCGTCGGACGCCATGCGGCACCACGCGTCGGCATCGAACCGCTCGGGGTTGAATCGGTCCAGCAGGAGGTCATACTCGCCGACCGGGATCTTCGCGGTCGTCCGGATCCACTCCGCGTGCCACCCCTGCCCGTTCCACTCCCCCTCCAGCGTCGAGTAGAGCCCCCAGTGGATGAACAGCCCGAAGCGGGCCTCGCGCCACCACGCCAGCCGGGCGTCGTCCGACGGCGCCCCGGCCGCCGAGCCCCAGCACACCCCCGCCGCGACCATCGCCACAGCCATCAACCGGTTCATGCGGCCTCCTCTCAACTGGCGACGACGCCGCCACGCCCCGCGAGCGCCTCGGCGTACGGCACGATCTCAACATCCCGGCGCAGGTAGAGGGGGTGCCTGGGGAACCCCTCCTTGGTCACGCCGAAGCAGTGCCGCGGACCGACCAGCTGCAGGATCGCCTCGTGCCGGTCCAGCAGGGCGGCGTGTGTTCCCCACGCGAACACCGTCAAATCCGCCGCCCCGACGGCCCGAGCGATCGCCCCGTCGTTTCCCGCCCCGACCGGGTCGCGGACCGCCCGCAACCCCGCGGGGTCGGTCGATCGGTACCCAAACGCGTTGAGCATCACGAAACGCCCGAACCCCTCGCGGATCGCGAAGCGGATGCACCTTCGAACGGTCGGGTCGTCACGCGTCGCGGTCGCGGTGCTCGGGTTGAGCCCGATGATCGCCATGGTCCGGTCGTCGCCCTCGCGCAGGATGCGGGTGAGTGTCCAGCGGTACCGCCGGCACGCGGAGAACTCCGCCTCGCCCCGGATCCAGTCGTGCATGTGCGCACGATACCGCCCCGAGCCGAACCCTGTGGGGCGGCCGCCCTCGCCCGCTCCCCCCCGCTCCCTAAACTCCCGCCATGCCAGCCTTCCAGCCACGACTCGATTACCAGACAGCAGGCGAGAGCCACGGCCCGGCGCTCATCACGACCATCACCGGGCTCCCCGCCGGGCTTTGCCTTGACCTCGACCTCATCAACGGCGAACTCCTCCGCCGGCAGGGCGGGTACGGGCGCGGCGGGCGGCAGAAGCTCGAGACCGACACCGTCGAGTTCCTCTGCGGTGTGCGGCTCGGTAAGACGATCGGCGCCCCGGTCGTCGCCCGGATCGCCAACCGCGACAGCCGGCTCGACGACCTCCAACGGACCCCGCCCGTCCACCGCCCACGCCCAGGGCACGCCGACCTCGCCGGCTCGGTCAAGTGGCTCACCACCGACTGCCGGGAGACGCTCGAGCGGGCGAGCGCCCGCGAGACCGCGAGCCGGGTCGCGGCGGGGGCGATCGCCAGGTGCCTGCTCCGCGACGCGTTCGGGGTCGAGGTCTTTGGGTTCGTGCGCCAGATCCTCGATGCGCGCACGGAGGTGGTCGTCACACGAGAGAACTGGAAGCAGTTCGTCCCCGAGCGGGACGCCAGCGACACCTACACCCTCGACGACGCGACGACGGAGCGGCAGCGGGCGATCATCCGCAAGGCCAAGGAGGACAAGGACACCGTCGGCGGGCATGTCGAGTGCCATGTCTTCAACTGCCCGCCGGGCATCGGGTCGAGCATGGACTGGACGAGCAAACTCGACGCCCGCATCGCCTACGCCGTCATGGGCATCCAGGCCTTCAAGGCGGTGCAGATCGGCGCCGGCGTGCGCGCGGGCGAGGTCATGGGGGGCGACCTTCACGACCCGATCGTCTACGACGGATCGAAGATGGACGACACCTGCCTGGGCTTCACCCGCCCCACCAACAACGCGGGCGGCACCGAGGGCGGCATGACCAACGGCATGCCCATCGTGGTCACCGGCACGATGAAGCCAATCGCCACCCTGCTCAAGGGCCTGCCCAGCGTGGACCTGAACTCCAAGCAGGCCGAGCACAGCCAGTACGAACGATCGGATGTCTGCGCCGTCTCGGCCGCGAGCGTGGTCATGGAGAATGTCGTGGCGTTCGAGGTTGCGCGCTGCTTCCTCGACAAGTTCGGCGGCGACTCGATGACAGAGCTCCGCCTGAACTACAAGAACTACCTCGACCTGGCCCGGTCGCTGCCCCTGGGGCCCGAGGGCGAACGCATGGCCTGAGACGACTGCGGCCCGATCTTCACCAATTCTTTACATTCGATTCTGAACGCAATCTTCATGCTTCACACAATCATCATCGATTCGTGCCCGGCTAGCCTTGCGACCAATTCACGCAAGGAGATCCCGCCTTGGGCAACATCGGGCCGATCTGTTCTGGTCGCCGCTCTCTCCGTCGTGGCTTCACGCTTATCGAGTTGCTGGTGGTCATCTCGATCATCGCGTTGCTGATCGGCATCCTGCTGCCCGCTCTCGGGGCGGCGCGGGACTCGGCCCAGCGCGTCGCGTGCGCCAGCAACCTCCGCCAACTGGGGACGGGCTTCGCGGTCTACGCGGCCGAGAATCAGGGGTTCCTCTCCTCCGGCCCATTCGACAACCGGAGGGGGGGCCTCAACGGGTACGGCCCGATCGAAACCACCGGCTGGATCGCCGATCAGGTGAACGGGGGCGTCAAGGTGGGCAACCTGCTCTGCCCCTCCGCCGAGGCCCAGGCCAACCAGAACCTCCAGATGGCCGAGGACGGCGCCTCCGACCGCCTCAACGACGACCCGTGGCGGCCCTACACGCGCGAGGAGCGAGACGCCCTGATCGAGCAGGGCTTCAACACGAATTACACCCAGACCTGGTACATGGCCTACACCGAGTTCAAGAACCGCGAGGCCCGCTCCGTCGGCGGCCTCCAGGCCAACGCGGCGGGCCAGATCGAACGCGGCCCGCTGAACGAACGCGACATGTCCGGCGTCTCCCCCTCCCGCGTCCCGATCATGGCCGACGGGCGGAGCGACAACAACGAGGGCGGCGACGGCTTCATCGAGTTCGATGGCGAACGACTCGCCACCGTCAAGAGCGTCACCGACGGGCCCGTTCGCAACCAGTCGGGCCCGGCCGCGGGCGTCTGGGCGAAGGCCTCCTTCGACGACCTCGGCCCGGCCCACGGCAAGTCCACGCTCCGCATCTTCTCGGACAAGATCTCCGACCGCACCATCGGCAACTTCCTCTTCGCCGACGCCCATGTCGCCGCCTTCAGGGACCTCAACGCCGATCTCGAGTTCGGAGAAGTGCTCGAGAACGGCGTCTGGACCTACCCCGACTTCCCGAAGAACGAGGTCTTCACGGGACACCTGACCTCGGGCCGCTACGGCAGCACGGACGGCTCGGACTGAGCCACACTTCGCCGCCGCGGTCCCCACACCGCGTCAAAGCCTGACTCGAACCCGACCCAACCCAGGAGAGAGAACCATGAAATCCGCATTCGCCCTGCTCGCCCTCTCGGGCCTCGCCGCTTCCGCTTCCGCACAGGTCGTCATCAGCGAGGTCTGGGAGAACCCACCGGGCGACGGCGATGTCTTCGACCCCGCCCTCGAATACATCGAGCTCTACGGAGAGCCCGGCATGGACCTGACCGGCTACGCCATCGCCTCCCTCAAGGGCGGGAGCGACCCCAACGGCGACGGCATCCCCTCGGCCGTCCCCGAGATCGACGAGGCGTTCAGCCTCGACGGGCTCTCGATCGGCGCCAACGGCTTCCTCGTCATCTACAACAACACCGGCGGGCTGAGCGACATCCCCTTCCTCCTCCCCCCGGGCGCCGCCTCCGTCGGGTTCAACCAGGCCCATATCCCTTCGACCGATGTCGCCGGCAAGCTCGCCAACGACGACAGCTCGAGCTATGTCCTCGTCCGCGGTCGCGCGAACCACTCGGTCGTCGGGGGCGCCAGCGTCTACGGGCCGGGCTACGCCTTCCGCAAGGACATCAACCCCGATGTCGACTTCGACGGCAAGATCGATTTCGGGAACGAGACCCCCGTCGTCGCCGGCTCGGCCCGGCAGATCGACCCTCTCCAGCAGATCGACGATGTCGCCTGGTCCAACGGAGGGGGCAAGGAGTATGTCCGCTCCAGCGAGCAGGAGATCTCCGACACCCCGGGCTTCAACCCCGACGCCATCAGCCGCGTGGCCTATTACGGCACCAACCCCAACCTCGGCCTGCGCCTCAACAGCGAGGGCGCCACCGTGCCCACACGCATGGCCGACGAGGAGTGGATCTACGGCGAGCAGGGCCCCAACGACGGCGATTTCACCTACCTCCCGGGCAGCTCCGGCGCCCCCACCGACCCGAACGGCGACGGCTTCCAGGACCTCGACATCACCGGGTTCGCCATGACCCCGGGCGGCTTCAACGACGGGGGCGCTATCGCCCAGTTCCGCTTCGTTCGCGGAGATTTCGACTTTAACGGCGTCGTCGACAACGCCGACGGCGACCTCATCGCGGTCAAGCTCGGCGAGCACCTCGATGTCCTCACCGACTGCCTCGACGAGTTCGGCAACCCCGTCGTCATCTCCGGGCAGACCGTGCAGTGCTACCTCTACGAGGGCCGCGCCGCCAACGCCCTGCTCGCCATGATGAACATGGACAAGACCGACGGCACGGGCGGCGCCAACGCCGCTTCGGTCACCCAGGCCGACATCGACGCCTGGAACGACGAGTTCGGCGTCGGCGGGTGCAACCCCGCGGACATCGCCGAGCCCTTCGGCCTGCTCGACCTCGCCGACCTCATCGCCTTCACCACGGCGTTCGTCGCCCTGGACCCCGCCGCGGATATCGACCCCAACGGCATCTTCGACCTTCAGGACATCAACGCCTTCGTGACCGCGTTCCTGAACGGGTGCCCCTGACCCGGCCCCGCCTCGGCATCGCCCGGGTCTCAGTCGGACCTAAGCGGAATCTTCACATGAGTCGACTGGCCGATCCGGCGGTTGTTTGTCTAGCGTCTCATCAATCCCCGGAGGTGGTGACACCTCCGCACCCCTTGTCCAGGATCCAGGAGAGAGCATCATGAGCATCAAGACCGCGACCACCCTCGCCCTTTGCGCCGCCGCGGGCGCCGCCAACGCCGACATCCGCATCACCGAGTGGATGTACTCGGGCACCGGCCCCGAGTTCGTCGAGTTCACCAATGTCGGCAACACCGCCGTCGACATGACCAATTGGTCCTACGACGACAGCAGCCGCCTCGTCGGCGAGTTCGACCTCTCGGGCTTCGGCGTCGTCGCCGCGGGTGAGAGCGTCGTCATCACCGAGGGCGACGCCGCCGACTTCCGCTTCGTCTGGAACCTCGACGCCGCCGTCAAGGTCCTCGGCGGGTACACCAACAACCTCGGCCGCAGCGACGAGATCAACCTCTTCGACGGCACCGGCACCCTCGCCGACCGCCTCGCCTTCGGAGACCAGGACTTCCCCGGCACCATCCGCACCCAGGGCGCGTCGGGCAACCCCCTCGCCGGGGCCCTCGGCGCCAACGACCCCTCCCTCTGGGTCCTCTCCTTCGCCGGCGACGCGTTCGGCTCTTACGCCTCCTTCGATGGCGACCTGGGCAACCCGGGCCGGTTCATCCCCGCCCCCGGCGCCGCCGCCCTCCTCGGCCTCGGTGGTCTCGTCGCCGTGCGCCGCCGCCGCTGAGTCCCCGCGGCCCAGGGAATTGAAGAGCACGATCGGGAGCCGGCGCCGAAACGCCGGCTTCCTTTCCTTTTGAGCGGGCTCTTCCTCGGGCGAACGATGACGACCCCTATTCTCACCCCCGTGAAGATCGTCTACTTCGGATCCGGCGCCTTCGGCCTTCCCACCCTGCGCGCCCTCGCCCGCGCGCACACCATCCGCGCCATCGTGACCCAGCCCGACCGCCCCGCGGGCCGCGGCGGCCGCCTGCCCCCCACCCCCGTCGGCGAGTGGGCCGCCTCGGAGGCGCCGGGCCTGCCGCTCTTCAAGCCCGAGAAGGTCAACCTCCCCGAGATCCGCGACGCGGTCCGTGCGCACGATGCGGACGCCTGGGTCGTCATCGCGTTCGGGCAGAAGCTCTCGGCGGCCCTGCTCGCCGATCGGTTCGCGGTCAACCTGCACGCCTCGCTCCTCCCCCGCTGGCGCGGGGCGGCCCCGATCAACGCGGCGATGGTCGCCGGGGACGCCGAGATCGGCAACTCCGTGATCACCCTGGCCGACCGGATGGACGCGGGGCTCATCCTGGGGCAGTCGAGCCGGCCCGTCGAGCCGACCCAGACCATGGGCGAACTCCACGACCTCCTCGCCGAGGACGGAGCCCCGCTGGTGCTGGAGGTGCTCGCCCGCCACGCCGCCGGCACGCTCTCGCCGCACCCCCAGGATGAGTCCCAAGTCACGCTGGCCCCGAGACTCTCCAAGGCGGACGGCAGGGTCGACTTTGCGGATCAGGCGGCCCGCTGCCGGGCCCGGATCAACGGGCTCAGCCCCTGGCCGGGCGTGACGGTGGGGTTCCGGGGCGAGCCCCTGAAGGTCCTCCGGGCCGATTCCCAATCAGACGAGCGGGAGGCCCCCCCCGGCGTCCTGCTGGACGCCGCCCAGGGCCTCGTCCGGTGCGCCCCGGGCACGGCCCTGCGGGTGTTGGAGGTCCAGCCCCCCGGGAAGCGGGTCATGCCTTGGGCCGATTTCGCCCGCGGGAGGAAGGTCGAGAACGGAGAGGCTCTGCACGCGAGCCCCGACACGAAGTAGCCTGCCCGAATGCCACGCCGACACGCTTCCATCCCCTTCCCGGGCACGCTCTGGGACCTGCTCCGCCTTGGCAAGCCCAAGGCAAAGAAGGCCCCGCCGGCCAGGCCCGCCAAGGCCCGGGCCGCGGGGGCGATGGAGCGGCGGTACGAGGAGATCACGCGGGCGATGCTCGCCGAGTACGGCGTGCGGGTGCGGAAGTGGCGGACATCGATGTCGGGGGTGGCGTGGCAGGTTACCTACGCCGACGGCTCGGTGGCCCGCCTGATCGAGGCCCCGCGCCCGAGGGGGCCCATGTCCGCGGCGGTGTTTCTCCACGAGATCGGGCACCACGCGATCGGGTTCGGGACCTACAAGCCCAGGTGCCTCGAGGAATACCACGCGTGGCGGTTCGCCCTGGAGACCATGGAGGCCCGGGGCCTGAATGTGACCGACCGCGTCCGCGAGCGGATGCGCGACTCGCTCCGGTACGCGGTGGACAAGGCTCGCCGCCGGGGGCTGCGGAAAATCCCTGCGGAGCTGGCGCCCTTCCTCGCCGAGTCGCCCCGGGGGGTGTAAGCCCCTGAGCCGGTTCAGGCTCAGTCCTCGTCAATCGGGAGCGGGTCGGGAGCCTTGCCCTCGGCCCAATCGCGGAAACGGGGCCAGAGCAGTTCGACCACGATGATCTTGACGCAGGCGGCGAGGGGGATCGCGATGAGCATCCCGAAGACGCCGAACAGGGCCCCACCCGCGATGGTCGCGAAGAGGATGGTCGGCGTGTCCATGTTGGTGCTCTTGCCCTGGATGACCGGGGTGAGGACATAGTCGTCCAGCGCCTGCCCCAGGAAATAGACCGCGGCGGGCGCCCCGAGCACCCACCACCACGCGCCGCGGAACCCGTCGTGGCCCTCGAGCCACAGGAGCGTCACCGACACGGGAAGGCCGACGAGCGCGAGATAGGGGACGATCGAGAGGATCGCGACGACCGGCCCCAGGATGAACGCCGCGGGCACGCCGATGAGCCAGTACAGGATCGAGAAGACCACCGCCTGCACGAACGCGATGGTCAGCCTGCCCCGGACGAACCCGGAGACCACCGCGTCGAACTTGCCGGCAAGATCGAGGATCCGCGACTCGTGCTTGGCGGGGAGCAGCCGCAGACCCCAGGTCCGCAGCGGCCCCCACCCCGTCGAGACGAAGTAGAAGAAGAAACCGGTGAGGAAAACCGAGAACGCGACAGCGAACGCGCCCCCGACGAACCCGACGGCCGAGCGGATCGCGACCGCGCCCGCCGACGCGGTCGACCCGATCATCGCGGTCGCGCTCTCTCGGAGCCTGGTCTGGACCGCCTCGAGCAGGCGCTCGGTGTCCCCGGTCTCGGTGTTCTCGACGATGCGTTCCCGGATCCACGACCAGGCCGGGCCCGCGTCCTGCGCGACGCGGTCGATGAGTTGTGGGTTCTCGGGATCCCGCACCGACTGGTAGACCATGTCCACGCGTTGGGCCGTTCCCGCGAGCAGGGCCGCCCCCTGCGCGACGCCGAAGCCGATCCCGATGACCGTGGGCACAACGACGAGGAGGACCACCGACCCGAGCAGCAGGGCGACGATCCCCGGCCGGCCGAGCCTTGACCTTTTCTCCATCCACGCGACCACGGGCTCGAACAGGTAGGCGAGCAGGATCGCCAGGAGAAGGGGAACGGTCACCAGGCTGATGCGATCGCCCAGCCAGAAGAGCCCGATCACGGCGAGCGCGAGCAACAGGTCACGCACCGGCTGGATCTGCCAGAGATGGAGATCACGCCACGATACGGCCGGTCCTGGGCTGTCGCCCCCGGGATCTTCCTTCATGGCGCACACGATACCGCAACACGCCGCGACGGGCGGCCTACTCCGAGGCGCCGATCGAGTCCTCGAAGGTCTCGGCGAACTCCTCGTCGAAGTCGAAGACCCCCTGGAAGTCCTCCAGCGTGTCCTCGTCCGTCTTGCGCATCAGCCCGACATCGACCAGCGCGAAGACGATCTTCCCGAAGTCCTCGGTCGTCCGCACGCCCCAGTGGTTCAGCACCGTCTTGGCCAGCACGCCGTACCGCATGATCGCGTAGTCCCGCAGCCCGAGGCAGAGCTGGCGACCCGAGACATGCCGCGACTCGTCCTCCTCGCCGCCGGACGCCTGCGACTCGGCGGGCCCGTGGATCATGCTCACGGTGTGCCCGAGCCCATCGCGGATGAACTTGTAGGCGTGCGGCGAGAAGCCGCCGGCCCGCTGCAGGATTGTCTTGAGATCAAACTCCGCCACCGGCTCGCTCCGGACTGGATGGGGCGTTCATCGGCGGAACACCCCGGATTCCGCCAGCACCATACGCACGGCGCCGTCGGTCGTTTCTCCTGAGATTCTAGGAACGCCGCCCGCCGAATCCAAGACGGGGCGTCCGCGGTGCCGGGATCTCCCGACAGATCGGACCTTCCCGGGCGTTTGTCAACGGCTTGCGTGCGCACTCCCTGCGAGGCACCACCGCAGCGGCGCCCCGGCCCAGACTCCGGCGGATTCGACGCCGATCCGGGCCGTGTTGGCGACCTCCCCGATCTCGCCGCGTCGCGGCTCGATCCAGACCCGGCTGTCGGTTGTCAGGTCGAGCCCGTTGAGCCGGAGGTCGATCTCCAACGCTTGGCAGAGGCGGGCGGGCCCGGAGCAGAGATCCCTCTCCCGCAGCGGGTGCGCGCGGGGCCTCTTGCCCGCCCGGTTGGCGAACATGCGTGCGAGCCCCTCGGTCGGCTCGAGGGCTCGGATCAGCACCGCGACGGGCTCGCCGACCTCGCCGCAGACGACATTCACGCAGTGGTGCATGCCGTAGGTGAAATAGACATACGCCAGCCCGGGCGGCCCGTACATGACCTCGTTCCGCGGCGAGCGGTGCCCGTTGCGGGAATGGGCGGCCTGGTCCTCGGGCCCGCAATAGGCCTCGGTCTCCACGATCCGCCCGGCGAGACGGAGGCCGTCGTCGAGCACGCGGACCAGGATGCAGCCCAGCAGGGCCTGCGCGAGCGTCGGCGAGTCGACGCGGTATGCCGAGCGGTCGAGTCGCATCGGGCCGCTCACGCGTAGGCGTGCAGCCCCGGCAGCAGCAGGTTGACGCCGAAATAGGTCCAGAGCATCACGATGAACCCGGCGACGCTGAGCCACGCGGTGACGAGCGCCTTGTTCCTCGTCGTGAACCGGACATGGATCACGATCAGGTAGACGATCCAGGTGATCAGGGCCCAGGTTTCCTTGGGATCAAACGCCCACCACCGGCCCCACGAGTGGTCCGCCCACCACGCGCCGAGGAGGATCCCCACGCCCAGCGTCCAGAACGCGAGCTGGAGCACGATCATCTGCGCCGTGTCGAGGTCCGCGAGCGTCCGCGACATCGTGGGCCCCTCCCCGCCGGGCGACCCGCCCCCGAGCGTCGCCGTGCCGCCCAGCGCCCCCGCCGCGACCGCGGGCACCGCGCGGCTGCCCATAAGCCTGGCGCCGTAATGCGTCGCGAGGAAGAAGACGCTGCACACGAAGCCGAGCGTGATGAGCCCATAGCTGGTCAGCACGGTGGTGACATGGTATTTGAGCAGCACGGAGGTGTTGAGGATCGCCGCCTCGCGCCCGATCTCCTTGCCGGGGATCGCGGTCTCGGTGGCGGTGATCAGCACCAGGAACCCGCACGCCGCCGCCGCCGCCCCGAACAACCACTGCCGGCGGGCGATCATGATGACCAGCCCGACCAGCGCGGCAAAGAGGCTCAGCCCCGTCATCGACTCGAACTGATTCTGGATCGCGAATCGCTCGGCGACGAAACACCGCGCCGCGAACCCGAAGGCGTGCAACGCAAGCCCCGCGATGAGCAGCACATTGCCCGTGACGACGAGCCAGCGGCGCCCCGTGCCGAACGCGAGCACCAGCGAAACAAGCGACAGGAAATAGACCCAGTACCCCCACTCGAACGCGTTGGACTGGTTGTACGCCAGTTCGATCGACCGTCTCGAACCCGGATAGAGCTCGGCGTTCACGCGCGGGATCTCGCCCGCGAGCGTCGCCACGGCGCTGTTGACGGCCGCCGCGTCGCCCTCCCGCCAGGCCCGCCCGAGCTCGGCGGCGGCGACCGACACGGCCGAGCCCGGGGGCGACTCGGCCAGGTGGTGCCAGACATCGTCCCGCGATTCCGGGGCGATCAGCAGCAGGTTGTTGACGCCGAAGATGAAGAGCTCGTTCGCCCGCTCGGTCCGCCCGAGCCCCTCGCGGAAGGAGGGGGAATCGCCGAAATCATGGAAGAGCCGGTCGCTGAACGCCTCGACCATCGCGGGCGAGACTCGGGTGAGCTTCTTCCAGCGGCGCTGGGCCTCGGGATCGCCCGGGAACGCCTGGGCCAGGTACGCCTCCCGGAGCGGGAGGTAGTCGACATGGATGAGTGGCTTCGAGGCGTAGTACCCCGGGTCGATGATCATGTCGAGCAGCGTGAACAGCGGGTCGTAGGAGACTTTCTCGATGTCCGTCTCGCTGTGATGGACGAAATCGAGAAAGGTCGGACGCCCCGCCAGCGCGGAGACGGTCTCCCTCGCCAGCGTGTCCAGGATCTTCACCCGCCCGTTGTGCAGCACCGCGAGATCACGGAGCGGTTCGAGATCCACCCCGCGCGAGAACTCGACCTTGCGGCCCGTCTCGATCGCGGGCCCCGATCGCGCCGGGCCGAACGGGCTCGCCGTGGCGCTCGACCGCTGCACGATCTGGTGCGCCGGGTGCTGGTTCCCCGCGGGGCCCGCGGGTTGGTCTTCGTACTGCGACGCCGCGAACGACGCAAAGACCGAGAGGACGAACAACGCGGAGACACGGATGAGTGTGTTCATGATTGTCCGACGGCCGCGGCCGCCTCCTCCGTCACCGGCGCGGTCTGCTCGGGCGCGTGCCGGCCTTTGCCCCGGGCCGCCGCCCGCTCCGCCAGACGCTGCTTCTCCCGGCGGACGAGCCAGGGCTTCACATAAAACGCCCAGGGAATCCCGATCGCCATCAGCACGCTGCCGAGCGCGATCACATGGATCCCCGGGTTGTTCCCGACCTGAAGGATCGTGTACCTGGCGAACGGCCTGGGGAGCTGGCCCGCGTCGGCCATCTGCTGCGTCTGCATCCACCCGTCCCGGTCCCACCCCGACTGGCTCAGCTTGAACTGGTTCGGGTTGATCCCGCTCGTCATCCGCAGCGCCGCGTTGGCGAGCAGCGACCGCGATTCGGACCAGATGTACGGCGCCCGCAGCGGCGCGTTCAGCTTCACCACATGCTCGTACGGCTCGAAATCGGCGCCGGCCTCCGTCGGCGCCACACGCACGATCGACTGATAGTCACGCGGGGCCCCGCGGTGGTCGTAGGCGATCATCTGGAAATCGGCCAACTGCACCGCGAAACCCGGGAAGCCGTGCCAGACCCGACCGAACTGCAGCGTCAGCGATCGGCCGTCCGGCAGCGTCACGCGCCGCTCCATGCCCGGATCGGTCCCCAGGTACTGCAGGAACGGAACCCAGACCACCGTCGACCAGGCGCCCGGACCCTCGCCAACCGCCACCTCGACCGCGAGCATCGACTCGGCGTGCGTCCCGACCAGCTGGTTGTTCCGCTCGCTCTCCGGGACCGGCACCGGGTGCTCGAACACCGCGGCGTGGTCGTACGCGCCGGTGATCCGCAGGTCGATCTGCTCGACGACATCCTCGACGCGCTGCCCCAGCCCGATCCGCTCAACCAGCCGCACGCCACCCGCCGGCTCACGCACGATCATGTCGATCCGCCCCGGCTCGGGCTCGTCGAAGTAGATCTGGAGCTTCGAGGCGTCGATGTACGAGACACGGATCGACGAATCCGCGTTCTTCCGCGTCGGCCGTCCCGAGCCGTCCGGGCTCGTCAGGTCCTGCGAGATCTCCTCGAAGCGGTGGTAGACCCAGCGCTCAAAGGGCGCGCCGCCCGGGGGCGTGATCTCGACGATCGCCAGGCTCGACTCGGCCCCCTCGTACCCGGGCGTGACGATCGCGAACGGGGGCCGCGGCGCGAGCCGCTTGGTTGTCACGGTCCAGCCCGTCTCACCGATCGCGTGCTTCCGGTCGACCTCCGCGGGCACCACCGCCCGCGTCGGCTCGGCCCCGTCAGGCCCGGGGATCTCGACGACCAGCGCGTGCCGCGTGCCCTCGGGCAGCGGCGTGAGCAGCGCCGCACGCCGCGCCTCCGACATGCCCCGCGTGTACTCCACCGCGATGACATCGTTCCCGGAGAGCCGCGCCGCGGGCTGGGTCGGGCGAAGCGTGAAGGTGAACACCGGGCGATCCGGGTCGGACAGCCCCGGGACCCGGCTGAGCAGGTCGATCGTCCGCAGCGGAAGCCGCCGCTCGGGCGGGATCTGATCCAGCGATGGACCGTCGACGACGATCAGGCTCTCGCCCGGCGTCGCGTACTCGGCGTAGCCCACCACCCGGAACTGAATGTCCGCGTCCACACGCGCCGCCCCGAGCATCGGGTCCACCGAGCCCGGCGGAACCGAGAGGTCGAGCGGACGCTGCGGCTGAGCCCAGAGTTCCTCGGCGTGACCGATCACCCGGGCGTTCGCCGCGAACGGCGGGGCCTGGTCCAGCCCGTAGTCGTTGTACCGGGGAACGCCCCGCAATGGCCGGGCCTCCCAGAGCGGCGCCCCCCCCATTCCCGAGCGCTGCGCGACCCACAGGGCGACATAGGTGTTGTCGTAGAACCCCCGCACGGGCGGGCCCATGCCGGGGGAGCCGGAGGCATCGGGCGTCCCCGCCCTGAGCAGCGCGTCGCCCTCCTTCTTGAGGGCCTGGTAGTACACGCTCCCCAGCGAGATCACGATGATCCCCGTGTGCACCGTCAGCACGCCGAGGTTCTTGAAGGTGAACTCGATCCGCCGGGCCGTGGCGACGACCATGTTGAGCACGAACAGCAGGAGCACCACCCGCAGCGGCCACCAGGAGTAGAACTCGAGTTCGCTCATCTCGAACCCCGGGAGCCGGCGGAGCGTGGTCGAGTCGTACCGCTCCACGAAGTCGGCGAAGAACCGCAGCCCCTGCCCGGTCGTCGGGTGGTACTCAAGCCGGGGCCACAGCCCCGCCCACCAGGCCCAGGCGCCCCCGGTGGCGCCGAGCAGGAACACGACCACCGACGCGGCGAACCGCCACCCGGGCTTGGACTTGGGAACCGAGGCCCGCACCGCCAGTACGCCGAGCCCACCGCCCAGGACGATCGCCGCCATCGCCGACGCGGTGATCACCAGCCAGGTCGGGATCAACGCGACCAGCCCGATCGGGATGCTGGCGAGCGCGCCGTAGCACGCGATGAGGGTGAGCAGAATCACCGCGAGCCAGATCGAACTGAGCGTGTGCAGCACCACCCGAACAGGGAAGAGCACCCCGGTCAGGTGCTGCGCGTCCCACCGCTGCGTCTCCTGCCACTTCCTGCTCATTGAACCCCGGACGATGCTCGGACCCGCGGGGCCCGATAGAGCGCGTGCTTGGAATGATTCAAATCATCGGTTCGGAAGATGCTACGCGTTCGACTTCCTGTGGTTGTATCCGACGAAACAGGAATCGGTACGCAAGAACAGGACTTCCGGGTCGCCTGTTCCCCCCAACACCGCCCCACCGACATCACCGCGCTTCCCCGCGGCCGGCACCGCGACCACCCCTGCTGGCGCCGACCCAGGCCCGAGCGCGAACGCGCGTTCGTCGAGCCCGAGCGCCCGCGCGCCGTGCCGGGTCGTCATGGCCATGAGCAGGGCCGGCGGCGTTGCATCGCGCCGATAGAGCAAGCGGGCGTCATCGAGCACTGAAATCCGGTCCGGCGTGTCGAGATTGACCAGCGAATCCGTCCCCAGGCAGACATTGACGCCCGCGGCGAGCATCGCGCGGTACCGGTGGGGACCCAACCGCTCCGGGGCCCCGAAATAGGCGGAGGCACGCGGGCAGTACGCGACGCTGGTCGGGGTCTGCCGCAGGATCGCGAGGGCATGATCCGGGCAGTCGTTCAGGTGCGCGGCGAGCACGGGGGCTCGGTCGAGGAACGGGTAAAGGTGCTCAACAGGGTGCCTTCCGCGGCCCACCAATGCGAGTTCTGCATCGTCCCAGATCCCGAGGCTCTCGAGCAACTCCCGCTGTGGCCCCGCGGCGTCGGAGACGAACCGGCGTTCTTCGAGGGTCTCGGCGAGGTGGGTGGCGAGGGTGAGGCCCCGGGGCATCGCATGCCCCGCCGCGGCGAGGTAGACCGGGAGTGACACGGTGTTGGGCGCGTGCGGCTGGAGCCCGGGGCGGACCCGCTCGGAGGCCAGTCCGGCGAGCGAGTCGATCAGGGCGGGCAGGGCGGCGACCGCGTCCGGCGCGCGCACGCCGATCCCGAAGAACTCGACGAACCCCACACCGTGGAGGGGGGACTCGGCCAGGGCGTGGAATCCCGGCGCCGCCGGGCGACCCCGGGGGGCCCCGAGGATGTCACCGACCGCCACGACGCCACCGGCGAGACAGAGGGCCGCCCCGCGGGTGATGGCGGCCCGGACCTCGCCCGGATCGGCGGGTCGCTCCTTGCGGATCATGTCGGCCCATGGAACAAACCCGCGGGCGGGGTCGTGGGGCCTGCACCCAAGGCCGGTCAGATCGAGGTGGGTGTGGGCGTTGACGAGGCCGGGGATGAGGACGCAGCCGGGTCGATGGATCGTGGCGTCCGGGGGGGGTGCGTCGGGATCGCCCGCCGGCCCGAGGTGGCGGACCCGCGGGGACTCTCCGCGGAGCGGTCCGGGAGTCGAGGCGGGATCGCCCTCGAACTCAAGCGAGAGCCAGACCGGCCCCGGGAGGGCCTGATCGGCGTCGAGAAGCCCGTCGGCTTCGAATCTGAGCAGGCGAGATGGTCGTTCGGGGATGGACATCAAAGGTCGGGTGATTCATGCCCCCGCGCGGGGGAGGCCGATACGATGAGTTCCGGGACGGGGCGCCGGGATGCGTTGCGCCCCTCCCCGCACGAGGATACGGCCGCGCCGCGAGGGCGCACACCGAGGAGGCCTGTCATGAACCGGACGACGAATCGAGGAACCCGCCGGATCCCGGCGCTGGCGATGGCCGGGGTGCTGGCCTCGGCGGCGGGGCTGGGTGGGTGCGTGAGCCAGAAGGCGTACGACGATCTCGTGCACGAGAACCGTGCGCTCAAGAGCCGGAATGTCGAGCTCCAGGGACGCGTGGACGATCTTTCGTCGGCCGAGGCGGCGCTGCGTCGTCAATTGAGCGCGGCCCCGGACGCGATGGCGGGTCTGGAATCGGCCCATGCGCTGACGCTGCAGCAGTTGAACGAGGCCCGTCAGACCATCGCCGAGCTGGAGCGCCGGCTCGACAGCATGGATTTCGCCCAGTTGGACCCCGTAACCGACGACGCGCTCCGCCGCCTCGCCCAGCGTTACCCGGACCTGATCCGCTACGACGCGGACCGGGGGATGCTGCAGTTCGCGAGCGACCTGACCTTCGACTCGGGCTCGGCCGAGGTCAAGGCCGAGGCGAAGCGGAGCCTCGCGGTGCTCGCGGACATTCTCAAGACGCCCGATGCGGCCGGGTACGATGTGCGGATTGTGGGTCACACCGACTCGCAGCGGATCAGCGCCCGCACCGCGCCGCGCCACCCGACGAACATGCACCTTTCCGCGCACCGCGCGATCTCCGTGCGGGACGAACTGGTCACGCTCGGCGTGCCCGCACCCCGGGTGATGGCCGCGGGCTGGGGCGAGTTCCGCCCGGCCGTTCCGAACACCGCGAGCGGCAACACGCCGGCGAACCGGCGCGTCGAGATCTACCTGTTCCCCGGCACGGGTAACTCTTACGCCCCCACGACGGCGGCCCCGAGCGGCACCGGCGCGGAGATCGACCGGGCCTCGATCGGGGGCGGGGCGTACGAACCCACGAAGTGAACCGCTCGCAATCGTGCTCTGTCCGCCGCCCGGGGCTTGCTCCGGGCGGCGTTGTTGCTACTGTACTGCCGTGACCTGTCTTGTGAGACAGCACCGATCGGTGGGCCGAGGCGCCGTCGCGGCCTCGGGGTGGGGCGCGGTGGTCGCGCTGGTGGTGCTGGCATTCGGGTGGCTGCCGAGTTCCCCGTTCGGAGGGGGCACCGCCCGGGCGCCCTGGTCGCGGTGCGGGCAGGATATGTGCGCCTGCCTGCCGGACCTCGCGGCCGAGCCCGCGTGCCCGCTCTGTCCTCCTTCGGGCGGCGGGGCGCACGGGGGGGATGACCGGGGCGATTCGCTCGCATGGACCCGGAAGGCGGAACGGCTCGACCATGAGGTGCCGTTCGCGGTCAACCTCGTGACGAGTTCGCTGATCGTGCGGCTTTGGAGCCCCGTTCCGGAAGCGCCGTCGCCCGAGTTGAGCGGCGTCGTGCGATCCGTGCGGACGCGGGCGCCGTTGGCCCAAGCCCTGCCGATGGACCCGCCGCCTCCCCGCGCGGGCGTCGCCCGGGCCTGAAGCCGCGTTTCTCTGTGACACCCGGATGCCCCCCTCGTTCTCGCCGCGGCGGTGCCCGCGGCGCTGGAGGCCCTGTCATGGTCGGTATCGATCGTGGCCGGCGCTCGGCGTTCACACTCGTCGAGTTGCTGGTGGTCATCGCGATCATCGCGTTGATGATCGCGACCCTGCTGCCCGCGCTCGGGCGGGCCCGGGCGTCGGCCCGGAACATCGCGTGCCTGGCCGGGTTCCGATCGATCGGGCAGGCGATGCATCTCTACGCGGACGAGTCGCGTGACGAGCTCCCGCTGGCGGATCACGCCGCGGGGTTCTTCGATCCGGACCCGGCCTCGACTCGGCTTGCGTCGTGGAGCCTGGCGCTGCTGCCGTACCTCGGGGCGCCGGGGTTTACCCGTGACGACCTGCTCGATCCAGAGCGGCTCGATGGGCGCGGCGTGGACTGGCGGGCGTCTGTCGAGGCGTTCTACCGCTGCGGGCACGACCCCCGCGGCGTGGACCCGCCGGCGACCCGGGCCGCGGTGTATGACGGGAGCTACGGGTACAACGCCTACTTCGTGCTCACGGCGGGTGAACTCGACCCTCTGCATCCGGCGCGGGCCCGGCTGTGGCGCCGGCTTGACGCGGCGCCCCGCCCGTCGGCGACCGTTGCGTTCGGCGAGGTGCATGAGGGCGACTCGGCGGGCGCGATGGTCGACCACTTCATGGCCCATTTCTGGACGCAGTTCAACGCCCCGACGACCCGGGTCGCCAAGACGCGGCACGGGCGCACGGCGGCGTATCTGATGCTCGACGGGCGTGCCGTCGACATCCCGTTCGAAGAGACCTTCGACCCCGCCCGCGGGGTGAACGACTGGAACCCGGCGACGGCGGAGTAGCCGAGCGCCGAACGACTCTGCAACCAACGCGCCTCCGGCGCGAGGAGATCGACCGATGAACCAGAATCTTGTGAATGCCGCCGTGCTGACCGCCTCGCTGTGCGGCGTCGCCTCGGCGGATGTCTGGCCCAATGTCTGGGGCGATATGGTGCATGTGATGATCGGCGTGGACCAGGGCGGCGTGCACGCCCATGTCGACGCCGCGCCCGACGCCCGCGTCGAGATGATGCGGTTCCCGGGCGAGGCGTACACGGGGGCTGCGGCGGTGCTTGACAACAGGTGGTACTCGTCGCAGTACGGCTGGCTCGCCGACGGCTTCATCTCGCTCGGCGCGGGGGAGCGGATCGTGATCGAGAACACCGCGATGGACGCGGGGCTCGGGGCCTACGAGGGGGGCATGCGCACGATGCGGCAGATGCACACCTACAGCCCCATCTTCGGCACGGACGGGTCGGTCGCCGCCTCCGACTGGGCCGGGACGATGCGGCACGACTGGTTCGCCGCGACCTCGCTGGGGGAGTTCGACGCGTCGTTCCGCGTCTTCGTGGTGGATGCAGCGGGCGCCCGGGTCGATTCCTATGGGCAGGCCGAGGTGACGCTCCGCTTTGTTGCGGTGCCGGCCCCGGGGGTATTCGCCGGGCTCGCGGGCGCGGGGCTGTTCGCGGGGAGGAGGCGTCGATGAGCACCGGCATCGCGAAGATCGCGGGCTCGCTCTCCGCGTGCGTGATCGTGTCGCTCCCGGCGGCGGCGGACCTGCCGCCGCTCGGGGGGGACATGAACCATGTGCTGGTGACGCTGACGCCCGACCGGCGTTTCGTGCTCGCCGTCGAGCACCCCGGCGAGCAGGTGCTCATCGAGGGCCCGGAGGTCTACACCGGGGCGGCGGCGGTGCTGAATGGGACGCGGTTCAACGCGCAATACGGCTGGCTCGTCAACGGGCTGTGGGCGCCGCCCCCGGGGGGGTTCGTCTACATGGAGTCCGTGCAGCAGAGCCCCGGGCTGGCGGCCTACGCGGGGCGCGCCTTCGGGCCGTACTCGTTCATGGACCCGCTCTTCGGAACGGCGGGGGCCCCGCCCCGCATGGTGTGGGACGGGGTGATGCTGCACAACTATTACGCGGCGACCACCCCGGGGCACTTCGCGGCGACCTACCGCGTGTACATGGGCGATGCCGCGGGCGTGCCGCTCGCGGGGTATGAGCCCGGGGAGATCACGCTCGGGTGGGTGTGGGAGACGGCGTGCGCGGCGGACCTGGCCGAGCCCTTCGGGGTGCTGGACCTGAGCGACATCACCGTGTTCGTCGGGGCGTTCGTGGCGGGGCTCCCCGCGGCGGACCTGGCCGAGCCGTTCGGGCTGTTCGACCTGGCCGACCTCTCGACCTTCGCCAACGCGTTCGTCGGGGGGTGCCCCTGACCTTGCATTGAACCGCTGCGGAGCGGCGTTGAGCCGTAGTGGGAGAACCCGGGCGCAGGCCCGGGTTTTTTACTGGAGCCGAGGGGGTTCGGCGGACCGTGCACGGCGTGCACCGGGTCTCACCTCAGGAGGCTCGGGAAGCCGGGCGGGCCGGCGCGAACGCGAAGGCGAGGGAGAGCATCAGCACCACCACGCTCGCGGAAGCGACCGGGAGCGTCCAGCCCGCGTTACGAAGCGCTTGCCGCTCGTTGGTGATCGAGGGCGGGCGGTTCATCAGGGGGATGGCGGCCTGGAACTGCCATGAGCCTTCGACCAGTTCGTCCGCCGCGCGCTCGGGGGGCGGCTCGCCCTTGAGGTCGGCCCGGACCTGGCGGCGGTAGAACGCCTGCCCGCTCTCCGGGAAACGGAGGGTGTCGCTTCGCCAGCCTCCCTCGGGGAGGAACTCGTGGAACTGGAACGCCCAGCGGTCCCGGCGGACTTCACCCCAGCCCCAGTTTTCCTCGGTCTCGAGGCCGAACACGCCCTCCTTGGGAGGCTCGGCGTGCGGCACGCGAACGACCGCGACGAGCCGGCTGGTGATCTCTCCACTCGCGAGAGCCGCCTCAAATTCCGGGAAATCAAGCCCGGAGCCGTCCGCGAAAACCTGGAGGCGGAGCCAGTCGGCGTGCCGATCGAGCCCGGGCAGGGGCAGGTCGGTCGGGATCTGGACCGGCAGGGCGAGCGTGTCGGGGCCGTAGGTGATCGTGACCTCACCCTCGCCGGCGGCGTTCAGCGCGTCCGTGATCTCGACCGGGCGGCCCGCGAAGGTGAACGAGGTTTGCCCGACGGAGATGAAGTAGAAGACCGGACGCGGGTTCTCGGCGTTCCAGGCCCGGATGCGCTCGGCCAAACGCCACGCGCTGGCCGCGAGCGTCAGGGCCGAGAGCCCGGCGAGGGCGAAGGCGATGGCCCGGTTGGGCCGCATGGGTCAGTGGTCTCCGTGGGCGGGGTCGGCGTGTGGGGGGGCGTCCGCCGGGGCGTGCCCGTCGCCGTGATGGGCGGCGTCGTGCCCGTCGAACAGGCCCGGCGTGAGGCCGTGGCGGGGCCGGCTCATCTGGGAGGTGCTGGACTCCTCGCCCCCGTGCGTGGCGAAGTGGTGGGCGAGCCAGCCGGCGTATTCGTTGGTGAGATCGTCGGCGTGGCGGTGCGGGACCTTGCCGTGGTGGTCCTCGACCTTGTGATGGTAGAAATCGTGCCAGAATTCGGTGGTCGCGTGGGCGAGGTCTTCCTCGCTCGGCGTCTCGCGCCCGTGCTCGGCGGCGAGCGTGGTCGCGATCTTCTTGATCTTCTGCTGCTTGCGGACGGTGGTGATGTTCCCGCCGAGGCTGCCGCCCCCGGCGACCATGCCGACGCCCGTGCCGCCCGCCTGGACATACTCGGCTCGGATTGGGTTGACCGCGTCGCGTTCGGTGAGGTCGATCCCGGTGAAGAGGATGAACAGCCCGAAGATGAACAGCGTGGTCAGCAGGATCATCGTGTTGAGCGGGTTGTCGTGCTTGAGGTGCATGAAATACATGCAGACCATCGCGGCCTTCACCAGCGCGATGGACAACGCGATGATGACATTCCAGAAGTGCGTGATATGAACGCCCATGCCGACCGCCCAGGCCTCGGCCGTCGCGGCGCCGACGGTGAGGGCAGTCAGGATCAGCAGGGCGACGAGCACGAAGAACAGGCGTTGCCAGCTCGTGACATGGTGGGCGCCGTGATCGACATGGTGGCCCGCGTCGTCGTGATGGAAATGATGCGGGTCGGCCCAGTCGAAGCCGGCGTTCGCGTGTTGGGGTGCGTCGTGGGACATGGTTTGCTCGCGTCGGGTCGGCTCGTGCTCAGTGGATCAGGTACAGCAGGGGGAACAGGAAGATCCAGATCAGGTCGACCAGGTGCCAGTACAGGCCGCTCGTCTCGACCATGGCGTAGTTCTTGGGCCCGTAAATGCCCTTGAAGGAACGGACGAGAACCCAGGTCAGCAGCCCGGCCCCGATGAGCACATGGAGCGCGTGGATGCCGGTCGCGGTGTAATAGACGCTCCACCAGAGCGGCTCGTAGGGGTCGGTCGCGTAGGGATACTCGAAGAGCGCCCCCGGGCGCTTGCCCTCGGACCACTTGGGGATGTACTCGAAGGTCAGCTTGATCACGAAGAAGGCGATGGCGCAGATCAGGGTGATGATCAGGTTGATCCGGAGCCATTTCTGCTGGTTGAGCTGGGCGCAGCGGACGCTCATCGCGACCGTCCAGGAGCTGAGCAGCAGCACCACGGTGTTGAGCCCGCCCCAGCGGACATCGAGGTAGTGCGACCCGTTGGCGAACGCCTCGGGGTGCATCATCCGCATAATCGCGTACGCCACAAAGATGCCGGCGAAGAGCAGGATTTCCGTGGAGAGGAAGAGCCACATGCCGAACTTGGCGGCGTCGAACTCGTCCTCGGCGTTGCGCCAGTGGTGGCCCTTGGTGTACCGCTCCCAGGGCAGCTGCCTGGGCTGGCCGAGCGGGGCGGGGCTGTCGGGGTTGATCGCGGTCATGCCCGGGTCTCCGTTTCGTCAGGGGCTCAGCGGATCACGCGCGGGGAGGCCTTGGCGACCTCGGGCGGGGGGAGCGGGAAATCCGCGATGTCGCAGTGCGGGGGAACGACCGACTCGTAGTCATACGGCCCGTGCTTGACGACCGGCTCGCGGTGGAAGTTGTGCTCGATCGGGGGGCTCTCGGCCTCCCACTCCAGCGTCAGACCGCCCCACGGGTTCGGCGGCGCCTTCGGCCCGGCGATGAGGCTGTAGATGAAGTTGAACAGGTGGACGAGGAAGCCGACGAGCAGCAGCCACGACCCGAAGGTCGAGAGCTGATGCAGGAACTGGAACTCGTCGACATACGAGGCGTACCGCCGCGGCATGCCCTGGGTGCCAAGGAAGAACTGGGTGAAGAAGGTGACATTGAAGCCGATGAACACGATCACGCAGCCGATCATGCCCCAGCGTTCGTTGTACATGCGCCCGAACATCTTGGGCCACCAGTGGTGCAGCCCCCCCACCATCGCGATGACGGTGCCGCCCATCATGACATAGTGGAAGTGGGCGACGACATAGTACGAGTCGTGCAGGTGCAGGTCGGTCGCCAGGGCCCCCAGCGGAAGGCCCGTGAGCCCGCCGATCGAGAACAGGAACAGGAACGACATCGCGTACAGCATCGGCGTGTTGATCGCGATCGAGCCCTTGTACAGGGTCGCGATCCAGTTGAACACCTTGACGGCCGTGGGGATCGCGACGAGGAAGGTCAGGGCGCTGAAGATCGCGCTGGCCAGTTCGCCCATCGCGGTGAACATGTGGTGCCCCCACACGAGGAACGACACCGCCGCGATGCCCAGCGAGCTGAACGCGATCGCCTTGTAGCCGAAGATGTGCTTGCGGCTGTGGACCGCGAGCAGCTCGGAGATGATGCCCATCGCGGGCAGGATCATCACATAGACCACGGGGTGGCTGTAGAACCAGAAGAAGTGCTGGTAGAGCACGGGGTCGCCGCCCAGCCCGGGGTCGAAGATGCCGACATGGAAGACCCGCTCGAAGACCAGCAGCAGCAGGGTGATGCCGATGACGGGCGTCGCGAGCACCTGGATGATGCTGGTGGCGTAGAGGGCCCAGATAAACAGGGGCATGTCGAACCAGCCCATCCCGGGGGCGCGCAGCTTGTGCGTCGTCACGATGAAGTTCAGCCCCGTCAGGATCGAGCTGAACCCCAGGATGAACGCGGCGAGCACCATGAACACCACGCGCCAGTGGTCCGCGTCGGTGGTCGTTGAATACGGCGTGTAGAAGGTCCACCCCGTGTCGACGCCGCCGCCCACGATCGAGACGACCCCGAAGATCGAGCCGAACACATAGATGTACCAGCTGAGCAGGTTCAATCTCGGGAACGCGACATCCTTCGCCCCGATCATGATCGGCAGGAAGAAATTGCCGAGGCTCGCGGGGATCGAGGGCACGATGAACATGAAGACCATGATCGCGCCGTGCAGCGTGAACAGCCGGTTGTAGGTGTTGTTGCCCGCCTGCATGTTCTCGGGATCGGCCCCGAAGAGCTGGCCCGTGATCACCTGCTCGCCCGCGGCGTTCGTCGTGATCCGCACGGGCTCGAGCAGCTCCATCCGCACCGCCAGCGCCGCCATGCCCCCCAGGAAGAACATGAACAGCACCGCGTACAGGTACATCACGCCGATCTTCTTGTGGTCGACGGTCGTCGCCCAGTTGATGATGTCGGCGACCAGGCTCCCGCGGGTCTGAAAGTACGGACCGTCGTGGTGCCCGCCGTGGTGCGGGGCGGCCGGAAGGTCGTTGGGTCGGTCCAGTGTGCTCATGTCGTCGGTCTCCTCCCGCCGCCGCCGGCGGGGGTGCCGGGCTCGGCCCGGGGTACACATCAATCGATCAGTCGCTCGGTCCCTCGCCGCTGGTCTGGTCCGCCGGCGCGTCGCCGGGGGGCATCTCCCCGCCCTCGGCGGGGGGCGTTTCGCCGCCGCCCGCGCCGTCGCCCAGGCTGCGGATGTAGGCGATCAGGCCGTCCAGCTGGGCGTCGTTCAGCAGGCCCTGGAACGACGGCATCTGGTTCGCGTAGCCCGCGTGGAGCTTCGCCCCGGGCTCGAGGATCGACTCGCGGATGTAGTTCTCGTCGCCCTTGACCGTCCGCCCGTCGGCGAGCGGGACATCGGCGCCGTACAGCCCCTTCCAGGTCGGCCCGACATTGCCCGACCCGTCCACCGAGTGGCAGGTGGCGCACTTGGAGACATACACACGCTGCCCGATCTCGACCGGGGTCAGGTCGCCCGTCGCCCACTTGTTCTCGGTGATGTCGACATAGTCCCCGTGGCGGACGACGCGGAGAACGGCCGCCATGTCCGAGTGCAGGTCGCCGCAGTACTCGGCGCAGAAGATCCAGTGGTCCTCGTAGTCCACATCCGCGGGCAGCGTCGGCGTCCGGAAGGTGTAGCCCGTGTAGCGGTTGGGGAAGACATCCATCTTCACGCGGAAGTCCGGGATCCAGAAGGAGTGGATGACATCCTGGCTGATCATCGTGAACGCGATGTCCGTGTCTTGCGGGACCACGAAGACCGGCACCTGCTGGGTGCCCCCGGGGTCGAGCCGGAGCGCCCACTGGCTCTCCGCCCCGTTCGGGTAGGTGACGCCCCAGCCCCACTTCCACGCCTTCACCGTGAGATTGATCGCGTTGCCCGAGGCGATCTGCCGGTCGGTGTAGGTCCACAGCCCGAACAGGAAGATCACAAGAAGCGCGCTGCTCGGCACGACGGTCCAGAAGACCTCGAGCGGGCCGTTGTGGCTCACGCTGCGGGGCGCGGGCACGCCCGGACGCCGGCGGTACTTGAAGAACCCCCAGTAGATCATCAGCCCCATCAGGAGCACGAAGAAGAAGGTGGAGAACCAGAGAATCAGCATGAAGAGCGAGTCGGTCTCCGCCGCCGCCGCCCCCATGGGCCGGCCGCGGAAGATGAGCCCTTCGAGCCCGTCGATCGCCCCGCCCGCGGATTCGTGGGAGAGGTTCAGCGGGGGCACCGTTGCGAGTGTGAGAGCAGAGAGCATCGGGCTTCGTTCCTCGTCGTCGCCACCAGGCCTCGGCCCGGGCTGGTTCCTCAGGCGGCAAGGGCCGCGTGATCGTCGGTCCTCTTCCTCGGCGTGCGGATCTTCTCCGCGAGCAGCATGCCCCCGATCCCGCCCGCGAGCGCGATCACCGTCAACACGCCGGCGATGCGCATGACCGCCATCGCCTCCATCGAGTACGCCCCGGCCGTCGGGTCGTAGCGGTAGCAGAAGTGCATCAGCCGATCGCCCAGGCTCGCGGCGATCTTGCCGTCCGTCGCGTCGAGCAGGCTGAGTTTTACCTGCTTGGGCGGGTAATCAAACCCGTAGATGTACCGGGTCAGTTTGCCCTCGGGCGAGGCGATCATAATCGCCGCGGGGTGGGAGTATTCGCCGTTGGGAAGCCGCTTGAAGGCCCAGCCGCACGCACCGGCCAGCTCCTTGATGCTCACCGGATCGCCGGTCAGGAACGCCCACCCGCCGGAGACCTCGTCGGCCTCCCCCCGGCCGTAGGCCTCGGTGTAGCGCATCTTCGCCTCGCTCGATTCCGTGACCCCCTCCGTGTGGTCGATGCTCACGACCACCACCCGGAAGTCCTCGCCGATCGTGTAATCGAGGTCGCGGAACGACTCGGTCAGACGCGTCAGCACGAGCGGGCACACCACGGGGCAGCCGAAATAGACCAGCGCCACCACGACCGGCTTCTCGCCGTCGAACCAGGTGCCCAGCGAAAGGACCCGGCCGTCGCTGTTTGTGAAGGTCAGCCTCGTGGGGAGCGGTTCACCCAGACGCTCGGTGACCGTCACGCCCCGGATCGCCTCGGGGGGCTCCGTCTGAAGGACCTGCGCCGACGACGACGCCGTCAGCAGCAGCGCGGCGACCGCGGCGGCCGCGGCGCGGCCCGGATGACGGGGAACCGGGGATGTCCACCGCCCGCCGTCATTCATTCCCGACCGGGTCTCCGCTTGCCAGCGCCGCCGAGCCGTCGGCCCGCGGCGAACGCCTCATCGGCCCGTGCCACGCCGCCGAGGCCCGCACGCCCGGCTGCCCATAGTCCGCCACCACACCCTCGATCGCCGTATCGATCGGGACATAGACCGTCCCCACCGCCCGGTCGGCCCAGCCGGAGCGAGCCAGCTTCTTCGCCGCGTCGTCGCGGTAGGCGAGGTACGGATTGGCCGACTCCACCCCCTCCTGCCGCTCGGCCTTGAGCGTGGTTGAGTAGGAGATGAAGTACATGCTCAGCACGATGACCGTGAAGAGCACACCGAAGACGATCGCCAGCAGCGTCAGCCCGATCGCCGTCGAGTTGACATGGGAGGCGTGCTCGTGCTGCGGGGGGGCCTCGTCGGCCCCGTGACGGAACCAGTCATCGTGCCCGTGGTCGTGATCGTGGTCGTGGTGCGCGTGCTCGGCCATGGTCGACATTCCATTTCGGATAACGGAGGCTGGTGGATGCCCGTGGCTCCGTCAGAGCAGTAAATATTCCTGTTTCGCCGGATGGATGCAACCCCATCCGCTCCCCGCGGGCCGATTTTCTGGCCCGCGGGACGATTACACATAGTTGTGGTGCTCCAGGGATTTCAGGAGTCTCGGGTCCTTGATGGGGACGAGGGGAGCCGAACGGATCGCGCCGATCAGCAGCGACCCGAACAGCGCCAGGGCGCCCGCGGAGGCGACGACATCAAGCCACCACGAGGTCGGGCCGGCGGGGCTGGACTCGGCGTAGGCCATGGGGCGGATGATCCAGGTCATGTCGAGCACCTGCATCACGATCAGGTAGCCCGCCATCAGCGCCAGCAGCACGACATTCCGCTTGACCTTGCGGCTGATGAGCAGGAAGAACGGGACGATGAAGTGCCCGATCACCAGGATGGTGGACAAGTGCTCCCAACCCCCGCTCTTGCGGAAGTTGAAGTAGGCCGTCTCCTCCGGGATGTTGCTGTACCAGATCAGGAAATACTGGCTGAACGCGATGTAACCCCAGAAGCAGGCGCCGAACGCGAAGACGAGTTTGCCCAGGTCGTGGTAGTGCTCGTCGGTCACCACACCCGTGAGCCGGCCCGTTAGGCGGAGGCAGGAGACCACGATCGCGCAGACCGCAAGGCCCGTCATGGCCGAGCCCGCGAAGAAGTACACGCCCCACATGGTGCTGTAGAAGCGGTAATCCAGGCTCATCAGGAAGTCGAACGACGCGAACGCGACGGACAGGGCGAAGACGAGGATGCCCCAGGTGCTCCGCCGGCGCATCGCGACCGTCAGCTTGCGGTCGCCCGTGACATCCTGCTCACGGCTCATCGAGCCGAGCGAGCGGGCGAGGAAGAGCCACAACCCCCCGTAGACGACGAACCGGAAGAGCATGAACCCGATGCTCAGGTACCCGCCCTTCATCTGGAGCAGGTGGTTGCCGCGCTCCTCGGCGCTGAGCCACTGGAACAGCACCCCGTGCCCCGTGAACACGCTGCTGAGCAACTCGATCACGATGACCGCGGCCATCCCCAGCAGGGGGAGCCAGATCAGCCCCGCCGCGTGCTCGAGCGGCCGGCGGATCGTCGTCGCCCAGTGCGTGTTGGTCGCGTGGAAGACCATCACGAAGAACAACGAGCCCAGGCAGCAGGCGAGCACCGTGAACAGACCGACCTCGAACGAGGCCAGCGCGTGCGCTGGGCTGTGCACGAACGCACCCAGGACGGTCAGCGCCAGCCCCGCGACGCCCGCGGCCGCGAGGAACCGACGCAAACCGGAGCCCGCCCGCTCGCCGAGGCGGACATTCTCGCCCTGGAGATCGGGGTGGGCCGCGAGGGCCCCGAGGATCTGTTCATAGTGGTCGTCGGTCACCACCGGCCCCTGCCCGTGCACGGCGGGGCTGGGCTGACGCGTCACCACCGGATCGAAATCGCTGACGATGCGGGTCACGACGCACCCCCGTTCATCGCCGACGCATCCGCGCCGGCGGGCTCCGCGGCCGGGGTCGGAGCCCCGAGGCGCTGCCGTTCAGATTCCGGAAGATCGGCCCACGCCGAGCCCTGGGACTTCTGGAGGGCCCTGATATACGCCACGACGGCCCACGCGTCCATCTCGATCAGGGCGTGCTTGTACCCGGGCATGCGGTTGGCGCCGTCCGGCCCGGTCAGGCCGTTGCGGATGATCTCGAAGATGTAGCCGTCCTTGCCCTGGCGGTTGGCGCGGTCGCGGTAAACATCGCCCGTGAGGTTGGCGGGCGGATAGGCCCAGCGGACCCCGACCATGCCCTTGCCGTCGCCGAGGTAGCCGTGGCACGCCACGCAGTAGATGTTGAACATGTCCCGCCCGTGGATCACCATCTCTTCGGTCACTTCGACCGGGATGTAGTCCAGGTAGAGCGAGGCGCCGTCGGGCGTGATCTCGACCCCGCGATAGACCGCGTCGTCCTCGGCGAGCATCGCCGCCCGCTCACCCAGGAACGGCCCGGCCCACGCCGCGTCGGCGTACGCCACGGGGTCGAAATCGAAGCCGGCGAACGGAACCGCGTGCGGCGGCGTGGGGCGGCCGACCCGCCCGTCCGCGAAGAACGCGGTCGATTCCTGCGGGTCCCACTTGGGCTGGTCGTCCAGGTCGGGGAAGAACCGCCTTGGGGTGGAGTCGGTCCGGTCGCCCCGGCACCCCGTGAGCGGGGCGGCGAGCACGCCGGCCGCGAGCACCATCAACCCGGTCTTGAGCATCGTCGTCTTCATCGTTCGTTCCGCATGCGAGGCGCCGCCGGGGATCCCGGGGGCCCGGGTGGATCAGTCCTCGTCCTCGATCAGCGCGATCTGCCGCCCGCCCGTTTCCTGGAGCAGGGCCTTGGTCCCGTCGGGGTCGAACGCGGGGTCGTTCGACTCGATCACGATCATGAACTTGCCCTGGCTGGTCTCGAGGAACCGCTCGCTGCTGAACAGCGGGTGGTTCCACCGGGGCAGCCCGTTGAGCATGAGCATCCCGATCAGCGCCGCGAACGCCGCGTGCAGCACGCCCAGCTCGAAAATGATCATCGTGAAGGGCTCCCACGCGCCGTAGGGCTTGCCCTGCACCGTGAACCCGGTGTAGTCCACCGCCGTCATCCAGTACTGCATTGCCCAACCCAGGAACGCGCCGCCGATGCCCACCGCGAACACGATGTACGGAAGGATCGTCTTGCGGTGCCCCATCGCGTGCTCGATCCCGTGGATCGGGAACGGGGCGTGCACATCCCAACGCTTGTACCCCGCGTCCCGGACCCGCTCGGCCGCGTGGAAAACGCAGGAGGCGTTCTCGTACTCGGCGACCATCGCGTGCACCGGGTGGCCGCGGTCGGTGACGAACCGGGGCATCGGACGGGGAAGGAACGGCAGGTAATCAGCGGCCGCACTCAGGATCGACATCTCAGTGCCCCCCTTCCGAGCCGTGCGTGCGCTCTTCGCGGACATGATCGGCGTACTCCGAGTCCGACTCCTCGATGTAGACCGGGTCGTACGACTCGCAGTGCCCGTGCGGGTCGGCCTGCGGCATGACGGCCTTGAGCTCGGCCATCGCGAAGGTCGGCAGGAACTTCACGAACAGCAGGAACAGCGTCGAGAAGATGCCCAGCGAGCCGACGAAGATCCCGATGTCCACCAGCGTGGGGTAGAACATGTGCCACTCGCCCGGCAAGAAGGCCCGGTGCAGGCTCGTGACGATGATCACGAACCGCTCGAACCACATCCCGATCGTCACGAGCAGCGCCACGCCCCAGATCACCGCCGGGTTCTGCCGCAACGAGCGGAACCAGAACACCTGCGGGCTCACGACATTGCAGAAGATCATCGACCAGTAGGCCCACCAGTACGGCGCCCCCTGCCCCTCGCGGCCCATCAGCGTGGCGAGCCAGGTCGGCAGCGCCCGGTTGTTCGTGAACGCGAACGCCTCGTACTCGTTCGCCCCGTACCAGGCGATGAAGAACTCCATCCCGTAGGCGAACCCGACCATCATGCCCGTCAGCAGCAGGATCTTCGCCATGTTCTCCAGGTGACGCAGCGTGAGCAGGTCCTTGAAGTTCGGCAGCACCTCCCGCAGCGGGATCAGGAGCAGCAGCACCATCGCGAACCCGCCGAAGATCGCCCCGGCCACGAAGTACGGCGGGAAGATCGTCGTGTGCCAGCCCGGCAGAATCGAGGTCGCGAAGTCGAACGACACGATCGAGTGCACGCTGAGCACCAGGGGCGTCGAGATGCCGGCCAGGATCAGGTACGCCGCCTCGTAGCGGTGCCAGTGCCGGCTGCTGAACCGCCAGCCCAGCGCGAGGAGCCCGTAAACGAACGCCCGGATCTTGTCGGGCGTGAACGCGTCGACCACCAGGTGCTTGCCCCCGGGGAGCGCGAGCGCGAAGGGCTTGGAGACGCCCGCCCGCAGCCGCCGATCGGCGCGGTCGCGGAGTGTCGCCAGGTCCGGGATCATGCCCATGTACCAGAACAGCAGCGACACCGTCGCGTAGGTCGAGACCGCGAACACATCCCACAGCAGCGGGCTGCGGAAGTTCGGCCAGATCCAGTTGTAATTCGGGATCGGGAAGAGGAACCACGCGAACCAGATCCGACCGACATGGATCCCGGGGAAGGTCCCCGCGCAGACCACGGCGAAGATCGTCATCGCCTCCGCCGAGCGGTTCACGGCGGTCCGCCACTTCTGCTTGAGAAGGCAGAGGATCGCGCTGATGAGCGTCCCGGCGTGCCCGATGCCGATCCAGAACACGAAGTTCGTGATGTCCCACGCCCAGTCGACCTGGTTGTTCAGACCCCAGGTGCCGATGCCCGTGATGATCAGGTAGAGAATCAGCACGCCGCCGAGCCCGGCGATCGGGCTGGCGATGCCGAATGCGAGCCACCACCACCTCGGGGCCGGGTTCTCGGCGTACCCGCAGACGATGTCGGTGACCTCGTCGAAACTCCGGTTCCCGAGCACCAGCGGCGAATCCGCCGCGGGGTCTTCCACCAGCGTCCCGTCCCCCAGCCCGACATCGATGTCGCGCCCGGCGGCGCCGGGACGGAGCCCGGCGAGTCGTTCCGCGGTGACCTGATCTGGGTGCAATGCGCTCATGCGCTGTCTCTCCGTCTTGCGTTCTGCCGATTCGTCTTCATCCCGTCAACCGCGCTCAGGAGAGCACGCGGAGGCTCGTCCGATACCCGTCGTCCATGAACCGCCTGACCGGGTCCACGAACGAGTGGCCGCCGTGGTCCCCCTCGCCGTGCCCGTCCGCCGGGGCGTGCCCGTCTTCGTGCCCCCCGCCGTGATCGAGCGGATCGTGCTCATCGAACACCCCGATCGCCGGGTTGGGGTTGCGCACGCGGAGCATGTGGCTCGTCCGCGGACGCGTGTTCAGATAGCCCAGCAGCATGTACGAACGCTCGCTCTCACGAGAGGCCGACACCTTGCTCGTCTTGTCCAAGATGTCCCCGAACACGATCGAGTCCGTCGGGCACGCCTGCTGGCACGCCACCTGGAAGAACCCGTCGGGGATCGGCGCGGCCTCGGTCCACAGCCCGCGCACCTTCGACTCCTGCCTCGCTCCGTTGATCCGCTGGATGCAGTATGAGCACTTCTCCATGACGCCTCGGCTGCGGACCGTGACATCCGGGTTGTGCCGCATGTGGCTGATCTCCTCGAGCTTCTCGCGGAGACGCGGCGGGATCAGGTTTTTGTTGAACGAGTTCTGCTCGATCCCCTCGTCGCCGAACAGCGCCTTCTCGCCGAAGAACGCGCCGTTGTACTTGGTCACGCCGTAGTCGAAGAAGTTGAAGCGGCGGACCTTGTAAGGGCAGTTGTTGGCGCAATACCGCGTGCCGATGCACCGGTTGTACGCCATGTTGTTCGTGCCCTCGGGCCCGTGCACCGTCGCCGTCACCGGGCAGACCACCTCGCACGGCGCGTTCTCGCAGTGCACGCACGCGACGGGCTGGCAGATCATCTCGGTCGGGTCGTTCAGGTCGTTGCCCGCGAAGTAGCGGTCCACCCGGATCCACTGCATCTCGCGGCCCTTGGCGACCTCGGTCCGCCCCACGATCGGGATGTTGTTCTCGCTCTGGCACGCCACGGTGCACAGGTTGCACCCCGTGCACGAGGCCAGGTCGATCGTCATCCCCCACTGCGGGCCCTTGCTGTACGCCGACCCGGGCTTCGGGTCCACCGCCGACTCGTTGAACGGGTTGTCGTACGACGAGACATTGTCGGGCGTGTGGCTCAACTCGCCCATCTTCTCGGCCAGGTTCAGCGGCGCCGAGACGCGGGGCGTGCCGTAGATCTTGTCGGCCTTGTCCTCACGCTTCGCCCCGGCGTGCTTGTCGAACCACTTCTTGTCGAGGGCCCGCACCAGCGAGGTCCGCCCCTCGAGCGACCAGTGGTTCTGCGTGCTCGCCAGGTCTCGCGTGCCCCCGGAAGGACGCAGCGTCCCTGTGGCGACGGAGCGCGTCCGCCTCCCCCGCATGGGATAGGCGTTGAACCCAACACCCTCGCCCACCGAACCGCAAACCTGCCGACCGTAACCGAGCTGGACATGGGCCACCCCGTCGGCCACGCCCGGGCAGACCCACACCGCCACGGTCTGCGACACGCCGTCGATGGTCAACTCCGCGAGCCTCGCCTGCGGGATCTGCCCGCTGGTGTACATCCCGCCCATGCCGCCCTCGGGCAGCAGGCGGAGTTCCTTCGCCGTCGCCGGGCTGAGCACCACCGGGTTCTCCCAGACGACGCTCGTCCCCTTCTGCGGGAGCTCCTGGAGCCACCCGTTGTTCGCGAAGCGACCGTCGCCGAGGCGGCCTGACTCAAACACGATTTCGAGAGAGCCGGCGGCGGGCTCGGCGGCGAACGCCATCCCGCGGACGAGGTCGACGAGCGCCCCGGGCTTGAACGACGCCGGAGCCTCGCGCCGACGCCCCCCGGGGACGACGCCGTCGTGCAGCGCCCGGCGGAACCGCTTCTCGAACGCCGGGTCGCTGGGCGAGCCCCCCATCGCCGAGGCCCACACCGAGCGCACCAGCTCGTACCCATCGGGCCGTTCCTCACCCGCAAGGAACGCGATGAACTCGACCATGCTCGTCGCGGGCTCGTAGAGCGGGGCGATCATCGGCTGCACGGGCGCGATCGTCCCGTCGTACGACTCGGTGTCGCCCCACGACTCCAGGTAGCAGGCCCCGTTGATCTCCCAGGTCGCCGCCGCCGAGGTCTCCGTGGGCAGCACGCTCCACGCCACATGCGCCGAGACCGCGCCGAGCACCTCCGTGAAGTCCACGCCTGACGGCGCGTCGTACAGCGGGTTCACCCCGATCGTGACCAGCGTGGAGACTTCGCCCGCCTTCGCCTCGGCCGCGAGCTTCGACAACGCCGCCATCGGATCGGCCGCCTCGTCGTCACTCATCGGCAGGTACCGCACCGGGGCCCGCAGGGCGTAGTTCAACGCCGCGACCAGCGCGTGGACCTCCGCGGGCTGGCTCGACCCCGCGACGACCACCGCCGAGCCCGCGTGCGCCGCGGCGTGCTCGAGCAGGTCCTTGGCGACCGCGTGCGCCCGCTCCATCCCCTCGCTCGAGAGCGGGGCGACGGGGATGCCCTCCGCGATCGCCCGGAGCGCCGATTCTTCCGAGAGGACCACGCGGGCGACCTCCGCCGCGAACGCCGTGATCTGCGCGGGCGTCATCCGCCAGCGGTGGTCCGCCAGCGACCCCGTCCCGCTCGGGTGGGCCTCGCAGACATAGAGCCTGCTCATCGCGTCGCCCGGCTTCTCCACCCGGCGCGTCGCCGCGAAGCCCCGGGCCTCGGGGATCTGATTCGGGCCGGTGGTCAGGAAGTCCGAGTCCAGGCTCAGCACGCACCGGGCGCCCTCGAACTCATACGAGACCCGGCGATGATCTCCGAACGCGATCTTGGTGCCATCGATCTGCGAACGCCGCGCGTCGACCGGGTCCCACCAGACCCACTTCGCCCGCGGATAGGTCTTCAGCAGCCGCTCACGCATGGCGCGGACCGTCGGCCCGGTCTGGAAGTCGCAGATCACCGCCAGCGACCGCCCATCGTCGGCGCGGTGCTTCGCCGCCCGGTCGGTCGACCACCACAGCGCGAAATCGTCCCAGGTCGCGTCGAGCCGGCCCCTGGTCGGGTTCTTGTATCGCGGGAACTTCAGGCGATCGGGGTCGTACAACTCCAGAATCGATGCCTGGCTCCAGACCGACGACTTGCCCCGGTTGACCGGGTGCAGCGGGTTGCCCTCGACCTTCGTCGGGCGACCCTGGTGGGTCTCGATCAGCAGGCCCTCGGCGCCCCCGCCCGGAAGGGGCATGCTCGTCGCGAAGTAGAGCGGCTGACCGGGGATCACATGCTCGGGCTCGCTCGCCCCGTAGGGAACAAGCTTGTGATCAGGCCGCCGGCACCCGGGGATGGTCGCCGCGCCGGCCAACGCCAGGCTCGCCCCCATCAGCTTCAGGAAGCCCCGGCGCGTCTTCCCCTTGTCGGTGAAGGCGATCTCGCTCGCGCCCGCGGGAAACTCCCGGTGCACGAACTCGCGGAACCCCGCGTCGTTCGAGAAATCCTCCACGCTGCGCCAATACCGGCGCGGCGAGGGGCTGCCGGCGACACCGGCAAGGTCATCGGTGATCTCGATCTTGCCCTTCGTGGAGGGGCACTGGTCGATCGTGCTCATCGTCTTTGCTTTCCTCGGCAGGACAGGATCAGTAATGGCAGGCGGCGCAGTGCTGCGGCGGGTTGCGCTCGAGGCTCTCGACCAGTTGTGAAGGGGTCAGCCCCTGGTGGGCCCGCTCCTCCACAGGCTTCGAGAACCACTCCTGCTCGACCCAGATCAAGTCGGTCACCTTCTCGGGGGGCACCAGGTTCTGCTCCGGGTTGCGGTGACAGTCCAGGCACCACCCCATCGCCAGGCTCTCGGCCTGGAACACCACCGGCATCCCGCGGATCTGCCCGTGGCACGAGAAGCAGCTCACCCCAGCCGCCACATGCACATGGTGCGGGAAGTGGGCGTAGTCCGGGACGACATGGATCTTCCGCCACTCGATCGAGGAGTCCTCCGCGTACGCCGCGCGGACGAACTCCACCTTCTTGGGGTCAACCAGGCTGTCCAGCTTCCCCTCGCTGTGGCACCCGATGCAGGTCGAGACGCTCGGCACATTCGCGAACGAGCTCTCCTCCACATGCGTGTGGCAATACCGGCAATCAAGCCCGAGCTTGCCCGCGTGGATCTGGTGGTTGAACCCGCTCCCGGGCTGCTCGGGCATGTACCCGACCTCCCAGAAATCCGGCGTCAACCAATACCACCCACCCCCCACCACGCTCACCAGCCCGCCCGCCCCCGCGAGCGCCCCGAGCGTCGGAATCGCGTTCATCCACTTCGGAAACAAGCCGCCCACGCGGTGCCCCTCCTGTGCGACCCGAAGCCCCCGCGGGCTCTCGCCTGACATCACGAGCCGTGCCACGCGGACGGCCGATCATGTGCGGGTCGATCGATGGATCCCCGGAGTGCGGCCGATCGCGACCGCCCATGGGTGGCGTAGCGTACACAAACATTTTCGGTCCGTGTTGCTGCCCAACAGAAAATTCTCCGCCTCGCCCGAGGATTTGCCCCCAATCTGGCCCAATGATTGCAGTTGAGACCGAGTCTCAGCAAACACAAGTCCTGCCTCGCAGGAAACACCACGCCACAGCACAATGATGACTGAAACATCCGCAAAGCACCCCGCCATCGGCCCCGCACTCTGCGCCGGGTTCGGTACCACCCTGGCGATGTGGATCGTCTGGTGGGCCACCCACCTCCCGGGAGCCGCCGCCCCCAGGGCCCTCGCCTACACCCTGCTCTGCATCACAATGGTCCTCGGGTTGATCGCGGGCGCCCGCGCCTCGGCGACGCCCCTGCGCACCGGCCTGCTCGGCGGCCTGCTCGCCGCGCTGCTCAACCTGCTCATCCTCGGCTCGGTCCTCACCGTGCAGGCCGAGAACACCGCCCAGATGAACGAGGCCGCCAACCGGTTCCGCGACGAGGCCCCCACCATCGTCCTGGGCTATCTCGCCCTGCTCGCCGCCGCGGGCGCCCTCGCCGGCGCCGCCGGGCGCGCCCTCCGCGTGCCCCGACCGCCGCTCGATCACGGCCCCTGGCTCGGGCGATTCGCCGTCATCGTCGTGCTCTCGTTCTTCCCCCTCCTCATTGTCGGCGGCGCCGTCACGGGCACCGAGAGCGGCATGGCGGTGCCCGACGGCGTCACCAGCTACGGGGCCTTCTCCGCCCTGCTCCCCATGAGCATCATGGCCGAGCCGCGCATCTTCCTCGAACACACCCACCGCCTCTTCGGCACGCTCGTCGGATTGTGCGCCATCGCCATGCTCATCTTCGCCCTGCTCCGCGAGAAGCGCCTCGCGCCGCGCATCTTCTCAGCCGTCCTGCTCGTCCTGGTCATCCTCCAGGGGATCTTCGGGGCGATCCGCGTCGGCGCCTCGCTCAGCGGGCTCGCCGCCGTCCACGGCGTTTTCGCCCAGATGGTCCTCGCCTTCGCCGTCGTCACCGCCTGCAAACTCTCCCCGCTCGACCGCGACCCGCCCACCGAGTTCGATGACCGCACCGCCCTCGCCGCTCGCCGGGCCGAACGCCTGACCCACTTCTCCGCCTGGGCTCTGCTGATCCAGCTCACCTTCGGCGCCCTCGCCCGCCACAGCGAGAACGGGTCCCACGCTCTGTGGACGCACGCCGGATTCTCGATCGTCGTCGTCTCGCTCGTCGTCATCGCCGCCGCCACGCTCCGCACCGCCTCCACCGAATCCCCCGTGGGCCGGGTCATGCGAAGGACCGGGCTCCTGCTCACCGTGACCGTCTTCGCCCAGTTCGTCCTGGGGTTCCTCGCGCTCTGGCAGGTCGGAATGTCCGGAGGGGCCCGCCCCGTCCCGACCGCCGGGGAACTCGCGACCGCCCACGGCATCGATGTCCTCGAGGCGATCGTCACCACCGCACACCAGACCCTCGGCGCGACCCTGCTCGCCCTCGTCGCCGTCGGCGTCTACTGGTCGAAACGCACCCGCAAACTCGCCCAGAAGGCCCACGCCACCCGTCTCGCCGGGACGCCCACGCCCGCCCACGCCTGACGCCGACCCGCAACCGCCCCCGGCAATCTCCCAGCAATCCCGCGCGGGACGCCTTGCCCCGCGGGTTTTCGGTCATACTGCGCCGGCCGCCGGACGCAATACCCCCGCCTCCCCCGCGTTCGGCCCCCGTCGCCGCACGCGCGGCACCGGCCCCTGTTCCGCCCGGAGGTCACCATGCCGGACCGACGCCGTGAACCGCTCCCCGCTGATCTGGACCGGCTCCCGGACCGCGACTTCGGGTACGACCAGGCCCGCCATCTGCTGTGGCGTGCCGGCTTCGGGGGCACGCCCCGCCAGATCGAGACCCTCGCCGCGTGGGGGCCGGAGAAGGCCGTCGATCATCTCCTCGATGTCGACGCGATCCCCTTCGAGCCCGCGTCGCCCGACCGGTTCGACCCCGACATCATGCGCCCCCCCACGCCCGAGGAGGACCTCGCCGCCCGGCTCGCCAGGCGGCAGCAGGACGAGGACACGCTCGCCCGCCTCCGCCTCGAGGAGCAGCAACGCCAACGCCGAGACCGCCAGCAGGCCGGCGACATGCAGCGCTGGTGGCTCGCCCGCATGATCGAGACGCCCAGGCCCCTCGAGGAGAAGATGACCCTCTTCTGGCACGGGCTCTTCGCGACCTCCTACCGCACCATCGAGAACTCCTACCACATGTACATGCAGAACGCGCTCTTCCGGGGCCACGCGCTCGGGTCCTACGCGTCCCTGCTCGGCTCGATCATCCGCGACCCCGCGATGATCGCCTACCTCGACAACAACGACTCACGCGTCGGGCAGCCGAACGAGAACCTCGCCCGCGAACTGATGGAACTCTTCAGCCTCGGCGTCGGCAACTACACCGAGAAGGACATCAAGGAGGGCGCCCGCGCCCTCACCGGGTACACCTTCCGAGACGACGCCTTTTACTTCAACGAGGACAACCACGACAAGGGAAGCAAGCAGATCCTCGGCGCCCGCGGCAGCCTCGACGGCGAGGGCTTCGTCGCCGCCATCCTCCGCCAGCCCGCCTGCGCCGAGTACATCGCGACCCGCCTGTACGACTACTTCGCCCTCCATGTCAACGCCCTGGGCCAGGACGAACTCGCCCCAACCCGCCGGGTCATCGCCCGCCTCGCCTCCGCCCTGCGTGAATCGAACTACCAGGTCCGCCCCGTGCTCCGCCGCCTCTTCCTCAGCCGGCACTTCTATCACCCCGCCGTCGTCGCCAACCGCATCAAGAGCCCCGCCGAACTCGTCGTCGGCGCCGTCCGCTCGCTGAACACCCCGGTCCGCGATCTCGGCGTTCTCCTCCAGGCGATGGACCTCATGGGCCAGAGCCTGTTCTATCCCCCGAGTGTCAAGGGCTGGGACGGCGGCCGCTCCTGGGTCAACACCTCCACCATCTTCGTCCGCCAGAACCTCATGAACTTCCTGCTCACCGGCCGCCTCCCCGTCGGCTCCGATTCCTCCGCCCGCGAGGAACGCTACGACCCCGCACCCCTCCTCGAACCGCTCGCCAGCGCCGACCCCGCCGCCGCACGCGACCCCGAGCGGGTCGTCGACTACCTCCTCCGGTTCACGCTGGGAGTTCCCCACGATCAGGCCCACGCCGTGCTCACCGCGTTCGCCGCCGAGCACGGAAACACCATCACCCCCGATGTCGTCACCGGTATGCTGCTGCTGGTGGCCGCCATGCCCGAGTACCAGCTCTGCTGACCCCGCGCCGGACTGTCAGGGACAACATCGAATCGACCGAATCAGATCATCCGGCCCTCTGCACCCCGGAGCCCTCCCATGCACCACAACGACTCCGCCAACGCTCGCGCCTGGACACGCCGCGAACTGCTCGGAAACGGGCTCGTCATGGCCTCCGCCGCGATCGCGATGCCCGCCTTCCTGCAACGCTCCGCCTTCGCCATCCCGGACCCCGCGCTCGGGTCGATCCCGGGCGTGCCCGACGACCGCATCCTCGTCGTCGTCCAACTCGGCGGCGGAAACGATG